>JAEEGJ010004773.1_pt1 | contig 44586 bp, 43 predicted proteins | sample 8958761 | NCBI WGS metagenome assembly JAEEGJ01 (sample SAMN16246546, study PRJNA631951) | gut metagenome | biome: gut microbiome; feature: rumen; material: RS-attached | host: Bos | place: Iran: Karaj | collected 2018-10
AATCTCAGCAATCCTACGGCTGCCATATCCTTTTAGATGTAGCTTATAAATCTCTTTTTTATCCTCAAAAGATAATTTCATAGATAAAAACCCCCGAAGTTTGTCCAACTTCTGGGGTTCACTTCAGAGTTGCCAGTCTTTGGGTGAGGTTTTTCATTTTTTCCTGTATCTGTTATCCAGATACTCAAATGCCTTGAGCAACAGCGAGACAACACCGACCAGCAACCCGATCAAGGTTATCACCAGAGAAATAATCTCATAGTCTGTCACTTTCGGAACCCTCCTTTCCTTTTACCTCTAAGAACTAATTCATAGAAGCATTTAGTACTCGGAAGGCAACCGCCCAATAAGCAGGCCATGCCATTTATATTGTATCGGCAAAAGATTCAGATGTCCTTCGATTAATGGGACAAAATGAGTTGTCTCATCAGTATATTCGTCTAAATCTTTCCCCCTCATACTTTCGTATCGGATTTCCTCTCACAATCTCCGTATGCTTCTGCCACGCAATATTTAAAGCATCTGCATTATTATCTTCCTGCTTTGCTGCGAGAATGCTCTGCAACCTCTTCATCGCTTTCTGTTTGTTCTGTACCTGGCTTCTTTCTTCGGTACAGGTTACAACAATACCTGTCGGCTTGTGACAGATCCTAACACCAGTCTCAACCTTGTTAACGTGCTGACCGCCCTTACCGCCACAGTGCATAGTTGTTATCTCGCAGTCAGACAGATCAAGCTCACCTACAATATCAGCTTCCTTAATAATATGAAGATCCATGTACCAGTTCTTGCGCTGATGACCCGGTCTTATGGTGCTTTTCCACACCCATAAGACCGTGCCTTCAAGCGAAGAAATATCCTGATCGAATTCCATAACGCATGACTTATATCCGTGCCCTGAATAGTCCGCATTTACGGAAACTATCCTTGATCCTGCAAACTCTTTTAACAAAGCCTTGCAGAGCTTTTCCACTCCGACAGAGCACTCTACCGGGCCCTGTCCTGAACTTATCTGTAATAACATCATTACCTCTCTTTTCCTGCCTTGAAGTTATAGACCGGCTTTACGATTTCCTTCACTTCTACGCTGTCCGAAATTACATCCATAATCTCATCGATTCCTCGATAAGCGACAGGTGCCTCATCGAGCGTTCCTGCACTTATGGAAGACGAATAGATTCCCTTCATGTCGTTCTTAAATGCAGACACCGTATAGTGATTCTTTACTTCATCACGGCGCAGTACTCTGCCTGATCCGTGCGGAGCAGAATAGTTCCAATCCGGATTACCCTTACCTACACCCAGAATCACACCGTCACGCATGTTGATGGGAATAATAACCATCTCACCTTCACAAGCAGATGCAGCGCCCTTACGCAGGATCTTGGTACCATCCGGAAGAACACCGATGTAGTTATGGATCGATTCGTAACGCTCCACTTCCTTCCACTTCATTCCCTTCAGTATCTCCTGCAGAATGATCTCCCTGTTAAGCGATGCATATGCGGTTGCAATCTCTACATCGTGAAGATAATCATCCATCAAAGTGCCTTCCACATAAGCCATCTCATATGGTACATCCTTGCCCATGTTGGCAAGCCTTCTGCGTGCTGTCTCTGTGTAGTAATCAGCAACATCGTAGCCAAGGTGACGGCTGCCTGAGTGAATGATCAGGTAGTATCCGTCCTCACCCTTATCAACCTCGATGAAGTGATTGCCACCACCTAATGTTCCAAGACTTTTTAAAGCCTTATCGCCATTGACTGCACGCAGGCATCTTAAATCAGAAATCACCTCAAACAGTGCCTTGTTGTGAGGCTTCTTTCTGATATTAAAGCCTGACGGTACGTTCTCACTAATAACCCTGTCGAGTTTCGGATATTCAAATCGTCCTTCGACTTTAGCCATGAGCATTCCGCATCCTATATCGACACCCATAAGCTGGGGAATGATCTTATCGGTGACGGTCATTGTAAGACCTATCGGGCCTACCTTTCCGGGATGACAGTCCGGCATTATGCATACTTTTGAATTAATCGATACCTGGTTATCAAGTATCATCCGGATCTGCGATCTGGCATAGTCTTCGATGCCTGTAGCGAAAACTACAGCCGACGCAAATCGACCTGTAATATTGTCCATAAAAATCTTCCTTTCTTTATGAAAGGGCATTATGGGATAACTTCAATTTGGGATTATTAAGCAACCTCAGAAAGAAGGTCCCATGTACCCTTAGTTTGTAATTGATTTAAAGTTGTTGATATTCGTTTGAGCATTGTCATCGCAAGGACCTCCTTTCAAATTAGTATTGACGCAGATTATAGTGGACAACTTTTGAAAATGCAATACTAACCTTTAACGTGCTGTTTGGAAGAGAGATATCAGTAAAAGAGAAAGAAAATGAGTATGGTAAGGGTTTCTTCAAGAAACTCAGCATTGATCTGACCAATGAGATACCGGATGTTAAATCGTTTTCCGTAACCAATCTGCATTATATAAAGTGGTTTTATGAACTTTACTCCAACGCTGAGAATTTACCCCAAGTTGGGGTAAATTCTAATCAACGGATCTTCAACATCCCCTGGGGACACAATAAACTCATCATAGACAAGTGCAAAAACAACCCGGACAAAGCCCTGTTCTTCGTCAGAGAAACTGTTGAGAATAACTGGTCGTGAGCCGTACTGCTCAACTTTCTTGATACAGATCTTTACGAACGTAAAGGTAAAGCCATATCAAACTTCAGCTAGGCTCTTCCCGATGCACAAAGTGATCTTGCCCTTAACTTGTTGAAAACGAATTATATATAAAATACCCTTTGTGATGGGTTAAAAAAGTCCCATCCTCACACAATCACCACCGTGCTCACGATCTCATAAAGCATGTAGAATTCCTCAGACGATATGATCACCTTCGCTGTTGCAGCAGCTGCCGCACAGGTGATGCTGTTCATGTGACCGTACTTTTTGTGACCGATGTCTACCGTGATCGGAAACCTTGAATCCAGGGCGCTTTCTTTGGCAGAGGCAGCAGAATCTTCGCACTTGAATCCGTTCTTCTCAAGAAAATCAATGAAGCATTTTCTTTCCTTCTTGCCTCTGACGTTGACATAGTATTTGCCGTAAGGTTTTTTCCTTGCGCTCTCCCATCTATGTTTGATGAAATCGGGCTTTCCTTTAGGTTCGGTTAATCCGAAGCATTCGGGTTTTACTATCGTCGGCCAGCCGAGACCGCTCTTCCTAATGGTAAGTTCACCATAGAAGAGTTCTTTGCCGTCTTCGTCATAACAGGATCCGAATATCGGATAGTTGGGACCATATCCGTTGTTATGTTTATAAGCGCCTTCGAATCTCAGTTTCCCGTTACGGTAGTATTCTCTGCCATACACCAGTCCTTTATCGTCAAATACGCCTTCCTGGCATTTTATGCCGTTTGAATAATAGGAAGTACCGCTGCCATAAGGCATCTCATTCCTGGTAAATCCTTCGTACATTAACTTGCCGCTCTTTGAAAAAATCTTATTCCATTCTTCGTTCATTGATCATTCCTCCGTAAAGCAGAACACACTATCGTTTTTGAGATAAATTGTGGCCCGGACAAACCAAAAACCGGGCCACCAGAAAGGAGAACTATGAAACACTAAAACCACTACCAACACACAGAACTCAAGAGGAGAAAAGCACTGTTGTTTTATGATTAAATTGTATCACCCCAGGAGAAGCCCTGCGTTCTATTAATAGGACAGTTTTGCTATTGACAAACTCTGATCGGTATAACGTCAGCTGACATGAACGGTCTCATTGAACCTGTCTATTACTTCGTTAATGTCGCCTGTAATGTATTCCTTGCCCTTAATGACAATGGATACCGGGATGCCCCAGAAAGCCTCTGCAATGGCCCCTGCGATCGCTGCAAGGGTATCTGTGTCTCCGCCTATGCACATGACGTTGCGGACGCATTCCTCGTAGCTCTCAGCCTCAAGGAAGCATTCGAATGCTTCGGGCATTGTCCTCATGCAGTCTTCCACGTGTTCGTATGTGGGACGTATCTCGTCCAATGTCCTGCTCAGATCGTATCCGAACTCTTTCTCAATGTAGTCACGGATCTCTTTCTTGGAAGCTCCGTTCCTTGCGAAGAAAATTGCTGCTGCCGTAGACTCTGCACCCTTTACTCCTTCAGGATGGTTGTGCGTTACTTCCGCAGTCCACCTTGCGACTTCGCGTGTACGCTCAATGGTATCGTAGAGCCAGCCCACGGGAGAGACTCTCATTCCGGATCCGTTACCGTAACTGTTATAAGGCTTGGTTCTGTCAGTAAACAACCACTGCCTGAACCTTCCGCCGTATCCTGCCTTGGGATACTTGTTGCCCCACGCCTTCATGGCCTTGATGAGGTTATTCTTTATTTCTTCCTCACCAGCGTCCTTACCTGCGTCCATGAGCGCCTCTGCCACGGCAATTGTCATGACGGTATCGTCAGTAAACTTACATTCTTTGGTAAAGAGCTCAAACTCCCTGCTCTTATCACCTCTGTCAAATTCAAACCTGCTGCCTATAATGTCTCCGATTATTGCTCCGTACATGCAAATACCTCCTTATTCTCTTCAATTGCTTCTTGTTCTTTATACCTGAATTGTATCAGTCCGGAAGATCCGGCGGGTCGCCCGGGAAGCGACAATTAACATGCGTGACCAAACTGGTCATCAACTCAAACGATAGAATCATGCATTCTGATTATTTGGTTCTTTTACAGAGATAATAAACCATCGTTCAAGCTTTAGCACCTTGCCATCTGGCAGGTTGCTGTGCGGTCTCCGGGCTTGTCCCTCACACACTCTTTATGGTTGTCATAATTATATCACCCAAAAACAGTGCTTGCATTCCATTAATGGGACTATATCCAGAGTAAGGACCGGGTTGAATGTAAAACTAAATTAGAGTTCAATGTTCTTCTTTAGTATAACGTTATACCATTGGGTTTCCTTATCTGGTCTCACATCTTCTGTAAACCATTCTTCAATGACTTTTAGTCCGGAAATGCTGCTTATTAAATCGCTAAATGCTTCAGGTGTGACATCAACAAATAATCTCCCGTTTCTCTCCCCTTCATAGTTGCCATGCTTAAACGAAATATACATTACTCCCGTATTAACAAGCGCTTCTCTCATCTTGATTATTACGGTCGGCATTTGATCTTTTGCAACGTGTAGCAAAGATGCACAAGCCCAAATAGCATCATACTTCTCAACATCATTCAGTTCCTGGAAATCCATACATCTAACCTGTATACCACAATGGTCACTCGCCAGTCTGCACATCTCGCTTGAACCATCTATTGCTTCAACTGTATATCCTCTTTGCAGAAAGGCTTTGGAATCTCTTCCCGATCCACAGCCGAAATCCAGAATCCTTCCGTGCTCGGGAACATAGCGCAGAAAGCGGTCATAGTGCGATGAGAGATCTGCATTGACCGTCGAGTCAAAGAAGTCTTGTGCATTATCCTGATAATACTGCTTTGTTATATTCATACAATCAGATCCTTGTATTCCCAGTTCCAATCAAAACCGCAGTCATGTGCCGCATTGTAAACGGGACGGATCACGTTCTTCAGCCTTTTGGCAAATTCTTCATATGAGAGTCCTTCGCGGTAGATACGATTCTGAACGTCGGAATTATTTACATGTTCTTTCGCACATTTTTCAAATTCTTTATGGATGATTTCGTACTTCCACATTAGTTCGTAGGACCTGTATTCCAATTGAACCAGCTTAGGAAAGTACAAATCCCATTTAGGGAGATAATTACTCTTTGAACTATTTATGCTCTTCGTTGTAGGACTCAAATTCCAAAACTCATCATGTGCTACATAAGACCATGGTATGAAATGGTCAATCGAGATATCCTTGTCATTCAAAATCTCATCATTATAGATTTCCTGAATCGATTCAACGGACAGAATTAGTTTCCAATATTTCTTTACCTTATCCAATTTACGTCCCTGGGGAGGATACAACTTGTCCGCAATTCCCGGAACGCTTGGATTACGTTTCTGCAAATAATGGATCATATGGTATTCAATCCATCCGAGCAGGATTTCCTTGTTCCTTTTTATGTACTCCGCCCAATCTTCGTTGATAATTATTCGTGAGGCCAATCCATTTATCGCTTCAAAATAATAGATTAACTGCTTTCCCTGATTGATCTTATCTGCCAGATCTGTTGCTCTAACGTTCCATGCCTTTCCCTTTACTTCAGACAAAAATGGCGCTTGTAAACGATATGGAACATTAAGTGTAAGAGTGCGTTTCATCGCAATGATTTCTTTATCGTCAAGCGAGGCAAGATAATTTATTATTTCCGTTTCCTTTTCCGACGATTTAAGACCGGGATTCTTAGCATTCATCAGCTCAATAACTGACTGAAGGGTATCTCTAGGACCCAGATTCAAATGAAATTCCGTCACCATATACCAGGCATCCGCAATCATTTTGTCTATAATTTCTTCGTAGGTAAGAATCAGTTTACCGTCACAAACGGCCGTTACAATGGCTTTAAACCAAAACAACTTGTAGCACTCGCTGGTATTGTCAAATAACCTAGCAAGACATCCTGTGTTTAAACCATCATCATACGGAAGTTTCATATATTATTCGTCACTCTATTTTGAATACTTTTTTATTGCTTCCACCACTTTCACATCCGCAGGCAACCAATCAACAGAATTAATCTGATCAAGTGTTAACCACTTTGCCGCTTCATGTTCGAGAAGAGTCATTTCTGTCCCATCTACCAACTCAGCCCAAAAGCAATCCATTGATAAGTGGAACTCCGGATAATCATGCTCAACAGTCGTAAGAAACCCTGTAACTTTAATATCAGCACCAAGTTCTTCTTTGATCTCACGAACGATGGCATCTTCAGGTAATTCTCCAGGCTCTACTTTCCCCCCTGGAAATTCCCAGCCGTCTTTGAAATCTCCGTAACCTCTTTGGGTTGCGAAAACCTTGTTATCTTTGGTGATAATTGCTGCTACAACTTTTACTGTTTTCAAATCTCTTCAATTCCTAAACTCTTAAGGTAATTGTATGTACCGTTGTAATACTCAGGAAGTCTTGTCTCATCTTCCCAAAAGCCGTTTTCAGATTTGTGAGGGTTACCCTCAGGTACGCATATGATCATTCCTGATCTGGCACGTGTCATAAGAACTCTGTATGCATTAAGCATATATTTCATTCGGTCATTCTTGCTCTCAGTAACTGCTTCCAGTTTATTCCATCTCCTGTTAAATGTATAAAACTGCCACTTGCCATCTTCATACCGCATGTCTGCATCCCAAAGAACACACGTGTATTCCAGCTCCAATCCCTGAACTTGGATCTCTGTTGCAGCATCTTCAAGATAGTTAGAAGATCTGGTATCCGTAATATCTTCCAGGAACCAGTGAACAGCATTGTCATCGTCTGAAGGCAATACGTGAATTCCTAAGGGTTTATATCTTGCTGATTCCTTAGTAATGAGAACTCCGGTTCTTTCATTACCTCTTGCCTTTTCATGGATCCATCTCTTGGCCTTCTCCATATCCCTTGTAAGAACGATCGGATAGTTTGCCTTTATTTCGTTATAGATCGAGGCAGCGTTACCGTCTATAGCAAGCAGTGAGTGAACAAAAGCTGACAGTTTCTCTGCTCTGAAAGATCTTAAGGAAACTCCCAGGTGAAGCTTCTCATTAAACGTAACGTTCTGATTACCCTTAAGCAGTTCGTTGACCTTTCCTTCAGCATATTCAGGTTCAGTCAGCTTGGGTGAGATATAAACTTTCCAGTGCGGAAACATATTATTCAAAGAAGAAATCCACTCTGTTATTCCTGCTTCGCCGGTGTTGATCTCCTGGCCGCCTCCGACAAGACAAACTATCGTTGCCCAGTCCTCTCTCTGATCGAGCGACCAGATGAGGAATGCTGCTTCTGACATCGGAAAGTTATCAACTTTTTTCTTGTTTCCGTAGGTACCGCCACGCTTGAGATAATCAGCAATCCTCTTATGCGTCCACGAACGCTGTGCCTCATCAAAGATTGCTACATGCTCTACTTCACCATAACCTGAGCCCTGCATTTTTACAGCTTTCTCAGGATCGATCTCAAGAATACCATTCTCAACAGGGAGCTTAATCTTTTCGAGCATGTTGTCACGATATCGGTGAATGATCTGAATGAACTTGCTTACTTCTCTTCGTGAATCTGAAAGCTTTTTATCTTCTTTACGCTCTTTGCACTTCTTATAGTTATCCTGAGCCAACGCTTCATTCAATACCGCTACCAACGGACCGTTTCCTGAAAGATAAACAGCGCCCTCATCTTCAACAGGTTTATCAGAATCCTGATAGGTCTGCTTTACTGCAACTTCCAGACCGACCAAAGTCTTGCCTGCGCCCGGGACACCTGTGACAAAACATATACTTTTCTCGCCGTTCTCTTTGCTCTTGCGAATAACATCAAGAATATACGCAATAGTAGTATCCGTAGTCACCTTATCCGCTTCATGTCTGGTTATATCTTTAACCGAGTGACTCTCATATAAAGTCCGTGCTGCTTCAATTATCGTAGGTGTCGGAGCATACGGGCTTATTATCCATTTATCGTTAACCGGACTCTCGTCAGGGAATCTGTCTAAAACATCTGAAATGAGCTTTGTTATACCGGTTTCTCCGGTCATTAAGGGGTTAAGCACCCTGTCATCGTAGATGGAAGATTGTATTACGGAAGAAGAATCCTTATGACGTGTAGCAACAAGGATCGGAACTATTACTTTATCTTCACTGTACTTATGGAAATTCTTCAGATCCAAAGCGTAGTCCAATACCTGATCGACGTCGCCGGCCTTAATCTCAGATTCACCGACCTTGAACTCAATACAAAAGATAATGCCCTTCAGAAGTAATACAACATCTATCCGCTTCCCAAGACGCGGAATATCGTACTCGAAAATGATCTTACCTTCTGAATCTTCCCAAGGCAGAAAAGCCTTTTGCAGGATATCAATCTCGCTTGCCCATGCATCACTCTGAGTAGTCTGCAAAACGCCGTGATAACCATTACAAAGTATTCCCAATACTTCGTTATTGTTCGCCGTTAAAAACGTCTTTATTTCACTGCTGTATAAACAACGCGGACTATCCGACATTAGAGCTGCTCCACTAATTCAGTATGAGATCATTATAGTATAGAACGCATCATATTTTTCTCGTCTGCTCCCAATTTCCTCCAGGTTCGAACGAACTGTTTGTTGCAAGGGTGTCGCCGAGTTTGTTCGAGTAGACGTGGTCGTAATCGACTGATACTTCTACGGTCGAGCCGTCTTCTCTTTCGTATGTGTTGACGCCTCTGATAGCCTCCGACTGGAGTCTGGAGATCCTGTCCGAGCTTGTCTCGCCAAAGGTGGATCTTGACGATGCCATGACCTGTGCGTGATGTGCATTGCTCCTGTCCCACCATGCCTGGTTTGCCGAATCAAAGGCATCCTGGAGGGTTTTGTTCGCTTCCTGCATCATCTGGAAGTTCTTGTTCTGCTGGTCGATGTTTTTCTGTGTGTATCTTGCGACTTCCATCATCATCCTGTCCTGGATGCCGATTGATTCCCTTGTGATATAAGGATCCACCCGGAAGGTGCTCACGAACCTGACGAAATCCTTGTAGTCTTCGTCAAACCTTTCTTTCGGGCAGAACATATTGAACATGCCGTTAGAAGACCACTCTATCACGGTGTTGTCAGGCATGTCACCGAACGTCCCGGGCTTAGCGCCGTTAGACACCTGCGGCCTTCTCTGTCCGAATATGCCTCCGAATACATTTCCCATAGAATACATACTTGGCACCTGATACCTGAATCCCCTGAGAATGAACGCAACGACTATCCTGAACGTCATGTTCCCGATATCGGCTTCATACACTTTGCAGGACTCTTCGAGATAGTACATCTTTCCGGCAGCGGCTCCTGCCATTCCTTCTCTCTGCGCGTCGAATTTCTTCAGCCTGATGAACCCTTCCAGCGCAGCCTCCCTGCTGTATCCTTCTGCAGGGAACGGCCTCTTCTCGATGAACCACGCATTGGTCATCTTCCCGGTCGTAAGCAGTTCATTTATGTAGTAATTGCTGAACATCTCAGCATCCATGAACGGCTTGAAATGTATCTTGCTGATCCGGTTAACCTCCGTCGAATATGGGCCGGAGATCATGGGACACTTTGTGTCATCCGAATAAGCCTCACCCGTAAAGAACGAGAACGCCGTGCCCGACTTATTCGCAACGCCGCACCTTATCGGCATCGGATAGGTATTGCTTGCCGCTTCAGGCATGACCGCACCGTTCGGAGTATATGTATCAGGCAGTTCGCACGATGCCAGGGGGATATTGAGAGCCGTGTCAAAGAACTTCATCCTCGAAGGCTCCGTACTTACAGGCCCGGCAGGCCTGCTTGTGATCTTCAGCCTCAAGGTATTGCCGCAGTGACCGCACTTAAAGAACTCGACGCTTCCGTCGCAGTCAAGGGTTCCGCCGCACGCCGGACACTTTATAACTTCAATGCTCATACCGGTGCCTCCTTACCTGATCAGATGCCTTTATATTACTTCATCAGATGGATCGTTATCAGTACACTGCGGTGAACTATTTATAAACACTTTGCAACGGCCGGCGCTCGTGGTGCTCTGCAAGGCTTCCCTCCCACGTTCACATTTTCCCTCCACTCTTTATACATTTTTTACACGAAACAGTTTCCCGTTTCCCTTGCCGGTGTTAGCATAATCATATACATCACACGCGACTAGGGAGGTTTTCCAATGGGGCTTATTAAGTGTCCGGATTGCGGCAATATGGTTTCGGACAGGGCTGCGGCCTGTCCTTCCTGCGGGTGCCCGGCAGATGCGTTCGGCAACGCTCCTTTTTCGCAGGGCAATGCCGGCACTGAACCTGATCTTGAGACTCAGATCTGCAGCTTTATCGCGTATCCACTGTACAGATCCTTTGACCGTGAGGACCTGCTGCTCGCCAACATGCGCGTGATCGAATATCTGAAGGGCCGTCTTTCCGGCGTAAGGCCGGTCACCTTCTTTTCGCTCGAAAACAGCGACCTCGCAAAGTCAGTAGTCGGTCACGAATTCACCTTCCCTTATGTTTTCGTGACATCATCGTTCCGCTATCATCTCGATTACAAAAGCTTCACGCTCACCAGATCCGACGGCAACAAGGTCACCCGCTACTACGACCGGAATACGCTTCCGAGCGAATATGCGCCGAGAATAGAAGTGATCTCCGACAACGAGGCTGAAGTGATCGATCTTATAGAGAAGATAAAGAATATCTTCAGAGTGCCCGTGAGCTTTTCCGTGCCGTTTCTGGAAGTAAAGGACGAATATCTCACATTCTCCTGTGAGACCGAATCCGTCGAAATGGCAAGGGACATATATTCCGGCGGCAAGACCGTATTCCTTCATAAGACCGTTGTCTTCAGGAAAGTGCAGTGGGCATCTTACATCGATGATGAAATAAACCCCTGCAAAAACGATGCTGTGAATCTCTTAAGAAAACTTCAGTACGCCCAGTTCTGCTTACGTTATTCGGAGCTGGCAACCACCCCCGAAGAAAAGGATCATTACAGGGTCAGCTGGGAAAAAGCCTGCGCCGAAGCAAATCTCCCCAACGACTTTTACATGTACGGCAAGATCGTCTCCCTGCGTGACTTCGACGGCCTTAACTATCTCATCAACGCCCTCGACGAGAACGTCACGAGGACCATCGACGACATCCTCGAAGAGATCAAGGCCAGGGTCACGGAGATGTACTTGGAAGAACAGAGACAGGCACAGGAAGATGCTTACTATGAATCCCGGTATGACACCGGCAGACCGAGCATCTTAGGCGACATCCTTAAGACCGCCGCCGGCGTCGCCTTGGGGAATAAACTGTCAGAGAAGCTGGATAAGAAAGATAAAAGGTAGCCTGAGGCATAAGCCACCTCGAAAAATAGGCGTAAGAAAACCCCGAAGCGGCAACTTCGGGGTTTTTGTGCACATGAAATGCGAATTTCATTTCATTCCTTCGCTAAAGGTATTATATCACGCTAATACTGCTATGCAACATCATTTAAGATTTTGTCCGCTGATTTCATCTTGATCAAAAACACGTCGTTACAACCGCCCTACTTCCTTCTCACATCAGTAATAGTCCCGTCAGGATGCTTGATCTTGATGCTGTCCAGCTGTGACGACAGATTCCCGACAACCAGGGCCCTGTATTCATTACGAAGCTCGGTCTGTTCAGCCTTCTCGGCAGGCGTAAGACCCTCAGCCTTGGACTTCCGGCTCAGCTCATTTATGCGCTTGATCAGTTGTTCAAATTCCATATCGTAATCACCTTTGACGCTTAATTCAACAGATTATATATCCTCGGAGCCGCCTCCTCAAATCCGCGTCTGCAGTCGTCATGACCGGCATCTTCAGATGCGAGGTCGGGGAACCGACCTCTTAGACCCAACATAAGCACCTGCAAAGGCAAGCAGTCAAGGACGCTTCAGCGAGGCTTGCCGTTCCTTGACGGCGAAGCCTGCAGGTGCTACCAAAAGGACCTTCAACCATGCCGTAAAACATGCCGCGCTGCGGCACACTTTTCGGCACAAAACGTCTTTTCGAGGCCAAACGTGCCGACAAACATGCCGCGCTGCGGGTCGATCCGCGGGTCAAAACGGCGTTTTACGGCATAAAAGCATTCCACTCAGCCTATTGCGCCTGCCCAGCCTCACCATTCGCATCTTCCCTCAGAGACGACCTTATCCTGCTTAATGATTCCGGCGTGATCCCGAGATATGTGGCGATGTAACGCTGGGGAATGCGACCGGAAAGATCGGGATAACGCTTCCTGAACTCCAGGTACCTCTCGGTGGCATTCTGCACCAGAAAGCTGCCCTCCCTGTAGACCTTGTAACGCAGGCCGCTCTCGAGGACCCCGATCCACAGCGTTTTCAGGTTTTCGTCACTCATAATGAGATCCTTCATGTCCTTCACGTCGAAAAGCATCACAGTCGCATCTTCCAAGGCTTCCCACATCGCCTTCATCTCCGTGAAGCCGAGCAGTCCGGAATCTATGCAGAGGTTCCCTTCCCGCGCGAAAAACTGCGTTATGTCGTTTCCGTCCTTATCGATGTAATAGCTCCTGATAACGCCGTTAAGGACGATGCCCGCGCTTTTCGCGTCATCGCCCTCACGTGCAAGGATGTCACCCTTGGAATACACCCTGAACCCGGAAAATCCCACAGCCTTTCCTATCACGTCCCCGGAAATATCCAGTCCGAGGCTTTTTGACAGGTCGCTTAATTGATTTATTAAATACTCTTTGTCCATGTATCTGATGATATCAGATAATGCATAACGCCGCATTGACCTATGTTAATTTGATGCGTTTTCCTCCATGGTTATTCCTCGTTTTTATATAAACGGATCATATTCCGGTTATAACCTGTAGTGGTCTGATATGCCTTTTCTTTATGTGATTCCATCAGTCCTGTCAAAATGAAACTGCTCAAGCCGTCTATCTTCATGTCAGGATCAGTAATATCAAATACCTTTCCAGCATCGCGTTCTATCAACATGACGGATCCCTCATCAAAAAGCAGCGATATTTCCGCCAATACAGGGCGTTTACTGTCTTTGTTTTTTTCAATAATAGTCAGACCGATTTCTTCAGTAAACAATGCTGCCTTCATAGACTGTTTTTTTGAGTATCCCCTCTCGTTCAAGGTATTCTGCACCTTTTCAGAAAGCACGGAACACATCTCAGGTGTGAAAACACCATCAAACACAACTATATCCGCATGCTTTGGAACCAGCAAGTTGGGAAAGCTTGCTTTACCATAATGCCACCTGATGAATATCATGGTAATGATAAGAGCCAGAACAGGAGATAACGCAAATGCTGCCCACATCCCTGTTTTTCCCATCAGCAGCGATCCGACAATCGGAAGTACGGAATAAAGCACTCCATCCTTAAGGAATGTTACTCCTACCGCTAATCCCACCCGGTCAATCAGCATATAATAAGAAGTCATCAGAGATACCATACTGCAGAAGATCAATCCGAATGATACGATCCTAACAGCCATAACAGTAGGTTCAAGAGCTGCTCCTTCCTTGATGCCAAATAAACCGCAGAATTGTTTGGTGAAAAGTATGATCAGCAGATTTGCAATCACGCCTTCAACAGCTGCAGCCATCTTTGCTACATTCATCAGACGTTTTATCATTACATTGTTATCTTCGCCCAGATATGTTCCAAGCAAAGGCTGGATCGCCAAGCCGACTCCGTCCATAACAACGCCGAACTCCAGAAGACTGATAACTACGGCAAGTGTGATAAGTCCGGTCTCTCCATAACGACCTGACACATGAGCTATCAGAACATAATCGGCAATAGCCCAACAAATATAGATAACCGCATCAACAGCGCTATATCTTACAACTTGAAGGATATCCCTGACTGATAAATACCATGTAAACTTGAGCGTATTACATTTACGAAGAAAATGTGCCAGAGCCGGTATCATACCAAGAACATTGCCTGCTATCGTGCCCCAAATGATTCCCTGCATTCCAAAAGGTTTGACAAGTATCAGCGAAAGAGCGATGTTCCCTACGATCTGAAGAACATAGGAAATGTTAGTACAGGTTTCATCACCATCTGTATAGACCATATTGCCTATATAAGAATTCAGTATGGTTAATACAGCACAGAGCGGAGTCCATTTATAGTATTTTGAAGCGAGTTCATAGATCTCGCCCGATACACCATTTATATCAAAATACAGATTCTTTCCCAGCAAAAGTAAAACAAAACTCAGCAACGCTACCGCGACATTCAGGATCATTCCCTGTCCGAACAGTTCATCGGCATGCTTCTTGTTCATTGCTCCAATGGATCTGCTGTAGAGGATACCCGTACCTATCGAAATAATATTAGCAAAGAACGTTGTTATTCCGGTAACCGGAGTAATCGCATTTATTGCAGCAACACCGTTTTCGCCGATAAACAATCCTGCGATAATGCTGTCACATAACAGCATCACATAGATTATCGCCATCGTAAAAGTTCCGGATAACAGCATAGATCGGAATTTATACTCGCAGAAACCACGCTTTCTCATATATTAATGATCTCCTTCACACGAATATCCGGACAATCTCTATAATTAATGAGTTTTCCTGCAATAGTCTTGATCATATTGCCATATTGTTCAATTGTTTCAGGCTTATATAAATTCGCTGCATAGTCAAGATAAATATTTGATTCGTCTCCGTTGGTCGTAATCTCCACATCGAGAGATGTCTGCGATGCCCTGTTATTAATGTCAATATCCACCATTTCAAACGGGTGCTGCCAATTTTCCGAAAGGGTTCTTACATCATCCTGAAGCATGAAACAAATACAGTCATCCTTTACGGGAGACACATAAGTTGAACTGACAAACGAACAGGAATTGTATTTTATGGAATTGTTCAATTGTTCTTTTATATCTGTCAGCATTTCTTCCATCGTAAGTTCATCTGTGACTGAAAGCGCCAAAGGCATTGTGTAGAACAACATGCCAATACTATTCATGGAATCAAGGTCTTTTCTCCCGTTGTAGATCCAGGTGATCATAACATTGTCGGTATTGCTTACCGCACTTAATGCAAGAAGCCCGGCCATAAGAAACAAACCATTCCTTCCAATCCCGGTTGAAGCTTCAAATGCCATATAATCATCATCGGTAAAATGCAGATCAAGATCTGTATCACTTGCACAGTTTTCATCAGAAGCAAAATCATACGGAATATTACGGATCCATTTCGTCCCTGCATAAAGGTTTAAAAAATAGGACTTTGCCTCATCATATAGAGCGCTGTTTGTCTCTTTTTCGCGCTGTGCAAGAACATAATAATAGTAATCCGGTTCGGGCTCCATACCAGACAGGCATTTTTGCAGATTGCTCATAAACAGCCAATAGGATGTACCGTCAAAGATCAAATGATGAACATCAAAGAATATATAATTCCCGGACGGAGCGCTGAAAACCCTGCTTCGCCAAAGAAGGCATTCAGTTATATTTCTAAATGGTTGTACTAAAGTTCCCCGCAAAGTCTCAAGCTCTTCATCTGAAACATTCTCCACGATTATTTCATGCATCAATTCAGGAGTATATCGTTGCTTATACTCTCCATTCTCATAATAGATTGTGGTCAGGAGAGCAAAGTGATTACGTATTGTTTTATTAATTGCTGCCGCCAGATCTTCTGCATCCACATCATTAAATCTACACAGACCAGGGTTGTTATACATAGTAGTATTAGGCGTATTGAGCTCATAATTCAATATATACTTCTGTTCCACTGTCAAAGGATGAGAATTCAAAACAGCTTCCGAATTAATCTTTTCAGCGTTATCTTGTGTAAGACACGATTTATTCTGATAATGCTGTGCAATGCCTGAAACTGTACAGCCAAAATATATATCTTCAAATGTAAGTCCGCTTAATCCGCTCTCAACGATCAATTCCATGGAAGACAATGAATCTCCGCCAAGAAGGAAAAAATCATCATTTATTCCGACCTTCTTTATCTTCAGTACTTTTTGCATAGCATTGCATATTACCGTCTCTGTCTCATTAGTTGGCGGAGCATACTCTTTCATATAGTCAGAAACAGAAGGTCTGGGAAGTGCCTTTCTGTTCATCTTCCCGTTTGGCAGGCGAGGGATCGAATCAACCTTTATAAAATATGAAGGCATCATGTAATAGGGAAGAATCTGACATAGTCTCTCGCGCAGTTCGGTTATTCCGATTTCGACATCCCCCAGATGATATGCACAAAGATGAATTCCGTTTTTATCCTTGAAACTTCTGACAGCAGTCCATTCGAGATTCGCAACACGCTTAATGGCCTCTTCGACTTCCGTCGGTTCAACTCTTTTACCATTAATCTTTATTGTGTCACTGATCCTTCCGATTATCTGATACTGCCCGTCACTCATTTGTCTGGCAAGATCTCCACTATGGAAAACGCCATTTACAAAACTCTTTTCATTCTGATTGATGTACCCCCTCGTAAACGGAGCATCGAAACAAAGCTCACCTGCTTCGCCTTTTTCGACCGGGTTGCCTTCTTCATCCAGAAGATATACGCCGACATCATATTGAGGCAGGCCGACAGGCGCTGTTACATTGGGCTTATCCAGCACGGATACCAGTAATCCGCAGGCCGTCTCACTGCTGCAATACCCGTTAAACACCATCATTTCGGAAGGATCCTTCCAGATACCATGTGCCGGTTCAGAAGAAAGGATGACCTTCTTGAGATAAGGTCCGAAGTCTTTTTGTGTCCTGAACAGCGATGGCGGGAAAAATGCCAAAGTTACTTTGTTCTCCATTAAATAACTCATTATTTTCAACGGATCTTTTGACACCGAATAAGGAACGATCAGAAGCTTCGTGCCTATCATCAGGCTTATGATCATAAACATGATCGATGCTACAAAGTTCATCGGGAAATACAGGATAATGATGTCGCTCCTTTGACTTATGGAAACGCCATTCCAACGGTATGATGCGAACGTGATCGGGATCCTGCCATATTCATGCAAGACGCCTTTCGGATTTCCGCTGGTCCCTGATGTATATACTGCAAATGCCGCCGCATGAGGGTCTAATGGTTCATGTCCTTCAAGCGGCTCACACCGCTGGATCTCCGTCCATGCCTTTTCATCAATAACAAAAGCGCATTCGCAGTCTTTTTCGATATATTCGATTCTTTCAATTGGATCATGAGCCTCGATAATTACCGCTCCGGCACCTGTTTTCCAAATACCAAATAAAGTTGCAGCAACAGCAGTTCCTCTTGGAAGAAGTATGCAGATCATATCCTCTTTGCCGAATCCCTTGTCCTTAAGATACCTATACACTTTCGCGGAACTGCGGTCCAATTCCTTTACTGTCATATCGGTTTCTGCCGGACCTTCACTAAGGATTACATGATCAGGACACTCACTTAACAACGCATTATATCTTTCAAATATGTTAGTCTCTTCAGCTTTCATAAGTAATTAATCTTCCGTGTATTTCTTGCGAAGCTCTCCTATGTCACTCTTTGTAAGCTTCAACGCCTCGCTGAGATACCCGTTTATTCCGCCAAACTCTTTATCCATTCCTTCGAATGCCCGGAGCAGATAATTCTCGATTGTACCTCCTGCCGCAAAAAGCAACACATCCATCATTTCGGGGGCGATTTCTGCAGAAGCAAACTTTTCCCTTACCTTCTCCAGCATTGACGCATGATACGCGTTCGTAAGAAGGTAATCCTCAAGGATTGTCTCCTCGGATGCTCCGAGCGCAGCCAACAACAGTGCAGATGCTAATCCTGCCCTGTCCTTTCCATCTGTACAATGCCAAAGGACTGCACCGTTCTTCGGATCAGCGGCAAGCAGTGTCTGAAAGAACTCATGATATGCCTTTTTCCCCTTCTCTCCCATCAAAAAGAACAGATACATCTCAGGTCCAATCAAGCCATGTCTGAAAGCGACTTCGACCATTTCTTCACGGCTCATGTTTTGGGACAAATAATGCCTTGCCAGTTCCGGATCTCCGAGTTTTGTAATATAGTCCTCAAATTCAATCACCGGAAGGTGAATGTTCTTAGCTCCCGGAACTTCCGGATCCGGAGCTTTCCTGACTTCTCCGGTCATACGAAAATCGATGACCGCCTGAACATGGTATCTCTCGCTTAACACCCGTATTGCGTCCTCCCTGGCATGTTCCAAGGTCCCGGTACGTATCAATACACCCTTTTTAACCACCTTTGTTCCGACTGGGAACCCTCCCAGCTCCCTTGCATTCCTTATTCCATCCAATTTCACTTCGTTTTTCAACATATGTCTTCCCCTTATACCTCAGGTATCGGATAAAGTGTATCAATCATCTTGAAAAATTTTTTCTTGTAAATTGCTACGACCGGTTTTCGGATCCAATTCTTTACATTCGGAGAAGTTGCAACGCCTTTGATCAGGCTGATCATTGCATATCCTTCAATGACCCGGTTGATCTCTTTGATCTTATTTTCATCATCTGTATGAAAATATCTCTTTAAGATATTGTTCCACACTCTCGCAAATTGATCCTTCGTAAGTCCCATGGCCGTCAATTTATAACTGGTTTTTGCGGCCGTCACATACACCAGATGCATTGCCGCCAGATCAATAATGGGATGTCCCAGCCCGGAATCATCCACATCGATCAACATTATTTCTCCGTTTTGGAGCATGAGGTTTCCAGGATGAAAATCTTGATGAATAAATGTATTTCTATCAGGAATACCGTCGATCAATTTCATTACTCTTGCAGCCTCCTCGGGCTTATAAAAGCCGGCATCCCTGGTCGCAATCACTTCATTGCGAAGCCTTTCCTTGGAATCCGGAAGCGTTCCCTTTTCAAACTCAATATGATGAATATTAAGAAGCGTATCCGCGATTAGATTGGAATATTCATCTATTTTATCCGGATGCTCACAGATCTCTTGCCCAAGCGGCTTTGCATTGATCATTTCATAAACCACGCCATAGTTCTCCCCAACCTTCACCATGTCAAACGCGATCATGGTTGGGATTCCGTTTACGAATGCTCTTTTTGTCGTCTCCCTGCTACGATTGATTCTCTCGGGGCTATGACGATTACTGAAATACACTTTCACGATGGTCTCATCATCCAGACGATAAACCGCTCCGTTTCCTCCTTTTCCAAGAACCTGGCAACCCTCTACGGAAATCTCTCGCATTGCTCTTTCTTTTGGTATCTTACTTTCCATTTGCTTCTCTTGTCCGCTCATTTGTCAGCCTCCATTTGCACATTTTTCCTGCACAATATATCTGAAAACGTTACATTATCGTCCTGATTATGTTTTCCATATCCGTATTCTATCGTTCTCATATTTTTATTGTTTTATTGAAGTGTTAATGCAGAGTAAATAAAAGCGGGATGAGAAATTCCGCTTAGTGCTTTAATCGGCGTTAGAGGCGTGTATACTTGTTCTGATTTGATAATGTCATGTGCGTATTAAGTTGGAAATATTCAAATAATTGTTCCGGGGTCGAGTTCTTGGTTGGTTATATTCCTGATTAGCAGGTCTAAGTCTGTTTATCTTTTTACTGTTAATCTCAATCTCGAGTTGGCTGATGAGTATTTCCCCGAAGTGCTGCACGAACAAATATATCGAATAACGATAAATTATTCTTGAAAATCAATAACAGACGTAATAGTATATACTCATGGAACAGAAAAACAGACACGAAAAAATATTATTCATACAGACCATGATCATACTGGGCATAGCATTGATTGCCCTGATAGTTTTTTTGCTGACAGGAATGCTGACAGCATTTGCAATTCTTGTTGTTACATTGCTGATTGGATTATTGAAGGTCAGGTCTCTTAAAAAATCGTTAGTCATTCACGGGGGAACGGGAAGTTTTGTTGTAGCGTTGGTACTAACGATCATAATCGGCACTCTTACTTCACCAATCATTTCCTACTCCAAACTTCAATATCCGTTTATATATATGCTAAAAAAACAATACCTGAATGAAGCTTATATCGATAAGCTCCCTTTGGGGGCAACGAATTATCATTTTGAGAGCATGCCAAGCATCATGCAGGGAGACGGCTTTTATCGGCTGGAATTCAGGGCTCCTTCTGATTATATTGAAGAACTTCGCGAGAACTGTGAGAAAAGGGCCATCAGTTCATATAAGGTTTCGGAGCCTGATCCCGAGATGAGCGACATCAGTTTCGGCTATACCGATTTTTTCAGTGAACATACCGACGCCACGGTGTACGTATTCTCTTATAGGGGTGGGAATCATCCACACTATTCCTACATCATGATAGATGGTAATCAGGTTTATTGTAATGAATCGTAGAAGCATTACTGAAGCAGCATTTATCCAAGTTATTTCCATCTATAGAATTTGTTTCATATACTTACCTGTAATCGAATCAGTCTAGAATACTGATGATTTTCCTGTCTATGTATATATTCCCTGTGCTGGCATAGGCGGACTTTCATGAAAGACAAAGGTGAAAAAGATAATAACTGAGATAAACATTACTATTTTGCATATGAGTATTCCAACTATACTCAAAGCAATGCCTTTCTTTTTCTTTACAGCGCAAAGGATTATACCAATTTCCGAAAGGTTATGGGCTGCCTGAGCAACCCAGAATCCGATAATGCTCCACAAAACCCATATGATGAAATAATCATCGCTGTCTTTTGCAATAAAACAAACGACTGCAAAAGACAAAAGAGAAACAAGTGCTAGTATAAAACCTGCCAAAGACATCTTACTGTATTTTTTTTGTCTTGCTCATCCTATTTACCCGCCTGGATGTGTTTGTTCCTGATTAAGTATTGGTTTATAAAACTGCTGATTTTCTCAACTAACGCTCTCTTTATACCAAATGCTATATCGTCGACTTGATGATAACCAGTAATTGGATCAACAGAAAAGCGTAGCCAACATCTATAACAATGTCTTTCCAAAGATCGATAGCCATTCTCCGGTCTTCGATCGTTTCCCTGAAATTCTCAGACCTGGCAAGAAACGCCGTATTAGACATTAAGCTAAACAGAAAAGATATGATCAATGCAATAATCGTGACTACAGTCAGCTTTCCGTAAGTGAAAATCAAAAGGATGAGATCCGTCAGACAGACCCCTCCCATCACACCATACAATACATACTCGTTATAGAGATCATTAGACTTGAATCTCCAGAATGTCCAAAGACCAAAACCGACAAATATGACTGCGTAGAACAGGATTACCGTAACCATAGTTCACTGACTTCTTGGCTGCTTACTTGGGATTACCGTCAGCATCAAAAAGCGGCAGACGGTCGATAAACTTAATATCAGTCCTGTTACCGGCATCACCTTCTGCGACAGCTGCAACCTTTCCGGCAACGGTTCCGCCGGCTATCTCTACCAATGCCTCCATCGCGCGCAGCGAGCCGCCGGTAGAGATAACATCGTCTACTACAAGGATGCGCTTTCCTCTGATGAGCGCAGCGTCATCACTTCCGAGATAAAGCTTTTGAAGACCCTTTGTGGTAATCGATTCATCATCAACGGAGATAGGATCGGGCATATATGTCTTGATGCTCTTGCGGGCAACAAAATGTTTTCTCATTCCTGCCTGTCTCGCCATCTCATGTCCCAGCGGAATGCCCTTGGCCTCAGCGGTAAGGATATAATCGTAGTCTTCACGGGGAACGAGCTTTAACATCTCCCTTGCGCAGGCCTCTGTAAGCTCGGCATCGCCAAAGCATATAAAGGCTGCTATATACGTATCGTCAGTCGCTTTGCAAAGCGGGAGTTCTCTTGTAAGTCCTGTGATACTGAACGTATAAGTCTTTGCTTTTTCCACGTCATTGTCCCCCCTTAACTCTTGAAAAAATCCTTTATGGCGCGCCAGAAGGCAACAGCGGAAACAGCAAAAAAGATCGCAGCAACGATAACTTTAATATGGTCCAAACCATTGCACGCCCTCCCTGTTGGCCCTGATAAACAGATTATAAAACTGTTGATTCAATATGTGACTCGGCTATCTTTTGTTTCCTGTCTTCTGATAGTACTTTTCTTTCTCTTTATACATGTTCTCATCAGAAGCCTTGAGCATATCGTCAACAGACTTGCTGCCTGTGCCTTCATAACAGTAACCGACAGAGCAGCTGTATCTTGTCTTCGCCACTTCATCGCGTATACGGGAACAAAGACCGGTTACGGTATCCTCAGAACATCTGCGGCAGATAATGACGAATTCATCACCGCCGACACGGTAGACACGGTGCTTATTTTTCGCGACCTTCAGGAAACAGTCAGCCAGAGTGGTAATTGCCGTATCACCTGCCAGATGGCCTTCTTTATCGTTGATAACCTTAAGTCCGTTCATGTCGATCGATATCAGCGCAGTTATGTTTTCGGTATCCCTGTTGATATCGGCATAATATGCCTGACGGTTGAGAAGGCCTGTAAGCGCATCGCGTTTGGTGAGCTGAAGGATCGAAAATACATAATAAACGAATACGGATACTGCTATCGTCTCACAAAAGACCTTTGAATATTCACTGCCGATAATGAAAGGAAGTATCACTCCGGATGCAAACGCAAAACCGAAAAACACGATAGGAACATACTCGGTCTTCTGTTTTGCACCACGCCTGATCAGGAGATATAAGAAGTAAACACTGTAGATTCCTACAAATATGTAAGGAAGCAGCCAAAGAGGTCCCCTTATAAGCCTGTTATTCTCATCAAGACCGAATACAACGCCAGTAAATACCGATATCACATTGAATACCGCAAGCAAAACAGAAGGGATATAGACGAACCATTTCTGTTCTTTAAATATTGTGAATATCAGCTGGGCGACCAGAACAGGTGTGGCAGTATATCTGACTGCAGTCAGGATAGTCCTTAATCCTCTGTACTCACCATGTCCGGATGTCTTGAACTCAATATAGACAATGATCGACAGAACAAAGACCTCAAGTATCAGGGCATACAACCGCCGTATCGTCTTCGCATCCATAAAGACAGTCGAAATAAGCGAGATCGTAAATCCCAAAAGTGTAAGAATAAGTATCCAGTTTTCCGCAATATAACCTTGTGCACTCATAGATATTTCCGTAATTGTAATTATCCTTTAATAAGACAATTATAACATCCCGCTCATATGAGATACCTTAAAACTTTATCATTATCGTACTATCCACGTTCCAATTCTCTTAGAACCAACCCTTTCAATAACACCTTCATCAATTAGCTGTTTCATAATAGTCTGAACAGATCTACGTGACTTGTTCAACATATTTGCCAATTCTGTTTGTGTTATAGATGGATTCTCTCGTAACAGCAGCAATAAATATTCTCTATCAGATAAAGCACCATTTTGCGCTTTAAGTTGCGCTTTGGATTGCGCTTTAATGTGCATTAACAATTATCTGCATGGAGTAATTCCAATATAGAACAGTATTATATCTATGATATAAACCCATAATTAATTCATACATCAAAAAACATTTCCTATGAGAAGCGGATTCAGAAGAATATATTGTGCGCCCGGAATGTTAAGCAGCACTAATGCCAGTGGCAATATAAAAATCGTAGAACACAGAGCAATAGCATAAACGCTGTTTTTAAAGAACTTTGTAAGCAAAAATAAAGTGAGTACAATAATTATACCGGCAATGAACCGCATTCCCATTATAATCAAAAGATATTGGAACACTGAAACATTTTGCGGTATTGCCGATAAGTGTTCCATACTCGAAGCAGGCGCTTGAAGTCCCTTTGTTCCATACGCATTTAATACATTGATAAGCCTTATAATATAAATAAACGCAAAAGATATCACTGTACATAATAATCCCAGAACTACCTTTACGACATTCAGCCTTCGTCTTCCGTGAACTGTTGTTTGTAAAAGCGATATTTCAGAATTTTTATAATCAAGACCATAAATCCCACATGTCAGTGCTATCAGGATAACTATATAAATAAATGCCTGCGATATATCCCTGTTTTCATAATTATCTGTGTCCGTCAGAATACGAAAGCCCTTGTCAAAGAAAAACCACCCTCCGCCTTTTGATTCAAGATATGAAAGATGACTCATCACCTTGTCAAATGCGGTGTTTTTGCTCAGTTCTTCCTTATATTTTATGTTAATGTAATCCTCGCTTTTACCTTGCTCTATATATGCTTTTATTGTATTTGAAAGCTCATTGAATTTTGACTCTTCTTCATTTAACTTGCGGTATGAATCCGAATCTAACGGGCCATACAGCTCATCCATGTATCCCTTATAATAAACCTCATCAACCGAATCAAAACGTATATTCATCGATGGATTCCACCACAGCACAAAGCCTGAGAATAGTATCAGGATATACAATGCGCCTGCTGCAATCAACACTTTATATGACTCGTGCATAAAAATTGAGGTGTGTTGTCCAAAGATCCTGATCTTTCTCGATCCACAGATATTTATCCGGTTCTTCTCTTTCGATATATTGAGGTAATTTTTTATATAAAGAACAGAAATCAAAAACAGAGACACCCACATAATGCCATATATAGTGCATGTGTTTAGCGGATGCCCCAAAACATTAATATTTTTATAATCCGAAAGCATGTCTTTGGTTTTTATTCCATACATTATATTAATGTACTTAAGGCAGGTAAGGTAATGTGTCTCAGGTATCTTTGTATAGAACAATACTTCTGTAAAGATAAGACCCGCTCCGATCATAAATACATATACAATTCGATCAAACGCTGCACATATGACAAGAAAAAGCATGCCGACCAGAATATTACCCGGGATTTTGATCATTATATAGCTTAACAAAAGTCCCCCCACGTTTAGGTTAACGGGACTGCTGCGATACAAGTATAAACTTTGAATCGGCCTGTTAAAATCCGGCAATCCGAAGTTCACTCCGGCGATAACAAAATTGGTTCCGTATAAAATGACAGTCATGATTACTATCGAGACAATCATAACCATAATTTTGGATATCATAAGACCGCTTCTGCCATTTTTCATTGTTCTTAAAAGTTGAAACTGATTATGGTCTTTTTCCTGAAAAACTATACTGACAGCGAGTATAAAAATGATCATGATCAATATGTAATCCGTTACTCCGATGTCAGTAATGCAAATGATTCCGGAAGGATCGACAGGTTTCGGCATAAGACCTTTTAATTTGAGATATGTATCACGGGTTTTCTTTGCATTTTCCGCGACATATGCCCCGTTTTTGGAAAACCTTTCCATAATAGTCAGATCTTCTGCCTTTTTGTCTATCTCTTCAAGATATTCTTCATATGAGAAAACAGCCTTTATCTCTCTATAAACACGATTGTAAAGGCTAGTCATTCCGAAACTGACGGATTCATTTAAGCTGTCCTCAATTTTATCGAGAGCGGCACTTTCGTTTAAACCTTCTATTTCTTTATATACGTTACTGTATTCTTTAATCGTGTATCCATCATCACTTGGATTATTTATGATATAGATTAAAAGAAAAGGATTTAAAATGATTAAAAGAAGCAATATCCAAACTGTCTTTTTGGATAGTAGTTTCCAAAATTCATTTCTAAAAACATTCATTCTATTCACCGTTAAGGTATAAATACAAGTCCTCAAGATCAGGTCGCACCGTTTCACTTTCCCACTTGTCTTCGTAGGATTCTGCAACAATTCTGGCGATAACCGCCTCCCCTTCTCTTGAAATATTGCTTACCTTATACTTATCGTTGACTTCAGTTATTTCCCGGTCAGATATGTATATATTCCATACTTTTCCATTTATCTCGGCAAGCAGATCAGCGGGTTTTCCGGACTTGAGAATTACACCGGAATTCAGCATAATGATCTCTTTGGCAATGAATTCAACATCCGCAACTACATGTGTAGCTATAATAACGATCTTATCTCTTGAAACCTCTGATATAAGATTTCGAATCCGAATTCTTTCCTTAGGATCAAGACCCGCTGTCGGTTCGTCCAGAATAAGTATCTTGGGATTTCCAATGAGCGCTTGCGCAATCAGTGCCCGTTGCCTCATACCTCCTGAAAACGTTCCGAGCCGCTTTTCTCTTACATCATAAAGATTTACCATTTTAAGATAATATTCTATATCCCGCTTTGCTTCATGCTTATTAAGACCCTTAAGAGAGGCTATAAAATACATAAACCGCAGCAAAGTCAGCTCAGGATAAAAATTCTGCTGTTGTGGCATATAACCCAAAAGCTTTCTATATTCTTTATCAATATCTTTTATATTTCTGTCGTCTATCAAAATCCGGCCGGACGTGGGTGATATATTATCGGTAATAAGGTTCATCATGGTTGATTTCCCCGCACCGTTTGGACCAAGCAGTCCATAAATTCCCGAAGTAAAAGAGAAAGTAATATGATCAAGCGCCAATTTGTCGTTGTATTTTTTGGTAAGTTCAGATAATTGCAGCTTCACCTGTATTTCTCCCATTGATTTCTGACACTTGCTAAATATTTATCAATACCATCAGATTGAAACTTGTCTTTAGCAGCCGGCAATACTTCCTCTACACTATGTCCGTTAAGGCTCGACATAAAATCATCAAGATCAACGGAAATATTACCCAAATGTTCCGTATCAGGTTCAAATCCGATAAAGGGTGATACTTTCAAGCTTTCATAAAATGAGAAATACTCTTGTCTTCGATTATCTCTAAAATCCTCTCCGCTTACAGGCAAGAGATTGATAAAAAGATTCAATACCAGCTTTGTCATATAACGGTCATCCAACCCGGAACCATCTATATTACATGCAATCCCGTCTACAACCTTATAATGTTCGTTTTCTAAACCATAGATTAAAATATTCCCATATTTATCCGAACTGTAAAACTTAGCAAGAAAATCTACAACAGCGTTAATATCATTAACATTATTAATTATTCCAATAGAACCATTTATTCTTGACGACAACACTCCCGGGATCCTTTTTACATATACATTATCCCGCATAAACAGTTCATCCGTAGTTCCGGAACACAGCGCTATTGCATAATTTCCCGATTCTATATCTTTACGTATCCCAATATCATTTAAACCCGTATTATTAACATACGATACAGAGGAGCTCATATAACCCCCATTCTTCATCTTATCAAGAGTTCTGAGAAACCCTATAAATTTGTCTGATTCAAGGGGATTTTCAACCGTTTGAGTATCATAATCATAAAGAAGACCGGATCTGATTTCACATCCGATCATATTTTCAAATGAATAATCAGTTATAAGATACAAAAAAGCATAAGTATCCTTACCGGTAAAACTTGTGTTTTGGAGCATTTCATAAAGCCCTTCAAGATTACCATTCCACGACTTGATTTTCTCATCCGTAATGTAATCTCTATTAAATGCAACATAAAGACCTTGATCATTAACAAGTGTTGATGGTATGGAATAAGTGTGTTGATCGCACTTAACAGATTTCCAAAGATTCTCCGGGAAAGAATTATAAAGAACTTTTCCCGTATCACCTGACAAGACATGATCCAAATCATAGAAAAGTCCCGATTGAAGAAGCTTATAGGTGTTATTTGCTCCGCTTGCGTCACCGAATCCCGTGAATGCAATGTCTATATTTCCTTTTTTGGCTTCATTTGCAAGCGAGTCCGCATATCCCTCATAATCAAGGTATTTGATTTCAAGTCTGTAATGCAAACCATCCTTTTTAAATTCTTCATTAAGCAGATTCAGGTTGTTTTTATCAATTCTACATATGTCAGGTACAGCATATGTTATGGTTACGACGTTATCCGCCACATCAGATGGCATACTGCTCTCTGAAGTTTCTTTCCCGCGATTCACTCCGGAATGAATACGAGAAAGTATCAGAATCGGAATGACAATAATAGCAACTCCTATAAGTGTTATTAATAGATTTCTATTGATTTTCTTCATTATAGCGCCTCAATTTCCGCGGGTTGAATATACCATTATTTAAATCATTAATATTCATAACTCCCAGACAGAAATCTCCATGATCATAATAACCGATATATACTGACGTCCCGCAAATACAATCCATTATAAATGACGATTCATTGGGAATTCGCATTAGTTCTTTGAGATTGGTCCCTCTTAACAGAAAGTATGCGACCTCATTATTATCATTCAGATAACTGAAGTACAAATCATTTCCATTTTTGGTAAAGCCACGGAATCTGTTTTTGTCTTTTGGAGCAACATTTCCAACTATATCAAGACTTACTGTTTCTCCGCTGCTTATATTGTAGTTGTAATACCCGTCTTTTGTGGTGAAATATACGTCTTTACCATGCAATTCAAGATTATGAATGTGGTCTATTTCGCTAAGCAAAAAGTTTTCATTATTCTTGATATCATATTTGTATATATCATGCAGTAAGTTATCGTATGTAAAATCTTCAAAATCTCTTTCTGAAGCATCCGCCAAAACCGCTTCAGAAACATCATCTTTAAAGCGAGCAACCGTGTAATAAACAAATCCATCCTCGTAGTATATTCCCGTAATATTTATTTCTTCACCTGTTAATATCGTTCCTTTATTAACCTTATGGTTTTCTAAATCTATAACAAATATTCCTGCTTCCGGCTTATTATCATTAATAATTTGACCGGCATCATTTAATACGACTCTGTTAACATACCCGCCTATGACGTAATTGTCTCTATACAAAACATATCTGATATCTTGAATTCCTCGCAATGTAGCTACTTTTTTTCGATTTTCACCATTTGGATCCATCTCATACAGATATTGGGTAATAAGATCCTCATCAGTCATATTACCTAAAAAAAACAGGTGTCCGTTGTAAAGAACATTTCCACTTTTAGAAAGTCCGAAAAAAGCAGCAGGGCAAGAAGGCTTTTTATTATTATAAGAATAACCCTCATGCATACAATTAGGTTTATCACAATATACTATATCCTTGCCTGAATCAGTATCAATAAGATGAAGTATATCGGAACCATCAAGATAGAGCACGTTTTTTTCCGAATAATAGCACGAAGTATCAACGCTGTCATATACATATTCATTAGAAACATTACTGTGATTATTTCGTTTTACTGCAAACGAAATAATCACAGCACCCAAGATGAGTACAGAGACAAAAATTATAAGAAATAATCTCTTATTCACCCTCTTGCCTCCCTATAATTGGGATGATACAACATATAGAACTAACAGGCAAGTTAAATAGGCATTTGTTGGGATGTGGTAAAAACCGAGTGACGGGATATAAGTTTAAGTCAAGGGAATGGCTATAGTAATCGGTATACATAAATATAATAACTCTATTTATTCTACGTGAGAATCACATGACAATCTCCAGCTATGCGTATGCCTTGCAGGATTTTTCCTTGTTAATCCGTCGGAACGATAACGGGCAGATCAATGCCAAACAACTTAAAGATTGCCTCTGCCTTGCCGTTTTCACCATACTTGTAATAGATACCGTCAGAATGCCAGACGGCACAGCCATCTGTCGCAATTGCAATATCGATCTTGCTGCCGTCCTTTCTATAAAGCCTCAGCACTTCAAAAGAACAGCCGGTTCCGGTCTGGCGTTTGCCGCTTTTCAGAACCTCTTCCAGCTTCCTGACGCTATCCGGATCCTCGATAACATAGCTCTTATCCTTAACGATCAGTTCAGCTTTGGAAATATCATTGATCTGACAGGGTTCGACCGGGTTTATCTCAAGACGCTCATAAGCCTGATTCATCAGCTTGGCCAGTTCTGTAGCATCTTCCGGTGCGATATAGTTGTTCTTAAACAAATCGTCTCCGCTGCCGGTCTGATGTTCACCCAAGAACGAACCGTCATTGCCCAATGTCCAGGTGTCAGTAATACCGTCATGGGTCCACTGGAAATATATCGGCTTCATATCCGCCCAAGGATAAACATCGTACTTTTTATCCTTCAAATGTCCAGTCGCAACAGAGATAGCTTTCTTCCAATCATCCTGGTTTTCGGGAATGTACATGTTGCCGATACGAGGTTGTGTAGGTGTAAATATAACCGCTACTGTATTGTCCGTAATGTCTCCGGTACGAAGATTCCTGCGTGAATCAGGGATATTACTATCCTGAAAGGGTAAAGATGTGCTTGAGGCAGTTGTATTCTCTTGTGTTTGTTCTTTTGTTCCGGCAGTGGAACCGGCACATGAACACATGCTGACACATAATATTGCAGACATAATAACAGCGAATACTTTTCTCATAGCGTTACTCCCGATTAATACAGATCATATATGTCCACCGTAACAAAACGCATATCTGACGGCAATATAATTGTTAGGCATTATTGAATTGTTGATGTATCTTAATCATACACCACTATTTCATGTTTGCGGACACGCCAGTCATCCGGATGCGAAGCAACCCATTCTTTGTATGCCTTCAGCTCTTCTTCGTTTGCTTCCCAGATCACTTTTCCGTCGCGGGTGGTTAGCTTGGTAATCGTATCCATTTCACAGAAGTGAAGGGCGCATTCTTTGTCATGATATAAAGGCCATATGTATTTATCAAACAACGTCTGCCTGAACTCAATATTCCATTCACCGCTGTCCATATCTGCTCCGGCAGTGATAAGAAATGCCCCCTGTCCATAGTAAATAAGATAATAACTTTTTCCACGCAGTTCAAAAGTGAAGTTGCTTCCGTCAATTCGAGCATTCGGACAGTTTTTAGTCGAGTGTTTGGACTATTTCAAGTCGAGTATTTAGATTATTTTAAATCGAGTGTTTGGCAGACCATATTAATCTTACTACGTAACTTTATCGCTTGAAATGGAGAAAACAAGCGATAAAAACAGAAGCACATAAATAGCACGGCAAACCCAATCTTGATTCAAAAAACTTTGCTTGGTTTAATCATTGTCAGTATTTATATCCTTTCTTTCAACAATGGATCCGTCTTTTATCTCATAGATAATGTCACTCAAATATTCAAGTTCTTCCTTGTCATGGCAGGCAATTATGATCAGCTTGTCACGGTCCCTTATCTCAAGCAGGACCTTCTTAATCTTCTTAACGCTTTCTTCATCTAGCGCATTAATTGGTTCATCCAGGATTATGACGTCAGGCTCGCCCATAATAGCATTTGCAATACCGAGCTTCTGCTTCATGCCGAGAGAATATTTCCTATACGTTCTCTTATCTTCGGGATCAAGCCCTACATGTTCCAAAGCCGTCATAATATCCTGATCAGAAATACCGCCTGTCAGTCCTGCAAGCAGCTTAAGGTTCTTATACCCGGTATATTGAGGGAGGAAAGACGGGGTCTCGATCAGTATTCCTATGCTCTCGGGGAATGAAATATCCTTATGGAGTACCTTACCATTGATCGTTACCATTCCGGAATCCGGAATGAGAAGACCTGCGATCGCACGCATCAGCATTGTCTTTCCCGAACCGTTCTTTCCTCGCAGGCCGTAGATATTTCCCGAAGTCAGAACCAGAGACACATTGTTCAGTATCAACGCACCCTTAATGCTCTTACTCAAACCTTCTATCTTGATCTCGCTCATAAAATGTCCCTTTCTTGATGTTATTGTGATCACGGCGATATAAGCCGTGATTATGACCGATTAAAAACAAGTACTGCTTTTTCTTGATTTATGTCTCCGGTTCCTTTGGCATGTCTTTTAATGCTACAAATCTTTTGTCGATCGCAGGATTAACCTTTTCATATTCACTATATGACCCCGGGAAAAAGCCGACATAGTATGCCGTAGCTTCCGAATAATGATCATTCTCATCTATTAACCTTCCGCCCAAAACACATTCTATACTGTCTCCCACTTTTTCAAATTTGTAATATACAGAATCCGTTTTTTGTACTTTTCCTTTCGGATTCTGAGAAAGATCGAAGTAACAGTTCGGGTAGTTCTCTCCAACCCTCTTATCTCCGTTCATTACGAGAAAAACAAAAGCAGTAAGACACTTTTCGTTTCTTTCGTTTACATATCCGCCAAGATAAGTGATGCGACATCGGATAAAGAAATATTTAGTCTTAACATGCACTTCCGAAGAATACTCTGCCTCATGTTCGCGCATAAACGCCTCATACTCTTCATAAGTCATACCCTTTTCGCAGTTACTTTCCCTATACTCATCGAATTTCGGATAATCCCTGGCCATTGCATCATAGTCAACTTTTTTCACAACATAATCCGATGGAGGTACTTTGCCATCAGCAAAAAATTCTGCTTTATACTTCGTCTGCGTTTCAATGTCTTTGCCGTCGACCAGATCATATGACAGAAATTCATACTGCAAACCACCGTCATAATCCACGATCTTGGCAGGGATATATTCTTCCGGTTGCGTTGTCATCTGAGAAGTCTCAAGGAACCGCTCCATCGGGGTCTTGCTGTTCTTCTCGATCCTGATTACAAAGGCTATGGCAAGTATTGCGATCAACACTACGACAACAGGTACTGCTTTCTTCTTCATTTAGGCATCCCAACCGCTATATGACGTCCTTCTTTTCGAAGTACGCCTTGCCCGATAAAACAACTGTAAAAACCATAAGGGCAGCAATAAGCAGCCCGCTGTACGGATTGAGTCCATTCTCGCAGTAATAGGAACTTCTGAGCCAGCATGTATAACTTGCCGGCAAGTACCAGGCTGTATGGTATGCCGACAGAATGTAAAAGCTACAGAGTATTGCGAAACTCATTACAGGAGAAGTAAGAAAACTCAGCAACAACTGAACCAAACAGATGCCGGCATTAACAGCTATCGGAACGATAAATGCAATCAGTATCAGATCCCTGTAGGAAATATATTTCATTGTGTAACCGAAGACTGTTTCAAGAAAAACCTTAGTCACTTCAAACGACAGTGAGGCGCCTTGGGTTAGAGCGAAGATCAAACAGAAGATGAAAGTAATAAGATAATATAGCAAGACTGATAATACACACCAGATTGTCTTTGACAGCCACCACGAAGCCCTGCATCTGCATGCTGTCATGACGTTTACGCCATTATCGCTGTAATCGTTTTCAGCATAATAGGCTATCAAGTATGACAATCCCATTTGGAACACAAACCAGATCATCTTATTACTAAGGTCCACACTGGAATTGAAGTTGTAAAAAGGAACACCCTGCAAAGAATAGATAACGTAATCCATCACCGTTACATTCGTTTTCACAAGACCTAATTCATTAAGGACTCTAACCAACTCCGAGCACTGCGAAACCGTTACTAGCGAAAAGACAGCCGCAATCAGGAACAGATAAGATCGGTTGATGATTCCGAGTCTTATATCACGCTTTAACAATCTAAGTGTCACCATCTGACATTTCCTTTCTGCCGGCGGTCTAACCATCTCATAAAACATCTCTCCTTCTTGAAAACAAGCCGATGAGCACTGTATTTACAGCCAGGATCAACACAAAGGCTATCAGCATCTGATACCAAGCAGTAGTAACTACTGGAAATGGGTTCAACATATATTCGATCGACCAGTTACTGAATTCTGCGTCTTCAGACCTGAACAACAGCATACTGAGAAAGATATATATGACCATAGGTGTTGCGACCGCCGTAAAGTGGCTCTTTACAAATCTCGATATGCCAAGCGAAGTCAGTGCAATGGCTCCGGCAAAAAAGCTGTCAACAAGCAAAAAGGCCAAACAATACAAAGCCGGATCAATGCTGTACAACTCAGAGAAAAGATATCTGTTCATGAAACCGGCACCCACCATACTTTCCAGCAGATCAGGATAAAAATCAGGATACAAACCGGCTGCAACTGTCATATTCAGTCCGAGCGGAATCGCCACACCGGCAAATGCCGTCAGGAAAGTGGCGATCCCTTTTGACAATATGTATTTCGTTCTTGATGCCTTCACACAGATATTCTTGTCATATCCCGTCTTCATATCGGAAAAGAGCGATCCTCCATACGGAAGGCAGGCAATGAGCGGAAGCAATTCATAAAACAGTTCGTTATAAACAAAGAGATAGTCAGTCCCGATCCACGCCTGGACCATATACATCGTGTAATTTGCATAGTTTTCATCTATTCTGATCTTTAAACAGAATGAGATCATATCTGCCGCACAGATAATAAGACCTGTCATCAGACTCACAAAAAAGGCACGGCTGTGAAACGCGCGATACAATTCAAATCTCAACACTCTCATGATCTTAATCTCACCGCAGTTCTGTTCGCAAAGCAGTAAAGGATATATAAAAACTCCCGCTCATTGATCCTCTTCCATTCCTTTTCCTTAAAACATCCTTTGTTGACTACCGTCACAAACCAGAGCTTCTGATGCTCTCCCGGAGGCAGAATCTCACCGCCCGACTTGTTCAGTTTCTGCTCAGTGTTCGGTTCCGAAGCCGAACACCAGCATTCCGGTGATACAAATCCACCCTCGAACCACTCCATCATAGAATCCTTTTTGATATCCTTATCAGACTTATTGGTTACTTCCAAACAAACGGAGAGCAGCTTACACACGCCGTCATCGCCGTTATCAAAATCAATACCTGTTCGCGCAATGAAGTCTTCCGTATCCTCCAGATGCGATTCAAGGAATGATATCTCCATTCCCCTAAACTCCACTTTGTCTCCGATGTTGTAATAATCCGTAACCGGAGGGTTTTGATTGATACTGATTATCCGAACAGTCCAAAACAACAGAAAGCAGGCCACGATCACAACAATTATCCTTTTCATTCGTTTTCCTCCTTTGGCATGTCCTTCAACGCTACGCATCTGACATCTAGCGCAGGGCTGAATTGATCGAAATCAGAACCTACACTCGGTAGAAAGCCGACATAGTATCCTGTTGCTTCCGAAAAACGATCATTATCATCTCTCAGTCTTCCACCTATAATGCATTCTATGCTGTCTCCGACTTTTTCAAATTTGTATACAAAATAATGTTTTCGCCGCTCTTCACCCTCGGTATTCTGAGGGTGATCAAAGTAACAGGTAGGATTGGCCGATCCAACCATCTTATTTCCATTCATAATGAGAAAATCAAAAGTACTAACCCACTTTTCATTGCTTTCGTTTATTCCCCCTCCAATATAAGTAATGCGGCACCGGATAAAGTAATATTTTGTCTTAACATGTTCTTCCCAAGAATACTCCGCCTCATGTTCGCGCATAAATGCCTCATACTCTTCCTCTGTCATACCCTTTTCACAATAACTTTCCCTATACTCATCGAATTTCGGATAATCCCTGGCCATTGCATCATAGTCTACTTTTTTCACAATATAATCCGATGGAGGGAGTTTACCGTCATAAAAATATTCTGCTTTATATTTTGTCTGCGTTTCTATGTCTTTATCGTCGATCAGATCATATGACAGAAATTCATACTGCAACCCCCCGTCATTATCTATAATCTTGGCAGGAATGTATTTGTCCGGTTGCTTTGTTGTTTGTGTTGTCTCCAGATATCTGTCCATCGGAGTCTTACTCTTTTTCTCGATCAAGACCACGACTGCTGTCAATACGATCAAAGCCAGTATTGCAACTGATATTGAAAGCTTTCTTTTCATAAACAAATCCCTCTTTTAAGACAAGTTAAGCTAAGGCAATAGATACATGCCGTAATTTGACTTAATTTTTTGATTGTTTTCAGATACTAGTTTTCTTTAGGAAGATCACCTAACGCGAAATACAATTCGCCGTACATATTCTTGTAGTTAAATCCTGTAGATGAGTCAAAAGCATCCGGCGGCAGACCGATATAACAGGCAGTATCGTCCACCATATCTTCATTTTCATTTGTAATCCGGCTCCCGATAACACATTCCACACTGTCACCAACTTTGTTAAACCGGTACTTGAAATCATACGGGCTTACAGCACTGTTTTTATTCTGCGGAAGTTCTATATAACAGTTAATAAATTCACGGCTGCATTCTTCATTATCGTGCATTGCAAATACACAAAAATCATTTAATCGGCACACCTTGGGTCCGCCGCCAAGGTATGTTATTCTGCATTTCACAAACAGATAATTCGCCTTCAGCTTCTTTGTCTTGGTATATTCAGCTCTATGCTCTCGCTCGAATTTTTCAGCTTCTTCATAGTTCATACCTTCGGGATCATCATAATCGCTATTTATATACTTGGCATATTCCGGATAATCCCTGGCCATCGCTTTATAGTCTGTATATTTCGTTACTAATTCAGCATCCGGAATGCGACCATCTCTAAAGAATTCGCTTTTGTATTTAGTCTGTTTCCCAATCTCCGTACCATCGATCAGATCATATGAAAGGAACTCATATTTCAAAGTATGATCAACGTTATAAAGCACTTTTATATTCTTTGCCGTACCGGTTTCCTTCAGATCATTTCCAAGATTTATAAGTATAGCATCAGATTTATCTCCTGCATCAAGCTTTGCAGCTACAGGCTGTATTGATACACAACCCGTAAACAGCATAATTGCCGCGAGGCTCACCGAAAGAACTTTATAGCTCTTTTTTGCAGGATGCTTTATATTCACAAATCTTTTCTTGATTCCCATGAATTCGCCCTTCATCATTGAAAAGACCTTAAACCCGAGGTTTGATCCTGAGCGTTGCTTTAGAAGTTCGAATAGTGTCTTGGCATAACCTTCAGTTGCATTTTCACCAAGAGTTCTCAAGACTTCTTCATCACATGCGAGCTCACAATCCTGCCCTGAAAGGATGAACGCTGCCCAAATGACAGGGTTATACCAGTTGAGTGCAAGGACAAGATACCTGAGTACTATCCACCACTGGTCACCATGCTTATGGTGGCACGTCTCATGGCAGATTATGTAGCTGTTCATTCCTTCCTCTTTGCCGTCAACATATATGTTCTTGAGCAAAAGGAAAGGAGTCTCTTTTTGACTGATACCGTAGATCTTAAGCTTGCCCGAAGGATCATTACTTATAAACTTACGCTTTTGCCTGCAGTTAACAATAAACCCTATGTTGTATGTAGTAAGTAAGACTATCAGGCCTGCCGAAACTATACAGCTGGTATTCTTCAGGACTGCCGACCAGTTGACCTTTTTCAGAGCTTCCTGCTTCTCTTCCGCAAAGTCTCTGACCATCTTGAATGCTGTATTCTCTTCAGGTCTCTGAAGATCTATTGCTTCATTGATCTTCTTATCTTTGCTTTCGTTTTCCGCAACAGTAACTGCTTCCGGTTTGGCGGGAAACAGTGTATCAACAGGTATGCTTATCTTAAGGAAAGGGGAAACGATCATAAAGATCGGGATAGCCAACCAAAGAGCATACTGATGCTTTCTTAAGATCTTGCCGTCAGTAAGTGCTCTTAAGATGATTATTCCTGCCGTAAGGATTGAGATGCCCAAGACATAACGCAGCATATCATCCCTCCTCGATTATTCTCCGGAGTTCGGCAAGTTGTTCTTCGGTAAGCTTTTCGGAACCGATCAGGTTCGAGATCATGAGTCCCACGTTACCTTTATAGACTTTATCCAAGAAAGAAGCAGTCTCTTCCATCTCAGCTTCAGTCCTGTCTATCGCAGGGCAAAACCTCTTGGCCTTCTCTTCCTGAACATAAGTGACAGCGCCCTTCTCGATCATGCGCTTGAGCAAAGTGATGACAGTATTCTTGGTCCATCCGGTATCAGGATTAAGTGCCTTTGTAAGTTCCGTGATCGTCATTGACCCGCTTTCCCACAGGCAGTCAGCTATCTTCCATTCCGAATCAGATAAGCGCATCGGTCTTAGCTCCTTTTTAAGAGGTATACATATGTATACCGTGAATATATCATCAAGGTAGACACATGTCAACCCTTGTAATTGAGGTGAAAAGCCATCTGCTTCATGCGCATTACAGAATGTCCTTTTTCGTGAACTCGTCATAAGAAATAAGCAGGATCGTGCCGGTAAGCAACAATAAATACAGCATGGAAAACCATAGTGGATTATCGAACGCATAGCCTTTGAACAGATCAAAATCAGCATCCGATACCATTAAACTAATATACGGGAATAACTTCCGTGTGAGATCCATATTTGCTGCAGGTGTAAAGTCCAGTATCATTGAAAGGATATCCGATGATTCAAGTATTGACGGCACTTCATGGAACAGGATCATTCCTGCAGATACACCGACCGACACACCGGTATTCTTCGTGAAACCGGAAATCATAAATGCTGCAAGTGCATAGAAGAAGACCGGTATATTTTGAACCATATCGATCAGGATCTTAGCTATCGGGAACTGCATCGCCATGACCTTTCCGCCTGCGACATAAAGATATGGAGGGAGTTTGCCGAATCCGAATGCCATACCTGTACCCAAAACGGAAAAGACTGTGATCGCAACAGATGCGGCAAACATCCATGTGATTATTGAAAACAATTTGGCAGCATGGATCTTCCAGCGTTTTACAGGGGCAATTATCAGTGATTTTATCGAACCTGTGGCCATTTCCTGGGATATACTGCTTCCGGCTATCAAGACCACCAAGATAACAAGACCGTACCGCGCGATTTGGCCGGTCGTGTTATTCGCCTCGATGGCATCAGAACTGCGGTTATCATAAGTATTGCGGTTCTCAAATTTATACTCGAGTATCTTTATGCTGTTTCTCAGGATCTCTTTTCGTTCCTCGGATAAGATACGCGGCGCTTTTCCCGGCTCATCAAGACCGGAATCGAGCAGTTTTTGGTCATACAGCATCGCGCTGACATAACCCATAAGATATTCTGCTTCTTCACGCCCTATCGCTCCTTCGGGATCAAATCCGGCGAGCTTCCGTACTCTCATCGAGACTTTGTCATCACTATCCATTTCGCCGGATAATTCATAGTTTTCAATGCCGTTACCATAAGAAAGGTAATTATGTTTCATCAAAGCTTTTCGGAATTCTCCGCGTGAAAAAGATATCGCATTGTATTCTTTAAGCCACGCAGCGTCCCTTTCTTCAAAAGGCATCATTTCCAGGTTTATCAGTTTTTCTTCCGCCAAACGGTACATGTACCAGGAGTTATAGGAAAGCCACGTTTTTTCAATCGGATAACGCTCGAAATCATAATCCTTCAGTATATCTTCCAAACAGCGCTTAGTACTAAGCATCCTCGGTACATCATCTCCGGTATAATATGTCATCTGAACAGTTATTTGATCGCTGCCGTCTTCAATCGTCACTGCTTTATTTGTTATGGTAAGTCCTGAGCCGTCAAGTTCTATTTTAATATCTTTAAGCTGGCTCTCATAATAATCACGTCCGTTTATGTTCCCGTTCGAAGGAGCATCGTAGTTATACATGATTCTTATCAGAAAAGGAAATACCAATGATATACACATCGTTACGGCCGCCGTTAAGAATACTGCCGGCCGCCTTGATATCTTGATCATCTCATTCTTGTAAAGTACTAATATCTTATTCAATGTCGATCCCTCCTCCCGTCACCTGCAAAAATATATCCTCCAATGAAGATTGTGTTTTGCATACTTCATCCATCGAGTAAATGCTTATCAATCTGCCGTTATTGATTATCCCGACACGGTCGCAAAGAAGCTGCATCTCTGACAGGATGTGGCTTGAAACCATAACCGCAGCATCTTCCTCATGTGCGTATTTCTTAAGGACATCTCTTAATCTGTGTATTCCTGTCGGGTCAAGTCCGTTCGTCGGCTCGTCAAGTATCAAAAGTCTCGGCTTATGGACCATCGCCTGCGCCAGACCTATGCGCTGCTTCATTCCCAAAGAGTACTTTTTTACAGGCTCATCCGCTCTCCCCGATAGTCCCATTTCCGTAATGACCTGATCAATACGCTCCTTCGGAATATCTCCATGAAGCTCGGCATACATCTTGATATTCTGACGTGCCGAAAGACTCATATACATCTCGGGATTCTCAACGATACCTCCAACAGAAGCCATAGCCTCCTCGTAATGCGTCTTTGTGCTGTATCCGTTGATATATACCTCTCCACCGTCAGGAAAGACAAAGCCCAGAATACTCTTGATCACCGTTGTCTTTCCCGCGCCGTTCGGTCCTAGAAAGCCGAAAATCTCGCCCGAATAAATATCGAATGACACATGATCCGCAGCCTTCTTTTTGCCGTATGTCTTGGTGATATCCTTAACGCTTAAGGCAATCTGTTTTTCTCCCGTCATATTTATCCCTCCGTCTTCACTCCAATCTTAAAAATCTGACAACGACCCAATCTCCTTTGTAGTATTCAAGTGATATCTCGCATTGAAAGCTTCTGTTCTTTATCTTCCCTTCCGACGTCACGATCTTTGCAGATACAAGTGCCTGAACTGTCGCCCGTTCCTTTCTCAGTTTGACCCTAGTGACCTTAGGGGCAAATGTTACCTGTTTGGGCTTGACCTTATCGAAGAGATAATTCTTGAACCAGAACCCAGCGTCATCTTTCAGTTCTTCCCTGAGCAGCGGGCTGTCAAAAATGTGCTGCTTAACTTTATTAATTCCGGCATCGAGATATGAACTGTATAGTTTCTCTTTACGGTCAAACATATCCGCATCGACATCCGGCATATCCGACGGCCATTCATAAAGGGCAGCCAGTTCTGCAACAAATGCCGTTGCCTTATCCTCTGCAGCCTGCTTGCGCGAGCTGTAACGTGATGTATTGACTATGCATACAACGACTGCAATAATCACCAAAATAAATAACAGAACTATCCCTCTGTTGATCTTCCGGATTCTTTGTATCATCTTTTATCTCCTGAAAATTGCCATGATAAATCCAACACCTGTTCATTTTTCCATGCGAAACGGAAGTAACATTTCGCATGTCCACACGCAGAATCATGGTGATGTATTATCAGTGTCCAAATTTAATGTCTGAAAAATGATCGTTACTGACTTTGAGTGCACACTCGGGCTGTAACTTCTTCTTTTTCTGACGGTTTACGAATGTTAAACAGATATGCCGATGTAATCAGCAGGCCAATCGCTGTTACCACACATCCGATATCCATAATAACCGTCTCCAAATAACAATAACTATGTGTACCTTTAAACAGAGAAAAACAGACAAGTAGTGATATGACAACAAAAACACCGAGTAAAAGAAATAATCCGGGTTCGTAACGCCTGCCTTTAAAATATGAAAGATAAGTAATATATGCTCCGTATAAACAAGCAATCACAACCAAACCGGTAAGAATATACATAACTACTCCTTTCAAACCGGAAGCGCCGGATTCCACTTCGAACGGAGCAAATACAATATACATAGATTTTATGATGATATGTATATAATTGAATATGCCGATAACAGCAATATTTCCTATATTAACCCCCTTCCGAAGCAGCGTGACAAGTCCTGCTATAACGAGAACCGATATTACAATCATATAGAATAAATTAACAGCCATGGTAAGACAGCAAAGAGTATTATCAAATGGCCAAGTCATTTCTATCAGCCCGAGAGCATTAAGAATTGCTTCGATAAACATATCTCCATAACCAAGCAAACAAATAATAATCGGAAGGATCCCGGAAAACAACACCATCGGATAGAGCATGCTTATCACTCTGTCATGTCTGCCCTTAAGGAGCAAAGCCTGCCTTTCATCAATTGCCCTGCTCTCTCCCGAAACTAATTCATCTATGCTTGTTCCGAAAATATCAGCCAGACTCTTTGTGGTAAGAATATCCGGATACCTTGAACCGCTTTCCCATCTTGATACCGTCGCCCTTGTAACATACAGTTGATCAGCCAATTTTTGCTGGGTCATACCTTTCTCTTCACGAAGTGTTTTTATCTTCTCACCGAAATCCACACAATCACTTCCTTTCAACAGCTTCGTTGTTGGTTTCAGTATTCCATTGTCTGCCGCGATTATAAAGTTCCACATTGCATTTTGCCGCGTACCATTATGGAAACATAGCGATCATGCGGCTTTGAGGCGTTTTATAATTGCTTTCTCATTTGTCCTGGTAAACTCGCTTAAGGTATAAGTCCTGATACGCTGATTGACTAATATCGGTTCAACAAACCCGTTCTTAACCAGAACAGACAATCTGTTGATCACTGTTCTATTTGTAACCCCAATTTTTTTGCTCACCTCGATCGGCGTGAATTCCTGCTTATAATTCTTTATCAGAAACAACAACAGTTCTTTTTCCTTGCCTTTCAGGTAAGACATGCTGCCTGTGACTTCCTCTCCATTTGAGTTCTCTGACAGTTCGCAAACCTTATTTGAATAAAGCATAACCATTCTGAGGAAATAACTGAACCATCTCTCCGGGCGAGGCGGATTGCATCTGCCTGAATAGTAAAGTGCCGGCAAATCCATCTGGATCGAGTTGTAGTATTCGTTGATATCGTATGCGAAGTATTCTTCCAAAGAACCGATACCATTAAATCCGTATCCGTTTATATCCAAGATGTATCCTGACAAAAGCCTGGCGGTTCTGCCGTTGCCGTCCTCAAACGGATGTATGGTAACCAACTGATAATGTACGATTGCAGCTGCGATCAAAGGATGATCATCAGTAGTATTTACATATTCGACCAATTCATCCAAAAGATCCGGAATTTCACTATATTCGAGTGGAATATAGTCCGGTTTTCCGGTCTGTGAATCATATACTGCAAACAAGACTCCCGGCGGCATGGCTCCTCTGAGACCGATCTTTTCTTTTGAAGCGCCTTTTTCAACCAGTTTTTGAACATCCAGGATCAGTTTTTTTGAAAATTCCTCTTTTGCTTTCGCTTTTTCTTCCAGGTAATTCAATGCAAGGAAATAATTCCTTACTTCCTGTTCAGGCTTAAGGAAATGCTTGTGCTCATCCCTCTCGATAACTTCATCGACCTGTTTTTCGGAAAGCGGATTCCCTTCGATTTTGTTTGAAGCATAAGAGCTCTTCTTTTTAGAGTTCTTACGGAGCTTATTTGCCACAGAGCGCGAGATCTTCACAGATGCAACACGGTATCTGTTCTTTTCGATCCCTGTAATATATTTAAGTATTTCGTTATTGAGAATGCATTTGATCATCTGTTTTTCCTCATTGTTATTGTAATGGAAAACTGCTGTTTCTTCCACTAAAACTTCACTATTTTTTCACTATTTTTCATTAACACAGACGACAATATGTTCATGTAACAGGCTGAACGACAATATCTGTTCGCAAAACTCCCCGTTTAACCGACTATGATCAAGCATAAAAATCAGGGCTGCCTTTCAGACAGCCCTGACCCGTTTTGTTTATGCGTTTCCCTGAAACACTCAATAATCTCTGTTGCGCCAGTCATCCGGATGCGAAGCAACCCATTCTTTGTATGCCTTCAGCTCTTCTTCGTTTGCTTCCCAGATCACTTTTCCGTCACGGGTAGTCAGCTTGGTGATCGTCCCTTTTTCACTAAAAGGAATGTAATCGTATTCTTTCATATTAAAAAGTTTTCGGAAAACAGGCTTTATGGGATCAGTGATCTTATCCAATAAAGTCGTATAGAATTCAATGTTATATTCGCCGTTGTTACCATCGGCACTGAACCCAAAATGTCCTTTGCCGTGATATACGATGCAATACTTGTCTTCTTTTAGTTCCAAAGTAAAATTCTGACCTTCATAAGGGATCTCTATCTGTTTTTGAGCTGCATACAAGAAGAACAGAAATAAGATTGCCAGGACAGCAAGAACGATGACAATAGCTGTCAGCCATTTCCATTTTGTCACGATCTTCTTTAAACCCTTTATGGGCTTTGTATCATCCTTCCTCAGCTCGGGACTTACGGGAATGCTGACTTTCCCGGACATGTTTTCAAGTGTCTTTCTGCAGCTTCCGCACTCCTTAATATGCTCATCCACCAGTTCTCGGGACGCATCCGAAAGAACGTCGTCAACATATAAAGGCAGAAGATCATTTATTACATCACATTTGATTCTCATGTTATAACTCTCCATTCTCAGACATAAACTTTCTTATCTCGTTTTTTGCACGGTA
>JAEEGJ010004774.1_pt1 | contig 44585 bp, 37 predicted proteins | sample 8958761 | NCBI WGS metagenome assembly JAEEGJ01 (sample SAMN16246546, study PRJNA631951) | gut metagenome | biome: gut microbiome; feature: rumen; material: RS-attached | host: Bos | place: Iran: Karaj | collected 2018-10
CGCGCACAGCACCCGCACTAAAACAATAGTTGCTAAAGAAATCTACAATTCCCTCACCCGCCTTGCGCTGAATCAGGAAATAAAAAATTTCACGACCAAGCAACGAGATAAAAAGAATCAAGGCATTACCGGCAAAAAACACCACATAGCGCTTTCTAAAGAAGCACTTTGGAACAAGGTAACGCTGGTTTACCAAAAAGGTCAAGAAGGTCGCCAAGAGCGGCAAATAATAGCCGGCAAGATTAATAACCGACAATTGTGTCATCGGATACGTCGGATCAAGCAGCAATATCAGCGGAAACAGCAAAATAAACATCCAAATCAAAATCATCAGCACAAATGTCGGAATCGGATACTGAGCATCACTCTCATCACCCATGATTTCGATCAATTCTCGCTCACTTTTTTCGAATTGGGCCTCCTGAAGTTCCGCAAAACGTTCATAATTGCGACGTAAAAAGGCCCTAAAAGCGGATTTTGCGTATTTAGTTGTCATGACATTCCTCTCGCAGACACAAAAATAGGTCTTATTTTGGCAAAAAAAAGAGGTTCATGACAAAAACGTGACAAAAGTCGGCTTTTCCTTGACGAAATTCACAAACAACTTTTGCGAACTAAGGCTTAATCTGTGACACTTCAAATTGAAAATGGAGGTAGATTTACGAATGTAAACGAAACAACAAGCAACGAGGTTGATATGATTAAGAATACGCACGTTCGTGATGACAGGGATGTTTATTTCCAGTACCTGAACGATATTTCTAAATACCCGCTGCTTACCAAGGAACAGGAAAAGGTTGTTCTCGCTAAAGTCCGCGAAGGTAGCCGCGAAGCCATGGACCTGTTGGTCAAAAGCAACCTCCGCTTTGTAGTGAACATCGCTAACCTTTACAAAGGTCAGGGCATCGACGTGAACGAGCTCATCAACGAAGGCAATATGGGCCTTATCGAAGCCGCTCGCCGCTTTGACCACTCCCAGAAAATCAAGTTTATCAGCTACGCAGTCTGGTGGGTTCGCCAGAACATCACCCGCGCCATCGCTGAACGCGGCCGTTTGGTCCGCATCAGCGCAGAAAAGGAATTGATTCTCCGTCGCTTCGCCAAAAAGGGTGGCCAAATGCACCAGGTTGTGGGCGGAGGCCTTATGCTCGACCCCAAGAGCCTCGAAGGCGTCAGCAAGTACAAAGCCGACGACATCGAAAAGATCTTGATGATGGGCAACAAGTCTACCTCTTTGGACTCCCCTGTTGGCGAAGATGGCGACATGACTCTCGGCGACACCATTGCGGCCAAGGAATTCCGCACCGACGAACTCGCCGAAAAGAACAACCGCACCAAGCTTTTTGACAAGGCGATGAACAATAGCCTTTCCGCTCAGGAAAAGGAAATCATCAAGCTCTATTTCGGTTTCAAGATGGATTCTGACCTGAACCTGAAAGAAATCGCCCCCATGGTCGGTCTTTCCAAGGAACGCACCCGCCAGCTCAAGGATTCCGCTCTTGAAAAGCTCCGGAATGAACAGCTCGCCCGCGTTTTGAACGACGCCGCCTAATTTTGACCTTTTTTCTCTCTCTCCTTATAATTAAAAAACCGGTCTTTTGACCGGTTTTTTCCGTTTTTGGCGTTCCGTCAAACAAATGAAATTGTATTTTTAAGGCATGAATTTCAACATGCTGAATTTTCGAACCCTCTTTGTAGCCGGTCTTTCGGCTCTTTGCATCACGACGAGCCCCTTTGCGGCTAACAACGACAAGAAAGATCCTCCTGGCGACTTCTACAACGAAGTTTCCCGCCTGAACAAGGTGCTGTCCGAAGTCAACCGCAAATATGTAGAAGACGTGAACCCCACGGAACTCACCGATGCAGCCTTGAACGGCATCCGTAACATCTTGGACCCCCATACCACGGTATTTTCGCCCAAGGACTACGAAAGCCTCAAGGTTTCCATGGAAGGTAAATTCGGCGGCGTGGGCATTACCATTAGCCTCCGCGACAACATTTTGACCGTCATCTCGCCCCTGTCCGGCACCCCGGCCTTCCGCCTGGGCATTCGCGCCGGCGACCGCATCCGTAAAATCGACGGCAAGGACACCAAGGGTCTTTCCCTTGACGAAGCCGTGAACAAGCTCCGCGGCAAGATCGGCACCGACGTGACCGTTTCCATTGAACGCGAAGGCGTGCCCGACCTGATGGACTTCACCATTACCCGTGCCGAAATCATTGTGCACGCCGTGCCCTACTACGGCATGGTTTCTAAAGATATCGGCTACATCAAGCTTGCCACCTTTAGCGACAAGACCACCAGCGATGTGGAAAACGCCCTCAAGGTTCTGCAGAAGAGGGGCATGAAGAAGATTATTCTCGACATGCGCTACAACCCGGGTGGACTTTTGAACCAGGCTATTGAAATCAGCGAATTGTTCCTGAAGCAGGGCAATCTGATTGTGAGCACCCGCGGTCGCACCCAAAAGACCGAAAGTCACGCCCGCAAGAACGGCATCGTTAAGCCGGATGTTCCGATGGTTGTGCTTTTGAACCAGGGATCCGCCAGCGCCGCCGAAATTGTATCCGGCGCACTCCAGGACTGGGACCGCGCCCTGATTATCGGCAAGACTTCCTTCGGTAAGGGTTCCGTGCAGACGATTTTCCCGCTGGACAACCAGGGTAACGCCCTCAAGCTCACCACGGCATTCTACTACCTGCCCTTCGGCCGCTGCATCAACAAGCCCGAAAACGGCATCAAGGGCCTTAAGCTCATGGAAGAAGAATACGCCGCCGACGAAGGCGACGAAAAGGCCGATTCCACCAAGAAGGACACCGCCAAGGTCGATACCTTCTACACCAACAACGGACGCATGATGTTCGGTAGTGGCGGCATTTCTCCCGACGTAGAAGTGGAACTCGCTCCTATGCCGTGGGTGGTACAGGTCCAGGAACGTATGGCCATGTACTTCAAGTTCGCAGTCAAGATCCGCCCGGATCTCGAAAAGAACAACGTGAAGATTGACCCCAACTGGGAAGTTCCCGACAGCCTGTTTACGCAATTCCGCGACTTCTGCATGAAGGACACGAATTTCACCAAGATCAAGAGCAACGCTCTGGTAGGCGTGGACCAGCTTGAAAAGAGCATTATCCGCGAACAGAACTACATGGGCGACAGCGCCAAGACCGTAAGCGATTCCGCCCTGGCCAAGCGCCTCGAAGAAATGCGCAAGACTCTTGAAAACAACCGCAACGCCCAGTTCGACGAGAACAAGCAGTACATCAAGGACGGCATCAAGCGTGAACTCCTGACAGCCTTTATCAACGACTCCGTAAGTACCGCCTTCTCCCTGAAGCAGGACAAGCAGCTGAACGAAGCCATTAAGTACCTGAGCGACATGAACCTTTACAAGAAGGCCATTAGCGCACCGGATAAGAAGGCTTCCAAGAAATCCAACAAGGATTCCAAAAAGAAGTAGGCGTCCTTGATTACCGTCATGAACAGAATTGCAGAAAGTCTGGGGAAGTTTATCCGGAAGTTTCTGCATACCGTTGCAAGCTACCTCCACTTTGTCTGGCAGCTATTCAAGAGCATTCCAGGCGCATTCAGCAATTTCCACACAACCGTGGAACAGATGCAGCATGTGGGGCTTACCAGTATTCCCGTAGTGGTGGCAGCCTCCCTTGCCACAGGCGCCATTATGGCATGGCAGCTCGCCTACCAGTTTGCAGACATTATTCCGCTGATGTTTGTGGGCATGGCCGTGGGTAAGTCCGTGATGGTGGAACTTTGTCCAATCCTTACGGCAATGGTACTTGCAGGACGAATTGGGGCCTCCATGTGTTCGGAACTGGGCACCATGGCAGTTACCGAGCAGCTCGATGCATACAAAGTATTAGGTTTAAGTCCTTACAAATTTTTGCTAGCCCCCCGTTTGATAGCAACCATCATTATGCTTCCGACCCTTACGATTATCAGTATCTTTATCGGTATCGTAGGCGGTTACGAAGTAGCCCACATTTACAAGGATGTGTCCTTCGCCGTATTCTTCTACGGCGTGCGCATGTTCTACCAGAACTGGGACTTGGTGGTAGGCCTTATCAAGGCAACCCTTTACGGCTACTTTATAGCAAGCTACGCATGCTTCTTTGGCTTTACCACCCATAGCGGCGCCGAAGGCGTGGGTAAGAACACCAAGGCTACCGTGGTGGCCGGCATGACAAGCATCCTGATTGGCGGCTTCGTGCTTTCCAAGCTGCTGTTGCTTTAATGAACAATCCCACTTACAAAAGGCGCGGCAAGCCTGTTTGCGGCAAGGATCCTGAAGATATCAGCGTGCTTTTGCAGATGGTCCTGGACAAGACCCATATCACCGACGAAATGGCCCTTGAAAAGCTGTCCGAAGGCCTCGAAACTATCGTGGGTCCATTAGTAAAACCCCATGTTCAAATAGCCAAATTCGACAAGAATATTTTGACGCTAAAGTGCGACAGTTCCGCATGGAAACAGGAACTATTCTTGCAAAAAAAAGCTATTATTGACAAGTGTAATTTATTGCTCGGGAAGCCCTCTGTCAAGAACATTCTTTTCGTTTAAAAGCATGTTAAAAAGGCCCACGAGCATCAAGAATTTAGAAGAAGAAAACAAGGTAAAAAATGGCAGAAGAATCTGAAGAAATGAAAAAGGCCGAAGAAGATTACAGCGGTTCTAGTATTACCGTTCTGGAGGGCCTCGAAGCCGTGCGTGTTCGCCCGGCAATGTATATCGGTTCAACAGACATCCGCGGTCTCCACCACCTGGTTTGGGAAGTGGTGGACAACTCCGTGGACGAAGCCCTGGCCGGATTCTGCTCTCACATTGAAATCGCCATTTTGCCGGGTAACGGTATCCGCGTGACCGATAACGGCCGCGGCATTCCGACAGACATTCACCCCAAGGAAAAGGTCGGTACCATCCAGGTCGTGATGACCAAGTTGCACGCCGGTGGTAAGTTCAACAACAGCTCGTACAAGGTCTCTGCCGGTTTGCACGGCGTGGGCGTGAGCTGCGTGAACGCACTTTCCAACAAGTTGGTTGTTACCGTACGCCGCAACGGCCGCGTGGTGCAGCAGGAATTCGCCCGTGGCGTTCCGTGCGGCCCGCAGGTGGACCTGGGTGAAAGCGACGGCACCACCGGTACATCCGTTGAATTCTATCCGGATGATACCATCTTTAGCGAAACCGTTTACGTGTACGACACGCTGGCTACGCGTTTCCGCGAACTGGCCTTCCTTATGAGCGGTCTTCGCCTGACGCTTACCGACGAACGCGATCCTGAAAACAAGCAGACCGACACCTTCTGCTATCCGGGTGGTGTGTCCGAATTCGTGCGCTACGTGGACGAACACCGCACCAAGCTGTTCCAGGACCCGATTCACCTGGTGCTCCCCGAAGGCCAGTATCCGCTGGAAGTGGCCATGTGGTACAACGACGGCTACCAGGAAAACTTCTTTAGCTTTGTGAACAACGTGAACACCTACGATGGCGGTACCCACGTGACGGGCTTCAAGACCGCCCTCACCCGCGTCATCAGCAAGTTCGCACAGGAAATGCCCAAGGGCAAGAAAGACATTACCATTACCGCCGACGACATTCGCGAAGGTCTTACGGCCGTGATCGCCATTAAGGTCTCGCAGCCCCAGTTTGAAGGCCAGACCAAGCGCAAGCTGGGCAACTCCGAAATCGCAGGCTACGTCGCTTCCGCTTTCGGTGCCAAACTGGAAGAATACTTCCAGGAAAACCCGGCCGCTGTCAAGATTATCTTGGACAAAGTTTACAACGCCGCCGTGGCCCGCGAGGCCGCCCACAAGGCACGCACACTCGCCCGCCGCAAGAACGTTCTCGAAAGCGGTGGACTTCCGGGCAAGCTGGCCGACTGCTCCAGCCGCGATCCCAAGGAATGCGAACTGTTCATCGTGGAAGGTGACTCTGCAGGTGGTTCCGCAAAGATGGGCCGCAACCGCGAATTCCAGGCCATTCTCCCCTTGCGCGGTAAGATTTTGAACGTGGAAAAGGCTAGCCTTCACCGCGTGCTGGACACCGAAGAAATCCAGAACCTGGTGAACGCCATCGGTTGCGGTCTCGGTACCGAATGCAAGCTCGAAAAGCTCCGCTACAACAAGATCGTCATCATGACCGATGCTGATGTGGACGGTTCCCATATTCAGACTTTGCTCCTCACCTTCTTCTTCCGCTACATGCGCCCGCTCATTGACGAAGGCCACGTGTTTCTCGCCATGCCGCCTCTGTTTAAGCTGAAGGTTGGCACCAAGGAAACCTACTTGTTCGACGAAAAGGACAAGGATGAAGCCATGGCCAAGCTGGAAGACAAGAAGAACGTGACGGTGAGCCGATTCAAAGGTTTGGGCGAAATGTCTCCGGAACAGCTTTCCGAAACGACCATGGACCCGAATAAGCGTTTCCTCAAGCAGTGCTACGTAGAGGACGCCGTGGCAGCCGACCAGATCTTTAGCATGCTCATGGGCGAAGACGTGGAACCGCGCCGCAAGTTCATTGAATCTAACGCCTACAAGGTCTTGAACGACCTGGATATCTAACGGTGATTATTTAATGGCTCCGACCAAGGCAGAATTTCAGACCGTGCTGGCTCAGGCACGAGCACTAGTCCAAGAACAGTTGGAACTCACCGAAAAAGTTATTTTCGGCGTGGCAAAAAACGCTCCCGCCGGTATTGGCGAGCGACTGGAAGCCCTATTCCAACGCAAGGGAAAACGCATCCGTTCTACCCTGCTTTGCCTGATTGCACAAAGCGGCACACACAAGCCTGATCCGCAGCGCGTAGCTCACGCTTGTGCAGGCATCGAGCTTTTGCACCTTGCAAGCCTTGTGCACGACGACATCATCGATGGCACAGACATTCGTCGCGGACAAAAGACCGCCCATAAGGAATGGGGCACGCAAGTGGCCGTGTTGATTGGCGACTACGTACTTTCGCAAGCCATGCAGTGCGTCATCGACGAAGAATCCCACGATATTCCCACCATCCTTTCCAAGGCCGCAGACAAATTAATTGCCGGAGAAATTCTGGAACTGGATCAATCTGGAAACATGAGGCTTTCGTTCGAAGAATACGATCGCATTATCGACGGCAAGACCGCCGCCCTGATTGCAGGCGCCGCCCGCATCGGCGCCATTCTAGCCGGCTTCGATAAAGAGCTTATCGAGAACTGCGCCCAGATGGGAAGCCACTTCGGCATCGCCTTCCAGATTGTCGACGACCTTCTGGATTACGGTTTCGGAAGCAAGAATCTGGACAAGGCCAAGTTTACCGATTTGGGCAACGGCTTGATTACGCTCCCGCTACTCTATTACTTCGATAGCAGTAACGCGCAGGAACGCGCCGGCATGGAATCGTTGATCGCTCAAGCGGATCAGGCCGGTGTACCGGAAAAGATTATCGCAATGCTGAACGAAAAAGACGCTTTCAAGAAGGCGAAGGCCAACGCCCAAGACCATCTTGAAAAAGCTCTTGAAATCGCACAGAGTCTCCCCGGCTCACTCTTCACCGAAGAAATCATCCAGATGTTTTCTTCCATGGATAGCCGCGGGAACTAGTCCAAACCATATCCGACTTGCCAAGGGGCGTAAAATAAGTTATATTGCGCCTACATCCTGGGGATATAGCTCAGTTGGTAGAGCGACAGGTTCGCAATCTGTAGGTCATGGGTTCGACTCCCACTATCTCCATAAGAAGACCGGAACTTATTCCGGTCTTTTTATATTTCCCACTTAACGCCTAGTTTAAGTTCCGAGAGCAAAGTGTTCCTGGGATATATACCCAAATAATAAATGGGCAAATTATAACGTTTATAAATCTGCTCTACACCTAAATAAACCGTAACCGCACTGGGTTTCCAATAAGCCGTTGTTCCCCAAGAGGCGTTAAATTTTCCCATGTTTTCGTAATCTTCATCTGGGCCATCCAGGACAAACCCATAATACAAATTCAATTTGGCTTCAAGCGTTACATTGCGTTTGAACCTGTAGAACACCTTGGAACGAATAGTGGGGCCAAGCCATTTTGCATAATACCTAGGCACAGCAACGTCAACCGAAGATTCCGTATTTTGCAAACCGTTTCGTTGAGCCCAGTACATGGAGTCCAGCTTTCCAATATTCCAACCATAGCATTCAGATCCATAAGTTTCTAGGCATGCAGCCATCGGGTTTTGACCATCCCAGCCCCAGCCCCAATCCATTGGATAACCACCACGATAATCTGGTACCTTACTTTCGTTTTCCTCTGCTTCTTCAAGTGCCTTTTTATACGCCGAAAGGTAACCCACGTAATCGACTACGGAATCAGCTTCGAAACGCGCCCCCACATAGACCGATCCGTTGAATCCATAAGGTTCAGTCCTATGCCAGGCTCCGTACAACGCAAAAGAAAGAGGACCATCGGGATCATAATAACCCCAGGCAGCAGCGCCTATCCTCTGTTTTTCGAATCTGTAAAAATCCCGTTCTACCCAGGCGAAAAAGTCAGGGAAAACATGGCCACCCTCAACCACTTTTATGTCAGCCCCCACATCAAGCATCAAGGAGCGTCCGACCAACGAATATTCCAAGCCTAAAGAAATATCCCAGTCGTTAGTATCGAGCGCAGGCATATCTTCATTCGAAACAAACAGGTCCCCCGAGAATCCAAGCCCAAAAGAATGAATCCAGTCTCCCGTAGAATAGTCTATACTGGGCATGAGCGAAAAGAATATGTCGCCACCATTTTCGCTAACATCCTCAACGCTGCCAAATTCACTGTAATGCAGACTATAAAAACCCAAATCACCTAAAAAGCGAAAAGACCAAGGACTTTTCGTAACCGCAGTGGTGCCCAAGGCCTTATTGTATTCATTAATGATTTCACGAATTTCTTGAGTATAGGGACCAGGAATTTCGACAGCTTCTTCGAAAGCGGCCAAAGCGGCAGATACATCGCCAGCTTCTTCAGCCTTCATGGCGCGATAGTACACAGATTCTTGCGTCTCGGCAAAAAGCAAAGACGAAAGCATCAATAGCACTATTGCAACGAAACGCATTTAGCGATGAGGGCGGTACATCGGCATCATAGGATTTGAAGCCGGACCTGGGCCCTGAGGCATATTTCGCATCGGGTTCATCTGATGAGATTCTGGTTGCTCATAAAACGGACGACGTTCGCGAGATTGATTTTTCGGGAATTCCCCCTCGAAGCGAGTCTTTTCGTCTCGTTTTTTCAAGACTTCCTGGCGGATATTTTTCTTTTCTGCAGCGGAACTGTTGCGTAAGTCCGAAAGAATTTGCTCTCGGGCAGCACGACGTTCTGCGCGCAATTTTTGCCAATCTGCGCTTTCCTTCGCACCAAGATTGGCCATTTCTCGCGAAATTTCCTTATTCTCGGCGGGGGTCGGGACAGATGACTCCGGACGCACAGAAGACGGAGCAGCATAGCTAAACGCCGCAGCCATCATAATTGTCGTTATGAGAGTAGTCTTTTTCATACTCAATCTCTTGCAAATTCCGTGCCAACCGTCCTTTTGGGCCTTTGCCGGCAAATTTATGCCGGGCAGTACCCAAAATATATAAAACTATTTTTTATAGTCTTCCTTTTTCATTCCCAAACGTTCCATGATTTCGCGGAGAACCTTACGGTCAATCCCCAAAATCGTTGCTGCCAGCGTCAGGTTAGCATTGCTATCGGCCAAGGCACGACCAATTACCTCACGCTCCACACTTTCCCTTGCTTCTTTCAAGGTTCTCGGAGAATCCTTGAGCATCGCCTGGGCGTCATCCAAGCCTAAATCCTTCGGCTGGATTACCCCATGCACCGCCTGAATCAAAGCTTTCTGAATCTTGTTTTCAAGCTCACGGACATTGCCCGGCCAATGGTAACCAAGCATGGCCTTTTCCGCATTTCGACTTAGGTGATATTTGCCTCTGCCATATTCGGCTCCATAACGGGTCAAGAATTCTTCGGCCAAGAGAACCACATCCTGTCCACGATCCCGCAAGGCGGGCATCACCACCGGCATCACTTGGATACGGAAGTACAAGTCTTCCCTAAAACGTTTCGCCTTCACCGCTTCTTCCAGGTCCACATGGGTGGCGCTGATGATGCGGACATTCACCGGGATTTCACGATTGTCACCCACGCGGGTAATATGCTTTTCCTGCAACACGCGCAAAAGCTTTACCTGCATATTCACGGGCAGTTCGCCAATCTCGTCAAGGAAGATGGTTCCGCCGTCGGCTTCTTCAAAAAATCCTTTGCGAGATTCAATGGCACCCGTAAAAGAACCCTTGGCATGCCCGAACAAAAGGGATTCCATCAGATGTTCCGGAATAGCACCGCAGTTCACCGCCACAAAGGGCTTATCGCCTCGAGGACTATGCCTATGGATATAACGGGCAATGACTTCTTTGCCGGTTCCCGTTTCGCCACGGATAATCACGGGCATGGGGAGCACGGCCAGTTTATCGGCCAAGGCAATCAAATCAGCCATCGCCTTGCTAGAATACACGATACCGTCTTTGCAGATGACGTTTCTTAAAATATTCAGCGATTCCTTGTCACGCAAACGATCAAATACGGCAAAGGCAAACTTCTCGCAAACCATCACGAAGGAATCGAACAGGGCGCTGTCATCTTCGGTAAAAGGCTCTTCGCGGGCAGCGCGTTGCAAATACAAATACCCCGCCTCGCTTTCAGGCGTACGGAAGGGCGACACCATAATGCTTGTCAGCTGGTTCTGCACAATAGATTTCGAAAGGTCTGCAGAATCGTCATCCAGCTGATTCCATACCACGGCCTTCTTTTCGAGTTTTGCCTGTTTTACAGCCGATATAGAAATGCTCACATTTTCTGGATTACTCAGATGAAGGGCGTTTTCGCCCCCCGTATCCAAAACAGCGGCATCGGCATGCAAGACATCCTTTGCCACTTCAAGAATTTTCACAAAAAGAGATTCCGGCTGGACTTCGTCCAGCAAGATTTTTACGACATCCAGCATTTTCTCCGTAGCCAGCATCGATTCAGACTTCATTCGAAACCTCTTTACAAACTATTCCATTGCGGGTGTAGGCAAGTCCTTCAGCATCGCAGGGGGTACAGAATCGGCGACCAATTTCGAAGTTTTTTCGACACCCGTCTCTATCGATTCCAGGCTCCTGGATTTTTGAAGTAACAAGTTACCCGTTTCATCGATGTCGGGACTTTTGGTTCCAACATAGATGAAAAATACCATTACAAATAATATAAGTCCAAAAAAGGCAAAAAAGGCCGTTTTCAATTTATTTTTTCCACTTCGCCCATTGCATTTTTTGTACGGAAACGCCATTTTGGGGGATACCGATTCCCCTGCCGGGAATTTTCGCCCCAATTTTTCATCAAACAGCCCAGCAGCAAATTTTTGCAAAGCCGTTTGGACAGTCACCTCCCCCGCTCCAATAGACGAAAGGGCGATTTCCAGGAGTTCTTCCAATTCGTCAAAATCCTCCACCCGGGTTTCAGGATCCGAACGCAAAAGGACTTTCCACAAAGCCGAAAGGGCAGAAAGCTCTTCTGCACTGCAACAATCGATTTCGTACAAACGAGACGAAACATCCATTGTATCTATAGCAAAGGCTTGGGACGCAAATTCATTGTAATCCTGCGAATCAAGCAAGTTCTGCCCAGCAACCCAACGGAACAAAAGCATTCCCAGACTGTAAAGGTCACTTTTGGCACTGGCAGGCTGTCCTTGAAAGCGTTCCGGCGCGGCATAACCCAAGGCACCCGGCCCAACGATACCGCAATCAATCAGCACAGCCTGCAAATGGGTCCCGGAATTGCAGAGTATAACATTGGCCGGATTTATATCACCGTGATGGATACCCTCCTTATCCAGCAAAACCAGCGTCTGTACCAAGTCCCGAAGTAGCTGCAGGGCTACCGCAACGGGCATGGCAGAAACATCAGCCGAGCAGACACCCTCAAGAAAATCATAAACCAGATACGGCGTATTTTCGCGAACCCCGGATTCCCGAACACGGTAAAGTCCCGAGATATTCAAATGCTTTAGACACTCAACAACCGAAACATCATAACGGAATCCTTCATGATACCACTTTAAGGCATAACGGCTTTCGCCACATTCAAGTTCGTAAACGTCAGCCTCACCGCCCCGATGCAACAAGGCACAATTGTTGGCCTTATCCAAAATACTTATCAGAGACTTTTCGCTTTTTACGCTCATAGTCTACCAGAAAGCACCATCGATTTCAAGGAATCTTCGGCCACCTGGGTCCAGTAAACCAAGGCGTTGTTCGTCGGAGCTTTCTGAAGTCCGGCGGACCATGTATCCCAAGCAGATTCCACATCGCCTTCTTCCCAATAAATATTACCTAGGTTAATGTATGCCGAAATGAACCCAGGCTCCCGCGTCACGATATGGATAAAAATATTCTTTGCGCTATTCAAGTCTCCGGGAGCACGGCTCCGTGCAAGAATCAAACCTTTCAGGTTATAGCTAAAATAATTCAAACTATCCAAAGCGATAGATTTATCCAATATGGGCAACACATTTGCTGACGCATCGTGATTAAGTGTTGCACGAGCCAAGTAGAACAAGCAAGTCGAATAATTGGCGTCAATACTGCCGCTGCTGTCCAAGCCATAAAGAATCTTGAATTCCCGGGCCGTACGGTTCCAACGATCAAAAGAGGAATCGTTGAAACGGTCCGCCTGCTCCGCCTCTGCATAGTAAGAAAGGGCTAGCCCATAACGGGCGTCGCGATTGGCGGGTTCTACATCGAGGGCTTTAGAAAAATTGGCTATGGCACGCTCATAGTCGCCAATACGCAAAGCATCATTACCACGCTTGATGTCTTCTTTGACGCAAGACATCAAAAAAAACGCGAACAATACTATCATTATATGGCAAATGCGCCCAAGCATAACTCAAATATATATAAAAAAAAGACCTTGGCAAAAGCCAAGGTCCTTGAATTTCAATCAAGTAAAAAATTACTTGTCGAGCTCGCGCTGAGCGATAACGTTACCTTCGGCGTCAAGAGCGCGGATAACGTTTTCATCGCGCTGGAGGGTCATGGTGGCCTTTTCACCAGCAGCGGTGGTCATTTCGACAGTCATAGAACCATCTTCGTTCTTGACAGCAGCAATGGAGTTGCCCTGAGCGTCCTTTTCATAGTAGGAGTCGCCACCAGCAAGCGGATTGGAACCGGTCCAGAATTCGATGGTGTTGAGAACGAGACCGTCAACCAGGCCCAAGCAAATCATGTAGACCGGGAAGATGTTCAGGAAGAAGTGAACGATGGAGTTGAGCCACTTGTTGCCAAGAGTGCCGTTCCAATCATGCAGCTTGTTGAAGCATGCGTTCTTGCCATAGCAGCCGGAAAGAACAATCATACCGGCGCAGAGAAGGGTCACAATACCTTTTTTCATTTTATTTACTCCTTAAGGGTTGATTATCGTTTTCTTACGACAAGAAAAATATAACTAAAAAATGATTGTTTGGTGAGATAACTTTCAAAAAATATATTTTTTTGATTTTTGTCACACTTCGGCCAGTTTGTTTAGATTTGATTACATTTCGGGTTGATTTTGCTCATTTATTCCAGTTTGGACTATCTTTCAAGGGAATCCTTCATGTGAATATTTTCACTTTTATCATTTTTTTATTATTTTAACATTCGGATTGTCATGAGGATTCGGATAAGAAAGGAGAAGTTCATGGGTACAATGATGAATAGAATTATGCATTCAATTCTGGCATTGGCGTTGGCCTCTACGGCTGCCATAGCCGCCCCAAAGCAAAAGCCCCTCACAGTTTGGATTATGCCCAACGGGGCCTCTCCGCAAGAAATCCTTGAAAAAAGACTTGAAATCTATACCAAAAAGACCGGTATCAAAACCAATGTCGTCGTGCTTGACTGGGGTGAAGCCTGGACCCGCATTACTGCGGCACTCTCTGGAGCTCAGCAGGCCCCCGATGTTTTACAACTTGGTACCACCTGGATTCCGTATTTCGCGTCTCGTAAAGAAATTAAGCCACTGAACAGCTACCTTACAAACATTCAGCCCGAAAGATTTGTACCTGTCAGCTGGAACACAACCCATATTGACGAAGACACGACCATCTACTCCGTTCCATGGTTTATCGATATCCGTGCAATCCTTGCAAACAAGCGCGTTCTTGCAGAACACGGCATTACCAAAGATTCTATCAAGACCTACGAAGGCTTCAAAAACGCCATTCGCAAGATCAACGACAAAGACGAAGTTCTTGAAGACGGCGCCCATGTAAGGGGCTACGCATTCCCGGGCCGGAGCGACTGGAACCTTCCTCACAACTTTGCCCCCTGGATTTGGAGCAACGGCGGCTCGTTCATCAAGAAAGACGCAGACGGCAAGTGGCATGCCAACATCCTTTCTGAAGAGACCCTTCTCGGCATTTCCAGTTACCTTCACTTCATTATGGATACGCTGGTCAGCCCCGAAGCCCTGCAAACCAACACTGCTCAAATTGCCCAGAGATTCAACAATGGCGAGCTCGCCTTTATTGTAAGCACTTCAGAAATTGTAATGCAGACGCGTTTCCACGGAAACATGGGTGGCCTTTCCAACGCCCGAATCGGTTCCGACAGCGTCATTGTGGTTCCCATTCCTAGGGGCAAGGTCGGAAGCGTCAGCTTTATCGGCGGTTCAAACCTCGCCATTCCAGCAAACAACAAACGCAAAGAAGCTCTTGACCTATTGCTCTTCTTGACCGAAGACGAAAACCTGGACGCCTACACCAAGCAGATTGGCCTGTTGCCGCCCTCTAGAAAGGTGTTGCAGACTTGGGCCGAAGACGAAGAATACCGCGTGTTGGTTCGCGCCCTTGAAACCGGTCGCGCCTACGTGGCCATTCCTGAATGGGGCGAACTGGAACAGCAACTCAACACCCTGTTCAGCGCCATTTGGGAACAGATGGAAATTCCGTCGCTCTATTCCGAAGACAAGCTGTACGAGATATTCAAGAATTTCACGGTGGAAATCGACAAAAAGTTGAACTACCCGACAACCAATATTATGACGGCAGCCGAATTCAAGGCCGCCTGGAACAAGATTAACGAAGAAAGCAAGCCTCAAGTAGAAGTCGCCAAGGATTCCACCAACGGAGCCATCGACAGCAACATGAAGAAGGCTCCCTTCGTATTCGTCGTCATGCTTGTCCTCGGGTTCTTGTTCGCCTTCCTCCGCAAGCGCAAGAAATAACAAGCTTTCTGAAGTAACGCCCTATGCCTATCCATACGATATCAAGTTTTTCTCGAAGCATCGTCTTCAAGGTGCTCATCGTTTTGATAGTTTCCATGACGCTCGTGGTCACGGGGAGTATCTTCATATTCACCTCGAAACAGACGAACCTGATGCTTGAGTGGAGTTTCAACAACAATGAATCGATGCTCACGCAGATAGGATACATGGCTTCTAGCGAAATGAAGCAGTTCGGTGACCGCCTTACCCTTCTTTCCAAGACGTCTGAAATACAAAGCCTCGACCCGACCATGGCTGCAAGCTACCTCAAAAGCTACAGTGTTTCATCCCTGTTCATTTCGGGCGAAACTATCACCTTATATGACAGAGAAAATGCTTTCGTTTGCGACAATTCCATGGTGGGCATTCCGTCGGAAAGTCCTTACCCCATTGATTTCTCTCGCATTACGCCGCATCGTCCCTACACCACCCCCTGGTTTAGAGACGCAAAGGACGCCCCGCCCAAGCGACTATTCGGTATTACCATTACCAACAAGTCCAGCTCCAGCGGTTTCTTGCTTGCCAGTTTTTCGCTCCGTCGACTCTGGACAATGTTCCCGAACTATAAAATCGGCAAGAACGGATTTTTGGTGGCCATTAACGGTCAAGGTGAAATTCTTTACCACCCCGACTTAAAGCGCTGGCTTACCGATTCACACAAGATTGCAGAACTGGGCCTCAAAGATATCGACCCACGCATCTACGACGTCAAGAAGGCTCAATTTCAGCAACTGTACGATAACGAAAAGTACCTAGTCAACTATTACTTCGATTCCAACACGGACTTTGGCATTTTCGCCTTCCAGCCCAAGAAAGAAATCGATGATCTCATTTATTCAGCAACGCAAGCAAGCATTGCAATCCTTATTATCGCCATCCTGATTATCTTGGTCATCGCGGCATGGATGTTCTACATGTTAGGCCTCCCGCTGAACCGCATCACCAGGCACATTAGCCAAATTACCGAAGGCAACCTTGACATTCAAGAAATCAACGTTGGCAACCGTAAGGACGAGCTAGGCCAGTTGGGCAATGCGTTCAACACCATGCACGACACCATCAAGCGCCAGATTAGGGAACTGAACGCCCATAGAGAAATCTTGGAACAGGAAGTCAAGGAACGTACCAAGGATTTGGAACTGGCCAACAAGAAACTGGAAATCATTTCGAAAACCGACGAACTGACCGGACTTCCGAACCGTCGCGAAATGAACGAAACCATTGCAAACGAAATGGGACGTTCCGCCCGCACAAAGAAACCGTTCTGCTTCGTCTTTATCGACATCGACCATTTCAAGAATATCAACGACACCTACGGACACGCCTGCGGCGACATCATCTTGAAGTCGGTGGCACAAACCATTCGCGGACTGCTGCGCAAGTACGACGTCTTTGCACGCTATGGCGGCGAAGAGTTCTTGACCCTTTTGCCCGAAACCGACCTAGAAGGTGCGACCGTGGTGGCAGAAAGGTTCCGCAGGCAAGTCGAGAAGATGACAGTCCGCTATGCGGACTTCACCATCAAGATTACCATTACACTGGGTGTAGCCAAGTTCGATGAACGCCTAGGCGCAGACCGAAGCATTCAAATGGCAGACAAGGCTCTATACCAGGGTAAGGAAGGTGGCCGAAACCGCGTCATCGTCTGGAGGCCCGAATGGGTGACCGAAGCTGACTACGAGGCTGCAGCCATCGAGCTTGCCGCCCGGAAGAAGGATGCCGAAAAGCCCAAGGATGAAAAATTCCAAGTCAGTCTAGATTATATCGAAGACCATCCACTGAAGTTAGCCGCTGAAGCAGAACGCGAAGAAAATAGCGAAGAAGAACAGAGCTAACATTCAGCAAAAGGACCTTTAAAAATAAAAAACACCGCTTTTGAAACGGTGTTTTTTTTTATCGGGATGACTGAATTCGAATCAGCGACCTCTTGAACCCCATTCAAGCGCTCTACCAGGCTGAGCTACATCCCGTTGGTTCATTGGTGGGTCAAAATTAGATAAAAGTAGGCTTTTTTGCAAGGCTAACGCCCCAAAAAAGCCGTTTTTTTACTTCCAGAAACCCACAATCAGTACGTCAGGGGTTGCCTTCGGGTACTTTTTGCTCTTGAAAGAAACAATCTTTCGGATACTCTGTTGCTTGAGTTCCCAACCTTCGCGGGTAAGCCCCTTGGTAGAAAGAGTGATTTTAAGGCCAGGAACCTTGCCGCCTTCCTTGATCTGATCCAGCTTGTCCACATTCAGCATCACAGGTTTGGCGGACATGGCAAACTGCTTGGCAGATTCAGGAGCGAGAGTCAAGTCGGGGCGTTCCTTCTTGTCAGTATCCCATACATAGAAAGTCCATTCGCGCTTTTCACCCTTGGCATAGTAACCGGCGTCAAAGAGCTTTTCGCCGAAGAAGAACGGGACCTTCACGATGCCGTCCATATTGGCAAGATAGGGTTTGCCGGTGGTATCCACTAACACCACAACCGGTTTGATTTGGCCTTCCATTTCGGCAGAGTTAAAGTCAAATTCGATCTTGACCGTACCCTTGGCAGGAATCTTGTTCGGGTACTTGAAGTTCGACATACCGTTGCCCTGGCCGAACACGTTTTCGAGAACGATTTCTTTGTCCGTCAGATTGGCTCCCTGCAAAACGATATGCTTGGTATCGCCCTGATTCAAGACGCCAATGGGGTAATTTTCGGGAACAAAGCGGATTGCCTCATCAGCAAAAGTTGCTGTAGAAAGAGCAAATGCCGCAGCCAAAACTGTAGGAATAATTTTGAAAGTCATAGTATGAATATAGAAAAAATACTAGCCGGAGATTCGGGCAAGCATCTGGCACATTTCTGCATAGCTTTCAACCGTATTTTCGGGCTTTAGCGGGAGTAAATTGTGAGGTTTTCCAAAGCCACAAAGAAGCGTAATGCAATCGACCCCAGCGTTACGGGCAGCCAATATGTCCGGCTGGTCGTCACCCACCATTACCGCCTCTTCGCGTGAAACGCTCGCCATTTCAAGAATCTTGAGCAGACCTGCGGGACTCGGCTTGCGTTCGGGCGTAGTATCGCCGCAAAGGATAAACTCAAAGCGATTGAGGATTCCAAAGTGATTGAGGATTTTTTCGCTGGGGCGAAGCGGCTTGTTCGTGAGCATCGCCACTCGGGTTTTGGAGCTGTTCAAAAATTCTACGATTCCCGGATTCGGGAGTGTGCGTTCGGTGCAATGTTCCCAATAAAAATCTGAATAGACTTTATGAACCATTTCGACGGTCACACCGGAGCGAGCCATACTTTCAGGGAGTGCCGCCTCCCCCATGCTTCGCTCGATCAGCTTCATCGAGCCATTCCCGATAAAAGTTCGCACGCGCTGTTCGTCGTGTTCCGGAAGTCCGAAATGGCGCAACGCAAAATTCACCGCCACGGCAAGGTCGCCGAGCGTATTGAACAGAGTCCCGTCCAAGTCAAAAACGATGAAGGATTTCTTTTGGAGCATAGCGCGCCCAAATGTAGAAATTTACCGAATGAATTCCATCTCAACAAGGAACCGGTAAAAGCAAAGCGCCGACACACCCAGAATAAACACGACAACGATAACAAACTGCACCGGATGCTCATGAAAATCATAATCCGCCTTGCCGTAAGAAAACTTTCCGCGGACAATGGCACTTATGAACAAGGCGAGAAATAGAAGAGCTAGCAGAAGGGACATAAATCTACATGTTATCGGGATTGCAATAGTAGCTTATTATTTTCCTGGAGGCCATCGTTGTCGAAACGAACGGTCGGATTTTTGCCGCTCTTGAAGACATCTTCGCTTTCATAGAGGGAGAGGGCCACGGAAACGCCCGACTGGGCCGCGATATTCGCCTTCCCCGCAGGGGCTTTATACGTAAAGGAGAAATCCTTTGATGCACCGTCCTTGAAAGCTCCCTTAGGAATGCTGACGGTCTCGCCGATTTGCGCAAGAGCCTTGCCCGTGCTGTCGGCGAATTCCGCCACCATATAGACATCGAAGAAGCAGGGCGCCACGCCGGTGTTCTTGATGGTGATGTTCAACGAGCTTGTAGTATCGGCGGGGCTTGCGACTGTCACCAGTTCCGCTTTTGCGACAGTGAAATTGTAGCCGATGACCTTGCTCATGGAATCCGCAAGGGCCTTGTTGTCGCTGTAGAAATTGTAACCGCAATCGCTATCTTGATCCAGCACGTAGTAAGTCAAATGAGCCGTAGTAATCGCGTCTACCCAGCGCTGCGGAGTCCACTTCTGGTTACCCCCGGGAATCAGATCGTCGTAAGCAAGCATCGTCTTGTAACCGGCTATATTTTCGGCAATAGTCGGTAGATTCGCATTGTACGCCCGCAACAAAGTATCCGGCCTGCCGGGAATGCCAATAAACCCATCATCTCGCTTGGTAATGCCGAGTTCAAGCGCATGCGTATAAACATCGCCAAAACCGTTAGATGGCAGAACCAGCTGAGTTTTCTTGAACAGGGATGCGTAATAGTCCAGCATGTCGATCAACACCGAATCGGCTGGCATTTCGCTCCCCAATATGTGAGATGTGTGCCATTCGCCCCATTCTCCAAAAGTACGAATGTCAATGTATTCTATGCGCGGATCGCCATCGTATTTTTCGGCCAGAGCCTTTGCAAACTCCTTTGCAGCCCAAATATAGATGGAATCATCCCAGACCGGAGCGTATGCATGGTAGTCTGTCCCACGCAAGTCAATCTGTATCTTCTTCGCCCCCATTTCGTAGACAAAAGGCGGAGTCCAATCATAATCCTCTTCTGGCGGGAAATCGCTCTTGATAAAAGATGGCGTGTACGGCAACACGCGCAAGGCGTAGCCCATGTTGTGCTCGGCCAAAGCATTCAAAAGTTTTTCCAATTCTGTCCAGTCGTAAACACCTTTTGCCGGGTTCAACTTGTTCCACTGCTGATGGCCGGAACCGTAGGAGACAAGGTCCCACGCTTTGTTGTTCAGGGAACCGTAAGGGCCGTATTCGAACTCCGGCACGAACACCCAAGCGCCACCCGTCGGGACTGTGAATCCCTTGTGTGGGTTAGAAAGCGGGCCGTCGAAACGCTTGAGAGCGTATGTAATTTTGATAGTGTCGGCAACAACCGCGCTGTTTTCGCCGCCCTCGGGGCCAGAACTACTCGCGTCATCGCCACAAGCGACAAAACCCATGCACACAAAGAATGCAATCAATACTAAAAATTTCGAATCTCTATGCATAGGTAAAATCACGATTAAATCCATTCCCTATTCAGGCTGAGAAGCCTTTATTTCAACCGTATTTTCTTGAAAAGTAATCGGGAAAGTTGCAACGGTTTCTCCCGATTCAACCTTCGGGAACGTCCAATGGCTTACAGCTATTCTGACATCTTTTTCAAATTCTTTGTTATTTGTAGTCGACAAAACAATCTGACATTCTTTAACAGAACCATCTGCCAACAGTTTTATCTTTAAAATCATTGTTCCTTCAAAAAAATGTTCTGGATTCTGTTTTAAATATTTGTTATAAATATGACGCAATGCCTGTGTTCGTTTTTCCAAACCGGCAAAAACAGAATCTCTTCCAAGAGCACTGCCTTTGGCAATGGTTATTTGATTTTTAACTAATGGTTGAACCGCCCCCTTATTTTTTGAAGGGCGCTTTAAAGAATCCCTCGACTTTTTCACTAAGAAAAATGAACACCCATTGCAACCATAAAGCGTTACGCTCGCTTCATTCAGAATACTTGAATCTTTTACTTCAGGCTTCTCATCAACTCTTTTTTTCACATTCTGCAATTGAACAAGCACAGAATCATCCTGCTTGGTGGTATCGTCAGCTTTTTCGGAATCGTTACAACCGGCCCACAGCGCCGCTGCGGTCATCAGAACAATCTTCCCAAGACATTTTCTAAAAAATCTAGCCATAATTTAAGTATAGCAAAAAAGCACCCTTTTCGTATCCCTTTCCGCTCAAGAACTTTTTTTCTAAATTTGGCGGCGAAAAAAGGGTATGCGATGAATTTCAATAATTGGCAAGAGATGTTCCGGAACATGAGCCCCGAAATGAAGGAACAGGCCATGAACATGGCGAAGGCCAAAGTCAAGGAAAAAGTGATGCATTGGCTCTCCCAGCCAATCTTAATTGCGGTCGCACTGGTCCTCGGAGCCATTGTCGGTGCGCTCACCGCATTTTTCGGTTCTATCCTGCAAAATGTCACCGCTATCCGCGATGCAAACCCGCTGTACTGGATTCCTGCGCTTGCTCTGGGCGGCATCGCCATCGTGCTCACCTACCGCAAGTTCGGCAACGGTTCGGAACGCGGCATGGGAATCATTTTCGATGTTGCGCACGGCAAGGAAAGAGAAATCCCGCTCCGCCTCATCCCGCTCATCATGGTGACCACATGGGTCACGCACCTCTTTGGCGGCAGTTCAGGCCGCGAGGGCGTGGCAATGCAGATTGGTGCGACCCTCGGGCACAACATGAGTTCCAAAATCCATGTGGAGAACGCCCCCCGAGTTTTGCTCGTGGCAGGCATGGCCGCCGGTTTTGCCGGGCTTTTCCAGACTCCGATGGCAGCCATTGCGCTCTCGCTCGAAATCCTTCTTGCCGCTCACCTCGAAATGGCGGCTTTGCTCCCCGCAACAGTCGCTGCCGTGGCAGCATACAAAGTATCTGAGATGCTCGGCTACGAGAAATTTTCGATAGATTTAAACACATTCTCACCCGACTGGAACATTGCAAGCCTGTTCTACGGCGAAGCCGGCCTTGATATTTACTTTATCCTCAAACTCGTGGTGCTCGGCATCCTCTTCGGGATTGTCGGTGGCGGTTTCGCAAGGCTTCTCCCGCTTTCTAGGAAGTTCTTCGCGCTCAAATTCCCGAACCCGGTCAAGCGAGTCGCTATCATGGGCATTGTCCTGAGCGCCTTGTTGCTCCTATTCTGGCAAGGGCGTTATTCCGGTCTCGGCACGAACCTCACCGACTTGTGCTTTGGCAACGCAGCGGCCCTTTCGGCAAACGAAGCAGGCATCTACGCTTACGACTGGATTTTAAAACTGCTGTTTACCATCGTCACGCTCTCGGTCGGGTTCCAGGGAGGCGAAGTTACCCCGCTATTCACCATCGGCGCTACGTTCGGGGCCGTCGTCGCGACCATCGTTGGCGTACCGTTCCCGCTTGCAGCGGCCCTCGGTTATGCAGCCGTCTTCGGTGGAGCCACGAACACGCTTTTCGCCCCCATCCTTGTCGGCGCAGAGATTTTCGGATTCGACACGCTCCCCGCCTTCTTTATTGTATGCACGATAGCCTACGCCTGCAACGGTGGCAAGTCCATCTACGCGCAAAAGAAGCTCCGTCTCAAGTAAGCAAACCACACACTTACCCATTGACTCACTATATAAAAAGTCCGGCAAGTTCAACCTGCCGGACTTAGGAGATATGATGAAGTACTAAAGAATTAGGCTTTTAGTAGTCGTCGCTACATTTGCGCAGCGACTGCGGATATATGGAAAGCTTCGGGATAAGCCTTGGCGGTACAGTTACCGCAAAGCATACGCATACGGGTTTCGGCAAGAGTCGACACGCGAATCTGTTCGCCACAGTGAGCGCACTTGGCCAAGAACACCACCGAGGACGTTTTAACTTCGTTGTCTTCGACAACCTGCACAACTTCCTTATCACCCAAGCGGCGAATCGTGTTGCGGAAAATCATCCTGCCTTCGGCATCCTGGACAATTTCGCGAACGATGCTGCACTTGAAACTGCGCCCCTTGCGGTTACGCATGCGGGATACGAAATGGTGTTGCGCAGTGCTGTTGCAGTTGCGGAACTCTTCCCATTCCTTTTCATGACGATACAGGTCCGTGACGTAGTGCCACATGACTTCGTCTTCGCTCTTAAAGCCGAACATACGGCAGAAGCGTTTGTTCCCACTGATAAGGCGACCATGTTCGTTAACTTCGAAGCAGGCCGTTTCCAGAGAATTTAGATCCATGCCCATCATAGTGCTCCTCCTTTATAATAGTAGCGATAGAGCACGTCCACAGGATTAATTGCAGTATTGCTCAATCGTACATCATCTAATTGAATATTCAGTTTTTCCTTGCCGAAGATGATCGATTCGGACGAAGGATTAATTTTCTTGACAGATGTCTTTGAAGAATTGACCAGCTGGCCATTCACGTACATCGAAAGAGTAGGACCGTTCCACACAACGGAGACAAACATCCACTTATTCGTCTCGACAACATCCGAAAGCACGGCGTTTTCGCAGCCCAAGGAATCCTCTTCGGAGCCAGAAGCGATAAAGAATGCAAGTTTCGGCTTCTTCGTTCCACATTCACCCCTAACAAGAGACAGGCTAAACACATCCTGGTCGCCACTGGAGCCAAACCCAACCTGGCCCACGATATTCCTGCGATAAGCAGAATCTGACGGAAGCTTGAGCACATTAATCCAGGCTTCAAGGGTAATTTCGGTAGCGCCCTTCAGAATTTCGTGATCGGAGTCGAGTTCGACTACACCATACTGATTCGCCCCCTTGAGCTCAATCGCATTGCGGGACATGCCATCCGCAAGTTCAGGATTTCCATAGAAAACCACACCATCGGTATGTCCACGGGCATCGCTCGAAACCTTCGTACCGGCGAATCCCTCGGAAAGGTAGTCCAGCGGCCACCAGCAAAGCGTCCCGTATTCCGGAGAAAGCGGCAGCAACATATTCTTCGATGCTTCGGAGTTCACGAGATGAACATCAGCCTCTTCGGATTCCTCGGAAGAATCAGCCACCACGTCACTAGAATCAGGAGCGACCTTCGCCATGACGGCGTCAATCAGGCTCTCCGGATAAGGACCGTTAAAATCAGCCTTTCCATCTTCGAACGTACCCACATAGAACACATCGACAAAGCGAACCGGATCCGGAGACTTCACGAGCACCGGATAAGTCCCTTCTGGAACCTTCTTGAAGCTGAACTTGCCCTTATCGGAAGTTTTAGCTTCCCACGGGCTGCCAGGAATGTACACATACACGTCCGTCGCAACCGTATCGTCGCGGAGGTAGACTTTGCCCGAAATATCGGTCGAAGATACCAAACGAGCAGTCACATTCACGTTTTGACCATAGTAATTGACCCTTTTGTACATGGAAGCCTTGCCCTTGGTAGCAGAAAGGCCGTAGGCGCCTTGACGGACAGGGGTGAACTCGAACTTGCCCTCGGAATCCGTCGTATCGACCAAGTCGGAGATGTTCGCCTTGGTATGGCGAGCAAACACGCGAACATTGGCCTGCGGCTCACCCTTCTCGTTTACGAGGATACCAGCCAGTGCATTCGTCTCCTCCCCGAATCCACCAGCCGTATCCTCAGGAGTACAAGCCGCAAAGAAGGCTATCGCCGCAACAACGCCCCAGCTCACCAACATGCAAAGGTTCTTCTTACTCATGGTCCCCTCCATCAATAAAATCCTTGGTCAGAGGGAAGAATTGAACATTCATGCGGTAGACGCGTTCGGCACCCGTATCGTCCATGACGATGGCGGCAATGCGACGACGGAAATCGGTAATTTCTTTTACAATCTTGTGGAAGGCCACCTCGGAAACACCGAGGGTCATCCCGGAAAAATCTCTTTCGTCCACAGGGACTTCGTCAATGGCCTTGACCGCAAGGCCGCCCATCTGGCGGTGCATATCGCGCACGGCAAGTGCGGTGACATCGATATCGCCCGTAGTCACGGACTTGGAGGCCTGTACATAGTCGCCGTCTTCATTCTTCTTGAGGAGGCCAAGCTCGGTCAACATGGCCAAAGCCTTCTTGACCTCGGCAGTGCCGACACCGAACCGGAACTGTTCGGCCATCTTGGCCGGGGTAGCTCCCTTCATTTTCGGAGCGAGTTCACGAAGAACCGGATTGTGCCAAGTTTCAAAATAATCGTACTGGTCAGCACCGACAAGGCTTACGGAATTTTCCGCTGCAAGAGAACGCATCTGCTTGTAGGCAGCCTTCTTCACGGCGGAATCCTTGCTCTGGTTGAACGTCACCAAAAGGCGGAAATACTGCAGATCAACACCAACCAAACCCATCGCAGCAGCAACACGTTCAACACCGACATCGCTCAAGTTCGCTTTGCCATCGCACACAAGTTTCAAAAATACAGGGGAAGAATATCCGGCAGCTTTTGCAAAATCACGCCAAGTATATCCGGAGCGGTCCTTGCGTTCCGAATAGTAGTCGCGTACATAAATGCGAAAATTATTGTATTCCATCACGGGTTTCATGTCCTTTAATTTATATTCATCATTTTCAAAAAGCAATAGGTTCATGATACAAAAATCAAAAAATTTTAACATATTGTACATTTTTGCCGATTTTTAATCAAAAACAGCAAAAAAGTCATGATACAAGAAACAAAAAAATCGTGATTTAACGCACAATATGGAATATTCCGTTTGATAACGGCCAACGAACGCATAAAAAAAGGACCCCGGGCATTTAGCCCGAAAAGTCCCTTTTTTGAGGAAAAAAGCGAAAAATCGCCCTAAATGTCCTTGATGACCATAATTCCGCTGCGTTCAATCTTGGGATACTGACGCATGCCTTCCCCGCCATGGCCACTATCGAGCACCTCGAGAAGTTCGCCGGTTGCAGAATACAGCTGGAGCTGCCACGGACCGTTGGGCGCATTGAAGAACCCGGAGTTTTTCTGGACGTTGCGCTGGAAAGTACGGTTCAGGCGGTCGGCCACGCTGCGCGCATGCACGAGCGAGATGTCGGCCAGCGTCCACGAAATAGGCACGCCACCCATGTCGTAGATAAGGAGGGCATCCGTATCGGAATCTTCCTTCATCGTGAATTTCCAGCTAAAGTTCTGCCAACTTGTGCTCAAGTCGAGAATACGGCCGTTCGCATAGGGAACGTAATTTTCGCAGTCCTTCTTGATATTCACGTTCAGCGTGCGCGGTTTGTCCGCCTTGGCACGCATGCTAAAGATGTAGGTGAGCCCTTTGCGCAAGGTGAGCCTCTGCTTGAACTGCAGGCTCCAGGTTTCCTTGCCGGCAGACTTCACGTCAAAGCGGACTTCGCCACCTTTGACAACCACATCGGCCTTTCCACCCCAGAAGTCGGTGGTCCAACCGCTGAGGGGCGGTTCTGCCGAGAAATCACCGTTTTCGATAAGGTTTGCACCCGTGCCCTGGGAACCCGTGGTGTAGTTCTTGTTCTGGATAAACGCCGGGATGACGCTCGTATTCTGGATACCGAGCGGGCTATCAACTGCAACTTCCTTGCCCCACCCAATCAAGGTGTTGTAGGAACCGTGGGCCGTCATGTCCATTTCGGGGCTGTCGAAGTTACCCGGGCCCCAGCTCCAGGCGAGCCAGCCGATATTGAGGCGTTCACATTCCGCCATGATATGCCGGTACGGGATTTCCTTCACGTCGCCGGCAGCCACCGGTGCAAATTCGCCCACGATAAGGGGCAGCTTGAGTTCCACGGACTTTTCGAGGACCCCCGTGACCCTCGCCTCGACGGTATCGTAGCCGCTGGAGACATCGTGCCTTTCGGAAGGCCACCACATGTGGATGGAGAAAATGAGGTTGTGTTCGGGGTCTGCCTGCAAAAGTTGGTGACCCATGCGGAAGATGTTCTTTTCGCTCTGGCCCCAGAAGTCGGCGTCGATCATGATGGGCACGCGAATGCCCGCAGCACGCATCTTGACGACAATCGTGCTGTAAGCCTCGAAGAAGTCGTTCGGGTCCTGTTCAACATCGCTCGGCTCGTTACCGATGTTGATAATCATGTACTCCTGGTGGTTGCTGATGACCTGGAGCGTCTCGTCGCGGAGCCAAAAGTCGAGAGCATCGGGCAAGCGGCGCCAGTTGCCTGTCGTATCGTGGATTTCGGGAATAGGGATCATCCCGTTTGCAATCGCAAGGCCGATGATGTTGTCCAAGTCGCTGATGCGACCACGAGTGTTCCAGACAATACGGACGCAATTGGCTCCCGTCTTTGCAATTTCAGGAATCGTTTTGCCTTCCCGGTCCGTCCAAATAAACATGTGGTTGATACCGCGCAAGACAACCTTCTCGTTGTCCTTGCTGTACAAAAAGCGGTCTTGTACAAAAAAGCCAGGTTTGGCAGGAGCCCTATTCATCTCTAAAAACCTCTTCAATGCCCCAGAGGGAAACATTTCATCGAAAAATTACTTCGTAAAAAATACAAAAAAAATCTAAAAAAAAGAAAGAAAAAAGCGAAGGAAAACGCAGCAAAATTTTTTACAAAGTAGCGTGTGACAGAAATCACGTGCCCGCATGAGTCAAAGCAATTGAACGGCTCCGCGCCACAGCAGAAGGCAAATTGGCTCCACCTAGACCATTATCACCCCGTTTCTCCGAATTCCTGCCGCCAATCACCAGCGAAGAGGCATCCACTTGGCGCTCGGGCAAGTGTTTCCAGTAACGCACAGGCAAGCAGCGCCTGAGGAGTTCCGGGTTCAGGCGTTCCTTGATAGCCATCGAATCATAATACGATTTCCACATCCGGGCAACGCTATCGGCCCTTTCAATCCCCGCAATTGCCGCTGGGTCGGCAACCGATACCAGTTGCGTCCGCGAATTTTCGTAGCAAATTCCGTAGCGCCGCACCATATCGACAATGGCCCAGCGCCCGTTGGGGAAGCGCGAGCGGAAATGAGGTGCAAGCAGGTCGACAACGTTGTACTTGGGCTCTACCGCGGCAATGTACATGCCGTCGGGAGCCTTGCAAAAACGAACAGCCCCGAGCATGAACCCCTGTTCGCGACGGACAGAACGGGCAATACAGAACAGCGGCAACATCTCCTCGCTCGTCGGGTTCCTGGCATAAGCAGGATCGTCCCCCGCAAAGAGCTTGCGCAGGTAAGCGAAAATCTTCATCTCGACGCCCGGCTCCTCCGACCGGAAAGCCGCATCCAGCACAGCAAACACATCCTCGCCTGCCAAATTCAATATGGCCCGGCGGAGCCTCCGGGCAGACTCCTCGTCTGATTCGACCCGGAACGGCTGCAAAAACAAGTCCGTCGGCACCGATTGGGCCACCCCATAAGGCCGGACCGGGACAATATCGCCCACATCGAGGTGCTGGCGATAAATTTCGAAAACGACACTCAAAAATCCGTCAAAAGTAGAATCATAATGAATAACTAGCATGGCCTTCCCCGCCTATCGCGAAAGCGCTCCCGGCAAAGCAGGAACAAAGTTGTCAAATAAGCCCAGCTGTTCGGGCCTTTTTTTGGCCACAAGGAACGGGCGCACCATCTCGGGATAAAGCCTGCGAAGGCTCGCCGGAGTATCGGGATGGTAAATAAAGTACTTGGCCCGTTTCAGCACCACCCCCATCTTTTTCAGGGTTTCCAGGCGGATGCGGGAAAATCGCCGACCGCTCACAATCAGCCTCGCCGACTTGACCCCGATTCCCGGGACGCGGAGAATGGATTCGTAATCCGCCGTCTGCAAATCGACCGGGAAGAATTCCGGATGCCGGAGCGCCCACATGGCCTTGGGATCCAAATCCACATCCAAATTGGGATTGGATTCGTCCAGGATTTCATCGTGCCGGAAATTGTAGAAACGCATGAGCCAGTCCGCCTGGTAAAGGCGGTGCTCGCGCAGCAGAGGCGGCTTGCTCGAAATCGCAGGCAGGCGCTTGTCCGCATTGATAGGGACATAGCCCGAAAAATACACACGTTTCATCTGCTGTTGCTGGTAAAATCCCGCGGAAAGCCTCAAAATCTGCAAGTCCGTCTCCCCCGACGCCCCGACAATCATCTGCGTGCTCTGCCCCGCCGGCAAGAACTTGGGGGAATGCCGGGCATGGTCGGAATCGTAACCGATTTTGCGTTCGGCAAGGTAGTTCATGGGGCGGTAAATGGACTCGTAGTTCTTTTCGGGAGCCAGGTACTGCAACGCGGAATCCGAGGGAATCTCGATGTTGACGCTGCTGCGGTCGGCATAGAGGCCCGCCTCGAAAAGCAAGCGAGCGCTAGCCCCGGGAATCGCCTTCAGGTGGATGTAGCCGCCAAAATGGTGAACCGTCCGCAGTTCCTTCACCACGCGGACAAGCAGTTCCATCGTATTGTCCGGCGAACCGACAACCGCCGAACTCAGGAAAAGCCCCTCGATGTAGTTGCGCCGGTAGAATTCCATCGTCAAATCAATCAGTTCCTTGGGAGTAAACGTCGCCCGAGGAATATCGTTGCTACGCCGGTTCACGCAGTAAGCGCAATCATACTTGCACGCGTTGCTGAACAAAACCTTCAAAAGCGAGATGCAACGCCCATCGGCCGCCCAGGTGTGGCAAATTCCTGCATCGCAGCCACAGCCGAAGCCCCCCTTCGGGGCGCAGCGCGACGACCCGCTCGAAGAACACGACACGTCGTACTTGGCAGCATCGCCCAGAATATTCAGCTTTTCGCGCAAATCCATTTGTTCACTTGCTCCTATGTACACTAATATAACAAACAGTGCACAAAAAAGCAATCCATTTATATATCCCCGACATGGTTCCAAGAAAAAAATGGTGATCCTCCAAAACTCGTAACTTTTCGTTTACATCGAAAACATCCCCAAAAAAGCCGAAAAAATTAAATTTTAAAAATTTTTTTCTATCTTATTACCATCTTGCTATTTTCATAATAAATTATACTTGTATAGATTTGACAATTTAGAGGCGGTTATGAAACAGCTCTCTTTGACTAAATCAAAAAAACTCCTGTTCGCGGTTGGACTTATCGTCACAGCACTCCTCGCGAACATTATACCCGCAAAAATCGCGCTCGCTCTTGAAATTCCCGTTTACATGGATAACGTCGGCACTCTTCTCGCCGCCATGATCGGGGGAACTCTTCCTGCCGTAATCGTCGGATTTTTCTCCAACGTGATAAACGGCTTTTCTAATTGGGAAACACTCTACTACGGAATCATCAGCATTCTCATCGGCGTGGCCGCAGCACTCTTCCAGCAATACGGCTTTTTCAAGAGAATTTCCAAAATTTGCATCGCCATTATTGTTTTCGCCTTAATGGGTGGCGGACTCGGTTCCATCCTCACTTACTTTTTGTACGGTTACGACTTTGGCGAAGGGATTTCAGCCCCGTTCTCCCTAGCCATATACAACCACCTAGGCCTCTCAAAATTCCTGTCCCAGCTTACAGCCGACTTCGCACTGGATATCATCGACAAGACCATTGTTCTCACAATATCCCTCATCATCTACCGCAAGATTCCAATCCACCTAAAAAAATTATTCAGCCACATATTCCTCTTTGACCCGAACATGGGCGAACGCACCAAGATGGCCAGTAGCCACCTCATCAAGCGCTCCCTGCTGCGCAAGGTCGTGGTCATGGTCATTGTTGCCGAAATCCTGCTCGGAGCCTTGGCCAGCACCACTGGATTCATCCTATACCGCCAGGTTACGATTGCCAGGAACAAGGCAATTGCGCAAGGTGTAGGGGCCTCCGCCGCAGCAATCATCGACGGAGACCGGATTAATGAATGGGAAACCATGGGGCACGATGCACAAGGCTACGACGACATCGAGAAGGACTTGTACCGTATCCGCGACGGCTTCCCGCAGGTATTCTACCTCTACGTCTACAGGATTACCAACGACAGCAGCGTTGTCGTATTCGACCTAGAAGCGAGGGACACAAGCGGCGTTCTGCCCGACAAGCCCGGCGACCGCGTCGCGTTCAACCAGGGCTTTGCGCCCGTGCGGGAAAACCTCCTCCGGGGCGAGCACGTAGAGCCAATCGTCACGATTGACGAATACGGCTGGTTGCTAACAGCCTACGAGCCACTAAAGAACTCCCTAGGGAATACAGTAGCCTACGTGGGCGTCGACATTTCAATGGGCGACCTCATCTACGAAGAGGCCAAGTTCTTCATCAAGCTCCTGTCCATGTTCTTTGGGCTTTCCATCATCATCATGAGCATCGTCCTCGAACTTGTGAACCGGGGTATCGTGCATCCAGTGAACCGCATGGCGGCAGCATCGATTCACTTTGCCTACAGTTTGGAACAAGGCCGCGTCAACGGGCTCAAGGAACTCGAATCCCTGCAGATCCGCACCTTCGACGAAATCGAATACCTATACAAAGCGCTAACCAAAACATGTAAAGACTCGCTAGACTTCATTCGCAGGCTGGAAGCCGCAGCCGACCGCATCACGCGAATGCAAGACGAAATCATTATCAACTTCGCTGAAATGGTCGAAGCAAGAGACACAAGCACAGGCGACCATATTAAAAAGACGGCATTCTACGTGGAAGCCATCGCCGACGAACTCCAAAAGGAAGGCAAGTTCAGCGACATTTTGACCGACAGCTACAAGGACAAGCTAAAGCGTTCTGCGCCTCTCCACGATATCGGCAAGATTGCCGTATCCGATTTGATTTTGAACAAGCCGGGCAAGCTCACCGACGAAGAATTCGCCATCATGAAGAGCCACACCACACAGGGCATGAAGATCCTTTCCAAGATCGAGGCGAACGCGAACAACACGATGGACGACAACTACCTGAAGGAATCCATCGAAATGGCACACTACCACCACGAGAAATGGGACGGTTCAGGCTACCCCACCGGAATCAAGGGCGAAGAGATTCCTTTGTCTGCAAGAATCATGGCTGTAGCCGACGTATTCGATGCGCTTGTGGCCGAACGCGTTTACAAGAAGTCATTCTCCTACGAAAAGGCCATGGCTATCATTACCGAAGGTGCAGGCAAGCACTTCGACCCCGTAGTCGTAGAAGCCTTCTGCCACATTTCCGAAAAGCTCTACAACGAACGTACCAAACTGAACAAGTCAGAACAGCCACCGGAAACGCAAGCCTAATCCATTGAACATACTACAAAGAACGCGGTCCCTAAAGGGGCCGCGATTCAATTATACAAGCATCAATCGCTTAAATTAGAACAAAGCGATATTGTAAGGAGGAAGGGCACCCTTCGGCTGCTTGATGGTATTCTTCTTCTTGCCGTTCCACGTGACAACAGCAGAAGCGCCGCGATCACCGACATAGAGCAAACCATCGTCAATAGCCATGGAGCCGGACATGTCGGTAAAGCCGTCAATGTCTTCGACCTTCTTGGAAGAAAGATTCACCTTCTTCAAGGACTGCACGGCAGCGTAGTTTTTGTCGTAGCCAAGGTTGATTGCCACATAGGCAATTTCGTCTTCAACGACCATCGAAGCAACGCCACCACCCAGCTTTTCACCGGAAATCATCACTTCGGATTTCTTCTTGGAGACATTCACCTTCTCGATACCGCGCTTACTGTCGGCATCGGTACCGTTAGCCGCATTGTATTCACCATGGGTCGCCACATAGACTTCACCATCGACAATGGCAATGGTCGAGGGGTTCTTGGTCTTGAGCTGGATAGTATCCTTCAAGTCGCCCGAGGAAGCATCGTAGATAGCGAGCAGGCCCCTGGGATAGGTCGTCTTCCAAGTCGAGAGATCCATAGTGTAACGCTGCATCAGCACGTAAAGGTTGCCATTATCCAGCTCGATGTCCGCCACGTAGGGGGAAGTTTCGCCCTCGTAAGCAAACTTTCCAGTTTTGATAGACTTTTTAACTTTGCCATCCTTCGTCGAAATCTTCACCAGGGAATCGGCATTCTGCAATGCGACCCAGGCCTGATCTCCATCGAAAGCCATGTCGGTCGGATTTGCATCATCGTCCAGGGAAACCTGCCACACCACGGCCTTCTTGCCTTCGGATTCCAGCTTGTCGGGGTCAATCTTTGTAATGTTGTCCGCACCCTTGCGTTCCAGCACGTAGAGGTCAGCACCGTTCGTAACGACCTTGGAATCCTGGTGGAAGGAGAGGCTCTTCTTGGAGATTTCGCCATCCTTGTCAATCCAGCGGAGTTCGCCGGTCGAGTAGTCGGAGCCGAATACAACACCGGCTACGGAAACCTCGACTTCTTCCGGGGCGCTGCTGGAACTGGAGTCGTCGCCGCAAGCCGTCATAAAGACGAGAGAGGCAATGGACAATGCGGCGAAAGATTGCTTCGCCACACTCGCAATGACATTCTTTTTCATTTTATTCATTTTGTGCTCCTTTTCTGGCTTTACGCATTTTTTTGCGCGGGGGCTAGAACCCCTGTATTATGGTGAACTTGTATTCCCTCCCCGGCATGGGGAACGGGGTATAAAAATTGCGGTACTTTTCGTCGGTGATGTTATCCACAGAAAAAGCGAGTCGCGTCTTTTCGAACGGATGGTACGAGAGCATGGCGCGATGGTTTGCCACAGCCGGCTGGTCCATACGGTTCGCACGGTCGCTGTACATGATGCTGCGCCATTCCGACGCCCACATCAAATCCAGATGCAGCGGCAAGTGGAGCGTGGCCTCGGCAAAATAGCTGCGGTCGGGCTCCCCGGGGAGTTTGTTCCCGTTATACGTAGCCGTTCTTGAACGGTCTTCTGTCTTCTGGAACGTTGCACGCAACACGACATCCAAGAATTTTGCAGGCGTGCTGTTGAGTTCGAATTCGGCACCGCGCACCCGCGAACGGGCGATGTTTTCGGCATGCAGGTGTTCCACGACAATCACCCAGCAAATACCGTCTTCGATATGCGATTCAAAATACGCGGCTCTCAAGGACGTATGCTTTCCCGGCACCTTGAACAGGCCCGAGGCTTCGAACTTGGTCGCCTTTTCCCGTTTGAGTTTCGGATTCGATAAGGCTCCCGGGAAGGTTCCGTAAAGTTCCATCAATGCGGGCTGCTGGTAAAAACGACCCAGCGAGACCTCCCCCGTCACCGGAATTTCAGAATTCCCTAGGCGCGTGTAGGCGCGTCCCGAAAGAGTCAAATCGCGGTCTTCAGCTTCGTCCAAGGTACGGCCCCCCGTGGGCAACACAAAAGTTCCCTCGTCCAGATGGTCCTTCAAAAAATGTACCGAGCCCTCGCCACCGAGCCCCGCGTACTTGAAAAACTGGTAATACAGGTCTCCGGAGCCCACCAGGTTCAGGCGGTCCAGCGCCCAGTCCTTGGAAACGCCACGCGCTTCGGCACGTTCCCATTCCGCAGCCAAACGGGCAGCGCCCTTCAGGCGGTTCCACAAAGTCCACTCGGCCGAAACCTCGGGGACGAGCTTGTAGACAGCCGCCCCATATTCCAGGAACTCGTTACTCGAATAGCCCAGATGGTCCAACGGATAATAGGAACTCGAAACGTTCTTGTCGAACCGGTACGAAAGCCCGCCATACAAGAAAAGCGCTTCGTCAAAAAATCCGGGCGATTCCAAACCATAGCGGATAAGCGCCGACTCCCCGACAAAATCGGCCACGACCGTCTGCTGTTCTTCTTTGCCGGGGTTCCCGCCTTCAAACCGAGTTGCCGTCACAGCCAAAGTCGAGAAGGAGCCGTTCCCGTGCAGCATGCGGAACTGCGCATTGCCCGACACGTCCGTATATTCCGCATTTTGGCGCGTTGCCGTATAATCATCGTCGTCGTTGTACTGCGTCCCGTTGCGGTTTGTGTATTCGTAGTCGTTGTCGGAATGCCTGGTGGCAAACGAAGAGGCGAACATAATGCTATCAGTCACCGGCGAACTCACCTGGAAGGCACCCTCCCACGTGTTGTGGCTCCCGTAGGCAAGCAATACGCGGCCGCCCCTCTTCACGGCATTCTTCGTCACGAAATTGACGGCACCGCCGAGCCCTGTCACACCGAACTTCGCGGGGACATTGCCCTTGAACACCTCGACTTTTTCCATCTGGTTCAGGTCGATAGACGAGAGGTTCACCGCGCCGCCGCTCGCATCGTTCAGCGGGACCCCGTCCACGCAAATCAAAATGTTTCTCGCAGCAATCCCGCGAATAGACACCGACTGGAAGCTCCCGAGACCACCCTGCTTGTACGCCTGGATTCCGGGAAGCGTCGAAAGGAGGTCTGCCGCCGTCAGCGACTTACCCTCCCAGGCCGACGAATTGATTTCGGTATAGCTAACATCTTGTGCGGGCAGATAACCGGTGGCGCTCACCACATCCGAAGAACCCAAATCTTGCACCGGGTCGTTTGCAGAAACGATAGACACATCCTCCGGGGAATCTTCCGAAGGAGGGACTGCGGCACCGCCCGCCCAGGCAAAGGCGCAGCACCAAAAAGCTGCAACACATGCAACCTTAAAGAATGACGTCTTTCGCATCAAACCTCTAAAAAACGTTTTTGCAGTTCTTCTGGCTCGGGGATCGTCCTACGCCGGCTCCTTCGCATGCAAGCACACTGGTTTTGAAATTCTGCCGGTTTCGTCCTCCCTTACAGCGGCGGGACCGCTCCGGTTTTTCACCGGATTCTCTCCGACTTGGCGTACGTCAAATCGGGCTTTTCGGGGCACAAAAACTATTCGCGGAAAAATTTAAATATATGAGGGGGTATTGTAAAGGGCCGTACAAACGACGGCCCTCTTTACAATCGACAATGTCAAGGATTACTTTTGTTCTGGAGCAGGAGCTTCTGCCGCAGGGGCCTTGGCGGCCGCGGTATCCTTCGCCGTAGAATCGTTGGCGGCAGCTGCGGAATCCTGCGCAGCCTGCTGTTGCCTCATGAACTCTTCACGCTTTTTCTGCGTGATTTCGCGGATTTTCACAACATAGCGGTCGTTGACAGCCTTGATGGAATCCATCGGGAATTGGGTCTTGAAGTTTGTATCCAACACATTCAGGCATGCTTCGCGAAGGCCCTGAATAAAGTAATTGATGTCAAATTCCTGGTCGAACTGCCTTTCAACACCGTGGAACATGATGTCGAGCTGGGTACCCATGATATAGGAATACTTCTGCATCGGAGTTGACTTTTCGCCAATCGTGACGGTGGTATTCAAATACTTCGCAGCCGGCTTGATGGGGAGCGTTTTCATAGCAGAATCCACGTAAGCACGGAGTTTCGAGAAATCGCCTTTGAAAGACATCTCGGTTGCGCTGTCGGGCCTTGCAAGCTTTTGACGTTCAGCGGCCTGTTCGGCAAAATAGGAATCAATCGCCGGCATGGAATCACGCGGAATCTGGAGTTTGAAGTTTGTGTCCTTGAAAGCCTTCGAATTGTCGAGAACGCCCTGGACAAGGTAATCAATTTCAAAATACTCACCGAGCTGCATAGCGATGTTCTGGAAGCTCGGCCCACCGAACTGGGAACCCAACATGTAGGAGAACTTCTGGTCGTCGGTCGTATTCGCGTCAATTTTGACATCGGTGACAGCGGCCTGACGGGGCTGCAGATCGCAGGCCGAAAGGGCCAGCAAAGCAATACCAAAGGCAATTATTTTTGATTTCATAGATCCTTCCAAGGTGAAATTTTCATTTAAAATATAACAATATGTTTTACTGCCAAAATAAAAATTCTTTCAAAACAAACGCAAGTGTTATTTTTGAAAGGGGTCTACCGGATCAAATCGGTTTAATATCCGCGTAATTACCGCATAAACCACACCCCCCATCAGGCCGCCGGCCAAATCGGCGACAAGGTCTAGTACGCTGCTGTCGCGACCTTCGGTAAATCTCTGGTGGAATTCGTCAGTGCATCCGTAAGCAAGAGCGAGCGCCGCCACAACAAGTACGCGCAGCCACTGGCGCTTGGACCATTCGGCGCGAGTCCACAGCATGGCATAACAGCCGGCAAGTGTCGCGTATTCGCAAAAATGCGCCAGCTTATCCCAAATATGCGGGAATTCTTCCAACTGTTCCATCGTCATCGACGAGAGTTTGAAAATGACCGCCATGCAAAGAATACAGGGAACGGCGCGGAAAAAAGGATACTTGCTAAAAAGCGATTCAAACATCTTGGCGACAAATGTAGAAAAAACAAAGGAAAAGGCAAAGTATGTCACTATTTTCTCTTTCGTCTCTCGTCTTTCGACTCTCGTCTATCATTACTATATTTTACCGCATGAAAGCACTTACCTTAAAAGCCGGACGCGAGAAGTCCGCATTGCGTTACCACCCGTGGATCTTTAGCGGAGCCGTCGACGAAGTCGTCGGCGACCCGGAACTTGGCGACACCGTCGAAGTGTACAGTTACCGGAGCGATTTTCTGGGTCTTGCAGCGTACTCGCCCAAGTCCCAGATTCGCGGGCGCTTCTGGACGTTCGGCGAGAAGGCAAACATCGACCGTGAATTTTTCAGCGACATTCTGGACCGCGCCATCGCCGCCCGCAAGAGCCGCGGCTTTGACATCGAAGACAAGGAAAGCGCATTCCGCCTGATCAACGCCGAGAACGACGGCATTCCCGGATGCATCATCGACAAATACGCCGACATTTACTCGGTGGAAATCCTCGCCGCCGGCGCCGAAGTCCACCGCAAAGACATTTACGAACTCCTCGCCGAGAAGACGCACTGCCGCGGCATCTACGAGCGCTGCGACTCCGAAGTGCGCCGCAAGGAAGGCCTCCCCCTCCGTACAGGAGTCGTGTTCGGCGAAGTTCCTGACGAGCCCGTCATCATCAACGAGAACGGAATCCTCTTCCCCATCGACGTGAAGAACGGTCACAAGACCGGTTACTACCTCGACCAACGCGATGCCCGCCGCCGTATCGGCGAACTTTCCAAGGGCAAGAAGGTTTTGAACTGCTTCTGCTATACCGGCGGATTCGGCCTGTACGCCCTCCGTGGCGGTTGCGAGAAGGTTTATCAGGTGGATGTTTCCAAGGATGCACTCAAACTCGCGAAAGAAGGCATCATGCGCAACAAGCTCTGCACTGCACATGCAACGCACGTAGAAGCCGACGTATTCCAGTACCTGCGCAAGTGCCGCGACAAGGCAGAAACCTTCGACCTCATCGTTTTGGACCCGCCCAAGTTCGTCGAAAGCAAGGACAACCTGCAAAAGGGAGCCCGCGGTTACAAGGACATCAACCTGCTCGCGATGAAGCTGCTGGCCGAAGGCGGCATGCTTGCGACCTTCAGCTGCTCAGGGCTCATGGAAATGGACTTGTTCCAAAAAATTATTGCGGATGCCGCCGCCGATGCACATCGGCGCGTTCAAATCATTGAACGCTTCGGCCAGCCCGCCGACCACCCCGTGAACACAGCCTTCCCCGAAGGCCAGTACCTCAAGGGATTGCTCGTACAGGTCGTGTAGAAAAATCAATCGTCGTATTCTTCATCGAACTCGCCATTTTCCCACTTCTTTTTATAGCGCTGGCAATCTTCCTCAAAGTAGCTAGCTTCTTCTTCAATAGATTCCCTTGATTGGCCTTCATATTCGATGACAGAATAAAACACCCCATTTCCGCAGTATGCGTCCTTGAAGTTTTTCTTTCTTGATTTTTCCTTTAATTCCTGCTCCCACTCCTGACACATCATCTTTTTTTCTATAGAAGTTAGACCAAAATAAGCTTCTTCATAATACTGCGTGCCAGTCCCATTTTCTTCATAGGTGAATTTTTCAACCATTCCCTTATATTTGGGGATATTGAGTTTCATTTGCCACCAATTATCGCCTTTTGTCACCTCGCAATAAAAGTTAGGATCGCCATTTGAAGGGAAGCTTCCCCCCTTCGAGCCAGAGTCACTTGCAGATGTCGAATCTTCGCAACCCAAAAGAACAAAAGTCAACGCTAATAATGTCAACATTATTTTGTTCATAAACTCTCCTAAATTATTTCTTGAACCGCTTCACATCTACGTGTTTGCCATCGCTGACGGCCACATGATACATTCCCGGAGCCAAGTGCCGCACATCCATCGCCGCACCATGCGCAACAAACAGCCGCATGACTTCACGGCCCTGCAAGTCGAGAATTCGGACAGATGCCCCATCCTTGAAGGCACTTCCAATTTCTACAAACAAATGACCGCTCACATAATGGGCCGTAGTCCCGTACACATTCGCTATTGAACTGAGCACAGGAATCGCTGTCTTACTAGTATCGGATGCTGACGTATCTTTTTTTGTTGTATCCTTCGGAGTCGGAGCTTTCTCGGTTGAATCCTTTGACGAATGTGTTTTCTCAGTCGAGTCCTTTTTCGATGTCGAGTCCTTTTTCGATGTTGAATCCTTTTTCGTCGTATCCGTCGGCACCATCCCCGTCGTATCCTTTGCAGGGATTTCTTCGTCAGGCTTGAGCAGGCGCCACATCTGGTACCAGCGCCAGTCATCTTCCCAGCTCTGCACCACGCGTTCGGCATCAGTCGTCGCGCGCAGGTACATATCGCTGTGCTGCATTTTCATTCGCACCACGGAGCCCTCGTAGCCGGACTGCTTTTGCATCGAGACTTTCTGGTGGGCTCCGCCGTTCCACTTGTACAGACTCATCGTGTGGCCAGCATCCTTCGATTCATCCGGAGTATCAAGGGAGAGGTCGCCAAAATTGATGCGGTAGGCCGAACCCGAGAGCGGCGTAATCGTAGCAATCGCATTGTCGCCCTTGCAGTCGCCCAGTGCAAGCTTGTCTTCACTGGTCCGGACCATACACGTACCGAAGTTCATCGACATGATGCGCACGGTGTCGGGCTTCGCGGGCTTAGCCTGCCATACGCGCACCCAGTCCGCTTCGAAATACGCAGGTTTGTCCGCGGTAATTTCAATGTCATCGCCGGCCCAACCACCAATGGCCAGGTTCACGATAATGTACTGCGCCGAGAGTTGCTTGATTTCGGTCGGGCGGTTGTAACTGGCAAACTTCTTGTCGTCAAAGTAAAAACTAAGCGTCGATTCATCCCACTCTACAGCGTAGTTGTGGAAGCCGGCAGAACGGTCCGTATTGTCGTCTTTGTGCCCGCCAAAGGAAGCCTCGTGGTCCCACGCCGAACCATGGCTGCTGTACCAGCTCGGGTCCGTGTAATGCAGGTAGTAATGATGCTGCTTACGCGAAGCCGGAATTTCAAGGATGTCAATTTCCGGGGGCCAGCCGTCTTGCAATGTCCAGAACGCGGGCCACGTCCCCTTTTGCCACGGGGCCTTGAAGCGGCCTTCGATATAGCCGTACTTCACCTCAAAGTGGTTCTTGGTATCGATTGCGCCCGAAGTGTAGTCGACCGGAATTTCCTTGTTGTTGAACTTCGCCTTGGCCCTGTCTCCCGTAGCCTTGGGATGCTTTTTCTTTTCGCCCTTCAGCTTGAGCGTACCGTCAGAGACGATTACGTTCTCTTCGGCACAGTAGGCGCGGTGGTTGTGCGTCGGGCCCCAGTTGTACGTGGGATTCCACTTTTTCTTGTCGAGACTCGTTCCGTCAAAGTTATCCTCGAACACGAGTTCCCAGCCGCTAAAATTCGACGGCGGTTCCGCAAAGGAAACTCCTGCGGCCAAGATTGTCAACAACGTTGTATTTAAAAATTTCATATCAAATATTCCTCTTCCAACTCCATAAAGCGGCAGCCCTCATAGCTCAAGGCTCACCGCTCACACCTATCATTCCTTCACGCAGCGTACCGAAAGTCCATCGATCTTTTTCACCGTATTCACGATGGCGTTGTCGTTGCTGCAATCCAGGTACATGTGGTAAGCGAGGGAATCCGCAGCGCCACCGTCCGCTTCCGTAGACGCCCACATGAGGGAAGAGCAGCCGTGATAGGTAAACCCGTCCTGGGTGCGAGTGATAAACTTCATGCCCGCGGGTAGCGCCGTAAAGCCAAAGTCATCCGTACCACTGCCATCGTTTTCCCAGCCACTCACGGACTTGAGCTTGCTAGAGCCAGTCCAGAGAATCTCGTTCACGGAATCCGCACCGACTGCGGTCAACAGCGCGGCCCAGTCTTCATTCGTGGGCAAACGCCAACCTTCGGGGCAAATTCTCTGCGCAACTTTCCACGTATAGAGGCGGCCAGCCGATTCGCAGTTTTCAGGCTTATCCCAATAGCACCAGTCGTTCTTGACAGAACTCGCAGCCCCTTCGATGTCGAAGTAGTTCAGGTTTTCGGCCATCCATACCTGGCCACCGATAGTCGTAGTCTTGTAGACAATCCCGTCGCGCGGGTCCGTCATAGAGCCATAGGCGAAGTCTGGATTGTCATGCGTTCCCCTGGGGTCGTAGAAATGCCACACGCCCACGCTATCGGGATCATGGCGGGCCGTATCGATACCGTTAATGCCGTCGGGGAAAAGTATGTTGAAAACGGAATCAAAGACAGCGGAAGAATCGACGCCTGAAGAAGATTCCGCTTCACCGACAGGCGCCGCTTCGCTAGAAAGGGCCTCTGTGCTCGGAACCTCAGGTTCACTCGAGGAAACTCCTTCACTAAAAATTTCTTCGCTGGAAGAAGACAACACGCCCTGCGATTCAGAAACCCCATTCACGTCTGGAATTTTTTCGTCCGGAGCCTGCAAGCGAGAAGGCTGCGAAGCCACGGCATCCGCACCATCCAATGCGCCTAGTTCGTTGCCCGAACCAGCAGGACTACCATCATCACTGCTGCAAGCCGAAAACACGGCAACAAGCAACGCTGAAACAGCAAGAGAATGTATTTTCTTTAACGTCATAACCGACTCCACATTTCTTTACCAATCTATGTTTTTCCAACGAAAAATGCAATAGACAAGGTAACGGCAAAACCGTCAACATCCCATAATTTAAGGCACATTCACGGATGTGAAGTGATTCCAGCGCAGCAAATCAGCGACGGGTAGCGCGAGGCAGTTCCGATGCGTGCTTTTCTTGCCAAATCGCTTCGAGCTGAGCTCGTTCGGCCTCGGTAGCCCAATCGGAATCCGGGTACTCCTGCACGATGATGCGGTAACGGGTCGCAGCGGAATGGAAATCGCGCAGTTCGCGGTAGATGTTGCCCATCTGGAGCATCGCGAAATAGCGTTCCTCGGGTTCGAGTTCCGTATCCAGAAGTTCCTTGTACATCTGCAAAGCCGGTTCCAGGTTGCCCGCCTTGAAAAGCATGTTGGCGACCTCAATCGTCGGGCCTCCGTCGGACACAGGCGCAGACTTCTTCTTCGGAGCTACTTCCTTGGGTTCCTTTTCCACCTTGGCTTCCACCTTTTCTTGCACGGGAGCCGCAGGCTTTTCGGCCTCGGGCTTGGCTTCGACAGCATCGCCGCGCAATTCGGCAAGGCGGCTTTCGGCAGTAGCGCGGAACACCGCACTCGGCGCAGCCTTTTTCAGATAAGCGTCCAGATACTTCTTTTCGAGTTCCTTACGTTTACTTTTTTCGTAAACGAGAGCGAGGAAGTAATTGGCATCGTTGCCGCGTTCCTTAAAGGTAAGCCCCTTTTTCAGGTTGTACTCGGCCTTGTCGTATTCGCCCAGTTCAAAGCGAGTCAGACCGGCATAGAAATACGCACCCGGGTCACCAGGACGCTTGACCAGAATTTCTCTCCAGACAGGAACAACTTCCTTGTACTTGCCCTCATCGAACAAAGCCTTACCCTTTTCGAACAACTCATCGACGCTAGACTTCGCAGGAACCGCGGGTTCCTCCGGTTCGGCCTTGACTTCCTTTACCGGTTCCTGCTTAACCTTTGCAGGCTGCGGAGCAGGTTCCTCGACAGGAGCCTCCACCTTTTTCTCGGCGACCTTCACAGGCTCCGTCTTGGGCTCTTCCCTCACCGGTTCGTTTTTCACTTCCGGTTCGGCAGCAGCCTCTGCCACGGGATTATTTTTCGGATCTTTCGCGCGTTCGGCTTCGGCCTTGGGCTTCTGGCCCAGCGCTTCGTAGACCTTGGCAGCACCTTCGTAGGCCTCACTCATCGAGGGATTATAGCGGTAAGCCAAACGGAAATTGGCAAGAGCTCCACTGTAGTCCTTCATCTTCATGCGGACCTGGGCGGCCAGATAATACGCTTCGGAATTTCTAGGATCGTCGGCCAGGATGGAGCGGTATTCCCCGAGGGCCTTTTCATATTCGCCCTTCGCCTCGAAGCGGGCACCCTGTTCTACACGCGGGTCGGCAGCAAAAGACGAAGAAAAACCAATCAGTACAGCAAAAATAAGTATGGAAGCTGATGCGAAAAAACTCTTAACCATGTTCAATAATTTAGAAAAATAGGCCAAATGCAGGAGGAAAGCCCCAACAAGGAACCGCAAAATGGTCAAAAGACGCCTTTATTACGACAAATGGCCCCGGAACAGCAGAAAAGCCATCGTTTCATTATGAAATACGCCCAAAACAGCAGTTTCATTTTGAAACAATTCATTATCCTTTCAAACCCAAAATTTCCGAAAAAAGTGCAATTTGCCATGACAATTAAAGCAAAAACCCTGCCAAACCCCGAAAACAGGGAAAAAACCAAACAAAAAGCCAACTTGGCACGGAATTTGCTTCAAGGGGGTCGAAACATAAAGAGCCCTAAATGGGCGATATTTTTTAAACAATGGGCGAAACAAAGAACGCCCGCAAAAATGAGGTAAAATAAAATGATCAAGCCTTTAGCAGATCGAATCGTTGTCAAGCCGGCCGAAGCCGAACAGAAGACCTCCTCGGGTCTCTTCATTCCGGACAACGCCAAGGAAAAGCCCATGCAGGGCAAGGTCGTGGCCGTGGGCCCGGGCCGCAAGAACGACAAGGGTGAACTCGTCGCTATGGAAGTCAAGGTCGGGGACGAAGTGTTGTACGGCAAGTACAGCGGCACTGAAGTCACCGTCGACGGCGAAACCTACCTCATCGTGAAGGAATCGGACGTCATCGCTACGCTATAATATAGGGACTAGAGATTAGAGGCTAGGGGCTAGAGTAAATAATCACACACTTCGTGCGTGTATAATAGATGGCGAAGCCATGATACTTTTCCCTAACCCCTAGATCCTAGATCCTAACCCCTCTAAAAAGTTTTAAATAAAAAAGGAACAACAAAAATGGCTAAACAACTCAAGTTTGATGTGGCGGCTCGCGAATCCCTCATGAAGGGCGTGGACAAGCTCGCCAACGCTGTCAAGGTAACTCTCGGCCCCAAGGGCCGTAACGTGATGATCGCCCGCTCCTTCGGTGCCCCGAACGTGACCAAGGACGGTGTGACTGTCGCTAAGGAAGTGGAACTCGAAGACGCCTACGAAAATCTCGGCGCCCAGATGGCCAAGGAAGTCGCCAACAAGACGAGCGACGCTGCCGGTGACGGCACCACGACTGCAACCGTTCTCGCCCAGGCAATCACTCGCGAAGGCTTGAAGAACGTGGCCGCCGGTGCAAACCCGATGGACATCAAGCGCGGCATGGACGCTGCGGTTGACGCCGTCATCAAGGAAATCGGCAAGATGGCCGTGAAGATCAACGGCAAGGAACACATTGCCCAGGTCGCTACCATCTCTGCGAACAACGACCCGGAAATCGGTGACCTCCTCGCCAACGCCA
>JAEEGJ010004775.1_pt1 | contig 44583 bp, 41 predicted proteins | sample 8958761 | NCBI WGS metagenome assembly JAEEGJ01 (sample SAMN16246546, study PRJNA631951) | gut metagenome | biome: gut microbiome; feature: rumen; material: RS-attached | host: Bos | place: Iran: Karaj | collected 2018-10
GTATGTGATCGAAGGTGATTTTGACAGGTATCTTACAAGACCTCTCGGAGTTCTGTACCAGTTCTTCTTCACAAACATAAATATCTTCGGGATAACCGATCTTATCCCCGGAGTGATCGTATTCATATACGGCTGTGCAAAGTCCGGGGTTACCGTATCCTTCCTGTTCGTTGTGCAGGTCATCATAATGCTTATCGGTGCAACGCTTATCCGCGGAGGGATCTATATCTTCCTCGGAAGCACCTCTTTTCACACGAGAAGTGCTGTGGATTTCGGCCAGTATACGCAGGAGATCATGGACAAGACAACGATGTATCCGATATCAATGTATCCCGAAAGTATGCAGTTTATACTCACATACCTGATCCCTATTGGCTGGGTATCTTTTTATCCGGTATCTTCTCTTCTTGGGATTGATAACGGTTTATCCGGCGGAATTGCCACGGCATTCATAACTTTCGCTGTAGGTCTGCTGGTGATGTTCCTGGCAGGGGCATATTTCAATTCAGGACTTAAAAAGTACGAAAGTGCAGGTAACTGACTATGATAGACGTTAAGAACTTAAGCAAGGATTATACGATAAAACGCAAAGGCGCCGGACTGTCAGGTGCCCTGAAAGGACTCGTGACAAGAAACACCGATGTGGTTCATGCGGTAAAAGATCTGTCATTTTCCATCGATGAAGGAGAGATAGTCGGATTCATCGGCCCAAACGGTGCCGGAAAGAGTACGACGATAAAAATGATGTCCGGCATACTCACACCAACAAGCGGAAGTGTATTAATAAGTGGCGAGGATATCACAAAACACCGGAAGGAAGTCGTAAGGAACATAGGTGTCGTATTTGGTCAGAGGACACAACTTAACTGGGATCTGCGTCTCGGGGAAACATTCGAACTGTTAAAACACATCTATCGGATCGAACAGGCAGAGTATGATAAAACATTGGATGTCATGGATGATATACTCGGAATAAAAGAGCTCATCGACAAGCCCGTCCGTCAGATGTCTCTCGGGCAGCGCGTCAAAGGAGATCTTGTAGCATCCATGCTCCATTCTCCCAAGGTTCTGTTCCTTGATGAGCCGACCATCGGCCTGGACGTGTCTTCGAAGTACGCGCTTCGGAAGTTTATCAAGGAGATCAACGAGGTCAGAAAGACGACGATTGTTTTGACCACGCACGACCTCGGCGATATTCAGGAACTTTGTGAGAGATTAATCATCATCAATCACGGCGTGATGATGGAAGACGGCAATTTAAGCGAAATTGTTGAGCGGATTGCGCCATATCGTACACTTGTGGTCGAATTTTACGACGAGGTGGCGCCCGAGCACGAAAAATGCGAGATGATTTCACACGAAGGCAATACCGCGAAGTACAAGTTCATGAAGAAGGATACGACTGCCGCGGAACTGATTGCGGACCTCTCCGCGAAGAAAACCATCAAGGACATTTCGATAGAAGAGGCGGGAATCGACGATATTATCAAGATTGCGTATGAAGGAAAGTAGCAGAAACAGGCAGACAGATAAGGAGTTTCGATGATCATGGTCACTAAGACAATGTTAAAAAATGCGCTGATTGATCTTGGGGTTGAGAAGGGCATGGTATTAGAGGTTCACTCATCACTTAGCAGTTTTGGAGAACTTGAAGGCGGAGCTGAAACAGTGATAAATACGCTAAAAGAGATTGTCACGGAGGAAGGAAGTATTTTCATGCCGGCGCTTAGGCTAAGCCGAGAACTGCCGCTTACCGAAGAAGATAAAAAGCTTGGGATCACAGTAAAGATAAAAGTATTACCGCCTGACTCAGATAGAACAGCAATGGGACTTGTTGCAGATACATTCCGCAAACTCCCGGATACTTATACCGGACAGGATGTGATAAGCACCTCGGGCTGGGGCAGGCACGGAAAAGAAGCTTTAACGGGTGGACTTGATTATCCAATCCATAATGGTGGCAAGGCACTTATGCTCGGCGTTGATATTTATAAACTTACAGCAATGCATTATGTGGAAGGGATAACTCCGGATGATATTAACAAGAAGTTCAAACCGACAGACGAAATTAATCGAAAGTATCCTCCTGATGAGTGGTTCATGGAAGCGGGGCATCCACCCGTAAAAGCATGGTATAAAATCCAGGAGATGGCTTATGAAAAAGGACTTATCAGAGAGACGGCTATTGGTGATTGCAAAGTGATGTTTTTTGATATATGGTCCGTAGTTTCGCTGTATGAAAATGAGTTAAAACATAATCCGTATAAACTATGGGGGATGAGGCAAGATGAATGTAAATAAATTGCTGAATCTGACATCAGAATGAAAAAAAAGTGGATGGATATATTGAAGTAAATCTGGAGGCTAAGGGGTAAGAAATCATGTATAACGAATTTTTAGAAAAAACTGAATATGTTGATTATGATGATCCGGCTATTAAAAGCCTGGCTGAGAGACTTAAGGCTGAGTCGTCGGATGAAATATCACTTATTAGGAATACATTTTATTTTGTCAGAGATGAGATAAAGCATTCCTGGGATGAACAGGACAGACGAGTTACCATATCTGCGAGTGATACACTGAGAGTTGGTGTCGGAATCTGTTGGGCAAAGGCAAATCTGCTGGCGGCACTTCTTAGAGCAAACGGTATCCCTGCAGGTTTCAGTTATCAGCGACTGACTCTCGGTGATAGACCTGATACCAGATACGGCATTCATGCCATGAATACCATTTATGTATCAGGTCTCGGTAAGTGGATCAGGCTCGATGCAAGAGGAAATAAGGAAGGCGTTAATGCTGAGTTTTCGACGGATGAAGAGATTCTTGCTTTTGAAATAAAATCCGAAGGTGAGGTAGATTATCATGATAACCATTCCTATCCGGATTATGGACTGATGAAGGTTTTGGAAGAAAGTACGGATGCGATAGATATGTGCCTTCATCATTTGCCGGACCAGTTAACCTACAGTGTTACATATAAGATTGCTTCACCCGATGACATGGAACTCTTGATGAGCAGTCGTCTTGAAATGCTTAAGGTGGTAAATGACCTGGATTATACATATGAATATAGTGATGAGATAGTAAAGAGCAGCAGGGAGTATTTTGAAAAAGGGGATCATACAACGGTTCTTGCGATGGATGGAAAGAGAGTTATAGGCTGCGCATCAATATGCTACATGTATATAATGCCGACATTTGATCATCCGACCGGAAAGCGTGCTCATCTCATGAATGTATATACCATGAAAGAATGGCAGAGACAGGGCATTGCGAGGAAAATGGTATCGATGCTGATAGACGAGGCTTGGAAAAGAGGAGCCACGGAAATCAGTCTGGATGCAACTGAGGAAGGACGCCCCTTATATGAAAGGCTTGGTTTTACTGAGTCAACAGAAGGGATGGTTCTTACAAGAACAGAAAATCAGCCGTTTTGATCTCAAAGATACTGATGAAGGTTATCCTTTGTATAAAAAACTGGGCTTTGCAGATAAAGTGCAGAATTATAGAGATAGGAGATTGATATTATAATAATGATATGATTAATTACAAGAAGAAAGCAATTCTGTTCCTTACAAGCCAGGGAATTACGCTATTTGGCTCGTCTATCGTGCAGTTTGCACTGATTTGGTATGTCACGATGCAAACATCGTCCGGCGCCTGGGTTTCTGCTATGACTGTAGCCGCTTATGTGCCGCAGTTTATCATTTCATTCTTTTCGGGAGTATGGGCAGATCGGTACGATCGCAAAAAACTGATCATTTTTTCAGATGCCGCCATTGCGCTTGCAACGTTAGGCCTTGCGCTCCTGTTCCCGATGATTCCTGAAGGAAATTCGATTCTGTTTGCCATTGTACTTATCTCGGTTCTGCGTTCCATTGGGACCGGCATCCAGACTCCGGCAGTAAATGCTGCCATTCCGCAAATTGTTCCTGAAGATAAGTTGATGAAGTTCAATGGAGCGAACTCTACCGTTCAATCCCTCGTTCAGTTTGCCGCCCCCGCCGTTGCCGGAGCAATACTCTCCCTTAAGACAATTCAGTTTTCGCTTTTCGTTGATATTATTACCGCTATCGTCGGTATTGCTATTCTCGCAGTCGTATCAATTCCATTCGCGAAAAAAGAAGATTCACCGTCCACGCTTGCGGAAATGAAGGCAGGAATCGTTTATGCGGTAAAGGAAAGATTTATCGGGAAAATGCTTCTTGTTTTCGGAGCATTCATTTTCTTGTGTGTTCCGGCCGGCTTCCTGGCTGCCTTGTTCGTAACGCGGTATTACGGAGAAACCTATTGGTACATGTCTTTGGTTGAGGTCATCGGTTTCCTCGGTATGACGGCAGGAGGCGTGCTCATTGGCGCGTGGGGTGGCTTCAAAAACCGAATGAAAACCCTTGTTGTGGGAATGACTGCATTTGGAGTTCTTGCCATCGGAATGGGTGCGGCCCGCAACTTTATCGTATATCTTGTTTTGATGGCGATCTACGGCATTGCCTTGACCATGGTGCAAACTGCCTGTACAACGATTTTCCAGGAGCATTCGTCTCCCGAAATGATTGGACGGGTATTCGGCTTATTTGGTGCTATGTTCTCCGGATTTTTGCCTCTCGGTATGGTTGTGTTCGGACCTTTGGCAGATGTTGTTTCTATGCGTGTTTTAATGGTTGTTTCCGGTGTACTTTTACTTGTGATGGCAACAGGAATTTTGATTGACCGAAAATTCTATTCCAAAGGAATGATGCGAGATGCGGATCCAGAAGAACAAACGAATTAATCATTTTCGAAGCATTAGGTTAAAAAGTCGCAAGGAAAAGTGTATAATAGGTTATAGAAGGCACATTTATTATAGAAAAAAGGAAGGTGTGGACGGATGTTTAAAATTGAAGCATTAAGAACCGAGGAAGAAGCAAAAACTCTTAACCTTTCGGAAAATCTTTTTCACGAGGCACTTAAATATAAGCCGGAGAGCAAAGCCCGTTTTCATGTAAAAAATGACAGGGGCGGGGATTTTGACATTGTTTATTGGGATAATGACGAGGACATCGAGCCGAATGATACTTATCCTCCATATATCAAGCGTCCTTTTATGGCGAAATATCATGTATATGATGAAAATGATAAGTCCACCCTTTATCTTGACTATTTTAATGGGCTTAAAAAAATGGTATTCGAGGAACTTAACGAATATACAATAGCCATCAGCAGGGTGATTCTTAAATTTACGGAGATGGAAATATGGTGTGCTGATGAGAGAATTCTTTGGTTCATTGACGAGAATCCGAGACTTCATGTAGTGGAGGAATTATCTGATGATATCTATGATGACGACTGTTTCTACATACAGGAGCAGTTCAGAATCGGTATGGAGGATAATAACTTCAACAGACTTAACAGTACATATGCCTTCCATAATATTTTCTTCCTGCAATGGATACTGAACGGGAAGGCTTTTTCGCAATATAAGTATGTGACACTTCCAATTGATGCTACCGGAGGAATCGGAGCGATTCTTTCAGGCTATAAGCGCTTTGAACTGGCATTTGGGCATTTCGGGCTTAAATACGTGGCTCCGGATAAGGATCATTTTGGCAAATATCCGAGGGAACTTATGGAGCGTTATTTTGCGGCTAATCTGTGGGATGAGAACGCGAACGATGATAATACCTTGTGGGTGCCAAGTATATTTTTGCTGGTTAAGACCAAATTTTATCAGATGCTGCCGGGCCTGATGGACAAATCTGTTATTGCGCCTTCTTTCCTTGCGGAAATGGATGAGTATTATGATGCGGTTTTTGGCCAAAGGAAAACATTGGGCGTGCTGATTCGCGGCAGTGACTATGTTTCAACAGGTCTTGCTGGTACCAGAAAAATGGCAAGTGTTGAACAGATGACGCCGCTCATCCGCAAGTGGATGAAGGATTACGGATATGAGAAGATATTTCTCGCAACGGAAGATGCAGATATCCTTGCGCAGATGAGAAAAGAATTCGGAAAGTCGATGGTTGCTTTGTCCCAGCAAAGGATATCGGTAAGAGACTTAAAAGAAGGACAGATTATAGCTGATTACGAGAAAGAAAATGCTAATGGTGATTACGCCGAGAAACTTGAAGATACCACGGTCAACTATTTTTATGCCCTGTATCTTCTCTCAAGGTGTGATGCTTTCATATGCTCAGGACAGTGTAATGGATGGGATACGGTAATATCCTTAAATGAAAACAGATTTGAGAGAAACTATAAGTTTGCAGTCGGAATAAACGGCGATCCGAGGACTGAAGACTGGAAGGAGATACGCCCTGTTACGGCAGGTATGTTTGCAAGAGGAGCATATCCGACAGATAAGGCATTTTATATGACCTATCGGTTTGACTTAAAAGAGGATGTTAATTCCGAAGCGCTTAGTCAGGCCTGGGAGAAGACGACAAAGGTCTATCCTTATGTCACTTATGCGACGGTCATCCGCAGAGGTCAGCTGGTTTTTGCAGAGAATCCGCTGTCGTTTGTAATTAAGGAAACAGGTGAGGTGATCGAACCTTCGACTCCGGCCGCTAATTTCCATACCGTGACGCTTTGTTATCTTGGCAATGTTCTGTGGATTTATGCAGATCATGTGCCTTATGACGGCACCGGTTTTATGTATGTGCTTGAGACATTTTTCTATCATTACTACTGTATTATGGATAAATACGAATATCCTGTTCCGGACGGAGTTCATACTGAAAAAGACGGCCCTGTTCCAGGTCAGGACACAGATGCGTATCTTTTTGCTAATCCGCAGGATCCGAAAGCAGCCATGGGTTCATTACTTGGAAAAGAGGCTTTTGAAATAAAGAAAAGCCGTAAAGACTGTATATTTGTGCCGAAAGCGGACTGCAGGGGATTTAGTATAAGCGTACCTTCAGCTGAATTCATGAAATATGCCAAATCGGTCAAGGGTTCTCCATTGTCTGTTTTATATGTCTGCTTTGCCAGGGCAATGCAGAAAGTACATCCGGATAATAAGCTTCCATTTAATTTTATGGTGCCTGTAAGTATCCGTAAGGTTATGGGAAATACTGAGTCACTTTTGCATCAGGTTGTGCATTTTAATTACAGCTTTGAAGCATTGGAACTGTCAGAAAAAACGGATGAGGAGCTTAACACACAGTTTCGCGCTGCGCTTTCCGGATTTGCTTCGGAAGATGCAATTAAGAAGACGGCGGGTATATACCGTGCGATTTGTGAGGGCTATTCGAAGGCATTTCTTTATGGCGCACTCAATAAGATTGTTATGGATCAGCGCAAAAATCTGAAAGCCGGAGCGGAGGTTAGTTATCTTGGAACGCTGCGCACGGCAGAGTACGGAAATCGTATCCGCATGACTGCCTACCATGTAATGCAGGAGAAGGGCATTATGCTTCAGGTAACCGAAGTCGGCGATTATTTCTATATTGACTGGTACCAGGGCTTTAGTGGTGAAGAATATGTTCTTGCAATGCGTGATGTTCTTGCAGAAAAAGGAATAAGCGGAATAAAGGTTGAAAGAATTGAATAACCCCAGAAAGAAAAATCGCTGACTGGCAGCAGATGGGAATGTGGAGTTGGTTATGGTAGAATATAAGCGTTATGACAAATCATATGAAGACAAGGCAGTAAAGGTTTTAACAGAGGCTTTTGATAAATATCCTCTTTTTTGGGGAGTTTTCGAAGACATGTTTAAGTCGGAGGAAAAACTGCGCAGTTTCTATGAACGCCTGATGAAGGGTATATTTAAAGCTACTGTCCGTAAGGATGACTGCTATATGGGTATGGTGGATGGAAATGTTGCATCCATTGTAATCGTTGAGAAACCATCAGGCAAGCCGGTTGGTTTCTGGGATTATGCTGTAAGCGGAATGGCAGGCATTATAGCGAGAGTCGGGCTTAAAGCCACCCTTAATTATATGGATATGACAGATAAAACGGAAGTTATGGTAAAAAGTATTACGGAGCCACGCTGGCATTTATATTTTCTGGCAGTTGATCCAAAATATCAAAGCCAGGGCTTAGGGTCTGGTGCGATACAGGATTTGGTTATCCCTTTGGTAAAATCCAATGGCGGAAATCTGCTTACCGTTACAACCAATGCTGAGAAAAATGTGGCATTTTATACTAAGAACGGGTTTGAAGTTTTAAAAGAAGAAACGCTTGAATGCAATGGAAAAACAATTGGAAACTGGTCGTTCAGAATGGATTTATGAAAATAAAAGGGGAATAAAACAATGAAATACAGCATTGATACATACAGGCTATATCAGGATGAGAAATATTTTTCACAAATTGTCCGCATTCATGTAAGAATGGAGGATGAAGTTGATATAAATGTACTCGATAAAGCGGTTAATACTGCAATTAAACGATATCCATACTTTGCCGTAAAAGTAACAGTTGATGAGGATGGCGGATATGTTCTGGTTCCAAATGACAAGAAGATTGTGGTAATTCCTACGGCTGATAAAATGCCAATGATTGGAAGCAGCAGCATAAATGATCATCTGCTTTTTGTGGACTGTTCGGGAAGGGATATATTTTTTAACATAAGCCATACCATGTGCGGAGGAAGAGGTTTTCAGCCGTGGGTTATGACAAATGTATATGAGTATGTAAAAGAAAAATACAACGTTGAGCCTGTGGCGCCGGAAATAAGGAAACCGGACAGTGATTTACTGCCGGGCGAGACTGCGGAACCAACTATGGATATGCTGACAACGGAGGAGCCAATCCATAAAAGAAAGACTCAAAAAGCCCCGGTGCTTGGCATGGATTACCTTAGGAGTGTATTTATTCCTATAAGCAGAGATCCGAATTATATGGTCATTACTGTCAATCAGCAGGACCTTCTGAAAGTCTCGAAGGCGAATGATTCCAGCGTGCTTTCTTTCTTCTTCATTATGTTTGCAAGGACATTAGACAGGGTATTTCCTGAGAAAGAGAGGGTTATTGTTGGAGAGGCCGCTCATAATCCAAGAGAGAGTGTCGGACTTCCAAATACACATTGTGATTTTTTAAGTCACGTACACGTGTATTATGACAGAGACTCTTTAAATGATGACTTGGAAAAACTCGGAACAAAAACCAGAGGGCAGTTTATTCTTCAGACAGACCCGTCTGTCAGCCATGCACAGGTTAGAGAACAGTTTGAACTGTATGAAGAGGTTGACAAACAGCATGGTCTTAAGGCAAAAAGGAAATATATGGCCCAAAACAGCCTTATGACAGGTAAGGACGCTCAACACGGAAGTTTTGTTGCCAACTATACAGGACTGATGGACTGGGGTGAACTGGCGAATTACGTTGAGTTTTTTGTTTTTGTTATCGAAGGTCATTTTACGATAGAGATTACTGCAATGGCAGATAAAATTTATGTCGGCTTTATGCAGCTTATAAATACAGATAAGTATGTTAAGCTCTTCAGGGAAGAACTTGAGAAGGTTGGTATTCCAAGCAAGCTTGATGGACCGTTCCCAAAGAGACTGCCAAAGCATGATATACCTAGAAAGTAAGGCTGAGATTTCAAAGGGGAAATCTTGGAGAAATATGAATGATTAAGTATTTGTATATCGTAAAAACTCAGATTATTAAGAGTCTGACATATGAATTTAACGTTTACGGGAATATACTTTAACGTAAAAAATCTGCTATAATATATTAGTAACGGATTTTTTTATCCAAAGTGCCGGTGTATGTGGGAGAATAGAGCATGAAAAAGACTTTAGTTATCATTTTCAATGTAGTCATTATGGTTGCCATATTGATGTTCGTTGTTTTCTATTCAAGATTCGAAATTAAAAATTCCTACCAAAGACAAATTGAAAACTTCGAAAATACCACTGTCACCATGGAACAGGTAACAGAAAACTATCTTGAAGGTGAGCAGAGAATCTGTGATGTCTGGGCCAAATATATCAACAGCCAGAATATGACTATTGAGGAGGCTGCAGAATTTATTCGCTCATCCCACGTGCTTGGAAATACATCGGGACACCTGATATTTGAAGATACTCTTTCAGGTCTTTCAACCCGTCCAAAACTTGGAACGACCACCGATTATGAGGTTTCATATGAACGCCTCGATATCCTTGATGATGTTGCATGGATTGGCGAGATTGGTGAATCAAATAATATAACAAGAGCTTATACCAATCCGATGAATGGCGAGCAGTCCATGGCCTTTTGCAATATTATTACGCTTATTGACAGCGAGAGCGGCAAGGCAAAACCTGCGATTTTACTCAGAGTTATTCCAATTTCTGACCTTGAGCAGAAGTGGGTTTTCCCACAGTCAGAACTTATGAATGCCGAGCTGTCCATGATAGACTTAAGCGGCGATTACATTCTTAAGGGACCAAGTTTCAAAAACTCAAGTTTCTTTGAATTCTATAAATCCTACAATCCAACTGACCCTGAAACATCCAGGGAATTATATGACAGGATAACTTCATCCACCGGTTCTGTTTCAATGCTCAACTCCCATGGTGAAGAGTGCATACTTGCCTTCACGCCTGTGTCAAGCCAGGAAGGCTGGACAATGCTTGGCCTGGTTCCGGCCAAAGACCTTGATGTCAAGAGCAGCAACTGGATGCTGGTTGGCGTTGTATCGATAGGACTTTTGGTGCTCTTTATCGGAGACCTTCTTTACACGCTTCACCTTAATAAACGTCTCGTGGTTGCGGCAAGGAATGCCGAGTCAGCCAACAGAGCCAAGACAGATTTCTTATCCACCATGTCCCACGACATCCGTACTCCTATGAACGCCATCATAGGCCTTACAACCCTGGCCGAGAAGAATGTTGCAGACGTGGATTCCACCAAAGAATCCTTACGCAAAATCAGCCTCGCCTCCAACCATCTTCTTACCTTAATCAACGACATCTTAGACATATCAAAGGTGGAAAGCGGAAAACTGAAATTAAGCCCGCTTACATTTTCCATTGTTGAGACGGTTGAGAATCTGGTTAATATTTCACAGCCTATGATTAAGGAAAAGAATATCGATTTTTCTTTCCATATTAATCAGATGGAAAAAGAATATTTATATACGGATCAGCTTCGCTTAAATCAGATATATATCAATATACTTTCAAATGCCATTAAATATACAGAGCCGGGAGGAAAGGTAAGCGTAAGCCTTACAGAGAATCCAAGCGATATACCGGGCTGCATAAGACTTATTTATGTTGTATCCGATACAGGTATCGGAATGAGTCCTGAGTTTATGGAGAATATGTATAATCCTTTCTCAAGACAGGTGGACAGCCGTGTTAACAGTATTCAGGGAACCGGTCTTGGTCTTACAATTACAAAGCAGATGGTTGAATTAATTGGCGGTATCATTAACTGCGAAAGTGAGCAGGGCAAGGGAACAACATTTACTGTCATACTTGATATTCCTATAGCGGACAGACAGCGTGAGGATATGAAGTTTGAACCTATGGATGTTCTGGTTGTTGATGATGACGAAACCATGCTTCAGACTGCAACAGACATGCTTGAGTCTCTTGGAGCAACAGTGGAACAGGCATCAGGCGGACTCGCAGCCATCGGCATGATAGAGCACAGACATCTTTCCGGAAAGAATTATAATGTTGTTCTGATTGACTGGAAGATGCCGGAAGTGGATGGACTTGAAACAATTAAGAAGATTCGTTCAGAGATTAATTCACAGGTTCCAATTCTTCTTATATCTGCATATGACTGGTCAGATATTGAGGATAAGGCAAGAAATGCAGGGGCCAACGGCTTTATTACCAAGCCGCTGTTTCGTTCCACCTTATATGACAAGATTAATGACCTTATGGGCAAGAATTCCAGCGTCAGCGAACCTGAGGATGACTATTCAGATTTACAGGGACTTAATATTCTTGTAGCTGAAGATAATGACATTAACTGGGAGATTATCTCAGCCATGCTTTCCATGTTTGGAATAACAAGTGAAAGAGCCGAAAACGGAAAAGTCTGTGTAGATATGATGAGTGAGGCTACAGAAGGCAGATATAAACTTATTTTCATGGATGTGCAGATGCCTGAGATGAATGGACTTGATGCCACAAGGGCAATTAGGAAACTTGAGAATACATGGGCGTCATCCATTCCGATTGTTGCTATGACGGCAGATGCTTTCTCTGAAAATATTACAGAATGCCTGGATGCCGGAATGAATGGACATATTGCAAAACCAATAGATGTTAAATTAGTTATAAAAGAAATCAGAAGAATTAAGGAGGGAAGATGAGGAAGATGAAGAAAACACTGAGTATTATTTTGTCAGCTGTAATGGTGCTTGGCCTGGCTTCATGTAATGGAGCAAATCAGGAACAGGTTGTAGAAGAGGCTTATGCACCGGCGCTTGACAGTGAAACAAGCTGCAATATCACAATTGCCGGCGGTTATGACAATTTTGAGGCGCTTGAAGCTGAATTCGACAGATTCAATGAGTATTACCCAAATGTGGAACTGGTATATACCAAGGTTGATGATTACAATAACATGATTGGTACAGTTTTAAACGGTAATGATGCTCCTGATATCTATGTTAATTATTACTGGATGTATGGACGTGACCAGTACAGCGCTTCATTTGATCACGCTGAGAATCTGAAAGATGCGGACCTTAAGCTTAACTTAAATGTAATTCGTGACAATATCGTTTTAAATACTGAGGACGGAAGCCTTCCGATGGTTCCGGTTTTCTCCAATACCTACGGAATGCTTGTTAATAATGACATTTTTGAAAAAGAAGGACTTAGCGTTCCTACAACATATGAGGAACTTGTGAAAGCATGCAGCGATCTTGAAGCAAAAGGTTATGACAATCCTCTGATGGGCTTCTCACTTTCAGAGACCACATCAGTATTTACACTTGCAACTTATCCGGCATTTTGCGAATCAATAGCAGATGACAAAGAGGCTATAGAAAAACTCAACTCACTCGACCCATCAGCAGGCGAGTATTTAAGACCAACTCTTGAAAAGATAGATAAGTTTATGAATGATGGCTTGGTGGACGTGGCTGCATGTGATGAAATTGAAAATAATTATGACGCCGTAATTATGAGATTCTTTGAAGGTGATGTGCCTATGATGGCATGTTCAGGTGATACGGTATCAGGAACCAAGAAAAGAGAAAGCCGTTCCGAGGCTTTTATCGCAAGCCCATTTTCATATACTTTCGTTCCTATTCCTATGTCTGATGATGGCGCAGTTTTCCTTGATATGTCCAATCTTCAGTTCTCTGTTAATAAGGACAGCGCAAATCTTGAGATGGCAAACGAATTCATGCGTTTCTTAATTTCATCTTCAGAACTTAATGAAATGGCTCAGAATAAGGGACTCATGTCTCCAACCAAAGACCTGTCATTTAACAGTATGTATGCTGCATTCGGAGATGTTTCTGCAGACCAGACATTCTCACCTGAAGAAATGGGATTAACTGATGACGCAGTTTATCAGTTCAGACAGGCAGTCTATAATGTGGCAAGAGGCACCATGACAATAGATGAAGCAATTTCCAATTATGGAAGTTATGAATAAAAAACTTTATAAAATAAAAATGATATAAATGTGATATAATATGCTTTATGAGTAACAGTGGTAATGAAAAAGGAATGAATGTATTTCAGGCAAATCTCTGCCTTTTATGCGTAACCCTTTGCTGGTCTACAGAAGTAATAATATTCGGCTGTATTCCGGAAGGGGTATCTTCTTTTGCCACCACATGTATTACATCTTTAGTGGGTGGCCTGATTTTGCTTGCCTGCTTCTTTAAAAGAATCGTCGCAGCCATTAAAAAAGAAAAATGGACCATGTTAATCTGGGTAGTAGGACTTTCCCTGATGAATATGATTTATAATCTTTTTTATATGGCAGGGCTTAAATATTTTGATGTTTCAACAGGGGCTTTTACCCTGTCCATGACGGTGGTAGTGCTGCCGGTTATCCTCCTTACCTTCAGGGAAAAAATGGAGAGAAAAACCTGGTACTCCGCCGCCATTGTTTTTGTTGGAATACTTACAGTGGTTGTAAATAATGCTTCCGTTGGCCAGTTTATGGGCATTGTATTTATGGCCCTTGGCTGTGTAATAAGAGCTGTTTATATTGTTATTCTAAATAAGGCAGCAGGCAAATATGATACACTGGCCCTTTCCTCAACCATTTCCATTTCTGCAGGACTTCTTTCCTTTATTCCATGGGTAATGTCTGATCCATGCCTGTTCGCATCCATTAACTGGGACAAGGAAACCATATCCTGTCTTGCAATCTATTCATATTTCGTGGTTGCCCTGGCTCAGACACTGAACATCTTTGCTCAGAAGAAGTCCACTCCGGCAAATGCAACAGTCATATATTCCATGGAAATTGTTTTCTCCGTAATCTGGGGAACCCTGCTTCCTGCAAGTCTGGTGACTCCGACAAAAATTACTCCATATGTAATTATCGGTGTATTATTGGTAGTCTTTGGAAATATTATAGAGATTGTGCCATTTGATGATTTGACAAAGAAGAGGAGGAAGACCGTATGAAAAAGAAGCTTCTGACCTCCTTAATTCTCATAGTTTTTTATCTGATGGTGGCAATTCCATTTAAGGTTATGGTAGTAATTCCGGGCTTTACTGATATCAGGCCTGTTACAATCTTAGGCCCAGTCTTCGGATTGTACTTTGGAATTCCGGGCTGTATTATCTTTGCTTTTATGAATCTGGTAATGGACATTGTGGGCGACAGCCTTCGCTGGTCCTCAATTGCAGGCCTTGTGGCCAATTTTGCCGGACCATTCTTTATCCTTATGTTCTGGAAAAAATTAAAGGCTAAGGGAGTGGAACTTACTCTCAAAACTCCGGGAAATGTAGGCCTCTTTGGCCTTTCATTAATTCTGGCAGCTTTACTTGAAGCCGTAATCATAACCCCTGCAGTTGCTCTTACATATCCGGATGTCAATGCCCTGACCTTTGCCATTTCGGTCATTGCCAACACATCAATCTTCCCAATCTGTTTCGGAATTCCGATCATTATAATTATAAAAGAAGAAATAAAATGGAAGACCTGTATTGATAAAATGAAATCCGATGTGATAAAATGAAATTCAAGTAAAATCACCGACGGGAATTAATTATGGCTGATAATAATAAGAAAACTGAAAAGAAAGATTCGAATTACAAGCAGCTTTATGCTCCGGATGCCACAAAGCTTTCAATGCTTCTGGATATGGCCAAGGGACCGGACAGAACTATGGCTGAATTCGTTGAGGCCTGCAAGGGTAAGGGAAATGTTCCAAGTGTCAGCACTCCTACATTTTCAAGAATTAAGAGAGGGGTTTTAACACGCCCTGTATCCGATGAGCTTCTTAAGATAATTGCAGAACATTCAGATAATCCAAAGGTTGCCAATTATGATTCCCTTATGCGTGCCAACGGTAAGGTTCCAAAGGAAGAATATAATCAGAATCTTACCATGTATGAGATGGGATTCGGAAAGAGCCGCAGCAGCTACGCAGCAATTAAGGAACTGGTAGAAGGCATAATTACATATGATCTGATTCAGAAAGGCCAGACTGTTGGTAAGTTAAATGATGAACTGGTTAAGGAACTGGCACCGGACTGCTACGAAGAGATACTTGATGACAGCGACTTCATATACAGAATAATGGGAATGGACCCTTTGTTTTACAATTATATTCTGGCAGATGCCTATATTACATGGATGAGCGTTAAGGATTTAAGCGCCCTTGGAGATGTGTCTTTTAAAGACAGAAGGAGCGTCAGCTTCTATTCAAATGAAAATATGAATCTGGTGAAAAGTGCAGGGGATAACTTCAGCATCAAATTCTTTATGAGCGATCATTATCCTTTATTTATAAGGGATGCCTGGAAGCCGGAGGTTATGAAAAAGAGCAAAACCAGTTTCGTATTTGTATCTCCACTGGCGTATGACAAGGCAAAAGAGTTCCTTAAGAGTGCAAAGCTTAATTCAATGTTTTCCCTGATTTTAGTGGATTTAATTGAAAGAAAAGTGGTTAAGGAAGAAAATTTATAAAAAAATTATTCAGTTTGGTCGAAAAACTGTTTACAAAGAAGATTGTTTGGTGTAATATCATATTTACCAAAACAAATCTTCTTTTTTTTTACACATATAATTTCAAGAAGATGAAATTGTACTTTGAAAACTGAAAATTAATTCACAGAAAATGAAACTCTGTATTTGAAGCTCTGTATCTCTGTTTCTGAAGGCCCCTTTTATGTCGCTGTTGTTGTTTATTCTTAATTAAGTAAAGGAGAGAACTGCCATGAGATATTGTAAATTTAATTTTAATGCTGATATGGAATCACTTGAGGCGCTTATTAAAGAGAAGCGTTTTGAAAATTACTATGATGGCCCTGTGCCAACAATCAATAATTACATCATCAGAAATATAAAGAATGACATTGCATTTTTTATCTACAGAGTAGAAGAAGGGGTTTTATACGCAGCCTTTGCATACAATGAGAGAAAAGACTCCTATTCAGATGTCTGGGATATTATAACCGGACCTTTGAAGAATGTGTTTCAGATCAAGAAGATTCAGGATAATACTGAAGAAATCACCATATATCAGTATACTGAATTCTACAATGAGGGCAAAAGACGCGACCATATTGTTCGCTGTATGAGCATCAAAGACACCTCAAAGCTCTGGATTTATGAGTATTACAATACTGAAAGCTGGAAGGAATTAAGATTTGATTTTGATGAGAAAATCATATCCGGCAAGAAGTCCGGCCTTCATGGAATCTACAGTAAATCCCTGACTGATGAGCTTGAAAGTATTGAAGAGCACAAGGGATCAGAAGAATTAACAGGCAATGTGTTCCATTATGTTATTTCTTCAAGAAGCCTTGAGGCAGCTGAAGATATTACGGGCAGCCTTATGAATTCCTTAATTGATGCAGGCCGCATCAGCTCAAGACGTATGGAAATTGTCAGAAATATTAGCAGTGATCTGTACAGAAAGAGCCATAATCATCTTGAAGATATTATTGAAAATAACTTCGGAGGTGTTGTTGTCATTGACTTAACCGAAAAGGCAGGGGAGAGACCTAGTGACTATGTTTATACCTGCGAATATCTTGAGAAACTGGTTAAAAAGTACAGGAATAACTGTCTTTTTGCCTTCACATATAACATCAATAATCCGGGATTTTCATACCTTCTTCTTCCAAAACTCAGTGAATATGTAATTCCTGTAGCCATTAAGGAAGGCAGTGGTGACAGAAAGATGGCAGTTTCATATCTCAAGGAACTTCTTAAGAATTCTGAGTATGAGAAGTATGCCGGTCAGGCTGAAGAGTATATGGAGTTATATCCGGGCGAAGATTTTGCCCAGACTGATGTCTTAAATGCCTTTGAGAAATTTGGCCCTTGGTGCATGTGCAAAAATGTGCTGAACATTGCTTATGAAGATTATGAAGATTTCCTTTTGGACAGGGATGAGAACGAGGAGTCTGCCTATGAGAAACTCAAGGGGCTCATCGGCCTTGACCTTGTGAAGAAAGAAATTGATGAAGTCATCACCAGCAATCTTGTGGAGAAAGAGCGCAAGAAGCTCATGGGCAAGTCCTATAAAACAGGCTGCATGCACATGGTCTTTTCAGGTAACCCGGGTACGGCCAAAACCACCGTCGCCGAACTCTTTGCCCGCATCGCCAAGGAAACCGGCGTGCTTAGAAGTGGCGCCTTCGTGGTACGAGGCGGCATGGATCTTTGTGGCTTGCTGTGTGTTGATGCCATCAGATCAGCCTTTGTTGCTGCCAAGGGTGGTGTGCTTTTCATTGATGAAGCTTATTCAATGAAGGGGGATATGCCTGTCACTGTGCTTATCCAGGAAATGGAGAATCACAGGGAAGATGTTATCGTTGTCCTTGCCGGTTATGAAGAGAGAATGAAAAACTTCATGGAACAGAATGAAGGTCTTAAGAGCCGTGTGCCTTACTGGATTGATTTCCCTGATTACTCAGAAGATGAGCTGACGGAAATCTTTAAGTACATGATTAAGGAACGTGGATTTTCTGCCACTGAAGACGCCATTGACAAGGCTAAGTTTATCTTTTCAAAGTGCCGTTACATGGATAATTTCGGTAACGGAAGATTCGCCAGAAACCTTATGGAAAATGCCATTAAGAAGCAGTCAGTGAGACTTCTTTCTGATGGAGAAGAAGCTGAGAATGTGCCTCATGACCAGCTTTTCTTACTGACTGAAGAAGATATAGAAGGTCTTGAAGAAGGCAGAATCAAGGAAAGAGAGCCGGGCACTGCGGCTAAGGAACTTGAAGAAATGATAGGACTTTCTGCAGCCAAGGAAGTAATTCACAAGGCTGTTGCCAGCTTCAAGGTTAACAAGCAGCTTAAGAAGCGTGGCATCTCCAGGGAGAAGGCAGCTTACCATATGGTATTTACCGGAAATCCTGGTACAGCCAAGACAACTGTTGCCAGACTCCTGGCTGAAATCCTGAAGGATGAGAAGGTCCTGCCAGCAGGCACCATGACTGAGGTTGGAAGATCTGACTTAGTTGGCGTGGTAGTTGGTTCAACTGCCATGATAGTAAAAGAAAAATTCAGACAGGCCAGAGGTGGTATCCTCTTTATTGACGAAGCTTATTCACTTTGTGATGGTCGTGAAAAGAGCTTTGGAGATGAGGCTATCAATACCATAGTTCAGGAAATGGAGAACCACAGGGATGACACCATAGTCATTTTTGCAGGTTATCCTGAACCAATGAAGGAGTTCCTTGAAAGAAACCCTGGAATGTCATCAAGAATTGCATTCCACGTGGATTTTGAAGATTATTCCATTGAGGAACTTACTGATATTACCAAGCTTATCTTAAAGAAAAGACAGCTTTCCATAACTGATGAAGCCATGAATAAACTGGTTAATCTTTATAAGCTGGTGTATAAGAATTCAGATTTTGGAAACGGACGTTTCGTTCGTAAGGCTATTGAAGAATCAGAAATGAACCTTGCCATCAGACTTGAAGACTGTGATATTCTTTCGGAATCCACAGACGTCCTCACCACAATTGAGGCCTGCGACATTCCTCCAAGAGAACTTCTTATCGATGAGAATTCAGGTAAGAAAACAGCTCCTATCGGTTTTGCATACTAATTACAATTTTACTCGCCCCTGGTTGTATACTTACCAACGATGGCAAGGCCGATTGTGCCGTCCAAAAGAAGTCTGCTTAAAATGAATACTGCCTGATAGAAGTCTAAGGTTTCAAGAGACTGGAACAGGGTTCCATATACTAAATCAATTACGAAGATAATGCTAAAGAGTGTCCATGTTCTGCCGCGGCCCAAGTCCTTACCGAAGGCCATAATAAGCAGGGAGATGAACTTAATTACCATTATGATGATACTTGCTATGAACATAATTGGAATTATGTCATAAGTAGCCAGACTTTCCCTGGATATATATAATACGATGAGATTCATGATTAAAAGCAGGTTTGAGGCTGCAGTAAGGAGAAGAAAAGCCTTATACAGTATGGTGGCAGGCTTGGAATAATTATTATGAAGATAAATAAATCCAGCAAGCAGTGCAAAGATATTCAGGGCGGAAATGGAAATGACAAGAATGTCCCCAACATATGTGTCATATGTTGCAATTCTTAGAACAATCATTGAAGCATTCATAAAAACGGCGATGGTAAGAAGCGCCAGATGGCATACTCTTAAGCCCAAATTATTCTTATCTTTCACACTGTTTCCTCCCGCCAAATTATCAAATAATTTCCTAAATTATACTTTAAGGATTAAAAAATAACAATTATTTATGGTTCAAGTTTAACCCAGATAACAGGTCTGATGGCACCGTCCGGTCTGTTAACCTCTTTTTCAGCGATGATACCATTAACATTTACAAAAGGAGCCATGTCACTTTCCTTATTGTCAGCACGGCGCAGCCACCACCAGGTTGTGCGGTATTCGATTTCACCATTCTGGCTTGCTCTCCAGATAAGGCTCTCATTAACACCATTGAAAGAAGCGGACTGACAGAGCTGAAGGAGTCTGTCCTCATCTGTTTCAAAGATTTCCCTGGCTTCCTCATCCGTAAGGATAGTGAAGACATCATCATTTCTAACATCCAGGTTATATTTCTCATATTTATTAAATGAATTAAGCGCCACCTCCGTATTAAGAAGGCCTCTTAAATCGCAGTTTTCCCAGTTGACATCCTCATGTCCCTGGTTAAAACTGCTTCCCGCAATACCGTATTTACACAGAAGGCAGACCGAGTTGTCCTCTTTTTTAATGACAATCCACGGTACTCTCTCCTGACCTATTATATGATAATTAAGATCGTAGTGACCATAATAAACCTCATCTCCAATCTGGGCATTGGCAAGGGCTTTCATCTCGCTGTTATATTCAAACTGTGCGAAAACCTCTCTTCTAAAGAATCCAAGTAACACAAAAAGAATGGAAAGTACAAAAACTGAAATGAGTGAAATCGTGTAAATCTGAACTTTCTTCTTATGCTGAATGGCGAGGATTTTGCCTTCGACAGTATCATTAAACTGCTTTGGAGTGGTAACCAGCTTAATAAACTTTCTTGTAATAAAATGCGTTGCCAGTGCCAGAATTGCCGTAAATACTATGCTCCACAAGAGCACAAGGCAAAATCTGAAGAAGTCGTTGATTTTTAAATTTCCAAAAATCTGATTGACAAAATACCCGTGCACCAGAAACAGTTCCATGCTGATGGTACTTAAATAACGAAGCACTTTGTTATTAATGGTAAAACGCATATTAAGAAGAAGGATGAAGGTTACAAAGATAATACATCCTATGGACTGAACTGTAAGGGTAATAAGAATATTCTGTCTGTAACTTGTATCGATGCTCTCTCCATAATAGCCATATCTGATGGTTGCATATCTGCAGACATAAGCCATTCCTACAGCAAGGAATGTGAATAACGGAAGAATAAAATAATAAATACTTGCAAAGAAACTGTCCAGCTGTTTCTTAAATCTTCCATATATCAAGCCGTATGCGAAAGTAATTGTGGAATTATACCACCACTCGCCCCTGAACCAGTGAACCTTCTCGCCAAGGTCGTGTCCCTGATGTGAACTGAAGGAAATAACCACAAGAACAGCAAGTATCATGAGAACAAGAGCTACGTCTTTTTTCTTGATAAACTTAAAAAGTATGAAGAAAATTATATAAAAAATAGTAATCTCGATAATGAACCAGCCGTTTGAGTTTATCAGGTTAAGTCCCAAAACTGCAAATAAATTCTCAAGCGGAGAATTAACAGGTCCATATAAAAAGATATTCAGAATCACACCGATGATGTTGACAATCCAAAATGGAATCAAAACGGTAGGAAGTCTCTTAAGCAGAAACTTATCAAGATAATCCGGCTTTGTTTCAAGACTTATCATAAGACCATAACCTGAAACAAAGAAGAAAATCGCCGTAAAGAAAATACCTGTATCATTTAATATGGTAATAGGTCCTTTATTGATAACGCCATATCCGGAAACCTGCTGAACCAGGTGATGGAGAATGACAAAGATACAGGCAATACCCTGAATATTCTTGGTCTGCTGCAGGGTGAAAAAATCCGGGGATGTGCTGCGGCCATAGGCCTTAACACCCCAGAAGGTGATTATCAGAAGAATAATTGGAAAAATATTTATCATAAATTAAGATTCCCCTTAATTGGTTAATTCAACATCTACATTTTATTATACAAATATTATATAATAAATAAAGGAAATTTTTGTATAGGGAGGTAGTCTTATGAACGAAGCAATGGTTATCAGAAATGATTTACTGGCGAAGACAGTTATAAAAGGTCTTGAGTCAAGAAATATGAGTGGATATTATGTGCACACCAAGGAAGAGGCACTTGCCAAGGCACTGGAACTCATTCCAAAGGGCAGCAGCATTACAATGGGAGGCTGCACAAGTGCAAGGGAAATCGGTCTGGTGGATGCTCTTCAAAGTGAAGATTATAAATTCATCGACCGTGATAAATACGAGGACAAAAGAGCCGCCATGCTTGCAGCTTACGACGCGGATATTTTTCTGACCAGCGCCAATGCCATGACAAGTGACGGAATCATGGTTAATATTGATGGCAATTCAAACAGGGTTTCAGCCATCTGCCAGGGTCCTAAGAAAGTTATTGTAATAGTTGGCATGAACAAAATCTGCGACGACGTGGACGGTGCCATGAAGAGAGCACGTAACATTGCAGCTCCTGTTAATGCGCAGCGTTTTGGTCTTAATACACCATGCTCCAAGACAGGTACCTGCATGAACTGCAAGTCTCCTGATACTATCTGCTGTCAGTTCTTAATTACAAGATTTTCAAGACATAAAGACAGAATCCATGTAATACTGGTTAATGATAATCTGGGATTTTAATTAAGGTAATAATAATGATAATTAAAGAAATCAGAGAAGCCCTTCTTAATGAGAAGGATGTAAAATATAAAGATTTTCAGGGCGGTTTGATTCCGGGTGTTGAGGCTGAATATTTTATTGGTGTCAGAACTCCAAGACTTAGAGCCATGGCTAAGGAATATGCAAAGAATAAGGATATTCAGGAATTCCTTGATGACCTTCCTCATAAATATTTTGATGAGAATCAGCTTCATGCTTTCATCATTTCAGGTATGAAGGATTATGAGAAATGCGTGGAGGAACTTGAGAAGTTCCTGCCGTATGTGGATAACTGGGCGACCTGCGATCAGATGAGCCCGGGGATTTTTAAAAAGCATAAGAAAGAAATCCTGCCTTTGACTGATAAATGGATGAAGTCTGGGGAGACTTACAGCATCAGGTTTGGAATAAAAATGCTGATGGAACATTTTCTGGATGATGACTTCGACATTAAATATGCGAAGAAGGTAAGCAAGGTAAAATCTGAGGAATATTATGTAAAAATGATGGTTGCCTGGTATATGGCAACGGCCCTTGCCAAGCAGTATGATGCGGTCCTTCCAATTATGGAAGATAAAAAGATGGAAGCCTGGACTCACAATAAGGCAATTCAAAAAGCAGTGGAGAGTTATAGGGTAAGTGATGAGCATAAAAATTACCTTAAAACCCTTAAGATAAAATAAGTGTAAATAAAGGGAGTTTTGCTTGTTTTGTTCATATTAAAATGTTATAGTATATGTACTTTAATCCAAAGCAAAAGGGAAAACTGATGCTGAGGATGAAAGTACATTTTTTATTAGCTGACACCGAATCGGCGGATAAGGTGGAAGGACGAAAATACATTGGGATTACTATGCCACTTCCGCCGGAAGTGGCTTTTTTATTAGAAAAGAATTAGGAGATATTTATGATTAAGGTTGCAATATATGGAAAAGGCGGAATCGGTAAGTCCACTGTTACAAGTAATCTGGCGGCGGCTTTTGCCACTTTGGGTAAGAAGGTAGTTCAGATTGGCTGTGACCCGAAGGCTGATTCCACAATCAATCTTTTGGGCGGAGAACCTCTCCTTCCGGTTATGAATTACATGAGGGAGAATGATGCAGATCCTGAGTCCATAGATGAGATTGCGAAAACCGGATTTGGCGGTGTTGTATGTATAGAAACCGGCGGTCCTACACCGGGACTTGGCTGCGCGGGAAGAGGGATTATCGCCACCTTTTCACTTCTTGAGGATTTAAAATTATTCGAAACAGTGAAGCCGGATGTGGTACTTTATGATGTTTTGGGAGATGTGGTGTGCGGTGGTTTTGCAGCACCGATCAGAGAAGGCTATGCCAAGAATGTGCTGATTGTAACCAGCGGCGAGAAGATGGCTTTATATGCTGCCAACAATATAAATACGGCGGTGAAGAACTTCGAGGACAGAGGCTATGCCACGGTATTCGGCGTGGTGCTCAACAGAAGAGCCGTGGAAAATGAGTACGAAAAGGTTAAGGATTTTACCGACAAAAACGGCCTCAAAATCGTGGCTGACATTCCAAGAAGTAACGAGATTATCCACTACGAGGATATGGGTAAGACCGTGGTTGAAGGTGATAAGGACCTTGAAGTATCACAGAAATTCATTGACCTTGCGAAGGCTTTGATTGAGGCAGATTCTAAGGAAGATTAGGAGATAGTATGGCTAAAAAAGCTGTTTCATACAGTATCGAAGAACTTAATAAATTAGGTAAGGACGGGATTCCGAAGGCCCTTGTTTCGGGAGAGCATCTTATTTATAACTCCCCGGCGTCACTGATGTTTAACTCACCTGGCGCAGAAGGCTTCGGCGTTAAGAGGGCAGGTCTCGCAGTGCCTGACTCCGTTATGCTTATTGTCTCCCCTGGGTGCTGTGCAAGAAATACATCACTTATCAGCTCAATGCCTGAATATGAGAACAGATTCTTCTATCTTTTAATGGATGAAACCGACCTCGTCACAGGAAGACACCTAAAAAAAATCCCCGACGCCATTGAAGAAATCATTAATTTTCTTCCGAAGAAGCCGTCGGCTGTAATGATATGTATTACCTGTGTGGATGCTCTTCTTGGAACTGACATGGACAGAATTGTAAGGAAGGCTGAGGAAAAATGCAATGTCCACGTGCGCCCCTGTTATATGTATGCACTTACAAGAGAAGGACGTAAGCCTCCTATGGTGCATGTAAGACAGAGTATTTATACACTTCTTGAGAAGCGAAAAAAGAATCCGAAGAGTGTTAATCTGCTGGGATTCTTTGCAGGACTTAAGGATGATTCGGAAGTTTATGATTTGCTTAAGGGTGTGGGAATTCAGAATATCAGAGAGATTGGGAAGTGCAGGACATATGAGGAATTTATGGATATGGGCGAGGCGAATTTTAACCTTTGTCTTTATCATGAAGCAAGATTTGCGGCAAACGATATTCAGGAAAGACTGGGAATTCCTTATATTGATATAACCAGATTTTACGATATCGAGAGAATTCGTAAGCAGTATGCGGCTTTGGGACAGGCTATCGGAGTAAGCTTTAAGGACGAGGAATATTATGAGGAAGCGAAGGCTGCGATAGAGAGAGTTAAGGAAGAATTCGGCGAACTCACCTTTGCAATTGGCGAGAGCATAAATGCCAATTCCTACGAGCTTGCGCTGGCCCTCATTAGATACGGCTTCAAGGTTTCCGAGATTTACTGCGACCCGACGCCGGAGCAGTATGTTTATATAAGAAAACTTTCGGAATTAAGCCCGGAAACACTTATTTTTTCCAACTTAGAGCCAACCATGCTTTATTATGATGTTTCTAAAAAGAAATGCGATATTTCTTTGGGTAAGGATGCATCTTACTATCAGCCTGAGAGTGCGAATGTCAGATTCAATTCGGACATTCAGCCTTATGGATACAGAGGCGTTACTGCTTTAATGAATGAGATATATGATGCGCTTAAGGAGGTGAGATAATGAAGGGACTTAGACTGGTACTCACTCCGTTTGCGCCTGATCAGTCAGGTGCGACAGGCGTTTTATATGATATGGGCGGCATTATCATCATCTGCGATGCAGGTGGCTGCGCCGGTAATATCTGTGGTTTCGATGAGCCAAGATGGTCCAATCACAGAAGCGCTATTTTTAGTGCAGGTCTTCGTGACATGGATGCAATTTTAGGAAGAGACGACCGCCTTGTGGAGAAACTTTCCATGGCGGCAAAAGATATAGAAGCGAATTTCGTTGCAGTAATCGGAACTCCGGTGCCTGCAGTAATCGCTACCGATTATAAGGCCTTAGAGCGTATGGCAGAAAAGAAAACAGGGCTTCCTGTTATTACTGTTGAGGCCAATGGAATGCGCACATATGACAGGGGCGAAGAGGAAGCTTATCTTGCATTATTTAAAAAGTTTAAGCAGGATAAGGATTCCATTAAGGTTAATGAAAAAAGAGTCGGCGTTCTTGGAGCAGTTCCGATGGAACTTGGGGGCGTGGCTGAAAAGGATATGATTGTTAATAACCTTAAGGCTGAAGGCTATGAAGAGGTTATAACCTATGGCTTTGGAGCAACCTTTGAGGATGTTTTAAGAGCGGGAGATGCTTCATTAAATATTGCAGTATCACCTGCAGGAATAAAGGCGGCTAAATATCTTAAGGATACATATGGTACTCCTTATGAGATTAGAATGCCACTTAGGGATGGTATTGCTGATGGTATTGATGTTAAAAATAAGAAGGTGCTGGTGGTTCATCAGCAGGTTTATGCCAATGCCGTAAGGGATAAATTATTGGAAAAAGGCGCCTTAAGCGTAGATGTAGGTTCTTATTTCATGATGGATAAGGAATTATCTGCTGAGGCTGATGTGAGACTGGAAGAAGAGGATGATTTCGTGGTTTTAACCACGAATGGAGAATATGACATAATTATGGCGGATGGGATTTTGAAGCCGCTAATTAAGGATTTTGGCGGTGATTTTGTCAATCTTCCACACTTTGCTCTTTCAGGTAAGCAGGAGGTGGTTTAATGCTTACTAAAAGGATAAGAGTATATGGCATTGTCCAGGGTGTAGGCTTCAGACCGACGGTTGCGCGCCACGCTCTTGAGTGTCAGGTTAAAGGAACGGTATGTAACTTTGGCCCGTATGTGGAGATTCTGGTGCAGGGTTTCAGGGAGGACATAGATGCTTTTTTGAAACTGCTTAAGGAAGAGCCTCCGAAGAGAGCATCCATAATTAAGATGGATGTGGATGAGATTTATGATGAGAAAAGATATGATGCTTTTGAAATCATAGAAAGTTCCAAGACAAAAGGTGATATTTTTATTTCTCCTGACATAGCCATCTGTGATGAATGTACCAGGGAGATTTTTGAAAAAAAAGACAGAAGATATCTTCATCCATTTATCAACTGTACCTGCTGCGGGCCAAGGCTCACAATACTCGATAATCTTCCTTATGACAGGGAAAGAACTTCCATGAGTGAGTTTCCGATGTGTGACAAATGCGCCGAGGAATATAACAGTCCTCTTTCAAGGCGATATGATGCCCAGCCTGTTTGCTGTAATGAGTGCGGACCTGAGGTTTATATCTTAGGGGGCTCGAAGGGAATTAAAGGTAGCGCCGGTGAGGTGTCTTTGGGCATTGATGGCAGCGACATTAGAGGGCGGGATGCCATAACACTTGCCAGAAAAACCGTAATAGATGGCGGCGTTATCGCAATTAAGGGAATAGGCGGATTTCATCTTTGCTGCGATGCTACGAATGATGAGGCTGTTAAGAGACTCAGGGTACTTAAGAACAGACCCGGCAAGCCTTTTGCGGTAATGATGAAGAATATGGAAACTCTTGAAAGAGAGTGTATTGTTCCTGATAAGACCAGGGAAATAATTACAGGACATCAGAAGCCCATACTTCTTCTTACAAGAAAAGAGGGCGGACTTCTTCCTGAAAGTATAGCGCCGGATAATCCTACTGTTGGAGTTATGCTTCCATATGCGCCGGTGCAGCTTCTTTTGTTTGATTATGATGACGGTCTGATAATTCCGGACTGTCTCGTTATGACAAGCGGAAATATATCCGGTGCTCCCATCGCAAGAACGGATGAGGATGTACTTAGTCAGATATCGTCGTACTGTGATGTGGTTTTATCCCACAACAGGCAGATTAGAACCAGGGCTGATGACTCGGTTATGGACTGGTATGAAGATGAGCCCTACATGATAAGGCGCTCTCGCGGATATGCGCCTCTTCCGGTAATGGTTGACGGCGTTATGGGCAAAAGAGTGCTTGCCATGGGAGGCGAACTTAAGAATACCTTCTGTGTAGGTTCGGGAGACCTGTTCTACCCATCTTCTTATATAGGAGACCTGGCAGATTTAAGATCTGTGGAGGCCTTAATAGAAACAGTGGAAAGATTTCTTAAGATGCTTGAGATAAAGCCGGATGTAATAGTGTGTGATAAACATCCTAAATATAATTCCACTCTGGTTGCCGAAGAATTATCAGCCAGGATGAATGTACCGCTTATTCAGGTGCAGCATCATTATGCGCATATTCTTTCGGTTATGGCTGAGAATAATATTTTAGACAGATGCATAGGATTAAGTTTTGATGGCACAGGATATGGAGATGACGGCACCATCTGGGGTGGCGAGATTCTTCTAAGTGATATAGACGGATATGAAAGAGCCGGATGTATTGAGCCTTTCATTCAGGCAGGCGGAGACCTTTCATCGAAGGAAGGCTGGAGAATTGCAGTATCCTTGCTTGGGGATATATATGGTGATGAGGCTTTGTCAGTAATTACTTCACTGGGTGTGGCAACTGAAGTTCAGGCCAAGGCAGTGCTTAAGATGGTGGAACTTAAGGCAAACAGCGTGGTATCAACAAGTATGGGCAGGCTTTTTGACGGTGTCAGTGCCCTTCTTGGAATAAGGCTTAAGTCCACATTTGAAGGTGAGGCGGCCACCATCCTGCAGTTTAAGGCAGAGAAGGCTTCTGATTGTGATAAATACGATTTAGAGCGTTTCGCGCCTTACAGACTAGAGGATGGAAAGGTGATTCTTAATACCAGAGAAATGGTAAGATTTATTGCTGACAGACGCCTTCAGGGAGACAGTGCGGAAGACCTTGCCATGTATTTCCATATGGAATTAGCCCATATGGCAGTGGAAGCCTGTAAGTATCTGGAGATTATGACCAAGGTTAAGAAAGTGGCCTTAAGCGGCGGATGCTTCCAGAATAAATTACTGTTAGGGCTTACGGAAAAAGGGTTGAAGGACGAAGGTTTTACTGTATATAAACATAAACTGATACCGCCAAATGATGGTGGTTTATGCCTGGGACAGGCGGTATATGGAGCAGGTTTGGCTTGATATATGATAATGGAGCGCATTTTCTTTAGCGCCGCGTCCAAAACTACTCTCCCAAAAGCTCATTGAAGCAAGCTTCAGGGGTTCGCTTTTGTGAGAGCATTTTGTCCTTGCGCTAAAAGGGAAAAGTTGTCGCAGATTCGTTGGACGAAGCGCGTTAGGTATAAATACGAGGAGGATATAAAAATGTGCGTTGGAATTGCAGGAAAAGTAGTTAAAGTGCAGGATGGTATGGCTGTAATTGATGCAGGTGGAGCAAAAAGAGAAGTGTCTGCGGCTCTTCTTGAAGAACTTGAGCCGGGTGATTATGTTATGGTTCATGCAGGAGCTGCCATTGCCAAAATTTCTTCAGATGATGACGAGGAAGTTAATCAGGTTATGGAGGATCTTAAAGCATGATAGATGATGCAATCAAAATCGTAAAAGAATATAAGGGTAAGAAACTTCGAATTATGGAAGTTTGCGGAACCCATACCCATGAGATTTTTAAGCAGGGTGTAAGGCAGCTTCTCAGCGAGGATATTGATTTAATTTCAGGTCCGGGCTGTCCTGTATGTGTTACTCAGGTAGATTATATTGATGAAGCAGTTATGCTAGCCTTAGAGAAAAATGTAACAATCTGCTCCTTCGGAGATCTTCTTAAGGTACCAGGCACAAAGTACAGTTTATCAGCTGCAAGGGGACAGGGTGCAAAAGTGCAGGTAGTATATGCGCCACTTGATGCGGTTAAATATGCCAAAGAGCATCCTGATGAGGAAGTTGTTTTCTTATCTGTTGGTTTTGAAACCACAGTGCCATCTTCATGCATTGCCCTTCAGCTTGCCATTAAAGAAGGAGTTAAGAATTTTTCACTTCTTACAGCCAACAAGACTATGCCTGTAGCATACCGCGCAATGAAGAATGCCTGTGACTGCTATCTTTATCCGGGACATGTGCATGCAATAATCGGTACAGGACTTTGCGAGGAATTAAGGGACAGCGAAGGAATCAGCGGCGTGGTGGCAGGTTTTACACCAAAGGAACTGGTAACTGCCATTGCTGTTGCAGTAACCAAACTTCAGGAAGAGAAGCCTTTCTTTGTTAACTGCTATCCAAGAGTGGTTAAGCCTGAAGGAAGTCCTGCAGCTGTTAAGCTTATATATGAGTATATGGAAAGCTCAGACGAGGAGTGGAGAGGACTTGGAACCATGCCGGGTTCAGGTCTTAAACTTAAAGATAAATACAGCGAATATGATGCCAGAATCAAATTTGCGATTCCGCCAATGCACGGTCATGGCAATCCTGCCTGCAGATGTGCAAGCGTGCTTAAGGGTGAGATTAAGCCTTATGAGTGCCCATGTTTCGGCAAGGTTTGTACTCCGGAGCATGCAGTTGGAGCCTGCATGGTATCTGATGAAGGCGCATGTTCAGCGTGGTATCTGTATGGTGGACTTGATTTGAAATAAAATAAGCGCTAGGACATTACTTCGCACTGCGTCGAAAACTACTCTCCCCAAAGCTCATTACAGCAAGCTGTACAGGTTCGCTTTGTGGAGAGCATTTTCTCCTTGTGCTACATTCACTATTTGGTTAGATCTAGAGAAAAGAGGAAAAATAAATGAATGATGTAATTACAATGGCTCACGGAGCCGGTGGAAAACAGACAAATGAATTAATAGATAAGGTATTTAAGGAATATTTTTCCAATCCTTTATTTACGGGTGATGACGCAGCGGTCATGGAAGCTCCAAAGGGACGAATTGCCATGTCTACAGACGGTTTTATTGTATCTCCAAGATTTTTCCCTGGCGGAAATATTGGCAAACTCTCCATCTGCGGAACAGTTAATGACTTATCATGTATGGGTGCCAAGCCATTATATTTAACCTGCGCTTTTGTAATCGAGGAAGGCCTTGAGATTGAAGAACTTCGTCGAATTGCTGAAGCCATGAAGAAAACTGCAGATGAGGTTGGAGTCAGAATCGTGGCAGGAGATACCAAGGTTGCCGGAAAGGGACAGGTTGACGGAGTATTCATTACTACCACAGGTGTTGGTGAAATAATGGAGGGTGTTAATACATCCGGTACTCTGGCCAAAGACGGAGATGTGGTTATAACCACGGGAGATATCGGTCGTCACGGCTGCACAATTTTGCTCCAGAGAGATGACTATGGAATTGATGCAGAAGTTGAAAGTGACTGCGCTCCACTTTGGAATCTTGTTAAGGAATCACTTGATGCAGTTCCGGAAATTCATGTAATCAGGGATGCCACAAGAGGCGGCGTAGGTACAGTTCTTTACGAAATCGCAGGCCAGAGTAATGTTGGTGTTGAGATTAATTATGATGATATTCCTGTTAAGGAAGAAGTTAAGGGTGTCTGCGGTCTTCTTGGCCTCGAGCCATTATATCTTGCCAATGAAGGCACACTTGTTATGATAGTTCCTGAAGAGAAGAAGGATATTCTTCTTGATACTCTTCATAAGAATAAATATGGCAAAGGCGCAGCAGTAATTGGAAGAATTACTTCTGATCACCAGGGATACGTTGTATCCAATACCCAGCTTGGAGTAAAGACAATACTGCCTCAGCCGGGTAATGAATTACTGCCACGTATCTGTTAGTAGTTTTATGCCGCCACGCTGCGTCCAAAACTACTCTACCAAAAGCTCATTGAAGCAAGCTTCAGGGGTTCGCTTTTGTTAGAGCATTTTGTCCTTGCGTGGCATGAGAGGTATTAAACCAATGTTACAACGAGTTAGTCCAACTGAATTAAATAATTCCATGGTGCCTGTGGGAAAGGCGGATTTTCCACTTCCGTTTAAGCAGGCGCTGGAATACTGTGCGCCTGTAAGGGAGGCCTGGAATATTGTGCATATTGGTATGCTGCTTCCTGAGGCTCATCAGGTTTATGTGTGCGCAGATAACTGTATGCGTGGCGTAACCATGACGGCAGCAGAGATGGGTGAGGTAGAGAGATTTCATTGTGTAATCATTAATGAAAGAGATATGCTCTATACCAATCTCGATGAGATAACGATTGAAGGCGTAACGGACGTTTTAAATAAACTGGATAAACTGCCTCCTGCAGTTTTATTGTTTACTGTATGCGTCCACCACTTCTTATCAAGCGACATCGATCACATATACAGAGAACTGGAATCCAGATTTCCAAGCATCAACTTCATCAGATGCTGGATGGATCCTGTAATGCAGAAAAACCATTTATTCCCTGATGTTGTTGAAAGAAATGCAATGCTGGATAAGGTGCCTGAAAGAGATGTAAATCCAAATCTCGTAAATGTATTCGGTGCAGACATTAAGCTTGATACAGACAGCGAACTTGAAGAGATGATTAATAAAGCAGGCCGCAAAGTTCACGAATTTCCAAGATTCGAAAGCTACGAAGATTACCTTAAGATTGGCGAAGGAAGACTGAATATTACAACCTATCCTGCATTCAAATACGGCGCAGAAAATTATTCAGAAAAGACAGGTCGCCCACATCTTTATATGCCGGCTTCATTTAATTATGAAGAGATTGATACCGAACTTAAAGAACTTAGCGAAGCACTTGATACCGACATGCCTGATACTGACGCTCTTAAAGATAGATGCGAGAAGAGACTTAATGAATTAAAAAAAGAACTTGGAGAGACACCTATTGTTCTTGATTATATGGCACATACAAGACCTTTGGGACTTGCCAGAATGCTTCTTACTCACGGTATGAAAGTTAAGAGAATTTATCTTGATGCGGTGATGGGTGAAGAAGAAGGTGATTTTACATATCTTAAGGAAAACTATCCTGATTTGGAACTTTGCGCAACGGTCAGACCTGTCATGAGAGTGCTTGACAGAAAGAGCGATGAAAAGACTCTGGCAATCGGACCGAAGGCGGCATTCTTTGCTGATACTCAGTATTTCGTGGATCAGATAGAATGTGGCGGTCTGTGGGGATATGCAGGAATTATGAAGCTTTGCGATAAAATTTCGGACGGATTTAATAATCCTAAAGAGGTTAAGAAGGCAGTGAGCATTAAGGGCGCAGGAAACAGATGCCTGCCCTTTGAATGATTAGGGTCATCGGAGGAAAGAAATGAGAGAGACTTACAAAATAGTGCCTGTTTATTCAGGGGATGTGTCCGGTGCCTGCTCTGCGCTTTATGAGCTTGAGGGTATGGTGGTTATGCATGATCCGTCAGGCTGCAATTCCACATATAATACTTTTGATGAGAACAGGTGGTATGAGAAGGAGAGCCTGATTTTTCTCTCTGGTCTTACGGACACAGATGCCATTATGGGCAATGACAAAAAGTTAATAGATGATATTTTAGAGGCGGCAAAAGAGCTTAAGCCTAAATTCGTGGCGATAACCAATTCGCCGATTCCGTATCTTAACGGCACGGATTTTGACGGTATCTGTAAGAAACTTGAGAAGGAACTGGGGATACCGGCTTTCTATATTCCGTCAAACGGAATGCACGATTATACAATCGGCGCGGGCAAGGCTCTTGCAATTGCGGCTAAGAAACTTATGAAGGACAAGGCGCCTGTAAGCGCGAAGGCTGAGGCAACGGGCACAGCAACCACTCCGGCCGAAACATCCGCGAACTCTGACTTAGGCACCGACGAAAAACAAGAAATCAAAGTCAACCTTGTCGGTATCACACCTCTTGATTACTCGAAGGCAAACGCGGTGGCCGACATCAAGGCGTGGCTCGAAAGCTCGGGATTTACATTCAATTCCTCGCTTACGCTCGAAACATCTTATGAGAGGTTCGTAAACGCACCTGATGCCGATATCAATCTGGTGCTCTCATCAGTCGGTATGGAATGTGCTTTATACATGAGCGAAAAATACAATATCCCTTACGTGGTGGGCTCACCGATTGGGGATATGGCTAAATATATTGCGGAAGATATAAGAATAAGTTTCGATACAAAGAAGAATATTAATTCATATAAGAGATTTGCATACAAAGACGGAGATCCAAAAGTAAAATTAATCGGAGAGCCTGTTTTCATGGGCTCCATGGCAGCGTCAATTCATATACTTACCGGAAGGGCAGCTCAGGTAATCGTGCCGACAGAATATAAGACAGATCTTCTTGGTTCAGGGGACATCGCAGTAACAGGCGAAGAAGAAATCGAGAAGGCTTTGAATGCCGATAAAGAAAAATGCATAGAGATAATCGGCGACGGAATGTATGAAAAAATTGCGCCAAAGGGTGTGAGATTTATCAATGTTCCTCATCTGGCATTGTCGGGAAGAATGTATATGGGCAAGAATTCATAATTTTAATTTACGCCGGGTGGCAGATATGCCACTCGGTTTTTTGTTTTCTTTGTTAATATGTATGTGGTAAAATCATAGAGTACAGGCTTTAGAAAAAAGTTAGGAGGAAATTATGAAAAGAGCGTTGGCAGCAGTTGGTGCAATCGTAATAATTCTTTCTTTGGCAGGATGCGCTAAGAAGGAAGAACCGATTTTTAATTATCATTTTGCGGATAAGGATGAAGCGATAGAGTGTTATTTATCGCATACTGAATATTTTGAAAGCTTAGGCCCTTGCGACTTACAGTATAAAACTCAGAATACTGAAGGAACATTGGAAGAACTTAAAGAATTTGGAACGGCGCAGATGGAGGATTTTCGCGAAACCGAAAAGAAAAAGATAGAAGAAACTCTCGAAGAAATGCAGGATGAATTCAGGGCAAACGGATATGTTATGCCTCAGATAGACGAGATTACATTTATTAAGTCGACACAAAAGGAAGAGGCAGACAGTGGTGCATATACTCATGGAACAGAGATTTATCTGGGACAGAAAATCATAAACGAAATTTGTTCTGATGACTATTATGAGCATATATACGGTAAGGAAGCTCTCTGGCATGAACTTTTCCATTGCATTACAAGATCCAACCCGGATTTCAGAGCAGACATGTATTCAATTTTAGGATTCACTGTTCAGGATGAAGACTTTGTAATTCCTCCATCGGTTTATGAAAAGTGCATTTCAAACCCGGATGTTGAACATCATAATTCATATGCGTCATTTATTATTGACGGTAAAGAGGTAGATTGTTTTACTGTTTTGATTGCAACAGAGCCTTTTGAAAAAAAAGGTGATTCATTCTTTGACTGTATGGAAACTGCTATTGTGCCGGTTGATGGAACAGATACTTATTACGTTCCGGATGATACTGAAAATTTCTGGGATCTTTTCGGAGAAAATACAACTTATGTAATTGATCCTGAAGAATGTCTTGCCGATAATTTCTCTTTCGCTATGACATTAGGTTCGGATTATGATTACGCATCTCCTGAAATAATTGACGCGATTATCGATTACATGTCAGCTGAGGAATAAGATATGACTTTCGCAGATGAATTGGATAATTATTTCCATAAAAATAGATTTATAAGTCGTATATTGGTGTGAAAGGCAAAAACAGGAGGTGTGTATTATGAATGAAGAGACTGATCTTGAAATCAAGTTGGAGGCTTTAGATAAGCTCAAAAAACAGACAATTTTCGGAAATGTATTAAAAATTATTGAGATTGTACTTGTTGCAATCTTCGGTATAGCCATCGTTTTCCTTGAAGTTTTAATCTTCATTAATGTATGTAATGATGGATGCAGCGGCTCGGGCAGCGGACTTAATCCTAGCATTTATTATGCCCCGTCAGCAGATAAGCCGGTTATCTATCTTTATCCTGAAGAGGAGACAGGAGTTCATGTTAACTTAACTTTGGAAGAAGCCGAGATGCTTGCAATGTGGCCTGAAGCAGGTGAAGTTAATGATAAGACATACAGCTGGGATGTTACTGCAGATGAAAATGGAAGAATCGTCGGTGATGACGGAAACGAATATTCTTATCTTTTCTGGGAAGCAACAGGTTACGGAGATGGTGATTTTAGCCAAGGATTCTGTGTAAAGGGCAGCGAGACAGGCGAGTTCTTAAGAAGCACTCTTTCAGAAATCGGTTTAACACCTGAAGAATATAACGAATTCATCGTTTACTGGCTTCCAAAGATGCAGAACAACGAATACAATATCATTCGCTTCGACGGACTTGAAGAGAATGATACTTACAATCAGAAATATGCTCTTAACGTAACAGATGAAAACGGCAACAGCGCGGACAGCGTATTACGTGTTCTCATGGTTTACGAAGCATCTGATGAATATGTAGAGATGGAGCCACAGACTTTCGAAACATTTGAAAGAAACGGATTTACCGTAGTTGAGTGGGGCGGTTCTGAAATAAAATAAATTATTTAATACTGTGATTGGAAGTGATATAATATTACTGTTATTTATTACTTACAAATAAAGGAGATTTATTATGGACTCAAATCAGACAAACATTGAAGCACCTGTTAAAACAGGACCTACAGGGTTAAGTATTACATCATTGGTTTTTGCATTTCTTTGCCCACCGGTTGGTTTTATATTAAGTATTATTGACCTTATTAGAAAGCATGGAAGAAAAAAATTTTTATCAGTTATCGCACTTATTGTTTCATGTGTAATTGGATTAGTTGCCATTGTTGTTGCTGCCATATTATTTGGAGTAATGGCGCCGCAGCTTGCCAAGTATACTGAAAAATCCAATGTTTCTTCAGATATGCAGCTTTGCGATACCGTTAAAACTGCAATAGTGACCAGTATGATGGACCCGGATGTTATTATTTCCGATAATGCGGGAATTCCTGATGAGAATCAGTGGATATATGTTGAAGATATCGATACAAGCACTGCTTTTGGCCGTAGCTTTGAAGAAATGATTGGTGCTAAACCTTATGAAATTGAGAAAATGATGATTAAGTCATCATATATGGGAACTAAAGCCAGTGGAATGAGATTTATGATTACGGGTGCTAATAATGTTATAGTCGAAATAGAACATTCAGACAGTACAGGAAATAAAGGCAGGGATTATAGCAACTCGCCGATATCAACAGATTCTTATTCTTATTATTCTTACTAAAATTTTGAATTAATCAGTTAGCCGGGCAGTATAAAAATGCTGCCCGGTTTTTGTTTTATATGGTGTTTATATGTGATACAATTATGAAGAAGATTTAGGAGATAAGGATTATGACTTTTAGCGATAACTGGCTGATTGATACAAAAGAAGATCTGATTAATGTGATTGATGAACTTGGATTTGTGCCATTTTTTGCTAATGATATTGAAGGATTTTCCATAGAAGAACATATCGCTTCAGGGCGCTGGTATGACGACTGCGAGGAAGGATTCTGGCCTGCGTGGGAATGGAAAGGGCCTGTCATAAAGGAAATGAAATGTGCCTATGGTAAGTTTCTTCGAAACAAAGCCATGTATGTCAGTGCAAAGTGGTTCGCGGATTTTGCCAACTATCGAAGAGACGGCTATGATTTTGATGCAAGGTATGATGATGGGAAGGCTTCTTTTTATGATAAGGAACTCTTTGAACTGATTGATGCCAATGCGCCGATTCTTTCCAAAAATCTTAAGGACATTGGGGATTATAACAAGGGCGGAAAGAAGGGTTTTGATACAATGATAACTCGTCTTCAGAAGCAGTGTTATGTGATAACCGGGGATTTTACGTATCTTAAGGATAAGCATGGAAATGAGTACGGATGGGGCGTGGCTGTTTATACAACGCCGGAGAAATATCTGGGAAAGAAATTTACGAATTCAGTTTACAAGCACGAGCCGGAAGAGTCTTATGAAAGGGTAGTTAAGCAGTTTGAGAAGATTTTGCCGGGGGCGGATTTAAAGCAGATAGAGAAAATATTGAAGTAGTTTGAAAGGAAGTCGGCTATGAAAAGACTGGTTGTATATTATTCATTATCAGGTAATACAAGGGAGGCGGCTGAGACCATTGCCAAGGCGCTTGAAGCTGATCTGATGGAACTTGAAACGGAAAAATCAATGCCTAAGAATTTTGCCGCGCAGATTATCGTTGGCGGCGGACAGGTTGCATTTAATCACATCCCAAAGCTTAAACCACTTACAAAGGATGTGGCTTCATATGATGAGATTATTCTTGGCTCGCCTATATGGAACAGCAAGGGAGTTCCTGCAGTTAATGCATTTTTGAAGGATGAGGAAACTGCAAAAAAGGTAACATCTCTTTTCTTCTTAAGCGGCGGTGGAGAAGTGGAAAAAGGCCTTAATGCCATCACAAAACTCCTTCCAAATCTTAAGAATACAGTATCCCTTCTTGATAAGAAGCATGCGGACTCCAAGAATAATGATGAGAAGATAAAAGAGTTTATTGGTCAGATAGGGTAAGTATTTTAAGAATCCTCATAATTCTTTCATCCTTAATATGCCAGACTTTCGTAAGTGGCCACGGGAGACCGGTAAGGTATTCGTGGTCTTTTTGGGATAAACGCTCTAACTTTTTTTCAAAATCGGCCTTATCTTTATATATCATTTTGCCAAAATCGCAGGCTACATATTCTTTATCGATTGTTTCGCTCGTCACGACCTGCCTGTAACTTGTACGGCCGTAATCGTCGGTCACTTTTTCATAGGTGACCCTGCTTTTGACCTGGCCTTTGACAGGCTCTTCAAGAGCGATAACACCGGTGTCTATATAATGTTTCCAGACGATTTCGCGGATTCTATTCCTTGATGTTGGGAAGTCAAGTTTATCATGTATTTCTTCAACGGTATATCCCTTGTCAGCCATGGCTTTTATGGCGCCGCCGGAAGCAAAATCTACCGTAAAATCCCTAAGCGCTTTTTTAAAATATTCCTCACTCATTTAGCAACCCCAGTCCTGTGAAGTATTGCAGTACGTTCTTCATTTACATTATAATACAGGAGAGTAAAGATAAGAAGGATGGACATATGAAATATAAATATTTAATCTTTGATATGGATGGAACAATTCTTGATACTTTGGATGACCTGGCTGACAGCGTTAACAGAGCCCTGGAACTTCATAATTTCCCTAAAAGAACAAGAGAGGAGATTCGTTCATTTTTGGGAAATGGAATGGTGAAACTCATTCACTTAAGCGTTCCTGAGGGTACATCTAAAGAAGAGGAAGCGGAGATCCTTGATGAACATAAGAATTATTATGCATCCCATAGCACGGTTAAAACCCGCGCCTATGAAGGAATTCCTGAACTTCTTGCTTTGTTAAAGGCCCATGGCTTTAAGACAGCGGTAGTATCCAATAAGAGTGATTCAAATGTTAAAAATCTTGTGGATAAATATTTTAATGGACTTTTTGATGTAAGCATCGGCGCAAGAGACGGTGTTCCAAGAAAACCTGAGCGCGACCTTGTGGATATAGCCATGAAGGAACTTGGTGCAACAAAAGAAGACAGCGTCTATATCGGAGATTCAGATGTGGACATAGCAACAGCCAGGAATTCTAAACTTCCTATGATTACGGTACTCTGGGGTTTCAGGGACAGGGATGTACTTGAGAAAAATGGTGCTACAGTAATCGCAGAAAATGTTAAAGAACTTGAAGAAATACTTTTATAAAAGGTGAAAGAAGGATATAAAAATGGCCATGAAAAACAAGTTTCCTACAGACTATGTGAAGGGTGAATATGCGGTTGGAACCTGTATTTTTTCCTTTACAGATGTGGGACGAAAAGAAGTTTTCGGAAATGCAGATGGTGACAGGAAGGTTACAGTCAGAATGTACTATCCTGTGAAAAATGAGGACGTTGTGGGGAAGGAAAAGGCGGTGATTTTTTCAAAGGAAAAAATCAAAGCCCTCGTGAAAGCATATCACATCCCGAAGGTGGATGAGAACACCAACTATGCGGATTATTATGAAAATGTACCGATTGCCACAGATAGTAAGTTTCCTCTCATAATGTTCAGCATGGGATTTAATTCCTATGTGGAGGCCAATACATATCTGCTTTGCGCTCTTGCGAGTGAGGGGTATGTTATCGCTTCGGTGGGACATGCGTATGAGGCGGTTGAGAATGATTATGAGGATGGAAGTTTCGATCTTTTTGATAAGAAAATCAACAAAATCATGATGAAGCATGGAACGTTTAAAACCGTTCGTGCGCAGAATAAACTGCTGAAAAAACAGGCGAGTTATGAAGAACTTTTGAAGGATTTTGAGATTTTCCAGGATGAGTATGCGCCTTATATGAAGGAGCGCTTGCCGCAGTGGGAGGCTGATGTCCTGAAGGCTTTGGAACATGTCAAAGAAAGATATGCGGACTATATAGATTTATCTAAAGGCATTGGCATGTCCGGTCATTCGTTGGGAGGGTGCCTGGCATATTATCTTTGCAGATATAACGAGGATTTTGTCTGTGGAATTAATATTGATGGCTCGCTTTTCGGCGACTATCCTGAGAGTACAATGCATAAGCCGTTTTGCCAGATTACATGCACAGACAATGTAAATGCGGAAATCAGGCCATTTCTTAATACGGACGCCGATACCTACCATGTTGCTTTCGATGATATGAAGCATATGGGATTTACGGATGCCAAGTTTTATATTCCGATAAAAATGCTTTCCGGAAAACTTGATTCGGATGAGATGTTTAGAAATCTTGTCTATACTCATATAACTTTCTTTAAGAAATACTTAAAGGGCGAAGCAGTGGAATTCACCGGTCTTGAGTCTGAGAAGGTGCATTATAGGAAGATAGTATAAGGATATATTTTAGCGGTTCAGGTAATATAAGACACGCAACCTAAGTTTTCTGCACAGAATTGGGTAAAGAAACAATAATAAATTCAATTGATGATGAAGTTAAAACAGGCAATTACCATGTTGGAAGTAATATTACATAGCAGTGTGCGATTGAAAAAATATTTAAACTATAAAAATAAAAAAAATGCTAAAGGCTACATGTAGTTCACATGTAGCCTTTTATGTTGAAAAATGTTGATTTTTCTCTGGGGGGGGGTAAACTATTAGTACATTTTTATGTGTAATAGGAGGTTTAGTATGAAGAAAAAACTAGTGGTTGTGCTTTCAGTTTTACTTGTTTTTCCTTTGTTTACTGGATGTACTTCAAACAATGGAGAAGTTGATAATGGTGCAATAGTAAGCGACCAGGGTGACTATGTTGGGCAAATAGTCGAATGTGTAAAATCAGGCGATTGGGATAATGCTAAGATTAATCTAGAAAAAGCAAAAGAGGGCGGGGATTTTACGGATGAAAGAATGAATGAAGTGACAGACGCCTGTCTTGAGATCGCAGATCAGTATGTATTAAACGACGAGGAACTTAAGAAAAAATCTGCCAGCAGTTATAGAGAACCAGCTGAAATGGCCGTAAATTTTATTCTTTCATATGATGATGACAATCCATATGCTAATCTATGTGAATATAGGATTTTGAAAGCTGATGAGTTAACTGAACCTGAAGATATAGCAAAAGAATATATTGCTTATTCAAGAGGTTCTGATGAGGCATGGGAAAAATATAAAACTGACAAGGATTCAGAGTATTCTATAAATGAGATGAGAAGCACTTTTGTGCAATATGAATTTTCTGAAGATGAATATAAAGTATTGAGTGAGGCTTTTGCTTATGATATTCAGTGGCATAGGGGTGTAGATATTGTAAGATTAGCCCAGGGACCGTCAGCATATGATAGCCTTGAAGAATATGTTGATGCATATAATAAAGTAGTAACAACAAATGATGACGATATAATGTTGCAGACATGCTTATATTTTTCAACTATGTCCTGGAATGATGCAACTATGTTACGACTTGATTATATTAATATTGATGAAAATGAGAATAATATTGGTGAAAGTGAATTGGTATTAAGAGATACGGATAAGGCGTCAGATTTGACTCAAGGTGATTTGGTTTCTGTACCATTGAATATTTGGAATGAGACACATGCTTCTTTGTGGGTCGTTTGTGAGAATAATGATGACACTCTTGTGTTGGCAAGTGCAGCTCCTATGTATATGAGAGATAAGGAATTAAATGGCGTAACAGATGAGTTCGGACTGACTTGGCAGTGGTGGGGAACTAAGAAAATTAGCGTGGATGAGATTAAAAAGAGTTATATTGACACTTTCAGCCCTTGTTATTCGTTTAATAACTGTAAATATATGACATATGAGCAGTGGGAAGAATATGGTGACTTGCTTCAAGAAATATATCCTGTTATGAGTAAGGCAGGATTTGATATGTGGGATTTTGATGAAGCATATTTTGGATTGCAGTTAAATGATGACGATGACTTTGAATATTATGAATATTTCTATGATGAATACGCATTTAATTACTCTTTAAATACCACAGTGTTTACGTCAAATGCGACAAATGAATTGATGCAGCCAGTATACTATGCTGCTGATGAAATGAATGTACAATGCTCAGATGTATACACTGAAACACGCGTTGAAGAACATAAAGAGTATGATCCAAGTAATCCTGCGCTTGTTCTATATAGTTGGGATGAATATGTTACTTACTATTGTGCAGATGTATCTGCTGATAGTGGTAAGGTTGTAAACGTTGAAACAGGTGAAGTGATTGACTATCACGCAGATGATCTTAGCAAATATGAGCAAAATGGTGGATTAAATTACAGAATAGTAATTACAATCAATAAATAATACTATAAAAAGGCTGCATACAATAAAAAAGATATGCAGCCTTTTATCTGGTATCTACGCCCTGGCAAGTTTTTCTTCTACAGCTTCTTCGACAAAACTGTTTAAACTTTGGTTATGATTGATTGCATAAATAGCGGCGCGGCGGTGATTTTCCTTGTTTTTAAAACGTACATTGAAACTTCCTTTATATGGCACCTCAGGTTTTGTTCCATCTTCTTTGCAAAGAGCGAGGTAATCATCTATTGTTCCATGAAAATCATCCAGCAGTTCCCTGGCATTGGTTCCTTCGTATGAAAGAAGAGAGCGAATTCCCAGTACTCGACCAAAAAACTTTCCGTCTTCTTCTGAAAATTCTATACTTCCCCAATATCCTTTGTATTCTATAGTATTATTCATATCAATCCCTCCTGCTCCAATAAGTTTCTTAACTGTTTAATCTGATAATCCAGAAGTTCTTTTCTTGGATGTGGTTTGTGCAATAATATTTTTAAATCATATTTGTCACTTGTAAACATTACTCTTGATCCACTGGTTTTTCCTTTGTTGACCTGATGGAATGATAAATATTCCAGTAACGTTTTGACTTCATCAAATGTAATATCTTTCTTGCCGGCTTTTATTCTGGCAATTATTTTTTCTTTTTGACCCAATATGGTTCCTCCTATTAATAGTATAAGATTATTATAATAAATATGCAACTGTTTTTAGTTGCAAACTTTAGGCAACAATAACAATTCGCTACTATTTTATATTTTTGTCATACGGGAAATATCGAATATTCGACCAGTGTGAATTTAAGATTTTGTCTTATCAATGATTATAAGCATGGTATTAATTTGTTGCAAGAGTATTTTTTTAAATCGGGATATATGATATATTGAAGGTAATGCAGCCGGGAGGCTGGGAAAAGAAATATAAAGAAAGGAAGTGTTAAAATGAAATTTGATACTTTACAAAAAGATATGATAGCAGCCATGAAGGCTCATGATAAGGCAAGAAAGGATTCAATCTCAGTGCTGGTTTCAGCTGCCAAGAAACTTGCTATTGATGGCGGATGCAGGGAAGACATTCCTGAAGATATGGTAGATCAGGCAGTTCTAAAAGAACTTAAGAGTGTAAAAGAACAGATTGAAACCTGCCCTAAGGACAGAACAGATTTGCTTGAAGAATATAATGCAAGACTTAAGGTATTTGAGGAATATGCACCTAAGATGCTTTCAGCTGAAGAGGTTGAAGCGATTCTCAAAGACAAGTTTGCAGAAGTGATTGCAAGTAAGAATAAGGGAATGATAATGAAAACAATTATGCCTGAACTTAAAGGCAAGGCTGATGGTAAGGTAATTAATGAAGTAGTTGCCAAATTATGTCAGTAATAATAAGAGTTTGAATGTTGAATAACCTCCCTGTCGGTCTGTCCGGTTGGGAGGTTATGTTGAATAGGGGATAGAAGAGAGGAGAAGATATATGATTCTGTTTGTTAATGCTTGTGTTCGTAAAGAATCAAGGACGCTTATTCTGGCAAAGAGGCTCTTAGATAAACTTGATGGAGAGATAAAAGAAGTAAAGTTGGAATCAGTTGATTTCCCTGTCGTAGATGAGGATTTTATAAACAGGCGAGATAAGTTAAAGAATGCCGGAAAATATGATGATCCAATGTTTTTGCTGGGCAGGGATTTTGCCAACGCAGATATAATAGTAGTTGCTGCACCTTATTACGACCTTTCTTTTCCTGCAATGCTGAAGCAGTATTTTGAGCAGATAAATGTTTTGGGACTGACATTTGCCTATTCGGATGAAGGCAGACCTACGGGACTTTGCAAGGCTAGGGAATTGTACTATGTTACAACAGCCGGAGGCCCTATTATATCGGATGAATATGGTTTTGGGTATGTTAAAGCCCTTGCCAATAATTTCTACGGAATAGATGAAGTTCATCAGATTAAGGCAGAAGGGCTTGATGTTATTGGCGCCGATGTTGAAGCAATCCTTAATGCGGCCGACATTGTGTGATAAGATTATCTTCGTCATGGAGCCCATGACTGTGGACATGGAGGATGCCATCATTAACTTCCAGGATAACTTATGAAGGATTGAGTAATAGTGTAAAGAAGGAGGTTTTTTAATGAATGAATTATGTATGATAATCAAGGATATGGTTAAACCGAATTTTCTAAATATAAGGACATCAATTCAGACCT
>JAEEGJ010004776.1_pt1 | contig 44577 bp, 34 predicted proteins | sample 8958761 | NCBI WGS metagenome assembly JAEEGJ01 (sample SAMN16246546, study PRJNA631951) | gut metagenome | biome: gut microbiome; feature: rumen; material: RS-attached | host: Bos | place: Iran: Karaj | collected 2018-10
ACGGCGAGGTTGCTGGCTACGGTGGACTTGCCTACGCCACCCTTGCCAGAGGCAATGGCAACGACATTCTTGACGCCCGGCAGCAACGGCTCTTCGGCGGGGCGGGGCGCTTGGAGTGTCTTGGTGGTGATGGTTACCTCGACATCTTTGCTGACGTAGGTGTGGATGGCCGCTTCGGCACTCTTGATGAGCGATTTCATGAAGGGGTCGGTGCTTTTCTCGAAGATGAGCGAGAAGCTGACTTTCATGCCGTCGATGCGGATGTTGTCCTCCACCATGCCGGCTTCGACAATGTTCTTGCCCGTACCCGGATAGCGCACAGTGGCAAGGGCATCGGTAATGAGCTTGGGGTATAAAGCCATGGTTATTTACGATTTGACTATGTACAATTTACGATTATTTCTTATCGCTAACCCTATTTCGCCGCAGGGCGGGAGGCAACGCCGCTACGCGTGGTGCGTCCATAGCTGCGGTAGTCATCAAGCGGAATTTCAATGTCAGGCTCCTCGAGCACAGGGTTAGCGGGCAGACGGAAACGGATGTATTTGATGGTCATGCCGCGCGAGAGCCATTGGCTTTCGTAGTAGGTTTGAATGGCAGCAGCCTCATTGATGGACTGGCAGCCTTCAGCCTTATACAAATCCGTTGTGTTGTCCTCCACGGGCAGATGGTTCTTCGTCAGCAGGGCATCCGTATAGGTGTAGAGGAAGGGGCTGTCCGTCTTCAGGTGGACGATGCCGTCGGGAACGAGAATGTGGCTATACCGCAGGAGGAAGGGCGTGGAGGTGAGGCGTTTGGTGTATTTCTTCATCTGCGGGTCGGGGAAGGTAATCCAGATTTGCTCCACCTCTCCCGTAAGGAAAAACTTGTCAATGCCTTCAATGGATGTCCTCAGAAAGGCCACGTTCGTTAACCCTTTCTCCAGCGCCTCTGTGGCGCCGCTCCACATACGGGCGCCCTTGATATCGACGCCGATGAAGTTCCTGTCAGGGTAGCGCTCGGCTAAGCCTACGGTGTACTCCCCCTTGCCGCAGCCAAGTTCAAGCACGATGGGGTTGGCATTGTGGAAGAACTCCTCCTGCCAATGCCCACGCAGCGCGAAGGGAGGTTGTTCGTTTTTATAGTAGAGGGGGCACTCAAAGACATGAGGGTATTCCTTCATGTCGGCAAACTTGCTGAGCTTGTTTTTGCCCATCTATCACACCGGCTTGCTGTAGTTGGGAGCCTCGCTGGTGATGGAGACATCGTGCGGATGGCTCTCCAGGATGCCGGCATTGGTGATGCGGACAAACTTGGCGTTGTGCAGGGCCTCGATGGTGGGTGCGCCGCAGTAGCCCATACCGCTCTTCAGACCTCCTGCCAGCTGATAGACCACCTCATAGAGGCTGCCCTTGTACGGCACGCGGGCGGCAATGCCCTCGGGGACGAGCTTTTTCGTGTCCTTCTGGTCGGCTTGGAAGTAGCGGTCCTTGCTGCCGTTCTCCATCGCCTCCAGCGAGCCCATGCCGCGGTACGACTTGAACTTACGTCCGTTGAAGATGATGGTGTCGCCGGGTGATTCCTCCGTGCCGGCAACGAGCGAACCGATCATCACGCAGTAGCCACCAGCGGCAATGGCCTTCGTGACGTCGCCTGAGTAGCGGATGCCACCGTCGGCGATGACGGGGATGCCCGAGCCTTCCAGCTCCTTTGACACCTCGTAGATAGCCGTCAGCTGGGGCACGCCCACACCTGCCACGACGCGCGTGGTGCAGATGGAGCCCGGGCCTATACCTACCTTGACGGCGTCGGCACCAGCGTCAGCCAGCATCCGAGCAGCGTCAGCCGTAGCCACGTTGCCCACTACGATGTCGATGTGCGGGAACGAGAGCTTGGCCTCGCGGAGTTTCTCAATGACGGATTTCGAGTGCCCGTGCGCCGTGTCGATGACAATGGCGTCAGCTCCAGCATCTACGAGCGCCTGCATGCGCTGCATCGTGTCCTTCGTCACGCCCACGCCCGCTGCCACGCGCAGCCGTCCCTTGTCGTCCTTGCAGGCCATCGGCTTGTCCTGGGCCTTGGTGATGTCCTTGTAGGTGATGAGGCCGATGATGCGTCCTTCGTTGTCCACCACGGGCAGTTTCTCAATCTTGTGCAGCTGCAGGATGCGCGATGCTGCCTCCATGTCCACCTGCTGATGGGTGGTGATGAGGTTGTCCTTCGTCATGACGCTGCTGATGGGGGTGTCCAGCGCCCGCTCGAAGCGGAGGTCGCGGTTGGTGACGATGCCCACCAGCTTCTGGTTCTCGTCGATGACGGGGATGCCACCGATGTGGTACTCCTTCATCAGCGAAAGAGCGTCGCGCACGGTAGCGTGCTGGTTGATGGTGATGGGGTCGTAGATCATGCCGTTCTCGGCGCGCTTCACGATGGCCACCTGATGCGCTTGTTCATCGATGGACATGTTCTTGTGAATGACGCCGATGCCGCCCTCGCGGGCAATGGCGATGGCCATCTTGGCTTCGGTGACGGTATCCATGGCAGCCGTCACAAAGGGAATCTTCAACTCGATATTGCGTGAAAACCGAGTTGTGAGCGAGACATTGACAGGGAGAACCTCTGAATAGGCCGGGACGAGCAGCACATCGTCGAAAGTGACGCCGTCCATGATGATTTTATCCGCAACAAAAGACATAGCAAAAACGTGTTTATGAAATTTATTGCCTGCAAAGATAGTACAAGGCGAGAGGAAAAACAAGAAAAACGAAGTTTTTTTGCATTTTATTCCCTTGGGCTGTGCCGTCAGATGCTTGGGCTGAGAATTTATTTGCTTGGTCTGGCAAATTATTTGCTTGGGCTATGAGATTAGTTGCCTGGAATATCAAAAAACATCGGAAATAGTAGTTTTTGCTGCTTTTTGAGGCCTAAAAAGGCAGGATTTTGATACATTTTGTGCCTCATTTGAGTTTCGGCATAGCCAGACAGCTAGTTCTTCCATGTCGTATATCGTTGTCTGATTGCTTTTTAGATGAAACGAATCGTGGCTAGGCATGTCAATTACAGTTATTACAGTTAATTTTTAAAGGGTATCATTCTCGCTTCCCCTCCTTATTTTATATTATAATATATTTATTATTAATTAGTTATATAGTATTATAGAGGAGAATTGAGAAAACACATACCCTCAAAAAACTAACTGTAATCTGTAATAACTGTAATGCCCGACCTACAACACACTCTCTCACACACGCCCTTACTTCTCTACGAGGCCATGAACTCCTGGCGCAATATGTTGCCCCGCCACTCGTCACGAGCAGCGGGGCAAGAGGGGGAAGAAACAGCAAAAGATGTTGCTTATTTCTTAGGGGCTTTCGGTCCTTTATAGATTGGGGAAAGGATTGTCGTCTTGGCCAGGTTTGTAGAGGCTGGTGGTAATCTTGTAGGCTGTGCTGTAGGTAGTGCCAACCTCGTTGGTGGCATAGAACACGAAGTAATAGGTGGTGTTGGTCTTTAGTGTCACTTCAGCCGCGAAATCGCTGCCTTCCAGCGTGCCTTTGACTTCCCCTTCCTTTGAATTAAGGGTGGGAGAGGAGTTCTTTGAGCTGTAGATGAGGCCATAGTCATCAATCTCCTTAGAGGTCATGGTGGCTTTGGCGTTGATGACGCCTGGCGTCACTTCCACAACGGATGTGTTTTCGATGGTGGGGGCTGTCAGTTTCTCGCATCCTGAAAGAAGAACGACAGCTGTCATGCAGACAACCAGGGAAAGGGTATGGCGAACTATCTTTTTCATAAAACTGTGGTGCAAATGATGTGTGAATGAGTAACGTTGAGTCTTATCGGATGATGATTTTCTTGCCTCCGGAGATATAAATCCCTCGGCTTAGTCCGTGCGTGTCGCTTGATGCCGCTTCGTCGACTGAGCGCATCAGACGTCCGTCAGGCGAATAGATGGCTGAGGCTGCGGGAGCGTCCGAGGCTTCGTCTTCGTTGGCTTCGAAGCGGATGGGGAATTTCTGCGGAGCCATTAGGTTGTGAGAGTTCTGCATATAGGCACCGAAGGGGCGCAGCGACATCTTGTTGTTTTGGAACGTGCTGCCTGCGGGCTCTGAGCCGGAGGTGTCGTAGGTGTTCAGCATGAAGCGGCCTGGGGCTTTGAATACCTTCTTATAGATGGGCACGAAGTTGAAATCCGTACCTTTGACGGCCGGTACGTCTGTGGTGGCATGCACGGTGGCGTGGTCGGCGCTGAAGGTGATGGAGCCACTGATGCAGCTGGCCGGTTCGTAGTCGTCGCTGTTGGGGAAGGCGATGATGTAAGGCGTATGGGCCTTCATGGCAGAGGCCTGCTTAAAGGCCGTGCCGCTGAATTCACCCAGCCAGAAGTGGTGTTCGGAACCGCTAACGCCGAAGGGAGTGAGGAGGCCTTTTTCTTCGTGCGAGATTTTCTGCACATCGAAGGGAAGCACGATGGTTTCCCAGCCGGAGGCGTTGCCGATGACATTCTTTTGGCTGAAATCCTTGACGTATTCGATGTAGTTTGCCGTGAACTCGTGGGGGATGACAAACGGGCTGTTCAGGTTCAGGGTGATGCTGTCGGCCTGTCCGTCACGCACGATATAAGCGTCTTCTGTCTCTGCCTCTGTGTCGCCATAGATATAGACCAGCGCGTTGAAGCCCACACCGACAAAGTAGGTCGAGTCAATCGGAGCCGAGCTTTTCCAGTCCACGTAGGAGAGCTGGCGGCAGCCCTTGAAGATGGTGCTTCCTGCAAAGGTGATGGACGGGGGGACAACGACCGACGTCAGGTTGCCGCATCCGTGGAACACGCTGTCGCCCAAGGCTGTCACGGTATAGGTGATGCCTTCATGAACGATGGATTCTGGGACAACGATGTCGCCTTCGTAGGTCCGTTCGTCGTTGAAGGGTGCGAGCTTGACGGTGTTTAGGTCTTCGGAGGTAAGCTCGAAGAACATGCCGTTCTCCTCATAGAAGTCCTTGCCGATGGTTACACCTTTTGCGTCGGAGAAGGGCGAATAGTCGTTGCCCTTGACGGCGCGGACACGGAAAATGTAGTTGCCTTCTTCCATCTCAGTCAACAGGCAGAGGGTATCGGTTGTCTCGACATATTGCTTGGTGGAAGTGGCAACGCGTAACGGACGCTTGCCTCCTTCTGCAACCCTTGACGGGAGTTGCTGGCCCAAGAAGGCTGGCATGTGCTGGGCAGAGGCCAGAATGTCGTTTTCAAAGGTGACTCGCTTCGCTCCGATGCTTTCGTATTGTTCGGTTAAGTCGCCCCAATAGATGCTTAAGTTGTCAATGCATACGCGTGGGGTATCCTTGGAGTCGGCTTCCGTGTCAGTCAAATAAACTAAGTATGATCCGGTATCCAGCGGGCCAAGGATAGCATAGTAATTGAGTTCGTCGGTTGTGCTGACGTACATTCCTTTGACATCCGCGTAGTTGTGTTTGTCGGCATCGGTGGCCAGGCAGAAGAACAGGATGGGCCGGTTGTCTTTATCGCTATACTTGCTGACGGAGAATTCAATGGTAATCATGCCATAGGTTTCCGGAAAAACGGGGGTGAGGATGTAGCCATACTCCTCGTTACTTCCGAGCAACACCTTGCCAGCCTGGCCGTGTACCTCTGTGCCGCGCCATCCGGTAGTGTCGGTGTACATGTCAAGCACGCGGCCTATTTCGCCACTGGTGCTTTTCACGTTCTTGAAGTCTTCCCTCACAATCAGTCGTCCGTCAGGACTGACCTTTTCGCCCATATCCACGGGGCTGTATTCAAGGATATACTTGTCGGCGCCTTCGACGGGTGTCCAAGCGAAAGTGACGCTTGTGCTGTCCTTCAAAGGCTTGTGCAACACCGGGGCCGTCACTTTGCCCGGGTCAGCGCCTGTCTGCACGTATGTCAGGTTGGAGAAAGGCGAGAGGTTGCCGTCCTTCAGACAGCGGACGCGGTAGCAGTACAGATGATTGGCTTCGAGGTTGCTGATAATCTCTTCGGACTGCTGGGTCTGCACGGTGGTGATGAGCTCGCCCTGTGAATTCAATAGGGGAATACCCCATTGGTTTTTGTCTGTGGGAATCTCGCCCGTGATGTGGAATACTTCAAGCGTGTAGTTCTCCGTGCCGAGACGTCTCTTCCAGCGTGCACAGAATGAACTTTCGTTAATGTCTTTTGCCTCAAGGGCGGTGGTGGCTTCTCCACTGCCTTTCAGAAATTCAAAGGTGATGACACCGTCTTTTTCCGTAATCTCTGTGATGGGCTGGCTGAAGTAGCCTCCGTCGTTTGTCGTGGCCGACGGGTTGGAGTAGTCTGTCAGTTCGGTGTTACCGGATGTTCCCGGATAAGGGTCTCCAGCTAGGCTGCTACGCGTTTTGGCGCGAAGGCCATCTGCAGGGACGATGGTCATGCGCTGCGGATTATCGTTATTGACGGTGTTACTTATCCAAGCCGACTGCCTGTAGTCAACATGCGTGACGAGCATACCGTGCCCATATGCGGCGCGGTTCCACCCCGTCTGCTGGATGTTCTCTACCAGGTAATATTCGTTGGTGTTGGCGCTGTTCTCGATGCGATAGGCGTTGCCGCCGTCAGCCGTTGGGACGAGGGTTACCGCCTGCTCTTCGCTGAGTGTCTCGATGTCTAACCAGCCGAGAAACTCTTTCTCGTAAGCTGTATAGCCGCAGGGGGTATATCCTCCTTCGTTGTAGCAGCCATAGTCCATGATGCTCCAGGTGTTCATACCGAAGTTGCCAGCTTCGCCTGTGTCATAGAAGTCCGGCAGGCCAAGACAATGGCCGAATTCATGGCAGATCGTGCCAATACCGTCTATGTTTTTCCCGGAATATCCATTTAATTCGCAGCCGCAAGCATACTCATCCACTTGGACGCCATCAAGTTTAAGGGCTGCACCCGTACCGCTGGAGATTCTCCACTGGTGGGGCCAGATGGTGTTTTTATGGCCGCCTTGAGCTTCGCCATAACCGGCATAAATGACATAGCAAAAGTCTACGACGCCGTCGTTGTCCGTGTCGTAGTTCTTGTAGTTGATGTCGGGATTAGCCAGCTTCAATACATCGGCTATCAGCTCGGCAGGGTTCTTGTCGTGACCGTCGTCATTGTTGCCGCCGTAATACTCCATAGGATTGGAAACCTTATAAGGTCCCCACACGTCGAACTGGGGCGTGAAATCTCCTCCTGACTGAGCAATGAAGTAGTCACGCGCACTTCCGTAGCCCGGACCGTCTGTATAGTTTTCTTTGTTCAGTTGGTTCTTAAAGGTGGCTTGTGGGTTATCTACGACAAAAGAGTAATCGCTGAACTCTGCCAGCAGCACCAGTACGCGCTGGTTGCCTTTGGGCATCTTTGATGTGCCTGCACGGCGGGGAGGGGCTGCATGGCCGTTGTGGGTAGCCTGCCAGCGGCGTTGATGTGCCTCTAAGCGGCGCTGCTGTATGGCTGCTATCTCAAACGGGCTGCAGGGCACAAACATCCCGTCAGTCCTGCGTTTCATGGTGAGGCCGTCCGCGGTAGTGTACCAATGGCCGAATTCGTCGCCCTGAAGGGTCAGCGTGATGACGCTTCCGTCAGGTTGAGTAAACTGTTGAGGCCTGCGGAGGGCTGGCACGGCATGGGCACACGCCACGCCTATGACTGTTGCTACAAAAAGTAAGGCAATTTTCTTCATCGGATATCTCTTGTTAATCGGGTTGGTTGAATTTGAAGGTGCAAAGATAGGCCTTTTCCCACAAAGAAAAAAGAAAAAAGAGAAAAAGTGAAGGAGGAAAGGGACTACATTTGCTGTTGGCTCAACACGTTGGGCCACGTTGCCCAACGCGTTGATCCACGTGGCCCAACGCGTTGGGCCAACAAAACGCAAGGGAACATATAAGAGGGGCGCACCGTAGCGCGCCCCTCGGGGATTTGCAGATAAGATTTATATCTTACTTATTTGCGGATGAAGCTCTTGGTGTTGCTGGCCTTCACGTCGAAGAACGTGCGGGCATCATTCAGCGACTCAACCACCGTCTTAATGCTCTTGGCGGGAGCCTCAGCCTGCTCAGCGGCCTTCAGCACAACGTTGCAGGGGATGTAGTCGGCACCAAGATACGGTCCGTCTTCACCAACCATGAAAACGTTGATGAAACCATCAACAGCATCTCCATCGTTGTAGGAATAGTTGACAAACTGGATGTCGCCATTCTCCTTGAAGCCGCCAACGAGCATAGCCTCATCGTAGAAGTAACCCGTTTCGCTGCTGTAGGAATAGACATAGACTTCATTGGCATACTTGTTCTTACCCATCACTTGGTCAGGCTGGAAGTAGAGCAGGCCACCGAAGAGGTTGAGCATGATGCCGGTGTCCTCAAGCTCATATGTAGAACCAAACAGACCTGTCATGCTGACGGTATTGTCGTCCACCTTGGTGAGGGTGACTTCTGCGGAGCCTTCCTTCTTGCCGTCGTCTAGGAACGTAGCGGTGTAGGTGCCAACATAAGCGTCAGCCCCAATGATGGGGTCTGTGCCCATCTGCGTTATTCTGACCGTATAGGTGCTTCCGCCAGCGGTAAAGGTTACCTCGCCCGTGCGCTCAGCGATAGAGGTGTTCAGCTCTGATGTCACTGTGAGCGTGGCATTACCCTCGCCCGAGGTGTTTGAGAGGGTGAGCCAGGCATCGCTGGTGGTGGCTGTCCACGATTGGTTGGAGGTTATCGTAACTGTCTCGCTTCCGCCCGCTGCTGAGTATGAGAGCGATTCGGGGGTGACGCTAAGAGTGGCACCCTCTTGCGAAATAGTGACAGTATAGGTTGTGGCGCCCGTCTGGAAGGCAACCGTGCCTGTGCGGCGGGTGATGGAGGTGTTCTCCTCGGCTGTCACATCGAGTGTGGCATCACCTGTGCCAGCATCGGCCGAGAGTGTGAGCCATGCATCGGAGGTGGTGACCGTCCAAGGCTGGTTGGCCGTTATGGAAAGCGTTTCACTACTGCCCGCTGCGGGGAAGTTGACGGATGTCGGCATGAGGGAGAAGTGGAGCGTCATCTTTCCGACGGGACGGACGCTGAGGCCCTGGTATCGGCTGAAGGCATGGGGATGGCCGGCATCGTCGAAGTACAGGCCGCAGCCTTGGTCAGGGACAGAGAATAGCGTGGAGGCCCAGAAGTAACCGTTCAGGCCGGCACGGTCGAAGCCAGACTCGGTGTAGAGGCCTGCTGCGGGAAGGAAGATGGAGTTGCCATTGCGTGTGCTGGTGACTTTGTACCCTTCGCAATGGCCATTGTTGTTAATCGGCGTCCATGTGCAGTTGTCGGTATTGCAGAGTTCCTCCCACTCGGCATAGGTGGGCATGCGCCAGCAACCGCCCCAGTTGACGACGGCAGCATCGTCGGAGGGAAGGAGTTCCGAAAGGTTATCGACGATGCCGTAGTCGTTCCTATTATTATACTTGGTGAGGGACTGCATGCTGCCATCGCTCCACTTGTAGTTGGCCCAAGTGTAGGAATTCTTCTTTGCAGTTTCGCCCCAGGCAAAATAGTCGCCGTATTCCTCGGGCGTGGTGGCACCCACGTTGCACGTTGCCCAGAGTAATCCCGAGGGAAGGGCAAGATCGACGTAGGCATGGCCGTTCAGATCGGGCTTCGCCTGCTGGAGAAGGGTAATGGAAACGGTCAGGGTGCCGCTTGTAAGTGTGAGCGTCTCCCAACGTAAGACGGCGGTTTCGTTCTCTGCCGCAGTTACCGTCAAGGTTCCCTCGCCCGTGCCGGAGGCTGGGGAAACGGAGAAGGCCGACTCGGATTTAGTCGTAGCCGTCCAATTCCCGTTGGTAGAGATTTGCACCTGCTGCGCGCCTCCATCGGAAGGGAAGGTGAGCGTCTGAACATCTGTGGAGAGGAACGGTTCTACACCCTCCTGTCTAACAGTCAGGGTGGCGGTTTTTCCTCTGGTCTTGAAAGAGATCGTCTCTGTGCGGCTTTCGAGCGAGGTGTTTTCTGCCACAAGGATGTGGATAACGGAAGTAGGGCTGTCGTCTCCCGAATGGGTTGGCAGAGTTATCCAGGAGTCGTTGGTGGTTGCTGTCCAGGAAAGGCTTCGGGTTAGTTCAAGTGTTATATCTTCTTCACCACCTTCGGCGGGGAAAGAGAGTTCGCCTGGGGATACGGAGATGGAGTACTCGGGCTCGATGTAGTCCTGAGAGAGGATGGCGTTATCGATGATGCCCTCTTCGCAGGCAGCAAAAAGGACGGCGAGGACGGACAGAAGAAGGAGGGAACGGGACTTGTTCATCATAGCAGTTTTCATTTAGCGGAGAACAGGTTTATCCAGAGGCCGACGGAGAGGTAGAAGCCGTTGTTCCAGCGATTGATGTCGGACGAGGCTCGGCCTATATCTTGTGAGATTTTACCCCGACTGAGGGGAAGGTTGTACTGTGGGGTGATGTGGATGCCCAGCCTTTGGTTGAAGGCAACCTCTGTGCGTAGGGCTGCAACGCCGGAGAGGACATAGGTGGTCTGGGTGTAGGGACTGCCCGAGCTGCTTTTGATGGTATAGGCGGAAACGCCTACGCGCGGGGTCAGCCGCAGGAATCGCGCCACAGGGATGCCGTAACCGATGTGCCCGCTCGTAATAAACGAGGAACTGTAGGATTGGGTGAAGGTGCTCTCGGCGAATCCCTCGTTGTCCAAAATCGTCCATTCGACAGGGACGGGGGAGTTTGTTCCGCCAAAGGGGATGCCGAATGAGGCTTCGATGTTGAATCCCGACAGGTAGCCGCCCAACGAGGCTCCGGCTGCAAGGGGGGCTCCTATCTGAAGGTCTGCGCCGGCATAGAGAGAAAGCGGAGAGAACAGACGGGCGTTAGAAGCCTTCCCCGCTTGAAGGGGTGACTTGTCCTTCTGCTTCTCCTGCCGGGCTCCCTTCCCTTCAGGGGAGGGCTGGGAAGAGGCTTTGAGTGTCGCGGAGGCTGTGGCAATCTTGCCCTCCTCGATGGTGACCTCGACGGTCTGGCTCTCATAACCCTCCTTGACAAAGCGTAGCGAGTGGGTTCCGACGGGGACGTTATTGATGACGCCGGGAGAGGTGCCGAGCTTAGTGTTGCCTAACCAGACCTCCACTTCAACGGGGCTGCTCTCGGCACGGAGGCGGCCAAAGATGGGCTCAGGGGCCTGAAGGGTGAGCGTGCGCTCCTCGTTCTCGGCGAGGGTGACGGTAGTGCGTTGTGTGCGGCAGCCAGCCTTACGAGTCTCGATGACATAGGATCCCGCAGGGAGTGCGCCCGTCCAACTACCTACGCTTTTCCGCTCGTTGTTCACCCAAATCTCGGCATCGGCCATGGGGGTGGTGAGCGTCAGGGAGGAGGCTGTAGATTGGAGGTTGATGGAGAGGGTCTGCGTCTCGTCGGAGGTGATGTTCAGCGTGCCGCTCTCGGGCTTGTAGCCCGGCGCCTCCACACGATAGGTGTGGGTGCCGTAGAGCAGGAATAGGGAGAGGGTGCCGTCGGGGCCTAACGCCCGCGCCTGGTCGTCCACAAAAACCATTGCCGTTGGGGGCGTCACCTTCAGCGCCACATAGCCTCCGCCGGCATCTTCCTCGATGATGGTCTTGACACGATTGGTGGTCAGTTCCAACTCGTAGGTGCGAGCCGCCTCGATGGGAATATCGAAGTAATAAGGCTCGGCAAGACGGCCCAACTTCTGGTGGTTGATGCTGATGCGCTGGACGCCGTGGGGGACATATACCCAAATCTCGCCTACCTGTTGTATCTGACGGACGATGCCCAGCATGCCGACGTCGAAGACAAATCCCGTTTCGGTGGTGATGACCTTGATGAGTGCAGCTGTTTCGCCATTCTGGTCAATCTCCTTCGTACCTTCCAGATTGGCGGTCAAGTCGGTGGGAAGGAGCTTGAAACTCTTTATGGAGATATTCTGGGCGTTTGCCCAGGTGAGGCAAAGGAGAAGGGAGAGGACAGCGAAAAGCCGCCGGAGGGAGGAGGGGAGGTGAGGATTCATGCTATTGATTTGCAAATTCGAGTGCAAATATACATAAAATCCTATTACCGACGTAAAAATCGGCGTTTTTTTCTTGTCCCGTGTTTACGGGTGGTCGGCGGCGAAGAGGCGGCAGCGGTCGGCGAGGAGGGGGTAGTGGTGCTCCTGCATGTTGCTGCAGCAGGCACGGATGCCCTGGCGAGTGCTGCCCGTGGTGCTGAGGACGATGCCCGTGATGCCGTAGTAGAGCAGTTCGCGCAGCAGCTCGCCACCCTCCATGCCACAATAGCCGATGGTGAAGAAGAGGCCGTCGGAAACGGGCTCGTCCTGGTCGCGGTCGTAAACGACGCTGAAGCCGTAGGGGAGCATAATCTCCTTGATGCGGGCCGTGCGGCGGGCATATTCGCGGACGTCGTCAACAAAGCGGTATTCGCCGTCGGTGGCAGCACGCATCATGGCGGCCATGGCGCATTGGGCGCTGTGGCTGACACCCGACGAGAGGGTGTAGAGCATGTTGTAGGCATAGACGGCGCCGAAGCGGCTGATGCCGTAGCGGTCGGCCAAGGCGCGGTAGCTGCGGCGGAAGAGCGCGTCGGAGATGCAGGCCACGGCGATACGCTGGCCGGCGTAGGAGAACATCTTCGAGCCCGAGAGCATGAGGATGTAGTTGTCGGTGTAGCGGCTGACGGTGACCTGGAACGGCGGCTGGAAAGGACGTCCGAGCGGGCGGCGGAAGTCCATGGTCATGTAGGCGAGGTCTTCGATGACGATGACGTCGTACTTCGTGGCGAGTTCGCCGATGACCTGCAGCTCGTCGTCCTTGAGGCACATCCACGAGGGGTTGTTGGGGTTGCTGTAGATGAGGCAGCAGACGCGGCCAGAGGAGAGCACCTCCTCCAGCTTGGGACGCAGGGCGTCGGCGCCGCGGTAGTCGGCCACGTCGAACGAAACCGTCTTAGCGCCGATGACGGCAGCCTGCATCTTCTGGACGGGGAAGCCCGGGTCGATGTAGAGTATGGTGTCGCGCACGGGGTTGAGCTGCGTGCAGAGCATGAAGGCGGCAAAGACGCCCTGCATGGAACCCGTGGTGGGGATGCAGCCCTTGGGGGCGATGTCGGTGTCGATGAAGGCCTTGACGAAGCGCGAGGCTTCGGTCTTGAGCTCGTCGATGCCCTCGATGTTGGGATACTTGGAGGCGACGCCGCGACGCAGGGCGGCGATTTCGGCCTCGACGCCTACGGCCGAGGGCGGCAGGCCTGGGATACCCATCTCGAAGTGGATGTATTCCTGCCCCGTCTCCTGTTCCATGGTGCGGGCAATGGCGCCAATCTGGCGGATGGAGGCCTTGTTGAGGTCTTTAATCTCCATCTCCTGGAGGAGCTGGTCGATGCGGGTTTTGCTGAAGGGGGTGGTCATTTGGGAATTGATAATTGATAATTGATAATTATCCTTTGTTTTCGCGGCCTATCTCGAGGGCGCGGAGGTTCATTTCTACGATGGCATCGCCCTTGGCTGCAAAGACGGTACGGACGGCGGCCTTCAGCAGGTCGAAGTCCATGCCGAGGGCATCGGCAGCGGCGCCGAGCAGTATCATGTTGGCAGCCTTCGGCATCTTGTTGGCCTTGGCGAGGGCCTCGATGTCGATGCGGACCACCTTGGGCAGCTTGGCCAGCGAGGCGTTCACGGCCTCGACGTCGGGGTAGTTGGGTATGTTGACGAAGGGCGACGTGGCGGTGATGACCCATCCCTCCTTGCTGAGGTAGGGCTGATAGCGCAGCGCCTCCATCGGCTCCATGGCGATGATGACGTCGGCGCCGCCGAGGGGGATGAGGTCGCTAAAAATGGGGTCGGAAGAGATGCGCAGGTTCGACTGCACGTCGCCGCCGCGCTGGCTCATGCCGTGTACTTCGGCCTGCTTGATGTAGAGGCCTTGGTCGAGGGCGGCCTGGCCGATGATGGTGGCGATGCTGAGGATGCCCTGGCCACCTACGCCTGCGAGTATGATGTCGGTTTTCATTGTTGTCTGGGTTTAAGAGTTTAAGGGTTTTATTTTAGCTTGACCAAGGTTAAGGGGCTTACAACCCTTTTTTCTTTTCGCGGGCATGGCGGGCGAAGGTCTGGATGCACTCGCGGCGCGGGATGATGACGGAGACGCCCTTGTACTCAATCTCTTCGCGGAGGATGCGGGTGATCTCGTCCATGTTGGCGGGCAGGGGGACGACGACCTTGAGATGTTCGTCGGCAACGCCCAAGCCGCGGCAGATGGCCTCGAACTTGTTGGTGCCCGCGGAGTCCTGACCGCCCGTCATGCCCGTGGTGAGATTGTCGGAGATGACGACGGTGATGGGGCTGTTCTCGTTGACGGCATCGAGGAGACCCGTCATGCCGCTATGGGTAAACGTGGAGTCGCCGATGACGGCAATAGCGGGGAAGATGCCCGCGTCGGCAGCACCCTTGGCCATGGTGATGGAAGCACCCATATCGACGCACGAGTGGAGCGCCTGATAGGGGGGCAGGGCGCCGAGGGTATAGCAGCCGATATCGCCGAAGACGTGGCTGCCTGGATAGTTGGCCAGCACCTTGTTCAGCGCCTCGTAGACGCTGCGGTGGCCGCAACCCTGACAGAGGGCGGGCGGACGGCCCACGACAGTATCGCAGGAGGTAAATGCCTGAGCCGAAGGAAGGCCGAGAGCTTGTTTGACGTTATCGGGATTGAGTTCGCCTGCACGGGGCAGCGTGCCGTCGAGACGGCCGTGGATGACGTTTGCGGAGGGGAGAACACCTATCAGCTGTTCCTCGATGAAGGGCTGGCCGTCCTCGATGACGAGCAGCTCCTTGTACTGTGCGGCAAGGTCGGTGACGACTTGCTGCGGGAGCGGGTATTGCGAGAGCTTCAGCACGGGGAAAGGGGCACCGTCGGGGTAGTTCTCCATCAGGTAGTTGTAGCCGATGCCTGTGGCGATGACAGCCTTGCTGTCCTTAAGGTCTTTAAAGTCCTTAGGGTCGTTAAGGACTTTATTGAAGGGGCTGTTTGCGCTGCTCTCCTGAAGGAGGGGCTGGGCAGCAATAAGCTCGTTGTATTTGCGGCGAGCGCGGGCGGGCAGCAGCACCCATCCGGCAGGATCGGCAGGGTCGGAGAGGGGATTTTCGGGGCGAGCAGTCTCGCTAATCTGAACCACGGCACGGCTATGAGCCAGACGGGTGACGATGCGCATCAGCACCGGCAGGTGCAGACGCTCAGAGAGGTCGAAGCCGTAGGCCATCATGTCGTAGCACTCCTGCTGGTTCGAGGGCTCCAGGATGGGTATAAGGGCGAACTTGCCGTAGAAGCGACTGTCCTGCTCATTCTGGCTACTGTGCATAGAAGGGTCGTCGGCAGCGAGGACGATGACGCCGCCGTTGACGCCCGTGACGGCGCTATTGACGAAGGCGTCGGCACAGACGTTCATGCCCACGTGCTTCATGCACACCAGCGCGCGCTTGCCGGCGTAGCTCATTCCGAGTGCCGCCTCCATGGCGGTCTTCTCGTTGGTACACCAGCGGTTATGGACGGAGGACGTGGGGTGGTGCTTGCACCACTCCTGGATGTATTCGGTGATTTCGGTGGATGGCGTGCCAGGATAGGCATAGACGCCGCTCAGCCCGGCATCGAGTGCACCTTGGGCAATGGCCTGGTCGCCAAGTAGGAGTTTCTTCATAAGGATGGTTATTTTGAAAAAGTTCGCAAAGGTAGTGCATTTTTTTGGATTTCTTCACAATAATCCGTAATTTTGCGCGAATTTATCAGCATTCACTTAAAACCCTATAACGAATGAAGGACGGAAAATACTGGGAACCAGAGTATGAGACAATGTCGCGGGAGAAACTCACGGCGTTGCAGATCGAACGGTTACGCGAGACGGTAAGGCGGGCTATGGCTTCGCCATTCTATGAACCCATTTTGCGTGAGCGTGGCATTACGCCCGAGAGCATCACGGGGCTGGATGACCTGCGCCGGCTCCCCTTCACCACGAAGGACGACCTGCGTAGCCACTACCCCTTCGGCCTGTGCGCAGTACCGCTGGAGAAGATTGTGCGTGTACACTCTTCGTCGGGCACGACGGGCAACCCCACGGTGGTGTGCCACACACAGGCCGACCTTGACGCCTGGGCAAACCAGGTGGCGAGGTGCATGTATATGGTGGGACTCAGGGACACCGATGTCATCCAAAACACCAGCGGCTACGGCATGTTCACGGGTGGTCTGGGCATCCAGTACGGAGCCGAGCTGCTGGGAGCTATGACGGTGCCTGCGGCTGCGGGTAACAGTAAGCGCCAGATAAAGTTCATCATGGACTTCGGCTCGACGGCTCTCCACGCCATTCCCTCGTATGCCACCCGCTTGGCTGCCGTGTTCCACGAGGAGGGCATCGACCCTGCGAAGGATACCAAGCTGACAACCCTCATCATTGGCGCCGAGCCGCACAGCGAAGAGCAACGCAGGAGAATTGAGGAACTCTTGGGCGTGAAGGCATATAACTGCTTCGGCATGAGTGAGATGAATGGCCCAGGCGTGGCCTTCGAGTGCAAGGAGCAGAACGGCCTGCACATCTGGGAGGACTACTACCTCGTGGAGATAGTCGATCCTGTGACGCTAGAGCCCGTGCCTGACGGTGAGGTAGGCGAACTGGTGCTGACAACGCTACGGCGCGAGGGTATGCCCCTGTTGCGCTACCGCACGCGCGACCTCACGCGCTTCCTCACAGGCTCGTGCCCCTGCGGACGTACGCATCGGCGCATCGACCGTTTCAAGGGCCGCTCGGACGACATGATGATTGTGAAGGGCGTCAACATCTTCCCCGTCCAGATTGAGAAGATATTGATGGGCTTCCCCGAGCTGGGCAGCGATTACCTGATTTCCATCGAAACCGTCGGCGATAACGACGAAATGACGGTGGAGGTGGAGCTTGCCAGCATTACCGACGACTACGGCTCGCTGACGGCCCTGACGAAGGAGATTACCCGACAGCTGAAGGACGAGATTCTGCTGACGCCACGCGTGCGTCTCGTAGCGCCAGGCTCGCTGCCCAGGAGCGAGGGCAAGGCCGTGCGCGTCAAGGATATGAGAAAGAACCACTAAAAATCTGAAACCATGACTATCAAACAAATTTCCCTTTTCCTGGAGAACAAGTATGGACGGCTGAGCGAGCTGCTGGCTGTCCTCAGTAAGGCTGACGTGCACATCGTTAGCGCCACGATAGCTGACACGAGCGACTATGGCCTCATGCGCCTTATTACCTCCGACCAGCAGAAGGCCTATAAGGTGCTGAAGGACAACGGCGTGCTGGTGTCGCTGAACGAAGTCGTCGCCATCTCCGTTGAGCCGCAGGCTGCGGACTTCGCACGGGTGGTGGAACTGTTCACGCGTCGCGGCATCAACATCGAGTACATGTATTGCTTCAACTTCGGGCACAGGCTGGTGCTGGTGCTGCGTTGCAGCGACCTTAGCGCCGTGCGCGAGGTGGTGCGCAACAACAGCCTCACCTTCGTCACCGAAACGGACTTGATGAAAATGTGACGTTGCATCAAGAGGAGGTGATGTAGAATCGTCGCCCTTCTCTGCCCTTATTTCCCTAAAAGGCTGTTCCCCTTGAAAGACAGCCTTTTTTGCTTTGCTTTTGCTAAGCTGTCTTTTATTGATTGGTGGAGGTGGCCTTGAGGCTCTGTTGTACGACAGCCTTGTATTTGCGGGAAACGGGGAGGCGGACATCGCCGAGAAGCACATTGTCGCGGTCCATCCCCGTGCAGGCGGAGAGCCGCACGAGGTAGGAACGATGGATGCGAAGGTACTCGGGACCAAGCAGATTGGCCCACGACGAGATGGCGGTCTTGTTACGAAAACGACGGTCGTCCGTAGCGTGAATCCACACCTCCGTGTCGCAGCTCTCAATGTAGAGAATCTCGCTCCTCATAAGCGTTGTGCTCTGACGGTCGCTGACGAAGGTTATCGTCTCGTCGGCCTCGGGCAGGCGGCGCCTCAAGAGATGGCCTAGGCCATAGTCGCCCGTTGTTAGCAGGACGAGCATAGACAGGAGGAAGACGGGGTTGAGAAGCATTGGAGGAATGCCGTGGCCCGACGTGGGCATCTGGTGGTAGATATAGCGGATAGCGGTATGGGCGAGGTGGATGGCAAGGAGGGCCATCGTGAGGGTGAAAAACAGGGTAAAGAGGAGCGATTTGACGGCTTCGCAACGGTTGGCCGTGAAGTTGATGCGGGCAGTCATCTGGCGAAGGAGCATGGCAAAGGGTAGGAGCGAGGTGCTGAGCAGCAGGGCTTCGGGAAAGCGGTAGCCCGTGCTGCAGATGATGACAGCTAACAGCAGCAGGGATGTCGCCCAGTAGAGGGCGTGGATGGCGAATTGTTTCATAACGGTTGCAAAGATAGGCATTTCTATGCAGACAAAAGCCACTGTTGAGGTGAAAAATCCCCGTATAAGGGGATTCGACACCCGGATGAGGGGTTTTAACGGGGCAATTTTTTGGCGCGTCGTCAAGATCTCCCTACCTTTGTGCCCAGCAGCTGCAAAAAAGAATTGTTTAACTCCAAAAACGTGATGCTTATGTCAACAAAAATCTCAGAAATGTTTTTTGAAGGAAACATGATCTTCATGTCCATCCTCACTCTCTTCCTCGCGCTATTGTTCCTGGCCGCTTGGAAGGCTCCCGCCTGGGTGCGCAGTATCGGAAGCATTGCCTTAGCAGCAGGTGTCCTGTTCAGTATCCTCGGAATCAATCAGATTTTCGGCTACATGCAGCAGGCGGGCAATGTGGCGCAGAGTGTTCTCTATGGCGGATACAAGACGACGCTTATCCCCATGTGCTACGGCCTTGGCATCTACATCGTGGCTCACATCATCCACATTTGCCATACGCCAAGGATTTAGGAACGTCGGACAAACCATGTAATAAGCCCTTGCAAACGATGCGTTGCAAGGGCTTATTTTTCTTTTCAGGCAGCGGGGATTACTCTTTCTCCCACGTGCTGTAAGGGTGCTGCGAGATGTAGCCGTTGTAGTAGTGCGGGTCGCCGGTGACCTCGTCGCCGAGGAAAGGGGGGCGCTCGTAGGGCTCGTCAGGGGCGGCAAGCTCGATTTCGGCAAAGACAAGGCCGTCGTTCTGCTCATGGAACTCATCGACTTCGACGGTGTGGCGCCCGCTGCGGACGAGCCAGCGCGTCTTGACGATGCGGCCCGGCTGGCAAATGGCAAAGAGCTCGAGGGCTTCGTCGTAGGGGATTTCGCGCTCCCATTCGTAACGGCTGATGCCGTCGGTGCTGGGGCCTTTGATGGTGAGATAGGCCTTCTTCTCATCGGTATAGCTGCGCAGGCGGATGCGCACGGTGCGGCCTAAACTGCGGCTAATGTAGCCTTGCAGGATTTCGCTGTGGGCATAGGCAAGCTGCTTGTAGCTGTCGTCGAGGACGAGGAATTTTCGTTCGATTTCCATGTTATTCCTCCTGCGAGCCCATTAGCCAGGCTTTAATGAATCCGTCAATCTTTCCGTCCATGACGCCGTTGACATCGCTGGTCTGATAGCCTGTGCGATGGTCCTTGACGCGGCGGTCGTCGAAGACGTACGAGCGTATCTGCGAGCCCCACTCGATTTTCTTCTTGCCCGCCTCCACTTTGGCCTGTTCCTCCATGCGATGCTGGAGCTCACGGTCGTAGAGTTGTGACTTGAGCAGGCGCAGGGCGTTCTCCTTGTTCTTCGGCTGGTCGCGCGTCTCGGTATTCTCGATGAGGATTTCCTCCTCGACGCCCGTGTAAGGGTCTTTGTACTGGTAGCGCAGGCGCACGCCGCTGGAGACCTTGTTGACGTTCTGCCCGCCCGCACCTCCGCTGCGGAAGTAGTCCCACGAGAGTTTCGAGTTGTCGATTTCCACCTCGATGGAGTCGTCGACAAGCGGGGTGGCAAAGACGCTGGCAAAGGAGGTCATGCGCTTGCCCTGGGCGTTGTAGGGGCTGACGCGGACGAGCCGGTGGACACCATTCTCGCCCTTGAGGTATCCGTAGGCGTAAGGGCCTTCGACCTGGATGGTGACGGTCTTGATGCCGGCCTCGTCGCCGTCCTGAAGGTTTTGTATGGAAGTTTTGTAGCCGTTTGCCTCGGCCCAGCGGAGGTACATGCGCATGAGCATGCTGGCCCAGTCCTGCGCCTCGGTGCCGCCTGCGCCGCTGTTGATTTTCAGTACGCAGTCCATGTTGTCGGCTTCGTCGCGCAGCATGTTCTTGAGCTCCAAGGCTTCAATGGCCTGAATGGTCTTGTCGTAGGCTTCGTCCACCTCGGCCTCCGTCACCAGCTCGTCGCGGTAGAAGTCCATTGAGAGTTCCAACTCGTCGCAGAGCGACTTGACTTCCTTGTAGTTGTCTATCCAGCTCTGTAGCGCTTTGACCTTCTTCATCTGTGCTTCGGCTTTCTTGGCATCGTCCCAGAAGCCGGGCACCTGAGTGCGTAGCTGCTCCTCTTCCACCTGGATGAGCTTGTCGTCGATAGCCAGATAGCGATGGAGCGCTTCCACGCGTTCTCGGGCATCTTTCAGTTGGTCTTGTGTAATCATTTTGGGGTGTCTTGTGTATTCTGAGCGCAAAGGTAAGGCTTTTTTTGCAGATTGCAAAGGATTGGAGCTGCTTTTCCCTTTCGCGCGCGTTCCTTTTATAATATTATTAATAGGGACTGCGGCTGGGTAGAAACTTCTGTTTTCACAGCGCAATCTTCTGAACTCGCAGATTCAAACGTTGATTTTTCAACGCAAAGTGCTAAATAATCTTTCTTTCCTTTGAGTTTGAGGGGGAAATCTTTTTGTGGTTTCAGGAAAAAGCCGTACCTTCGCCCCACAAATAACCCTTAAACGCAAAACGATATGGATAATAAGAAACCCGAAAATCAGTTCCAGATTGAACTTAAGCCCGAAGTTGCCGAGGGCACTTATGCTAACCTCGCCGTTATTTCGCACAGCAGCAGCGAGTTTGTCCTTGACTTTGTGCGTGTGCTGCCCGGTGTCGCCAAAGGCCAGGTAAAGAGCCGCGTCATCCTTACTCCTGAGCATGCCAAGCGCCTCCTCCTTGCCCTGCAGGACAACATCGGCAAGTACGAAAGTCAGTTCGGCACCATCCGCATGCCCGAAAACCGCGGCACCTTCATTCCCCCCGCGGGCGCCTTCAAGGGCGAAGCATAGCTGTTTGATGCCTTCCGCTGCTAGGCGCTCTTAAATCTCGAATTTTTTCTTTTGCACTCGGATTTTCCTGACGATTCAGGGATTCCGAGTGCCGTTTTTTGCTTTTTTTAGCTTTTTTTATAAAAAAACGGCGCAGTTTCATTGTGGAATAAAAAAAAAGCAGTATCTTTGCACCCCAAAATGTAAAGACCGCACTGAAAGAAAACAATTTCAATTATATAACTTAAAATTTAAAACAATGCCAACCATTCAGCAATTAGTGCGCAAGGGTCGCACGGTGCTCAAGGACAAGAGCAAAAGCCCCGCTTTGGACAGTTGTCCCCAGCGTCGTGGCGTTTGTGTCCGTGTGTACACCACTACCCCCAAGAAGCCTAACTCGGCTATGCGTAAGGTCGCACGTGTGCGACTCACAAACCTCAAGGAAGTCAACAGCTACATCCCCGGTGAAGGTCACAACCTTCAGGAGCACAGCATCGTGCTTGTCCGTGGCGGACGTGTCAAGGACCTTCCTGGTGTCCGTTATCACATCGTTCGCGGTACCCTCGACACCGCTGGCGTCAGTGGACGTCTCCAGCGTCGCAGCAAGTACGGCGCCAAACGACCCAAAGCTGCAAAGAAAAAATAAACAACAAACCCAAGGTTGAGTAAACCAGTCCAGCGGGACCCGTTGAAGCGACCAGCCAAACAACAAGTTAAACAAAACAATGAGAAAAGCAAAACCCAAGAAGCGGGTCATTCTTCCCGACCCCGTCTATGGTGACGTCAAAGTCTCCAAGTTCGTCAATCACCTGATGTACGACGGCAAAAAGAACACATCCTACGAAATCTTCTACAACGCCCTCAACCTCGTCGGCACCAAGATGGCCGACAACGAGCTCAGCAGCCTTGAAATCTGGAAAAAAGCCCTCGACAATATCACCCCTCAGGTGGAGGTCAAGAGCCGCCGCATCGGTGGTGCCACTTTCCAGGTGCCTACTGAGATTCGTCCCGACCGTAAAGAGAGCATCAGCATGAAGAATATGATCGGTTACGCTCGCAAGCGTGGCGGCAAGACTATGGCCGACAAGCTCGCAGCTGAGATCATGGATGCCTTCAACAACCAGGGCGGCGCCTTCAAGCGCAAGGAAGACATGCACCGTATGGCTGAGGCTAACCGTGCTTTCGCACACTTCCGCTTCTAAGGTAAAAGTGAATAGTGAAAAGTGAAAAATTTGCTACCGCTTGAGATTTAAAGGTAAAAAGATAAAAAGGTAAAAAAGTAAAAGAATGGCAAACCGCGATTTACATTTGACCCGCAATATTGGTATCATGGCCCACATCGATGCCGGTAAGACCACCACTTCTGAGCGTATCCTGTTCTACACAGGTAAGACTCACAAGATTGGTGAGGTGCATGACGGCGCTGCTACCATGGACTGGATGGCCCAGGAGCAGGAGCGTGGTATCACGATTACCTCTGCTGCTACCACTTGTAACTGGAAGTGGAACGGCAAGGAGTTCAAGATTAACTTGATTGACACTCCGGGACACGTGGACTTCACCGCTGAGGTGGAGCGTTCACTGCGTGTGCTTGACGGAGCTGTCGCTACCTACTCTGCTGCTGACGGTGTTCAGCCCCAGTCAGAGACCGTATGGCGTCAGGCTGACAAGTACAACGTTCCCCGTATCGGTTACGTGAACAAGATGGACCGTTCTGGTGCTGACTTCTTCGAGACTGTTCAGCAGATGAAGGACATCCTGGGCGCTAACCCCGTTGTGATTCAGGTACCCATCGGTGCTGAGGAGAACTTCAAGGGTGTTGTCGACCTCATCAAGATGAAGGCTATCCTGTGGCACGATGAGACCATGGGTGCTGAATATGACATCGAGGAGATTCCCGCCGACCTGAAGGACGAGTGCGACGAATGGCGCAACAAGCTGCTTGAGGCTGCTGCCGAGTACGACGAGGCCCTGATGGAGAAGTATTTTGACGATCCTGAGTCTATCACTGAGGAGGAGATTATCGCTGCTATCCGCAAGGGTACCATCTCGATGGCTTGCACACCGATGATTTGCGGTTCTTCATACAAGAACAAGGGTGTACAGCCCCTGCTCGACTATGTCTGCGCCTTCCTGCCCGCTCCCGTTGATGTCGATGTTGTGATGGGTACCAACCCCAACACCGATGAGGAAGAGGGTCGCAAGCCCAGCGAGGACGAGCCCACAGCAGCCCTTGCATTCAAGATTGCTACCGATCCCTACATGGGTCGTCTGGTGTTCTTCCGCGTCTACTCTGGTAGCGTGAAGGCCGGTTCTTACGTCTACAACCCCCGCTCGGGCAAGAAGGAGCGTATCAGCCGTCTGTTCCAGATGAACTCTAACAAGGAAATCCCCATGGAGTCTATTGACGCCGGTGACATCGGCGCAGGCGTAGGTTTCAAGGATATCCGCACTGGTGATACCCTCTGCGACGAGGAGAAGCCCATCGTGCTGGAGTCTATGACCTTCCCCGACACCGTGATTTCTATTGCCGTTGAGCCGAAGTCTCAGGCTGACGTGGCTAAGCTGGATAACGGTCTGGCTAAGCTCGCTGAGGAAGACCCCACATTCACCGTTCGTACCGACGAGCAGAGTGGTCAGACCATCATCTCTGGTATGGGTGAGCTCCACCTCGACATCATCATCGACCGTCTGAAGCGTGAGTTCAAGGTTGAGTGTAACCAGGGTAAGCCTCAGGTGAACTACAAGGAGGCCATCACGAAGACCGTGATGAACTACCGTGAGGTTTACAAGAAGCAGTCTGGTGGTCGCGGTAAGTTCGCTGACATCATCGTTAACGTCGGTCCTGTGGACGACGACTGGGATATCAAGGAGAACGGCGGTCTGCAGTTCGTCAACGAGGTGAAGGGTGGTAATATCCCCAAGGAGTTCATCCCCTCTATCCAGAAGGGCTTCGAGGCAGCTATGAAGAATGGTATCCTCGGTGGCTATCCCGTTGACTCGCTGAAGGTTGTTGTCGTGGATGGTTCGTTCCACCCCGTTGACTCTGACCAGCTGTCATTCGAAATCGCTGCCCAGATGGCTTACAAGGCAGTCTGCGCTCAGGCTAAGCCCGTACTGATGGAGCCCATCATGAAGCTCGAGGTTGTAACACCTGAGGAGAACATGGGTGACGTCATCGGTGACCTGAACAAGCGCCGTGGTCAGGTTGAGGGTATGGAAGAGGCTCGTAGCGGTGCCCGTGTCGTCAAGGCTCAGGTTCCCTTGTCCGAGATGTTCGGCTACGTTACCGCCCTGCGTACCATCACCTCTGGTCGTGCCACCAGCTCTATGGAGTACGATCACCACGCACCCCTCTCTTCAGCTCTGGCTAAGGCCGTGCTTGAGGAGGTCAAGGGTCGCGCAGACCTCGTGTAATTAATTGACAATTGATAATTGACAATTGATAATTAACGGAGTGCCGCTGAGCAAATGACTCTTTAGCGGCCTCCATATTTAAATAACAATAAATAATTTAAAAGACAATGAGTCAGAAAATTCGTATCAAGCTGAAGAGCTACGACCACAAGCTCGTAGACAAGTCAGCAGAGAAGATTGTGAAGGCCGTCAAGGCTACTGGTGCCATCATCAGCGGTCCTATCCCTCTTCCCACCCACAAGCGTATCTACACCGTCAACCGCTCTACCTTCGTCAACAAGAAGGCTCGTGAGCAGTTCCAGCTGTCAGACTACAAGCGTCTGATCGACATCTACAGCTCGACCGCTAAGACCGTCGACGCTCTGATGAAGCTTGAGCTCCCCAGTGGTGTTGAGGTTGAAATCAAGGTATAATAACCCTATCGTTATTAAAGAGACGCGCAAGATTTCTTGCGCGTCTCTTTTTTTTGTCGTAAAGAAAGGGTGTCAAAATAGAATGTTTTTTCTTCATTCTTTGCATAATTCGGATATATTGTTTATCTTTGCATCCGGAAATCCGCGATGTGGATCATTATAAAAGAAACAAAGATGAAGAACCATTTACTATTAACCATTGTCATGCTGTGCACAGTTGTGCAAGGAACGTGGGCGCAGAATCGCTCTGAAGGCACAGAGAGTGAGCTGCGTAGCCGTACAGAGAACAGAGCCCCCAAGTTGTATAAAGACGGGTATTGGAACACCATCTGCCTGCCCTTCGATGTCTCAATCGCGGGGTCACCACTTGATGGAGCAACAGTCATGGAGCTCGACACCGAGAAGGAGTACAACGGCCATAAGACTGGCTTCAACGTCGGGACAGGCACGCTCTACCTCTTCTTCAAGAACGCTACCAGCATCGAGGCTGGCAAGCCTTACATTATCAAGTGGGGAAGCACTGAGGACCCCAAGGGAACAGAGGGTACAGGGGTAAATGCCCCAATCTTCTTTGACAGCTTTGTTGAGGCCACCAGCCGCGCTCCCCGCAGTGACCCCTCTAGTGTCACCAGCGAAGACGGCCATGTCACCTTCTGTGGCACCTTTGCCCCTGTTACTGTTGGCCCAGATAATACCATACTCTACATTGGTGACCAAAACCAGCTCTATTGGCCGGACGGCGAAATGACCATCAACGCCTTCCGAGCCTACTTCAAACTGAACAACATCACCGGTGATGATATTGGCCAAGCCAGCATGTTTACCGGCGACGACAACGAGGCGACGGGAATCAGCCTCACCCCCGATCCCTCTCCAACGGGCGAGGGGAGTGGTTACTGGTACGACCTGCAGGGCCGCAAAATAGCCAATAGCCAAAAGCCAAAAGCTAAAGGCCTGTATATCGTGAATGGCCGTAAAACAGTGATTAAGTAAACATGAATTGGTCCTAAATATTAATTTCTGGATAATTTCTGACCATTTCTTTCCCCTTCGAATAATTTCTGGCTCATTTCTGGCCATTTCTTTCTTTAAAATAAAATATCGTCATTTCTTTCCTCCCGCCTTTCTTCCTTCCCCATAAATTCACTTAAAAAAAAGTGGCGAAATCCTTGCATTTTCGCTCTTTTTTTTGTATCTTTGCATCAGGAAAGGTTGGTGAGCCCTTTTCGCTTTCAAGTTGAAACTACCATCCAAAATGCATGCCGACCCCTCGCTCCGCATATACTGAGCGCCCGCTCCACGATTGTTGGACGGGCGCTCTGCATTTGTTGAGCGGGCGCCCTGCATGAGTTTCCTGCCAGTAAACCCATAGTTTCCTCCGTGCAAACCAGTCGTTTCCTCCGTCCTCTCAACCCGCCTGCTCCGTCCTCTCACCCCGCTTGCAATAAACACGAATTGCCGTGAATAATAATTTCTGAAAAATTTCTGGCCATTCATGATAATTTCTGTTTAAAGATAAAAACATGAATTGCCATGGTAATAAGAAAGAAATTGCCATAATAATCGTAATTTTATTCGTAATAACAATTACTGATGATGTCAATTATGAAGCAAATTATGGTTATTACGGCCATTTCTTTCCTCTCCAAATAATTTCTGGCTCATTTCTGACCATTTCTTTCTTTAAAATATCGTCCTTTCTTTCTCCATTCCCCCCGAATTGGGGTATACAAAGGGTATATGTGGGGTATGTGATTTTAGGTGTTTTTCGTGATCTAAATTATTGTGTTACAATAGATTATCTGCTGTGTGGTACTTGGGGTATACTATTTTTCGTATTTTACGTATAGAATACGTTCTCGGCAACCACTTTTTCACCCTGTTTCGTTATAATTTGTAGATTCTTCCATTCAATTACAATTATTCAGGTTAGACAGATGAACTACCATAGAGCCTGACTGGCTGATGGCTTGGGCGCAGACCGAAGTTACGACGTTCTGTTAAATATTGTAACAAACTCTTCCCGAGTGAACGTTAAAGAAGAGTGTATATATTAATAATGGTAAAAAATGGTGATTATAAAGAATAAATAATTAAAATTATTCAGCCGTTTGAGAATAATTTTGTATCTTTGCGGCTGAATATTTTTTTGGAATTATGAAGAATCTAATCGTTGCAAGAGAAAAGGAAAAGACTGAGCTTGAGCGGCTAATGAACGAATCGACAGCACAGATGCTGGCAGTATATGGTCGTAGAAGAACTGGAAAAACGTTCCTGATCAGGGAGTATTTCGAGGATAACTTCGCGTTTAAACATACGGCTGTGTCGCCCATGGAGCTGAAGGTGCGTGGGGAAGGGGAACTGATCTACCGCGTGCAGCTGAATGAGTTTGCCGCATCGCTCAGAAAATATGGCAGCAAGGACGAGTCGCCCATCAGCGACTGGTTTGAGGCGTTCCATCGGTTGGAGGCGCTGATAGACAGCAAGCGCAAGAAGGGCAAGCTGGTGGTGTTTATCGACGAGCTGCCTTGGTTGGACACGCCCAGAGCCGGTTTCCTGTCGGCCTTTGAGCATTTCTGCAACGACTATGTAATGGGCAAGCACAATATGCTGCTGATAGTGTGCGGCAGTGCCACAAGCTGGATGCTGGACAACCTAATCAACAACAAGGGCGGGCTGTATGGGCGCTCTACGTGCGAGATGCACATCCACCCGTTTACGCTGAAGGATACGGAGCGGTATCTGCAGTGGCGGGGGCTGACGCTGGATCGCTATGACGTGACGCAGGCGTATATGCTGACGGGTGGTGTGGCTTACTATCTGTCGTACTTCAAGTCAGGGCGCTCGTTGGCGCAGAATGTAGATGAGGTGTTCTTCTCGGCCGACGGATTTATGCAGAAGGAGTATGACCGACTGTTCAAGTCGCTGTTTGCGGACAATGCTGGTTACAAGCGCATCGTGGAGGTGTTGAGCGGCAACAGGTACGGGCTGACGCGTGAGGCTATCTCGGAGAAGACGGGTGTGACAATGGGCGGTACGCTGAGCGGGATGCTGAAGGCGCTGGTGCAGAGCGACCTTGTGAGCACGTACTGGAACTTTGGGGAGTCGAAACGGATACAGTATTATAAGCTGACGGATATGTTCTGCCAGTTCTATCTGGGCTTTGTACAGAAGAACCCGACGAGCAACCGCACGTTTTGGAACGACAACCAGAACAGCCCTCGCGTGAACTCATGGCGAGGGAGGGCTTTTGAGGATGTGTGCTTTGTGCATCAACAGCAGGTGAAACGGGCTGTGGGTATTGACGGTGTGCAGGCAGAGGTGTATCCGTGGCATGCTACAGGTGATGCGGCAAGCCCCGGGGCACAGATCGACATGCTGATAGACAGGGCTGACAGGGTGATGAACCTGTGCGAGATGAAGTTTACGCAAAGCGACTATGTGATTTCGAAAGACTACGACGAGCGGCTGCGAAACAAGATTTCGGTACTACAGGAGATGACCCACGGCAAGCGGAATGTGCAGGTGGCGCTGGTGACCACCTATGGCGTGAAGCAGAACATGTACAGCGGCAGGATACAGCGCGTGGCTACGCTGGAGGAGTTGTTTGCGTTATGATGAAGTAATTTCCAGCCCCCCCTTCCTCATTGAGCCCGTCCTGCTTGAAGAGGGACAGCACTCGCCGTTTTACGATGACGTGATGCGGACAGGCGTAGCAGTTTGATACGATGATACTAATAATTCCCTTAACCACAACATCAACCGGCGAGAAGACGATGCGAAAGAGTGAGGTGATAATGGATAAATAGGTCACACAGATCTCACAGATTTCACAGATAGGGCTGGCGCCTGGTATGACCTGTAGGGCCGCAAAATAGCTAATAGCCAAAAGCCAAAAGCTAAAGACCTGTACATCGTGAATGGCCGCAAGGTCGTGATTAAGTGAGCATAAAGCAAAGCTCAGGGTCGTAATTAAGTAAAAAACCTAAAGAAACGAGATGAAATATGAAATCACTCAGAGAACTATTCCGTATAGGAAAAGGTCCGTCAAGCAGTCACACGATGGGACCTGACAATGCAGCACGTATCTACGCCAAGCGTCATCCCGAGGCCAAGAGCTTCGAAGTAACCCTCTACGGCAGTCTCGCTGCCACGGGAAAAGGTCACATGACCGATGTGGCCATCATCGATGTGCTCAGTAAGATTGCCCCAGTGAATATCGTCTGGCAGCCCAAGGAATTCCTGCCGTTCCATCCCAACGGCATGAAGTTCACGGCTGACGGAGGCGACGATTGGACTGTCTATAGCGTAGGCGGTGGTGCACTGTCGGAGGGCAAGGCCGAGGGTGACATGTTCGCAGCTGGCGGCGATGTCTATGAGATGCACAAGATCAAGGACATCATGGCGTGGTGCAAAAAAACAGGTCATGGCTACTGGGAATATGTGGAACAGTGTGAAGGTCCGGAAATCTGGGATTTTCTGAAAGAAGTCTTCCATACGATGCAGAAAGCCGTCGAGCGAGGCCTCGATGCAGAAGGCGCCCTGCCTGGTCCGTTGGGCTTGTCGCGCAAGGCCGTATCCTACTATGTTAAGGCACAAGGTTACAATGAAGCCGCTCGTTACAGCGCCATGCTCTATTCCTATGCATTGGCTGTCATTGAGGAGAATGCCTGTGGAGGTACGATAGTGACGGCACCTACCTGTGGCAGTTGCGGCATACTTCCTGCCATTCTCTATGAGCACTACCACGACTTAAAATTCTCTGAGCAGCGCATACTGAGAGCCCTTGCTACTGCAGGACTCTTTGGTAATGTGGTGAAGCACAATGCCAGCATCAGCGGAGCAGAAGTGGGATGCCAAGGTGAGATAGGCGTTGCCTGTGCTATGGCCGCTGCTGCCGGTTGCCAACTATGGGGAGGTAGTCCCAACCAGATAGAATATGCTGCAGAAATGGGACTGGAGCATCATCTCGGTATGACCTGCGACCCCATCTGCGGATTGGTTCAGATTCCATGCATTGAGCGTAATGCCTTTGCTGCCGCACGTGCTGCCGATGCCACATTCTATGCCATCACTTCCGACGGTAACCACCGCATTTCCTTTGACCATGTGGTGGAGGTGATGAAGCGCACAGGCCACGATCTGCCTTCGCTCTACAAGGAAACCAGCGAAGGTGGACTGGCGTTGGAGTATAAAGAATAATCAAATCAATAACAACAATATGATAATTCGTTATCTTGTCATCGCTCTGCTGTGCATGGTTGTGCAGGGGGTATGGGCACAAGCACCGGCACCCTCCACCGAGTTGGAACCGTACATAACGACGTTGAATAACAGGATGGTCTATAAGTTCAACTATCCATCGACCAGCGTGACGGGCGAACCCGTTGTGCTCTCGTCGCTGTTATGCTGCTGGGCACCTACTACGCCGCCGGAGGATGCCGGCATCGAGTCCGTCCACCTGTACAGCCACTATACCGTCACTGCCAATTCGCAGTGTCCCACCAACGCTACGAGTACAACAGCCGACTTGGTGGCTCTCTCCATCTTGTTTGAAGGCGCTGAGTACGACGAGAAAATACCCTACAAAAGCATCGTTAAGCGCAGCATCGTCATCATGCCCGACTACGAGGGTTACGGCGTGTCGAGTGATAGAGTGCATCCCTATCTTGTCCAGTCGGTAACGGCACAGCAGGTCGTTGATGCCTTAACCTACGGACTGGAGCTCTACGGCAAGCTCAATGGAGCCAACAACACCCTGCCGCTGAAAGACGATTGGCGCTGCTTCAACCTTGGCTATTCGCAAGGCGGTGCAGTAGCCGTCGCCGTGCAACGCTATATTGAGCAGAACAACCTCAGTGACGAGTTGCACTTCCGCGGCACCTTGTGCGGTGATGGTCCCTACGATCTGCTGGCCACGATGCGCTACTATATGGACGACAACGGCACCAGCTACGATGTCACCACCGCCCACCGCGAGAACCAAATAACCTTGCCCATTGTCCTTCCAATGATTATGAATGGCATGATTGTCGGCAGCCCCGCCATGTCCAACCACAAGCTGGACGACTACTTCGCACAGTCGTTCCTCGACACTGGCATTATGGACTGGTTGAGCACCAAGAACATGAGCACTGACGATATCAACGATGCCTGGATCAGTCTGATAGACAATGGTACCGTCACCATTGGAGAGAAAACCTATACGGCCCCTGCCAACATGAGCGAGATGTTCTTCAAGCAAGAGGTTCCGGGGATGATTTGGGGCACCCAGACGGTTGCGTGGGCTTGGCTCGACAAGATCTTCACGCCTGATTTCTACAACTATATGAAGAGTTTCGACAACTTCAGCAACGCGCCTGCGATGACGGGCGATGCCTATGAGGACATGCGCTATGCCTTGGAGACGAATAATGTCTGCATCGGCTGGCAGCCGCAGCACCGCATACAGTTTGCACACTCGAAGGGTGACATGGTGGTGCCCTACGGCAACTACCTTGCCTTCCGCGATGCCCATCTCAATGTCGAAAACGATATATACCGCGTTGACGATACCTTTACCGACAGCGACCATCTGAAAGCCGGCAGTCTGTTCCTGATGAAGTTGGGAACAGAGTTCTTCGACTATTTCCAGTGGATTGATGCCGCACAGCCTACGGGTATCACGACGATGGCTGACGCAAGAGGTCTAAAGTCTGACAGGTGGTATGACTTGAGTGGCAGAATGCTTGACGGCAGACCCACCAAGAAGGGCGTGTATATTAAGGACGGTTGTAAGGTCGTGATTAAGTAATTTTTATTTTATCAAGAATTTGAGAATTAGAGAATTATTAAATGAGAGGGCATCTAAAGATGCTTAGAATTTAGAGAATGGGTAACGCACAGCATATTCACTAATTCTCTGGTCGCTTGCGACCTCTTCCTGATATGCGGAGCTAATAAATTCTCAAATTCTCTGCAAGCAGAGTGTGGCGTTCTCTCTTTGAGAGTGTGGCGTTGCAATGCAATCTCTAATTCTTGATAATCATGAGAAGTGACGGCTTTATAAAAATCGGGCTGACGTTTGGTCAGTCCGATTTTTTTGTTTACCTTTGTCCGCGAAAAAGGCAATAAATCGATAAGATATATGGCAACGAAAAGAAAATACATGAAAACAATATTCTCATTGATTGCCTTCATAATGGTGACGATAGCAAGTGCAGACAATAAGATAGTTGTCGTGTCGGACCCTCATGTGATGGCACCCGGTCTGCTTGAGAGTGGTGCCGAGACGCAGTCGGCCTGGACGACATACTATGCCGGCCAGCGCAAGATGCTGCAGGAGAGTGCAGCCATCTTCGACCAGTTCATCGATGAGGTGATTGCCCAGCACCCCAAGCTGCTGCTCATCACCGGTGACCTGACGAAGGACGGCGAACAGCTCAGTCATCAGTATGTGAGGAGTCAACTTAAAACCCTACAGGACAACGGCATCAAGACGCTCGTCATCCCCGGCAACCACGACTTCGGTCAGGAGGGTAACCACACGAAGTTCAAGGCCGACGGCACGACGGAAGATGTCGTGGCGCTGACCACCAGTCAATTCGCTGACTTCTACAACGGCTATGGCTACGGGGCAGGCAGCACCATCGACCCCAACGGTTCGCTGAGCTATGTCGCCGAACCCATAGAGGGCTTGGTGCTGTTAGGCATCGACTCACACACCGCCACCGTCGAGACGGCCACCCTTGACTGGCTCTGCACCAAGGCCGAGGCAGCGCGTGCCGCCGGTAAGCAGGTGCTGGCCATGATGCACCACCCCCTGTTTCCCCACATTGAGGGTGCCAGCCTGTTTATCTCCACCTATCATGTCAATAGCTATGAGACGGTGCGTAATGCTCTCATTGCTGCTGGCGTCGACGCCATCCTGACGGGTCACTTCCACACCTCCGACATCGCCAAGGACTGGAACGACGACGAGGACAAGGCTGTGTACGATATCAATACCGGCTCGCTCGTTTCCTATCCCTGCGACTACCGCCTGCTGCATTATTCTGACGACCTGCAGTCGCTTAAGGTCGAAACGGCCAGTTTGGTACCCCAGGGTATGACGGACGACCAGTGTAAGGAATGGCTGAAGGGCAGGGTGCAGGCTATTGCTACTCAGGCAATGAAGAATAAGGCTGGGGCGGCGGCAGCCTTTATCACTACACAGATTAATAATATAGCTGAATTCGCTGCCAACTTATTCATCCTGCATGCTGATGGCGACGAAAACACTTCGGCCGACAGAGCAGCGCTGGCAGCAGCATACGAAAACTTCAAGAGCGATGTCATGTATAACCTCATATTCCAATATGGAGGCATTCAGGATGCCACGATTTACAGCATCCTTGACGATAAGAGCTATTACGGCAAATCCCACGAGAACCGTACTGCCGACCGCCTGCTGTCGTTCATCAAGGGCGATGCCAATGGCGACGGCTCCGTGACCATCACCGATGCCGTGGGCGTGGTGAACTACATCTTGGGCGACCCCTCTGATAACTTCAACAAGAAGAATGCCAACGTCAACGGTGATGTCGGTGAGGATGGCAAGCCCAATATCACCATCACCGACGCCGTAGGTGTGGTGAACATCATCCTGAACCAATGACATGCTTTAACAACGAATTAATCATAACAATGAAAACTAAGCTATTGATGATTGTCGCCTTGGTCTGCCTGGTTGCACAAGGGACTTTGGCACAAGCGGAAGTCAATGACGAGGCCGGACTGACTGAGGCTATCGGTACCGGTAGCAACGTCAGCATCAAACTGGCCGGCAACATCGGGCTATCCACTACGCTCGTCATACCCGGCAACAAAACGGTGACCATCAACCTGAACGGCTTTGTGTTGGATCGTGGCCTGCACCGTCAGACCAATGAAGTCAACAAGATGGGTACCAGTACGGGTCATGTCATCGAGGTGCAGAAGAATGCCACGCTGACCCTCATGGGCGGTACCATCAGCGGCAACAAGTCGCCCGACGGCGGCGATACGCTGGACGGGCGGAAGCTTCAGGGCAAGCCGACGCAGAAAGGAATATATATTAGGAATGAAAAAAAATAGTCATTAAATAAATGGAAAAGTTGATTATTAGGATGTTTGCCGTTATCCTTTTTACCTGCGGCAACATGGTGCTAATGTCGTGTAGTGACAATGACGATAGTTCTGGTCAAGGACAACCAACAATGTCCGAGTGTACCATCATCTTCTACGGTGTGGGGGGAGGAAACCTCGATGTTGACATTCAGGACAATCTGCGGCAACTTTACCGTGGAATTCGAGACAACAAGGGCATTGAGGCTGTGGTGTGCTTTAAAAACTCCGCTAATCCGAACGCCGACATGCTTAAAACACTCCAAGAGCGAGGATTTGACTTCCACCCAGCTACCACGTACCGGTTTTGTGTCGATGGAAGTCTGGCTGACACCCCTCAGCTTCAGTTCACACCTGACAATATCTTCGGTGGCGACGGCGGTAATATCAACATCACTATGGCCGATACACTGGCTCACTACATCAGCTATGCTGCCGCCATACGGCCCGCACACCACTATGTGCTGATACTGAGTGACCATGGACGCGGCTATTCTCCTGCAGACGACAACCCTAATGACCTGCAGCCGACGACACGGGGCGTGCTTTACGACGACGGTAATAATGCCCACTGCTTATCGGCCCGTGCCATTCGTACCGCCATTGAACGCTCAGGAGTGGCTTTTGATGGTATCTATCTGGATGCATGCCTGATGAACTGTGTCGAGACGCTTTACGAACTGCAAGAGGTAGCGCCGTATATAGTCAGTGCAACATTCTATACACCTGATGTGGGCGGTGAATATTCCTGTTTGGTGAAAAGGCTTGCCACCAGTCCGACATACGAACAGGCACTGGCGGGCTACTGCGACGACGTGGCCGACTACTGGCTGCGCTGCGAGGAAGAAGGCATCAATCCAGGCGACTACGACGCGAGTGACATCAATGCCATCAGCAGTGTACAGCTACGCAATGCCGCTCCGACACTCAAGGCGTTCATCGAACAATTGACGCAAGATTACAGTGATCCTGCGATAGCCACAATGATAGATGCCATAACCGCCAAAGCCGTTCCCAACGAGACTGACTATCCACTCTTCGACCTTTGTGCTTATTTCGACAGCCTGACGGCCAGTGTACCGTCGACAGCACTGGCGAATGCCGCCCGTAAGGCGAAAGACGCGATGATGAAATGCAAGCTGAACTCACGCGGCACGAAGACCACCGAGAAGACGCGTCTGCCATCGTTCAATTTCCTGCTTGGTGCCAACAGCTCATGGGATGTGCTTAGATTCAAGGATAATAAAAGACTGAATAGTGTCACGCAATACAACTGGGACGGAACACTGCTGACCACCCAGTATAATGAGGACGGTACCGTGAAGAGCCAAACTACCGGCACTTGGAACAGTACGGGTGACGAGACCTATGCAAAGATGCATTTCGAAAACCTCACAGGCTGGAGCCGATGGATTAAGACAAACAGACAGAAACCCTTGTCCCAATATAAATAGACCTCAGTGTATTCCAAATTCTAACTTAATGAGTTGGGGCAGCAGCTCACTTGCAGCCTCTACGCCTGACTGTATCATGCGGGCAGCGTTTTTGTTGCCAAAGCTGGTGACGTCATAATCAGGCAGATAGGGACAGATGCAGATGTCGGCGTCCTTCTTGTTGGCGACATACTTGTCTATGTCCGGACGGGTCAGAATCCAGTTCAGTATAGGACCCAGTCCGAGAAGGTCGGCTATGGTGGTCAGTACCGAGAAGTCGGACTGAGGATGAGGCTTCTGGTCACTTTGCTGCAGGTCGACGGCAATGACGATGTCTGCCCCCATCTGGCGGCATACGTCGACAGGCAGATTGTTGAGCATGCCACCGTCGACGAGCGTATAGTCGCCACGCTTGACGGGCTTGAAAAATCCAGGGATGGCTATTGAGGCTCTGATGGCCCGTGCCAGGGAACCCTTGTCGAGTATCACCTCCTTGCCACTGCGTATGTCAGCAGCCACACAGCAGTATGGTATCCTAAGCTCATCGAATTCGTCACGCCTCTTGGCATGAGCCATCGAGTCAATCACATGCTCGATGCGGTTGCCTGAAATCATGCCCAGTCCTGTCGACTCTTTGTCGAAAATGGGGAAACCGAAGATATAGATCACACCACCGATTTTCTTGTAAGGCACGTTAGCCAGTGAGGCTTTGCGGTCAGTGAGCAGTGTCAGCCACTCCTGATTCTGAATCAGGGCTTCGAGTTCCGAAGCCGAATAGCCTGCTGCGTAGAGGCCTCCCACAACGGCACCAATCGAGGTGCCTACGATATAGTCGATATGGATGCCTGCTGCTTCGAGCACTTTCAGCACACCCACCTCTGCTGCACCCTTGGCACCTCCGCCTCCCAGCGCCAGTCCTATCTTCGGGCGTTCGGCACAGAGTGGCAGCATTAGTGTCAGGCACAATGCGATAGTCAGTATTCTTTTCATAATCATGTCGTTCAGTTTACTTTATACGCAGGTTAACCTTCTTCAGCTCTTCCCGAATCTCAGGGGTGCAAAGGTACGAATAAGCGAGAACAATACAAAACAAAAACATTTTTTTTTTGTTTTTATTGTCGAGCGAAAGTACCTTCTCGCAAAGCGAAAAGGTACGAATAAGCGAGAACAATACAAAACAAAAACATTTTTTTTTGTACAAAAGGGCGCAAAAAGGATCACCCTTTTGCGCCCTTCGGTCGCTTCTGTTTAAAAGAGAAGGCACATCCTTCGCCGTGATGTGCCTTCGGACGCGGCAGGATATGCCTTCGCACTGTTCAGGATATGCCTTCGGACACTGCAAAAAACTGAATAAGATTGTGTCTTACCCTGAGAACGTTGACGCTATTCCTGAAATAGTTGACTTTTTCCGTGTTAATATTTGGTTAATTCCCAGAAAAGTTGTATCTTTGCAATCAAGTATCGGCACCGTATGTGACGAGCCGTATCAGGAATATTAAGTTGCTAATGAAGAAACTATTCACCATATTATTTTTATTAGTGACGCTGGCTGTTCAGGCGCAGCGGCAGCAGATTTCGTATATCGAGGAGACGAAGAACTGGTACTACGTCTATGACGAGCAGGGCAAGCGTATTGGTGGCCTGTCGCGTAGCAGTGTGGGCGAACTCAAAGGATGGGGCAGCGACTTTTTCGTGTCGAAGCGCCATTCGTTCTATTACATCTGTGATGCCAAAGGCAAGACGCTGAAAACAATGAGCGTTTCGAACGTCGGTGAGATTGTTGGTGTCTCCAACAGCACCATCACCAGCCGCAAAGGCAGTTGGATACTCACTTGGAGCAAGGAGGGAAAGAAGATCAGTGCAAGATCGGCAAATTAGGACACAAAGGTTTCAGTAACTTTGACTGCAGATTTATTACGAGTGGGATGAAAACAGCAGTGATAGGCGGTGGTGCAGCAGGGTTTTTCCTGGCTGTCAACCTGAAGGAGATGATGCCAAAGATGCAAGTCGACATCTTTGAGCGGAGCAGCCGTGTGCTGGCCAAGGTTGAGGTCAGTGGCGGGGGACGTTGCAACTGTACCAATTCGTTTGAGAGGGTGGGGGACTTGTCGCAAGTTTATCCCCGTGGCCACAGGCTGATGAAACGGCTGTTCAACGTGTTTGACTATCGTGATGCCTACGAGTGGTTTGAACGTCATGGTGTGCCACTGGTGACACAGGACGACGACTGTGTGTTTCCGTGTGCTCAGGACTCGCATGCCATCATCGACTGTTTTCTGTCGTTGGCAAAGCGCTACCTTATTAATATATATAGGGGACGGAAGATACAGTCGCTCGATGACGTGAAGGACTATGACTATGTGGCCGTCACCACGGGTGGCTCGCCCAAAGGAGAGGGCCTGCGCTGGCTGGAAGCTGCCGGGCACGAAATCGTGCAGCCTGTGCCGTCGCTCTTTACCTTTTCTGTCGGAGACAGCCGTCTCCATGACCTGCAGGGACTGGTGGTGCATGATACTATGGTACGTATTCCTGCTACGACCTTCCGTGCTGAGGGACCTTTGTTGGTGACCCATTGGGGGGTAAGCGGGCCGGCTATCCTGAAACTCTCGAGCTATGCTGCACGCTATCTGGCAGAGTGCGGCTATCGCAGCGCCTTCAATGTCAACTGGCTCAACAGAAATGAGAGTGACGTGCAGACTATGCTCGGTGAACAGATGATACGACAGCCGCAGAAACTGCTGACGACGTGGAATCCCTTTGGACTGCAGCAACGCCTATGGGCCTGGCTGTTGGAGAAGGCGCTGAGCGGTCGTAGGCAAATCAGATGGGGCGAGCTCAGCAAGAAAGATGTGAACCGTGTGGTGAATGTTCTGGTGAACGATACCTTCCAAATAGACGGACATGCACCTTTCAAGGACGAGTTCGTAACCTGTGGTGGTGTGTCGCTGATGGCTGTCAACCCGTCGACATTGGAGAGCAGACATGTCCCTGGCCTGTTTTTTGCCGGAGAGGTTCTTGACGTGGACGGCATCACGGGCGGTTTCAATTTCCAGGCAGCATGGACGACGGCATACGTGGTGTCGAGGTCGATATGTGACGCGTCAATTTGATCTTTTGGCGCTCAGTTTTTATTTTTAAGTAAAAAAGTAGCGTTATATTTTGTAATTTCCACGCTAATTCGTATCTTTGCAACCGAAAGTCAAACTATAAATATTATTAGGAGTATGAACAAGAACGAGAAATTTGTCATCACAATTAACCGTGAGTTGGGCAGTGGCGGTCGTACCGTAGGCCGTAAGTTAGCTGAAAAGCTGGGTGTGGAATTCTACGACAAGGCTGTCATCGTGGGTCTGCAGGAGAAGTATCACCTCACAGTAGAAGAAATCGAAAAGCTCAAGGGCAGCAAGCAGGGCTGGTGGGCTGACTTCAAGCGTCAGATGTTCACGCCGCCTTCCATGTCTGCTAATTACTACATTCCCAGTAATGGCAACGAGCCTCAGATGCTGACTACCGAAGAGATGTTCCGCACAGAACAGGAAATCCTGAAGGGTATCGTCGAACATGAGTCGTGTGTCATTGCCGGTCGCAGCGGTTTCTTTGCGTTCCGCAACTTCCCGAATCGTCTGAGCATCCTGATTCAGGCATCGTTGGAACACCGTATCCAGCGTGTGATGAGGAAGCAGGGACTGGCTCGTGAAGAGGTAGAGAAGATTATCCAGCATGTGGATAAGATGCGCGAGAACTATGTCAACAAGTTCACAAACACCTCTCGTTACGATACCCGTAACTACGACCTTGTCATTTCCATGGATGGCTTGACAGAGGACGATGCTGTTGCCATGATCATGGAGTTTGTCAACAGACAGAAGTAGCTTGCACATCTGTCAACAACACAAAACCTGTTCTTTTGACGGCAAACGGCTTCTGATGAAATCATGAAGAGAGAGAGCCCTTTCTCAGAGTATAGCAGACAGCGGCAGCTGGAATCGCCTGACCGTATACAGGACTACGTACGGGTGACATCGGTGTCACCATTCCTGATTGGTGTGACGATTCTGCTGCTGATGGGTGCTTTTGTGGTATGGGGCATCTTCGGAACGGTGACGGACCGCGTGAGTTACAATGGTCTGATTTTTCCGCATCATGGTACGGACGATGTGACTCTCGATTCGAACGGGTCTATCGTCCAAATGTTGGTGCATACGGGTGACTCTGTGACTGTAGGCCAGGTGGTAGCACGTGTGCAGACAGAGGGAAAAGACAGTCTGATACGTAGTACCATCTCGGGAACGGTGTTGCATACCAAACAGGATCGCGAGGCTTTTGAACCTCTTGAGCCGTTAGTGAGTATGGTCTGTGAGCATAAGCCTGACCATACCGTGCATACCATGCTGGTTGCCTATGTGAAGATGGAAACCCACCATGTGCTAAAGAAAGGCATGGAGGCTCAGGTGTGGCCTATGGGTGACGACCGGGATAAGATAGGCTATGTCAGAGGGGTTATCACCGGCATTGACCGATACCCCACACCGCCAGCCGAGATTATCAGTCAGTTGAAGAGTGCCTCGATGGCAGAACCTCTCTTCGATACCCATGAACCCGTATGGCAGGTGGTTATAGAACTGCGCCATAACCCTAACAACCCTGAGCGTTACGATTGGTCGACAGGAGAGTCGGACGAAGTAGACATGAGTATCGGTACCTATTGCAATGTGCTGACAGAAACTCGGCGCCGTTCCATGTACGAGTATCTTTTTAATTAAAGAAACATTGGAAACGAGGAAGACAACATGGGGATTGCTTTACCGCTTTATGAAGGCGGGAAGCAAGTTGTTGTGGCTTGTCTTCCTGCTCTATCTCATCTCGATGGGCATGGACTTGTTTCCGCCATTTTTCCAACAAATTTATACCGATGATATCATCACAGGAAAGAACCCGAGCTGGTTTGTACCCTTGCTGATGGCTTTTACCGCCTTGTTTGTTCTGGAGATGGTGGCTTGGTTAGTGTTGAACAGTCATCGCCGTACGTTGTCGATGCGGTTCAGCCTGATTAGCCAGTCACGCTATGTGTGGCATGTGCTACGCTTGCCGATGTCGGACTTTAGCAGATTCTCCACTGGCGATTTGATGGCACGCTACATGGGTATCAGCAGAACGGGAACGAAACTGTTTGACCAGGCTTCGGGCGTCGTGTTGCTCCTGAACGTGCTGATTTTTTCCTATCTCCTGTTCTTCTATAGTTGGCGACTGGGCATCATTGAGATTCTTGCCATTGCTACTATCATCCTCTCCGTCCGTCTTAGTTCCAATTACCAGAAACGGAAGGCGAAAAGTATGGAAGCTACTGAACGTCGGCTGGAGAGTGCTACAATGGCAGGTCTAAGGAATATGGAGACCATCAAGTCGGTAGGAGCGGAACAGAGTTTCTTCCAGCAGTGGGACACCATCTATTCCCATGCACTGAATGCCCGAGTGACAGCTACTCGTCAGATGATTCTGGTGGGGGCTTTGCCATCCTTGGTACAACAACTTAGCAACGCATTGGTGCTTTGCTTGGGAGCCTTGTTCATCCTTGACGGCGACCTGACACCAGGTATGTTGCTGGCATCGCAGGCTTTCATGTCGTCCATGATGTATCCCGTTACAAAGATGTCGAACGTGATGCAGGAGGTTTTTAAGGCTCATTCTGTGTTGGAACGTCAGGAAGAAGTGATGGATTGTGAGACGTTGGATATCTCGGAGTTACCCAAGGAACAGGATTCCGTCAAACTCCGTGGAGAGATAGAATTGCGCGATGTCACCTTTGGCTATGACCGCTCACAGCCACCGCTCATCAGTCATCTGTCATTACATATCCTGCCAGGAGAACGCATCGCCTTTGTTGGTAAGTCGGGATGTGGAAAGAGTACGGTGTTGATGCTTATAGCGGGACTCTATGAGCCTTGGGAGGGTGAAGTGCTGATAGACGGGAAACCTGTCAGCCGAATCAATCGGATGACGTTGACGGGCAGTATGGGGGTTGTTTGTCAGGACGTGACTTTGTTTGAGGGTACCATAACTGATAACATCAGAATGTGGGACGAGTCCATAGAGGATTTTGCCGTCAAGACTGCGGCAGCGAATGCACAGATACACGAAGAGATACTCGATAGGTCAGATGGCTATCAGAGTGGTGTCGCTTCCGAAGGTAACAATTTTTCAGGTGGTCAGAGGCAACGAATAGAGATTGCGTCAGCCTTGGCTAAAGAACCTACGTTGTTGCTATTGGATGAGGCTACTTCCGCCCTCGATAAGAAAATAGAGGAACGCGTGATGGAGTCAATATATGGTCTGGGCATCACTTTGCTGCTGATAGCCCATCGTTTGGAAACCATCCGGCAGTGTGACCGTATTTACGTGATGAACTATGGCGAGATGGTGCAGTCGGGAACTCATGAGAGTCTAATGGCAGACAAGGAAGGAATCTATTATCAGCTGAACAGTTATGGATCTGTTGTATGAACAGTTGAAGCAACGCATAGAGGGTAACCGCCATGCTGTGAGCAGGGCGGGTGATATCTTTATGTCGATGATTAGTCGTGATGTGCTGCGACAACTGAAGAACAACGAAGGATGTCGGTTGAATGCTGATGATTTGGCACAGTTATTCATTAGCCAAGGAATCTTCTTCCGACAGGTGACACTTAACGGACAGTGGTGGAAGCATACCACTGGACGTTTGTTGGCATTTTTGAAGGAGGACGATGCGCCTGTCATACTTTCCCCTGATTTTGCAAGTTACTCGTTCATACATCCTCATACAGGAAACCGTTGTCTGGTGAACCAGCGTACAGCTAAAGGTCAGCTGTTGAAACCTGAGGCGTTTTGCCTGACCATACCGTTGCCGACAGGACCGCTGACCATGCGTGACTTGGGACGCTTTGCCTGGCGAAGTCTCAGTAAAACGGACCTCTGCTATATCTGTCTTGCCTGTGTTAGCGTGGTATTGCTGACCATGTTTACCCCTTATGTCACCAAACTTGTGTTCAGTGAGGTCATCCCGTCCGGACAATCTACACAACTGCTGCCAGTGGCGGTATTGCTGTTCAGTGCAGCCATTGGACTCATGATGTTGCAAGTGACACGTAGCCTCGTAGTGTTCAGAGTTAAGGACAAACTGGAATATACGCTACAGACTGCTTTGATGACTCGCTTGCTGCATCTGCCGGCCACATTCTTCAAGACATGGTCGACAGGCGACTTGTCAAATCGAGTTCTCTCTCTCTCACGCTTTAGCGGCATGTTGACGGAGAGTATGCTGACGACGATGCTCTCGACCTTGTTTACAGGCATCTTGTTTATCCAGTTCTTCATTTATGGAGGCCCTCTGCTGTTAATAGGTATTGGTGTCCTAGCAGTAATGCTGTTCTCTATTCTGCTTAACTACTATTATACAAGAAAGGTACAAGAGAATGTGAATCCCCATCGCTCATATATGTATGGACTGCTATATGAGATTTTAGGTGGTATTCAGAAAATCAGGGTAAACGGTGCCGAGGAGCGCGCTTTCTTTCAATGGACCAAGTCATTTATGCATTCAGAAGTGAACAGTGCCTCACAGCCAGTTATGTTCTTCTATTCCAGTTCCATCTCGTATGTGGTGAAATTGTTACCCTTATTAGTGACGATGTGGGCAGCCTGGTACTATAAGTTGGGACTGTCTGATTATATCGCCTATTGTGTCGTGTTGGGCATTGCCGTGGGAACCGTTAATCAGTTAGGTATCATTACCAAGCAGATTGGTCGCGTGATGCCAGAGGTGCGACAGTGTAGTCCAATTCTTGAGACACCGACAGAAGAAACACACGACCAGCACGTGCTGACAAACATTGAAGGGAACATAGAGATGAGTAGTGTCTCTTTCCGATACAGTGATACTACTCCCTGGATTTTCAAAGGTCTCAGCCTGCAAATACATTCTGGTGAGTATGTCGCCATCGTGGGACCATCAGGATGCGGAAAAACAACGCTGATGCGCTTGCTCTTAGGATTTGAGGAGCCGAATGACGGTGCCATCTTCTATGATCACTATAACCTATATGAAATCAATAAATCAAGTTTGCGTCAGAATTGTGTCGGTGCTGTATTGCAGAACGGTCGGCTCATAGAAGGCACTCTGCTTGACAACATCCTTTTTACTGCTCCGGCGGCTACAGAGGCCGATGCCTGGGAGGCTGCCAGACTAGTAGCCCTCGATGAGGATATTCATCGAATGCCCCTTGGCATGAAGACACCTGTCACAGAGGACGGACGAGGTATCTCTGGTGGTCAGCGACAACGCATCCTTCTGGCGCGTGCTTTGGTGCAGCAGCCTGACATTCTGTTATTGGATGAGGCAACTTCCGCTTTGGATAATGTCACGCAGCAGCGCGTGATGGATTATTTGAAGCAGATGCATTGTACACGAATAACCATAGCTCATCGTGTTGAAACAATTCGCCAGTGCGACCGTATTATTGTCATCTCTCACGGACAAGTGGTCAAAGATGGCTCATATGATGAGCTTGTTGCCGAAGGATACTTGTAAAAATAACTTAGGCTTGCTTTCTCTTTCCTCTCAAAGTATAATAAATACTAAAAATTGTTATTTTTGTGGTGTAAAGTATTGCACAGGTCATTAATAATATGTACCTTTGCAGCCGCAAAAGTGCCCATTGCGCTGGCTTAAGAGCTATCAAAGCACTGAAAAAGAGCGACTTACTCTTCAAAAGGGGAGATGTAGTTCGTTTCTTTATGTGTGTGTGCTAACGCTGAGAGAGTGGTAAAATGACACTGATGCGACAGAAGACAAATTCATTTATTAAATAACATTATTATTAAATTTTAAACTGAAATGCCAGGATTAATTGGAAGAAAAATCGGAATGACATCCGTTTTCAGTGCCGACGGTAAGAATGTACCGTGCACTGTTATCGAAGCTGGTCCTTGCGTTGTGACACAGGTCAAAACCGTGGAGAAGGATGGCTATGAGGCTGTTCAG
>JAEEGJ010004778.1_pt1 | contig 44563 bp, 44 predicted proteins | sample 8958761 | NCBI WGS metagenome assembly JAEEGJ01 (sample SAMN16246546, study PRJNA631951) | gut metagenome | biome: gut microbiome; feature: rumen; material: RS-attached | host: Bos | place: Iran: Karaj | collected 2018-10
TTCTAACGCTGCAAAAGAAGGACTTGGCGATGTTATGGATAACGTGAAGGAAGTTAAGGGAGGTAAGTTCCTAGCTGCTAAGATGTCTGGAGTAGATATGAATAAGCTTCGTGATCTTGGTGATGAGCTTAAGACTAAACTTGGCGAAGGTGTAGTACTTCTTCTTTCAGATTCTGATGGTAAAGTATCTATGGTAGCCATGGCTACTGATGGAGCAGTTAGCGCTGGTGCTCATGCAGGTAACCTTATTAAAGGTATTGCTGCACTTGTTGGTGGCGGCGGTGGTGGTCGTCCTAATATGGCTCAGGCTGGTGGTAAGAACCCAGCTGGTATTGATGATGCTATAGCAGAAGCTGGTAAGGTACTTGAAGGCCAGATTAAATAATAATTAGTTGTTTTACACATATATTGAATAGGCTTTATTATTAGCTACTAGAATTAGTCCTTGACATTTAAGGAGAATTCTATATAATCAATTTTGTGTGATTACATAAAAAATACCCTAGTTTAGGTTCGAGGGGAGGTTGAGATAGATGTCTAGAATAGAAGTTAAGCCTAATGAAGATTTAGATAGCGCATTAAGACGTTTCAAGAGAAGCTGTCAGAAGGCAGGTATTCTTCAGGAAATCAGAAAGCGTGAACACTATGAAAAGCCTAGCGTAAAGCGTAAGAAGAAATCTGAAGCTGCTAGAAAGCGTAAGTTCAACTAATTAAATTTTAAAGGACTCGGTTTCGGGTCCTTTTTTATTTTAAAAATCAACTACTTAACATAACATAATTATGTAAACTTGCATAAAAAATCACAGATTTTTTGTTAATAATTATTGGAGAATAAACTATATTGTGTTATAATTCGGATGTTGCATACTAGATATTGATGTTGGGGTTAATATGAAGCTTGCTTTAGGTCTACTTACTGGACTAACAACATTCTTTGCAGGTGTAATTTTAAGTGATGTACACACAATTCAAAAAGTTACCTACAGAATGAGGTCTAGAAAGATAAAGAAGAATATAAAGATTGCTGTCCTTGCAGATCTTCATGGAACTTCATTTGGTAAGGGCAATGAAAAGCTTATCCGTATGATTGATGCTGAGAAGCCAGATATAGTTATTATGGCTGGGGATATGATTAGCGCTAAGCTTAAGCTTGATATTGAGGCTGCTATAGATATTACAAGCAAGTTATCTCACAAATATCCGGTATATTACGATATGGGAAACCATGAGAATTTCATAGGTGAACATCCGGAGGCATTTGACTATAGCCTTAAAAAACTTGAGGCACAGCTTAAGAAAGCCGGAGCCAAAATACTTAAAAACAAGTCTACTTACCTTGAAGAGTATGGAATAACTATTACCGGTCTTAATCTTCCTAGAAGATATTTTAAGAAATTTGGTAAGGAAGCATTTACCGAAAAGGGTATAGGAGAGTGGCTTGAAGATAAGGATGACAGCTTCGAAATTCTTATAGGTCATAACCCTGAGTATTTTGACCAGTATGTAAAAAGAGGAAGTCAGCTGACATTTGCTGGACATCTTCATGGTGGAATTATGAGACTTCCGAAGGGAAGAGGATTCATATCTCCGAGATTCAGACTATTTCCTAAGTATGCAGGCGGCTTATTTAAAAAAGATGGTTGCAAGATGATAGTTTCAAGAGGTCTTGGAACTCATACAATACCAGTCAGGGTATTTAATCCTGGTGAACTGGTTATTACACAGTTAGAAAAGTACTAAGAGGTTTATTTATGTCTATTGTAGTTAGATTACAGGTATTTGAAGGTCCACTTGATCTTTTACTTCACCTTATAGATAAGAATAAAGTTGATATTTATGATATTCCTATTGTTGAGATAACAGAGCAGTATATGGACTATATCCGCAATATGGAAACTGAAGATATGAATATTATGAGTGAGTTCCTTGTTATGGCAGCTACTCTCATAGATATTAAGTGTAAGATGCTTCTTCCAAAAACTGTTAACGATGAAGGCGAGGAAGAAGATCCAAGAGCAGAACTTGTTCAGAAACTTCTTGAGTATAAGGTATATAAGTATATGTCTTATGAACTTAAGGACAGACAGGTTGATGCTGCAAGAGCAATCTTTAAACAGCCAACTATTCCAAAGGAAATCTTAGACTATAAAGAACCTGTTGATTATGAGAAACTTGTTGGTGACATGACTCTTAAGAAGCTTAATGAAATCTTCAGAAGCATGGTTAAGAGACAGGAAGATAAGATTGACCCAATTAGAAGTAAGTTTGGCAATGTTAAGAAGGATGAAGTTCCTCTTGAAGCTAAGCAGAAACATATATTTACTTATCTTTCTATGCATTCAAGATGCTCATTTAGACAGCTTCTTGAAAGACAGGGAAGTAAACTTGAGATTATTGTTTCTTTCCTTGTTGTACTTGAACTTATTAAGGTTGGTCAGGTTAAGATAGAACAGGATAACTTATTTGATGATATTATCATCACAAGAACTAATGAAAATATGCCAATCGGCTTGGACGCTGATTTCGCTATTGTATAAAGGAGTTTGTTTTGGAAACGGTTAAACTTGCATCGTTAGTTGAAGCCCTTTTATTTGCTCAGGGTAATTCAATATCAATAGATAAGCTTTGTGAGATTTTTGAAGTAGGCAAAAAAGAACTTAAGGCTGCAGTTGTACTCCTTAAGGAAAAGTATGACAAAGAAGATTCTGGTATCGAACTTGTTGAACTTGAGAACAATTTACAGCTTGCAACTAAAGCATTTGCATATGATTATTTAACAAAACTAGTTAAAAATGCTCCTAGATATGTTCTTTCAGATTCAGTACTTGAAACACTTTCTATCGTTGCTTATAAACAGCCTGTAACAAGGGCGGAGATAGAGAAGATAAGAGGTGTATCCTGTGACCATGCTATTAACAAGCTCCTTGAGTATGAACTCATAGAAGAAGTTGGTAGACTTGATGCACCAGGTAAACCACTTTTATTTGGTACTACAGAGCAGTTCCTTAGAAGTTTCGGTGTTAAGTCACTTACAGATTTACCACAGATGAATCCTGAGATTATTGAAGAATTCAAGGAACAGGCTGCATCTGAAGCTACTGAAATAAAAGAAGATAGCATGAATAGTGATATTAATGTTGATATCTAAGTTCTAGGCAAAAATAATGTTAGTCGTCAAAGAAATTTTCATATTCTTTGGCGGCTTTTTTGATGCAAAGAAAATCTAGCATTTTTCCTAAAAAACCTTAAAAAACATATACGAAAATAACAATCAATATGTTATAATATTGAGCGGTGCGGAAATAGCGAGTTTTTTTCCGCAAGATTAATTATTATTAGTGGAGGTCATTAAAATGAGTAGTTCGACAAACTCAGCGAGTATGCGTATTGAAAGCTTACTCGACGAAAAAAGTTTCGTTGAAATCGGTGCTAAAGTTACAGCAAGAAGCACAGATTTTGATCTGAAACAAAACGATACTCCGTCAGATGGTGTTGTAACCGGATACGGAACAATCGATGGCAATCGTGTATATGTTTATGCACAGAACCCAGCTGTTCTTGGAGGAACAATTGGTGAGATGCATGCAAAGAAGATTGCTAACCTTTATGACCTTGCGATGAAGACAGGTACTCCAATCGTTGGTATCGTTGATTCACAGGGTGTTCGTTTACAGGAGTCTACTGATGCTCTTAATGCTATCGGACAGATTATGTTTAAGATGTCTATGGCTAAGGGAGTTATTCCTCAGGTAGTTGCAGTATTTGGTCAGTGCGGCGGTGCACTTGCTTCAGTAGCTGCACTTTCTGATTTTGTATTTATGGAAGAGAAGAACGGTAAGCTTTTCGTTAACTCTCCTAATGCAATCGAAGGTAACTACGCTGAAAAGTGTGATACTTCAAGCGCTGAATATCAGTCAAAGGAAAGCGGTGTAGTTGATTTCGTTGGTAGCGATGCTGATGTATACGCTAAGATCAGAGAGGTAATCTCAATTGTTCCAGCTAACAATGATGATGTTGCTCTTAGCGAATGTGAAGATGATCTTAATCGTAAGGTTGAAGGTATTGAAGGATGCGTAGGCGATACATCAATCCTTCTTTCACAGATTGCTGATGATAACAACTTCGTTGAACTTAAAGAAAACTATGCTAAAGATATGGTTACAGGTTTCATCAAGCTTGATGGCGTAACAATCGGTTGTGTAGCTAACAGAACTGAAGTTATCGGTGAAGATGGCAAGGCTGCTGAGAAGTTTGACGCTGTTCTTACAGCTAAGGGACTTGCTAAGGCTGCTTCTTTCGTAGATTTCTGCGACAGCTTCGGTATCCCTGTTCTTACAATCACTAATACAACAGGTTTCTGCACATGTGCATGTTCAGAAAAGAAGCTTGCTAATGCTAATGCAAACCTTATCTCAGTATTCGCTAACTGTGATGTACCAAGAGTAAATCTTATTGTTGGTAAGGCATTTGGTAGCGCATACATCACAATGAACTCTAAGGCAATCGGTGCTGATCTTACATATGCATGGCCATCAGCTCAGGTTGGTACTATGGATGCTAAGCTTGCTGCTAAGATTATGTATGACGGCAAGGATGCAGATACAATTGCTGCTAAGGCAAATGAGTACAGCGAACTTCAGAACAGCGCAGAAAGTGCTGCAAGAAGAGGATATGTTGATTCAATCATTGATCCTGCTGATACAAGAAAGCATCTTATCTATGCATTTGAGATGTTATTTGCATAAAAAACAACCATAGGAAAGGATGACAATTAAATGAAAAAGATTAAAACTTTATTGCTCATGCTTGCCTGCGTCATTTGCTTTACAGCTTGTGGAAATAATGAAGCTAAAACTATAGATTATAACGAAGAACAGATTAAAGTTCAGACAGATATAATTTATAACTATATTTCACAAGAGGGTATTAAAGAAAAAATTCAGAATTATCCTACATATTTAGGATTAAACGATGATGGATTAGATTATCTTTCAAGTGATTTATTTGAGCTTGGCAAACAGTGCGGTGTTCATCTTAAAATCGAAGGAAAAGTATTCTTAAAAGCAATTGATTCATACAATGATAACCTTGAACTTCTTGGTGATAGAGCTCAGGTTCAGAAAACTGGCGAGTATGATTTCGACGCAAAGAAGGACGAACTTATTGTAACAATGTACCTTACAGGTCCTGTTCATGACGGATCAGTTGAGTTCATGTTTGATAAGAACCTTCATATTACAAGCGTGACTACAAACGTTAAGTATTCACTTGGCGAATCTATGAAGAAGGCTGGTATCAATACAGCAATAGGTATGGGTACAGTTTTCGTAATGCTTGTTGTAATAATGTTTATCATTATGCTTCTTGGCCTTGTACCTAAGTTATTTAACTCTGATGCTAAGAAGAAGAAAGCTGATACTTCTAAGGCAGTAGATAAGACTATCGAAGCTATTGTTGAAAGAGAAGAGGCTGAAAGTGATGACTTAGAACTTATAGCTGTTATTTCAGCTGCTATTGCTGCTACGGAAGGCACATCTACAGATGGCTTCGTAGTAAGAAGTATTAAGAGAATTAGATAATTTTAGGAGGATTTAATCAATGAAGAATTATACAATTACTGTTAATGGTAACGTATATGATGTTACAGTAGAAGAAGGCGCATCTACAGGTGCAGTTGCTGCAGCTCCTAAGGCTGCTCCAAAGGCAGCACCTAAGGCAGCTCCAGCAGCTCCTAAGGCTGCAGGTGGTGCGGGTTCAGTTAAGATTGAAGCTGGTGCAGCTGGTAAGGTATTCAAGATTGTTGCTAACGTTGGCGACTCAGTTAAGAAGGGTGACACAGTAGTAGTTATCGAAGCTATGAAGATGGAAATCAACCAGGTTGCTCCTCAGGATGGTGTAGTTGCAAGTATTGACTGTGCAGTAGGTGATGCAGTTGAAGGTGGCGCAGTTATCGCAACATTAAAATAATTGACTGATATAGTTAATTAACACTATTACGGAGGTAAATAAGATGTTAGACATTTTAAAGAATCTGCTTGGTCAGATGGCTTTCATGAATGATGCGTTTACATATAAGAACGTAATCATGATTGTTGTTGCTTGCGTCTTTCTCTTCCTTGCTATTAAATTAGAATTTGAACCATTACTTCTTGTTCCAATTTCTTTTGGTATGTTATTAGTTAATATTTATCCTGATATCATGCTTAGCTTTAAGGATTCAAGCAACGGAGTAGGCGGTTTGCTTTATTACTTCTATGTATTAGACGAATGGGCAATCCTTCCTTCACTTATATTCCTTGGTGTTGGTGCGATGACAGACTTCGGTCCACTTATTGCTAACCCAAAGAGTTTCTTATTAGGTGCTGCGGCTCAGTTTGGTATTTTTGCAGCATATTTCGGAGCATTATTTGCAGGTGCTATGGGATGGGCAGACTTCAACGATAAGGCTGCTGCAGCTATCTCAATCATCGGTGGTGCTGATGGTCCTACATCAATCTTCCTTGCTGGTAAGCTTGGACAGACAAAGTACCTTGGACCTATCGCAGTTGCTGCATATTCATATATGTCACTGGTTCCACTTATCCAGCCACCTATTATGAAGGCACTTACAACTAAGAAGGAAAGAGCTATTAAGATGGCTCAGCTTAGACCTGTAACAAAGCTTGAGAAGATTCTCTTCCCAATCATCGTTACAATCGTGGTTTCAGTTGTACTTCCTACAACAGCTCCACTTGTTGGTATGCTTATGCTTGGTAACCTCTTTAGAGAGTCAGGCGTTGTTAGACAGCTTCAGGAAACAGCTTCTAACGCACTTATGTACATCGTAGTTATCATCCTTGGTACATCAGTTGGTGCTACAACAAGTGCTGAAGCATTCCTTAACACAGAAACATTATTCATCGTTGCATTAGGACTTGTGGCATTCTGCTTTGGTACAGCTGCCGGTGTATTATTCGGTAAGCTTATGTGCGTATTCTCTGGCGGTAAGATCAATCCTCTTATCGGTTCAGCAGGTGTATCTGCCGTACCTATGGCTGCCCGTGTATCTCAGAAGGTTGGTTCTGAAGCAGACCCAACTAACTTCCTTCTGATGCATGCTATGGGACCTAACGTTGCCGGTGTTATCGGTACTGCAGTTGCAGCTGGTACATTCATGGCAATATTCGGTGTATTCTAAAGCAAATGATATTCTTCCAGCTGGAAGATAAGACGGGGTCTGCTAGTTGCAGAACTATGACATATGATTAATTGAAAGGAAATAAAACAATGGGTGTTAAAATTACAGAAACAGTACTTCGTGATGCTCATCAGTCTCTTATTGCTACAAGAATGCCTACTGAGATTATGCTTCCTATCGTAGATAAGATGGATAAGATTGGTTACCATTCAGTAGAATGTTGGGGTGGTGCAACATTCGATGCTTCACTTAGATTCTTAAAGGAAGATCCATGGGATAGACTTAGAAAGCTTCGTGATGGATTCAAGAATACAAAATTACAGATGTTATTCAGAGGACAGAATATCCTCGGATATCGTCCATATGCAGATGACGTTGTTTACTCATTCGTTGAGAAGTCAATCTCAAACGGTATTGATATAATCCGTATCTTTGACTGCCTTAACGATCTTCGTAACCTTCAGGCTGCAGTTGATGCTACAAACAAGATTAAGAAGCAGGAAGGCCGTGGTGAGGCTCAGATAGCTCTTTCTTATACACTTGGTGATGCATATACACTTGATTACTGGGCAAAGATGGCTAAGGATATCGAGAACATGGGTGCAGATTCAATCTGTATCAAGGATATGGCTGGTCTTCTTGTTCCTTACAAGGCAGAAGAGCTTGTTAAGACTCTTAAGGAATCTACAAAGCTTCCTATCCAGTTACATACACACTACACATCAGGTGTTGCTTCTATGACATATCTTAAGGCAGCTGAAGCAGGTGTAGATGTCATCGACTGTGCTATCTCTCCATTTGCTATGGGTACTTCACAGCCTGCAACAGAAGTTATGGTTGAAGCATTCAAAGGAACAGATCTTGATACAGGTCTTGACCAGAATAAGCTTGCTGAAATCGCTGATTACTTTGCACCATACAGAGAAGAGTGCTTAAAGAGCGGTCTTATGAACACTAAGGTTCTTGGTGTTAACATTAAGACACTTCTTTATCAGGTACCAGGTGGTATGCTTTCTAACATGGTTTCTCAGCTTAAAGAGCAGGGAGCTGAAGATAAGTTCCGTGCAGTGCTTGAAGAGATTCCTAAGGTTCGTAAGGACTGCGGTGAGCCACCTCTTGTTACACCTTCATCACAGATCGTTGGTACACAGGCTATCTTCAACGTACTTATGGGCGAGAGATATAAGATGGCTACTGGTGAGTTCAAGGATTTACTTCGTGGTAAGTATGGTCAGACAGTTAAGCCTATGAATCAGGAAATTATCGACAAGGTTATTCCTGGTGAAGAAAGACATACAGAACGTTCTGCAGATGCTGCTGGTCTTACTAACGAGATGGAGAAGATTGAAGCAGAGATGAAGCAGTATAAGCAGCAGGATGAAGACGTACTTTCATACGCACTTCTTCCACAGGTTGCTACTGAATTCTTCCAGTACAGAGAAGCTCAGCAGACTGGCGTAGATGCTAAGAAGGCTGATAAAGAAAATGGCGCTTATCCTGTATAAGCATTAGACCAAAGCTAATTAAATATATAATAATAATTAATTAATACGACCCCGCTTACAGCGATGATTTGGCCCTGCCTTACGTCTCTTGTAAGGCGGGGTTGTATTATTTTTGGAGATTTTATAGAATGAGTATGTTTGAGATAATGATATTAAGTATAAAAACAGATTCAAGCATTATATAAGGTATTACATGTCGGCTTGAATTGTTATTATAAGGATATAGATTTAATGAAAGATATTATTGTTGTTGGCGGCGGCGCTGCCGGCATGATGGCTGCCATAGCTGCAGCTGAAAATGGGAATAAGGTTACCTTAATAGAACGCAATGATAAGCTTGGTAAGAAGATATTCATTACAGGTAAAGGAAGATGTAACGTTACTAACGCCTGCGATACTACAGAGTTTTTTAATCAGGTAATATCCAATCCTAAATTCTTATATAGTTCTATATATGGTTATGACCATGACATGGTCTATGACTTCTTTGAATCTAACTCATGTCCTCTAAAAATCGAAAGAGGAGAAAGAGTATTTCCAGTAAGTGACCATTCTTCAGATATTATAAGAACTCTAGAAAATGTTCTTAAGAAAAAGAATGTTAAAATACTTAAGAATAAATATGTTACAGAACTTAATGTTAAAGAAGGAAAAATTACTGGCCTTAAAATAGCAAATACAAGGCCAAGCAAATCAGGTAGCTTTGTTACATTTGAACCTGAAAAGATGACGGAAAGTATATCTGCCCATGCTGTTATACTTGCTACTGGAGGCATTTCATATAGAGTTACTGGTTCAGATGGTAATATGTTTAAACTTTTAACAAAGCTTGGACACACTATTACGGAGCTAAGACCTGGACTTGTTCCATTAGAGTCTAAAGATTCATGGATTAGTCCATTATCAGGCTTATCACTTAAGAATGTTAGCCTACGTCTTATGGTTAATAATAAAAAGGTCTATGATGGCTTTGGAGAGATGCTTTTTACCCACTTTGGTATAAGTGGACCTTTAGTTTTAACTGGAGCATCTTATCTTAATAAGAAGTATGCTGGTCAGCCTTGCAAGGCTATAATTGATCTTAAGCCGGCACTTGATCATGATACTCTTGATAAGCGCATCTTACGTGACTTTGAAGATAATAAGAATAAGTCATTAAAGAACGGGATATCAGGACTTCTTCCATCTAAACTTATATCAGTTATTCCATTACTAGCAGGAATAGATGAAGATAAGAAAGTTAATGAGATAACAAAAGAAGAAAGAGAAAAAATTGTTCATACTTTAAAGAATCTGGAAATCAATATAACCGGTTCAAGAGACTTTAATGAAGCTATTATTACTATAGGCGGTGTAAGTACCAAAGAGATTAATCCATCTACTATGGAATCAAAGATAATTAAAAATCTTTTCTTTGCTGGTGAGATGATTGATGTTGACGCTTTAACAGGAGGCTACAACCTTCAAATTGCCTGGTCTACAGGACACCTTGCTGGTCAAAGTGTTAATGAAGTATAAATAAGGCTTGTCCTTAAATATAAATGCGAAAAGAATTTTTGGGAGGAATATAATATGTCATTTGTAATTGCAATTGATGGACCTGCAGGAGCAGGAAAAAGTACTATAGCTAAGGCTGTATCAAAGAAACTTAATTCTATTTATGTAGATACAGGAGCTATGTATAGATCTATAGCATTATTCATGATTAGAAATAATGTTTCTAAGGAAGATACAGCTTCTATAGCTGCAAAATCTAAGGATGCGGATGTGACTATTAACTATGAAGGCGGCGTTCAGAACGTAATCCTTAACGGTGAGAATGTTAACGGTCTTATTAGAACAGAAGAAGTAGGTAATATGGCTTCTGTAGTTTCTGCCGTTCCTGAAGTTAGAGCGCATCTTTTACAGCTTCAGCGTAACCTTGCTGCATCAACAGATGTTGTTATGGATGGTAGAGATATAGGTACAACAGTACTTCCTGATGCAAACCTTAAGGTATACCTTACAGCATCTTCAAAGGTAAGAGCTAAAAGAAGATATGATGAGCTTACAGCAAAGGGCGAATCTTGTGATATTGATGTTATCGAGAAGGATATTATTGATAGAGACCATAGAGATATGACTAGAGAAATATCACCTCTTAAGCAGGCTGATGATGCTATCTTAGTTGATTCTTCTGATATGACTATTGAAGAAGTTGAAAATAAGATTATCGAACTTGCTAAGGCTGCTGGTAAGTAATTATGGAAATATTAAAGGCTGATAGTGCAGGTTTCTGCTTTGGTGTTAAGAGAGCAGTAGACGCAGTTTACGAAAATATAGAATCTAAAGACAAACTATATACTTATGGACCAATTATTCATAATGATGAAGTTGTTAAGGATTTAGAGTCTAAAGGGGTAACTATCTTATCTACTCCAGAAGAACTGGTCAATGCCAAAGATGGAACGGTTATAATAAGAAGTCATGGTGTATCAAAAGAGATTATTGACCTTTTAGAGGAAAATAATATTGATTATATTGATATGACATGTCCTTTTGTAAAGAGAATTCATAACACTGTTTACAAAGAATCTGATGATAAAAATATTATAATTATTGGTAATCCTGTACACCCTGAAGTAGTTGGAATTATGGGCTGGTCAAGGGGTAAAGCCTTCGCAGTAGAGAAGGAAGAAGACGTTTCGAAGATTCCATTTCCTAAAGATCAGCAAATATGCGTGGTCTCACAGACTACATTTAACTACAATAAATTTCAAGAACTTGTTGAAATATTGCAAAAAAACGGTTATTATATATACATTGTGAATACTATCTGTGACGCTACTAGAAAGCGCCAAAGTGAAGCTAAAGAAATTGCTTCCAAGGTAGATGCAATGATTGTAATAGGGGATAAAAAGAGTTCTAATTCCAAGAAACTCTACGAGATCTGTGGAGGTGTATGTGAAAAGACACAGTTTATACAGTCACTACATGAACTTAATGATTCTTTGTTACAAGGAGCATCTCAGATAGGTATTACTGCGGGGGCTTCCACCCCAAACAATATTATTGAGGAGGTTCAAAATTATGTCAGAATTAACTTTTGAACAAATGCTGGAAGAATCATTTAAAAATATTCATGTGGGGGATGTAGTGGAAGGAACTGTAATCGCAGTAGCACCTGAAGAGATAGCTGTAAACATCGGTTATAAGTCTGATGGTATTGTTTCTAAGAACGAGTATTCTAATGACAGTTCTATTGATTTAACACAGGCTGTTAAAGTTGACGATACAATAACAGTTAAAGTCCTTAAACTGAATGATGGAGATGGACAGGTTGTCCTCTCACACAAGAGAGTTGTTGCTGAAAAGGTTAGCGCAGTTCTCGAAGAGGCATTTAACAACAAGACACCACTTAAGGCTACAGTAACAGAAGTAGTTAAGGGCGGACTTAAGGTTGTTGTTGATGAAGTGCCTGTATTTATTCCTGCTTCACTTGCTACAGATTCATTTGGCAAGAAAGACCTTTCAGATATGGCTGGAACAGAAGTTGAGTTCGTTATGAGCGAGTTCAATCCTAAGAAGAGACGCTATATCGGTGACTGCAGAACTATTCTTGCAGAGAAGAAAGCAGCTGAAAGAGAAAAAGTACTTTCATCAATCAATGTTGGTGATGTTATCGAAGGTGAAGTTAAGAACGTTACTAACTTCGGTGCATTCGTTGATATAGGAGGAGCTGATGGTCTTCTTCATATCTCTGAGATGAGCTGGGGTAGAATTGATCACCCACAGAACGTATTCAGACGTGGTGATAAGGTTAAGGTATTCGTTAAAGAGATTAACGGAGACAAGATTGCACTTTCTGCTAAGTTTGAAGATGAGAATCCTTGGACAGATGCTGACAGCAAGTTTGCCATCGGTAGCGTAGTTAAGGGTACAGTTGCAAGAATGACAGATTTCGGTGCATTTGTTAACCTTGGTAACGGTGTTGATGCTCTTCTTCATGTTTCTCAGATTGCTAGAGAACATATCGAGAAACCTTCTGATGTACTTAAGGTAGGTCAGGAAATCGAAGCTGAAATCGTTGATGTTAACGTAGAAGAGAAGAAGATTAGCCTTTCAATCAAAGCACTTCTTCCAGAAGCTCCAGAAAGCGAAGAAGCAACAGCTGAAGAATCAGCAGAATAATTATAAGATTTAGTTTGGAATCTATATAAATTTATGCTCTCTGAATATTATTTTCAGAGAGCATATTTTTTATTTTTAAAGTTTCCTAATATAGTTTTTTTTGATAAAATATATACATATATTCTAGAATGAAACCTACGAGAGAGAAGGGGGTTAAATATGGCAGACGATTATGAAGGATTCAAATCCAAAGTATTATCTATGACTGGCATAGATCTTTCTTGTTATAAGGAAAGACAGATGAAGAGACGTATCGACGCTCTTATTGCTAATCATAAGGCAAAGGGTTACTTGGATTTTGTTGATATTCTTAAGAAGGATCAGAAGGTATTTGAAGAATTTGTTGCATATCTTACTATCAATGTTTCTGAATTTTATCGTAATCCAGAACAGTGGGAGTTCATGGATAAAACTGTTATCCCAGAATTAATTAAGAAGTTTGGTAAAACACTTAAAATCTGGTCAGCAGCTTGCTCAACAGGCGATGAGCCATATTCACTTGTTATGGCCTTATCTAAGCATATTCCACTTAATCAGATAACAATTACAGCTACTGATATTGATAAACAGATTTTAGCTAAAGCTCAGGTCGGTTTATATAATGAAAAATCTATAGCTGCAGTTCCTGATGAATTCAAGAAGAAGTATTTCACTAAGGTTGGTAATTCTTACAAGATTTCTGATGAGATTAAGGCAAGGGTTAAGTTCTCTCAGCATAACTTACTTGCTGATAAGTATCCTACAAACTACAACATGATAGTTTGTCGTAACGTACTTATCTACTTTACAGATGAAGCTAAGGAAGAAATCTTTAAGAAGTACTGTGATTCTCTTGTTCAAGGCGGAGCACTTTTTATAGGCTCTACAGAACAGATTATTAACTACGCAGAACTTGGTTATAAGCGAATGAATTCATTCTTCTACGAGAAAGTTTAATTAGAAAAATTAAAGCTCCGGTATAACCGGAGCTTTTTTATTCAATTCCGTTTTTAAGCATTGAGTCTAATATGTGAGAAGCATACATAGAAAATGCTGAACGGGATTTTTTGAAATCATCTGTAAGTTCAAAGAACATTGCTTTTGATTTATATTCGCGTTTGAAGAATGGTGTAAATACTAAGTCAAACTGTGGTAAGAACTTTGATTTTTTACGAGTATAGCAGTTAGATGCATTAGCCTGTATACGGTGTGATTTATCAACGTATGAGGCAACTGACTTATGCATAGCAATATCTTCAGCTGGGAGGTAGTAATAGTTCTTATAGTTAGAGTAGAAATACTTCATCTCTTCATCGTACATAGGAACTGAAAGAGAACCATCTAAACCTTCAGCAGTAAATTTACATCCAAGAGATTTAAATGATACAGGCATAGGAAGTGGAGATTCAAAACGAAGCTTCATAACGATTTCTTCGCTGCCACGTCTGTCATCACCGTTATAGTAATTTGCCTGAGCCTTCATAACTCTAATTGGCTTATTGAATATATCTGAGTATGAGAGCATAGATACTACACTTAACATACCCTTAAGATCTTCCTCATTATGAAGAAGAAGTTCATTAAGTTCGTTTTCTGTTGGATTACATACGTAGTTATGATACTTAGAAATAAGTTCTCTTCCTGAATATGTATCTTCACGGTCGAGTCCGAGAAAATCTTCAACAGTTTTCTGCTTAAGATCTGCAAGTGGGAATAAATCTCTGCAAAGAGTTATTCTTCTGTATATATCTATACCACCACAGTTATCAAAGTTATAATCTAAGTTGTATTCCTCACATTTTTTAAGAAGATAAGGGATATCAAAGTTATTACCATTGTAGTGGATAAGATATTTGTATTTCTTTAAGAATTCAAAGAATGATGTAAGAACTTGAAGTTCTTCCTCATATTTTTCTGCGAACCACTGAATAGAATGATATGATTCGTTTTCGTAGTATACGCAACCTATTAAGTAAAGGTTTGAATTCTTTGGTGTAAGACCAGTAGTTTCTATATCAAGAAAAATGATATCTTTAAGATCAGCAAGAGATTCAAGATTGTAATTTGGTTTTAATTCTTCAAAATTTGTTGTAATTGTCTTCATAAACAAAACCCTTTATTCAAAAATATATACCTTATCAATAATATCATATTTTCGCCTGTATCGTTAGTGCTTTTTTATTGTAAAAATGTGCTGATAACCAAGCGTATTTATTGTTACCAATAAGCAGTGTTATGTGGTTATAAATGCTCGCAAGGCTACTTCTTCCGTGTTATAATTAAAAACAGTGAGACTAAAGAATAGGAGGCGTTATTATTATGGGGCGTAATACCTTTAAAGGCGGAATTCATCCCTATGATGGCAAGGATTTGTCTAAAGACAAACCTATAGAATCATTTAAGCCTGGTAAGCTTCTTTATTATCCTTTATCACAGCATATTGGCGCACCTGCCAAAGCTATAGTAAATAAGGACGATAGAGTTCTTCGTGGTCAGATGATTGCAGAAGCGGGAGGATTCGTATCAGCACCTATCTATGCATCTGTTTCAGGGGTTATTAAGGGCATAGAAAAGCACAGAGTAGTATCTGGCGATATGGTGGACTGTATAGTTCTTGAAAACGATGAAAAGTATGAAGAGGCTGAGCCTATAAATACTGCTAAATTAGAAGATATGTCTAGGGACGATATTATCGGCGTGGTTAGTAAAGCTGGTATTATCGGTATGGGTGGTGCCGGATTCCCTACACATGTTAAATTATCTCCTAAGGATCCAGACGCAATTGAGTATATAATAGTTAACTGCGCCGAGTGTGAGCCTTATCTTACAAGTGATTATAGAAAGATGCTTGAAGAACCAGACAAGTTAATAAAGGGTCTTTCTATTGAAGTATCTTTATTTAAAAATGCTAAAGGTATTCTTGCAGTTGAAGATAATAAGATGGACTGCGTGGAATTACTTACTGAAAAAGCAAAAGAGTATTCTAATATCGAAGTACTTCCTCTTAAAACTAAATATCCACAGGGTTCTGAAAGACAGCTTATATATGCCTGTACAAAACGGAAGATTAACTCTAAGATGCTTCCAGCAGACGCTGGCTGCGTAGTTAATAACGTTGATACTGTTATATCTATTTACAAGGCTGTAGTAGAAGGAAAGCCTCTTATGGATAGAATAGTAACAGTTACTGGTGATGCTATTAATAATCCTAAGAACTTCGAAGTTCCTGTAGGTACCATTTACTCAGAACTTCTTGAAGCAGCTGGTGGATTTAAAACAGAGCCTAAGAAAGTTATATCTGGTGGTCCTATGATGGGTATGGCTTTATTTACTTTAGATGTTCCTGTAACTAAGGCTTCATCAGCACTTCTTTGTATGACAAAAGATGACGTATCAGAGCTTAAGCAAACACAGTGTATTAACTGTGGTAGATGTGCTCAGGTTTGTCCATCAAGATTACTTCCAGGTTTTGTAGCTGATTATGCTGATGCTTATGATGAAGAGATGTTTCTTAAGTACGGCGGACTTGAGTGCGTAGAATGTGGTTCTTGTTCTTATGTTTGTCCAGCTAGAAAACATCTTGCTCAGTCTATAAAGTCTATGCGTAAGATTCAGCTGGCTAAAAAGAAAAAATAAAAAGAAAGGATATGTAAAATGAGCAATTTATACAATGTATCATCTACGCCACATATTAGGGGTAAAATGAGCACACAGCTTATTATGCTTATTGTAGTTATATCCCTTCTTCCAGCTTGCGGATTTGGCGTATACAATTTTGGATTAAGAGCATTATTTGTTCTCTTATTCTCAGTAGTAAGCTGCGTATTATCAGAATATGTATTTAATCTTATTACTAAAAGACCTAATTCTATTTCTGACTTGTCAGCTGTTGTAACAGGTTTATTACTTGGCATGAACCTTCCTTCATCAGTTCCATTTTTTGTTCCGGTACTTGGTGGTTTCTTTGCGATTATTGTTGTAAAGATGTTATTTGGCGGACTTGGTCAAAACTTTATGAACCCAGCACTTGGTGCAAGATGTTTCTTGCTTATATCATTTCCAAAGCTTATGACAGACTTTGTTTATAACGGAGCATCTGGTGCAACACCACTTGCGCAGGTGAAGAATGGTGGCTGTCCTGATCTTCATAAGATGATTATAGGTAATATTCCAGGTACAATCGGTGAAACATCTATGATAGCTATAGTTCTTGGTGCCTGCATCATGATTATGTTTGGTATCATCGATTTAACTATCTCAGGAACTTATATTGTTTCATTTGGTATATTTCTTCTGGCATTTGCAGGAAAGGGATTTGATTACACCTTCCTTTGCTATCACCTTGCTGGTGGTGGTCTTATGCTTGGTGCCTTCTTTATGGCAACAGACTATGTTACTAGACCATATACCAAGAAGGGACAGGTTATATATGGTATATTCCTTGGATTCTTAACTGCAATCTTTAGAGTATTTTCTCCATCAGCAGAGGGAGTATCATATGCAATTATTATCGGAAACCTTATAGTTCCTTTAATTGACAGAATTACTGTTCCAAAGCCATTTGGATGCGAAAAAACTAAAAAGGAGGGAGCAAAATGAAAACAATCATAAAAGATTCTCTTATCCTTTTTGCAATAACACTTGTGGCAGGCCTTCTCCTTGCGGTGGTAAATCAGATTACTGCACCTAAGATTGATGAGGCAAAGAAGAAGCAGAAAGAAGAAGCATGCAAGGCTGTCTTTGTTGACGCTTCATCATTTAAAGAAGTCCCTGAATTACTTGAGGACGCTGATGTAGTAGCATATCAGGCTACTGATTCAAAGATTCAGTGCACTGAAGTATTAGCTGCTTATGATGAGAATAATAACCTTCTTGGCTATATTCTTAATATGACAACAAAAGAAGGTTATGGCGGCGAGATAAGCTTTATGATGGGGGTTAGAAATGACCGCACTGTCAATGCTTTATCAATACTTACAACTAATGAAACTGTAGGTCTTGGCCTACAGGCTGAAAGCGTTCTCCTTCCTCAGTTTGAGAATAAGAACGTTGGAACATTTAAATATACTAAGATGGGAAGTTCAGCACCTGATGAGATAGATGCAATTAGCTCTGCAACAATTACAACTAATGCATTTGTCAATGCTGTAAATAATGGTCTTGGTTTATTTGACATTATCTCTGGTAAAGGAGGTGCTTTTTAATGGCTAATGAAAAGAAAGAAAGCCTTGGAAAAGGCATAGTTAAAACCTTTACTAACGGTCTTATATTTGAAAATCCAACATTTGTACTTATGCTTGGTATGTGTCCAACCCTTGCAGTTACATCATCTGCAATTAATGGTATGGGTATGGGATTAACAACTATGGTTGTACTTACACTTAGTAATATAATTATTTCTCTTCTTAGAAATGTTATACCTGCTAAAGTTCGTATCCCTGCATACATAGTTATTATTGCATCATTTGTTACTATAGTTGGACAGTTCTTAGAGGCTTACCTGCCAGCGCTTAATGCTTCCCTTGGTATGTTTATACCTCTTATAGTTGTTAACTGTATTATTCTTGGTAGAGCAGAAAGTTTTGCTTCAAAGAATAACTTTATCTTATCGGCATTTGACGGAATTGGTATGGGACTTGGTTTTACATGTGCCCTTACAATTATCGGTCTTGTTAGAGAACTTCTTGGTGCCCATAAGATGTTCGGTTTTTCACTTACAGAGATAGCTACTAATATTGGAGCAAATGGTCTTGCTGATTGGTTCTCTAAGCAAACACCTATAGCAATATTTGTTATGGCTCCTGGTGCTTTCTTTGTACTTGCAGCACTTTGTGCAATTCTTAATAACATTAAGAATAAGAAAGATTCAGCTGGTATACCTAATAAGTTATTATCTGGATGCTCATCAGAACATGATTGCTCTTCTTGTTCTCAAAGAGGCGGTTGCCATAGTGCATTCTATGATACTAAGGCAAAGAATCAGCCTATAAGCAAGATGGGAGAGGAGGCTAAGAACAATGATTAAAGAACTTTTGATTATAGCTATAAGCTCAGCTCTTATTTCCAATGTAGTACTTAGTCAGTTCTATGGACTTTGTCCTTTCCTTGGAGTTTCAAAGCAACTTAAAACTGCTGCCGGAATGGGCCTTGCTGTTATATTCGTTATTACATTATCATCCCTTGTATCAAGTGTTATTTATATCTATATACTTGATAAGCTGGGACTCGGTTACTTAAAAACTATTGTATTTATTCTGGTAATTGCCTGTCTGGTACAGTTTGTTGAGATGTTTCTTAAGAAGAAAATACCTTCTCTATATGAAGCGCTTGGTGTTTACCTTCCACTTATTACAACTAACTGTGCAGTACTTGGTACAGCCCTTACTAACGTACAGAACTATGGAACTGAAAAGCATGCAATTCTTTTCGGAGTTATGAATGGTTTTGCTACATCATTTGGCTTCTTTATATCAATCTGCATATTAGCTGGTATAAGAGAGAAAATTGCCAGAAATAATATTCCAAAAGCATTCCGAGGTATGCCAATAGTTCTTGTTACAGCTGGACTTATGGCTATAGCCTTCTGCGGATTCTCAGGACTTTTATAAGGCCTAACAGTAAAGAAGAAAGGAATGATTAATTATGGATATTAATGCAATACTTATAGCTGTTGCTGTTATAGCATTTCTGGGACTCTTTATAGGTCTTTTCCTTGGAATCGCAGGCGACAAGCTTAAAGTTGAAGAAGATGAAAGAATAGGACTGGTTGAAAGCGTACTACCAGGTAACAACTGTGGTGGTTGTGGCTACGCAGGATGCTCTGCTATGGCTAAGGCTATTGTAGAAGGTTCAGCGCCAGTTAATGGCTGCCCAGTTGGTGGTGAAAAAGTGGCTAAGAATATAGCTGAGATTATGGGTGTTGATTCTGGTGAATCAGTACGTATGACTGCATTTGTAAAATGTAATGGCGACTGTGAGAAAGCTACTAAAAACTACACATATTCAGGCGTTAAAGACTGCCGAATGTTATCATTTGTACCTGGTAAAGGTGAGAAGGCTTGCTCTTACGGCTGCCTTGGTTACGGTACATGTGTAAAAGAGTGCCCATTCGATGCTATTCATATTGTTGATGGTATAGCTAAGGTTGATAAGGAAAGATGTAAAGCCTGCGGCAAATGCGTGGCTATCTGTCCTAAGAATCTTATAGAACTTATTCCTTATGATGCTGCATATAGCGTAGCATGTTCATCTAAGGATAAGGGGCCAGATGCAATGAAGAACTGTAAGGTTTCTTGTATAGGGTGTGGACTTTGTAAGAAGAACTGCCCTGTAGAAGCTGTTGAAGTAATCGATTTCTTAGCTAAGATTGATTATGAAAAATGCCAGGGCTGCGGAGCCTGCGCTGAGAAGTGTCCTAAGAAGGCTATAGTAAAGAACTAGAAGAACTAAAAGAATTAGTTATATAAATAATCTTCAAAGCCTGAAGAATATACAGGACTATAATCATCAAGTATGTACATACATTCATAGCCTGGATAATTGTCCTTGAGGAACTTTAGACCTTCCTTAGTTCCGAGAGCAAATAAGGTTGTAGACAGGCCATCGCATATAGTTGATGAATCACCTATAACGGTTACGCTGTAGATATTATTATCTATAGGGTAGCCGTTATTTTTATCAAGAATATGATGATAATACTTGCCATTGTAGTACAGATATCTTTCGTATATACCTGAGGTAACAACGCTTTTATTATTTATATTTAGAGTGCAATAATATTCTGAAGAATCAAAAGGTTTTTCTATGCCTATAATATAGCTATCTTTGCCTTCGGGACTTCCGATGCAGTCTACGTTGCCGCCAAGATTAATAAGGGCATTGTCTATACCCTGTGATAATAAATATTCTTTAATTTGATCTGTAATATACCCTTTTGCAATAAAGCCAAGGTTGATTGTCTGATCTTCGCCTATTGTTACTGTGTTTTTATCTACTTTTATATTTCTGTAATCAACAGTGGCTAATGCATTTTTAATATCCTCATCAGATGGAAGAGGATTATTTTTATTTGCAAGTTCATTAGAAAATGTCCATAATACGTATACACTATTAATACTTGGGTCAATTATGCCATTTGTCTTATCTGAGAAAATAAGAGCCTGTGATAAAAGATATGTTGTATCACTAGACACAGTAACAACTTTTTTTTCTGAATTTATTTTAAATATATCGCTGGATTCTATAGATGGTGAGAAGAGATTGTCGTATTTCTTACATATATCCTCGAGTCCCTGAACGATATTCTCGTTACAATTATCATAGATAGTAATTTCAATATAGGTATCAAAATAAAAGCCAGAAAACTTATAAGGGCTATTCGTATAATTATTAGAATCTTTCTTTAATCCCTTATAAATTAACAGGACCATGATTAAAATAAGGATTATATATATAGTTCTTTTAAGGATTATTTTTTTCATGACTGTATTATAAATCCAAATAAGATATAATAATATAAGTAATTAATAAAGGGGACATATTTACATGCGACTTGATGACGATTTCGAAGAAGAAGACGACGATTATATAAGCGAATATGAGATGGCTTCTAAAAAGAAGGTTACTAATTTGTATGCCATAGTATGTGCCAGCGCAGTTATACTTCTTGCTCTGGTTGTTGTTTTTGCGTCTAATTCAAAGAATAATCATAAATATACAAACCAGTCTGCCTCTAATAATGCTACGGCTACTCCAAAGGGCGATGACTATTATATATCAGGTGAAACCAGAGTGGCTTCTGATCTTGATTTCTGGGATGACTATAACCAGACACCTAAGCCGGTTTCTGACAATGTAGTTGTTTCGGTTAATGAAGCACTTAACGAGGAAAATGACCCATCAACAGATGGTAACCATACAAAGATTGTTCATGCAGATGGTTCAGAAGAGTGGATAGAGATTAATAAGGGCCTGCCTCTTAATGATTATAACTTTGACAATCTTTCCTACAAGAAGCCATTTATGCAGTATTCAGAGAATAATCATATAGTTTCTTACGAAGGTGTAGACGTATCGAAGGTAGAAGATTATATAGATTACAATGCTCTTAAAAATGCTGGCGTAGATTTTGTAATGATTAAACTTGGCCAAAGAGGATATTCTTCAGCAGAGCTTTCTTTAGATGAGAACTTTGAAGATAATATTGAAAGAGCAACTGCTGCTGGACTTGATGTAGGAGTATATTTCTTCTCTCAGGCTACAACAACAGAAGAAGCAGTAGAAGAGGCTGAATTTGTTATTGGTGCCATATCAGAAAACAAGGTAACATATCCTGTTTGTTACTATATAGAACCTATATCTGGTGTTGAAACACGTAATGATAAAATAAGCCAGATTCAGCGCACTAACTATGCCAAGGCATTTTTAGAGAAGATATCTGAAGCTGGATACTATCCAATGATTTATGGTTCTAAAGAGTATCTTATTCAGAAGTATTCACTTGGTTCATTACTTGGAACTGGTTACGATTACTGGCTGACTCAGGAAGAAGATATACCTGATTACCCGTATAACTTTGGTATGTGGCGGTATACCACAAAAGGAAAAGTAGATGGAATATCTGGATATGCCAATTTGGATATTTGTTTTATTGACTATTCTATAAGATGATTTAAACCTGATAATTAATGATTTTATCTGAGATTTCAAGTTCAAGATATATATGAGCATATTCCTTTGGAGACATACCTAAAATCTTGTTTAAAGCATATTTTTTACCTATGCCTTTTTGTATAAGTATATCAGCAGCCTTGTTATAAGCAATGGCTGCTTTTTCTATTGTGTCATAGGTTCCAATAATATAATTACCATTAACATGAATATAGGCTTTGTATAAAAGCCCATCTTCAGCATTAATAATCTCAACACCGTTATACGTGTTAAGAAGTTCTATATTGGAATATCTAAAGTCAAGATTATCACCGTTTATAAAGTTATAATCTCTTCCAACTACAGCATTGGCCTTGATTCCATATTTAGAAAAGATGCTAAGCTGAGAACCGAAGTTTGAAACAAACATATGGCCCTGTCTACGCATGATTTTATGAGAGGAATAGAAGAAGAGGTCATCAAGATCAAACTTAAGAATCTCTTCAGGAGACAGATAATAGTAAAATAATCCTGGTCTAAGATAGATAGGATTGGCAAAGTATATGTTGTTATCTCTGTAGTTTATAAGACTAACCCATTTATCAAAAGACAGCTTAGATACATCGGTATAATCACGAAGAGTTATTCCGGCATCAGAAGTAATCATAAGAGCATCTTCATAGGCGTCCTTGGCATCTTTTTCATTATCAAAAGAGCCTAGACTTAGAGACTTGTTCTTATAAGCTAAGAAAACTCTGTAATATAAACTTTTGTCGTTTTTACGGGCTTTATAAACACCGGATTTACTATTTGTCATGGATAAATTATATCAAATGCTAAAATAGGTGACAATTAGGTGTAATATGTTTACTATTTTCTTTACTCTATGTTATAATCGTTGCGTTAATAAAGAAAATTAGGTATATAATTCCGGTTTAAACTGGGTTTGCGCATGATGCGCAGCATAGAAGAAAGGTTGGTTAATACTATGGACGTTATGTATTCAAGTACAAGAAATGCATCTGAAAAATATACAGCTTCTAAGGCTATTCTTCAGGGACTTGCTCCAGATGGAGGTTTATTTGTGCCTTCATTTATTCCTAAGTTTGATAAGACACTTGATGAGCTTATGAATCTTAACTATCAGGATACAGCTTATGAAGTTATGAAACTTCTTCTTAGCGATTTTACAGAAGAAGAACTTAGATATTGCATTAACTCTGCTTATGATGAGAAGTTTGATACAGAAGTTATTGCTCCGCTTTGCTATGCAGACGGTGCATATTACTTAGAGCTTTTCCATGGTAAAACAATTGCTTTCAAGGATATGGCTCTTTCAATTCTTCCATATCTTATGACAACAGCCGCAAAGAAGAATGACCTTAAGGAAAAGATTATTATTCTTACAGCTACATCTGGCGATACAGGTAAGGCTGCCCTTGCTGGTTTCGCTGATGTTGAAGGAACAGGTATCGTTGTATTCTTCCCTAAGGATGGTGTAAGTGCTGTTCAGAAGAAACAGATGGTAACTCAGAAGGGTAAGAACGTTAAGGTTATTGGTATTCATGGTAACTTTGATGATGCTCAGACTGGTGTAAAGAAGATGTTTGGTGATCAGGCACTTCGTGATGAACTTAAGAAGGGTGGATATGTATTCTCTTCTGCAAACTCAATTAATATAGGCCGTCTTGTACCTCAGATTGCTTACTATGTATACGCTTATACAAATCTTGCTAGAAGCGGTAAGATTAACAATGGCGATGAGATTAATGTTGTAGTTCCAACAGGTAACTTCGGTAATATCCTTGCAGCATACTATGCTAAGAACATGGGACTTCCAATTAAGAAACTTATCTGTGCATCAAATGATAACAAAGTTCTTTTCGACTTCTTTGAGTCAGGAACATATGATAAGAACCGTGAATTTATACTTACAACTTCACCATCTATGGATATTCTTATTTCAAGTAACCTTGAAAGACTTATCTATCATATAGCTGGTAATGACCCAGAGAAGAATGCTTCACTTATGAAGAGCCTTTCAAGCGAGGGTAAGTATACAATTACAGATGACATGAAGGCTAATCTTTCTTCATTTGAATCTGGTTATGCAACAGAGGCTCAAACAGCATCTAAGATTAAGAGTCTTTATGAGAATACAGGTTATATTATTGATACACATACAGCTGTTGCTGGTTATGTATATGATGAATATAAGAAGAAAACTGGTGATGACGCTGTAACTGTTATTGCTTCAACAGCTTCACCATTTAAGTTCTCAAGAAGCGTTATGAGCGCTATTGATTCTAAGTATGATTCACAGGAAGATTTCGCACTTATCGATGAACTTTCTAAACTTGCTAATGTTAAGGTTCCAGGTGCAGTAGAAGAAATCAGAAATGCTGAAGTTATCCATAACACAGTTTGTGAAAAAGAAGATATGGCTAAAGAAGTTAAGGCATTTCTTAATATCTAATATATAGCTACATAAAAGGAGATATAACAGGATTTGACTCTGTAATAAAGGGTCAAATCCTTTGTGTTAATTATGAAACATATTTTAATGGTTGATGACAATACAACTAATCTTAAGGTTGCAGCTTCTGTATTAAATCCTTATTACAAGCTTTCTATGGCTAAGTCTGGAAAACAGGCCCTTAATTTTCTTAAGAAGAATAAGCCAGATTTAATTCTTCTTGATATTAAGATGCCAGAGATGGATGGATATCAGACTATGGAAGAGATTAAACTTAATCCTGAAACATGTGATATTCCTGTTATATTTTTAACAGCTGATACAGAGCATGAAAGTGAAATGAAGGGTATCAGAATGGGAGCCCTTGATTTTATTACCAAGCCTTTTGAAGAATCTGTTATGCTTGGTAGAATTGAGAAGGTTCTTATGATGGAAGATGTTAGGAAGAATCTTATTGATACACCTGAATCCGATAATTCTTCAAATGAAGTTTCTTTAGGAACTATAGATAGTGATTTAGATATTAAAGCAGCTATTTCAAAGGTTGATCATACACTTCTTAAAGCATTTGCTTCATTGGAGGATATATATAAGCTTTGTGATGAGGCTATTCTTTATAAGACAGCAAGTGTATGTATACCACCTGCTTATGTAAAACCTGTTAAGGAAAAATATGGCTCAAGCCTTAAAATATGTACTGTTATTGGTTTCCCTCTTGGCTACGAAACAAGCAAAGTAAAAGCCTTCGAAACTAAAGATGCAGTTGATAACGGCGCTGATGAAATAGACGTTGTTATTAACATCGGTATGGTTAAAAATAAAGAATACGATAGTTTACTTAATGAATTAATCATGGTTAGAGAAGCATGTAAAGATAAGATACTTAAAGTTATTATTGAAACATGCTACTTAGAAGAAGATGAAAAAATAGAACTTTGCAAACTTGTTACCAAAGCAGGTGCAGATTATATTAAAACATCTACTGGCTTTGGAACTGCTGGGGCTAAGCTTGAAGATATTGAACTCTTTAAGAAGAATATTGGCCCTGATGTAAAGATTAAGGCTGCTGGTGGTATAAGTACTAAGGAAGACTTCCTGGCATTTATAGCTGCTGGCTGCGATAGAGTTGGAGCTTCCAGAACAAAGGACTTTTTATAATATTAAGATAGGAGATATCCTATGGTAAGAGATAATCTTAATCTTCTTAGAAAGAAGATGCGAGAAAATGATATAAGCTATTTTATTACTGCTGATGCCGACCCACATATGTCTGAATATGTAGGTGGGCATTATAAAGTTAGAACATATTTATCTGGCTTCACTGGCTCTAATGGGACTTTAGTTGTAGGTCTTAAAGAAGCAAATCTTTGGACTGATGGCAGATATTTTGTTCAGGCTGCAGATGAACTTAAGGGTTCAACTATAGGTCTTATGAAGATGGGACAGAGAGATGTTCCAACTATTATTTCTTATCTTGATAAGAATCTTAAAAAGGGAGATAAGATTTTCTTTAACGGGAATCTTATTTCTATTAGTATGGGCCAGGCTCTAGAAGATGTTGCTGCTAAGCATAATGGCCAGGTTATATATGACTCAGAATTATTTGATGACATATTAAATAAGCTTTGGGCCGAAAGACCAGAAGACAGTGCTAAGGAAATATATACACTTCCTTCTAAGGTTCACGGTGAAAATACTATTAAAAAGCTTCAGAGAGTTAGAAAGCATCTTGAAGAAAAAGATGCAGATTACATTTTTATCTCTAAATTAGATGATCAGATGTGGTTGTTTAATATTAGAGGTGGTGATATAGAGTGCAATCCTGTTGCTTATTCTTATACCTTAATTGGTAAAAATAAGGCCTATATCTGCCTTAAGGATGCTTCTTTAAACGATAAGCTTATTAAATACTTTGAGAAAAATGCCGTAAGCATTATCAGCTATAACAAGCTATCAAGTCTTATTAAAAAGGCTAAGGGTAAACTTCTTCTTGATAAAGATGGAACATCCTATGGTGTTTATAAGAGGTTAGAAGAGAACTGCCAGATTATTTTTGAACATAATATAACCGAAGATTATAAGGCTGTTAAAAATAGTCTTGAAATAGAGAATATTAAAGGTTGCTATCTTAGAGATAGTCTTGTTTTAACTAGATTTATTAAATATATTAAAGAAAATGCTACTAAAAAGCATATTTCAGAAACAGAAGCAGCTGATATGCTTGATAATATGCGTAGAGGCATAGAAGATTTTATTGATTTATCATTTCCTACAATTTCAGCCTTTGGTCCTAATGCTGCCATGATGCATTATGAGGCTGTAAAAGGTAGTGATGCTAAGCTTTCTACTGGCGGTTTATACCTTGTTGATTCTGGTGGACAGTATTTATCTGGTACAACAGATGTAACCAGAACCATAGTTCTTGGTAAGATACATGCTAAAACCAAGAAGCATTATACAAAAGTTGCAGTTGGTATGCTTAGGCTTATGAATGCTAAGTTTTTATATGGCTGCAGTGGTCGCAATTTAGATATACTTGCCAGAGGACCTTTATGGGATATAGGCATAGACTATAAGTGTGGTACTGGACATGGTATTGGTTATATTCTTAATGTTCACGAAGGACCACAAAATATAAGACCATTTAGACGAGCAGGAGAGTATGAAGCCAAACTTGAAGAGGGTATGGTAATATCAGATGAACCTGGCGTATATATTGCAGGCCAGTATGGTATTAGAATTGAGAATGCTATTCTTTGTAAAAAGTTAGAACAAAATAGTGACGGACAGTTCATGGGATTTGATACACTTACCCTGGTTCCAATTGATCTTGATGGAATCGATACAAAGTATATGAATGATGATGACCTTGTTATGCTTAATGCTTATCACAAGTTAGTGTTTAATTCTCTTAAACCTTATATGAAAGGTGAAGAACTTCGCTGGCTTAAGAATGCTACAAGAAATATAAGAAAATTTAGTAAATTTAATAAAGAAATATAACCCCTAATGTGTTCATTTTTCGCTATCTTTATGGTATAACAGACGCAAGCGTCTGTTATCACATAAGCGGTCGTCAAAAACACATAAATGTGTTTTTTTCTCGTCGCTAATGTGGTATAATAAATCTAACCTGAGATGTAGTGATTATCCCATAATTTTGATCCTACATTTCTTTAAACGGGATTCCTATATTGCTAGTTTGATGCCAGGCCTCATCATATCAGTGGAAGGCAGAGGATGTAGTTGCGGTTACCCACCTAGCGTAGCTAGGAGTCAAACATGGGATTACATTTCGGGCCTTATGAAATATGATTAGGAAAACAGCTGGATTTTTTAAAAGATTTTCAACTATAGTTAATGATGCTCAGGTAAGCACTTACGCTGCAAGTGCTTCCTTTTTTAGTATTATTGCTATATTTCCTATCATAATTCTATTCGCAAATATCTTACCTTTAACTAATCTTAATCCTGATTATATTTTTAAGTTTCTAAAGGATTTTCTTCCTGGGTTCGTTGTTAAGATTGTAAATGATGCATATTCTGAATTCTCTTCTTTTAGAGGGGTTCTTATTTCTATTACTTCTGTAATGATTTTATGGACTGCAGGCTCAGGAGTCTGGTCCATGATGAATGGTATGAATGCCATTAATGGTGTTAAAGAAAGACGTAACTGGCTTCTTGTACACTTTATAGCAACTCTTTATACTATTATCTTTCTTGTTTTAATTATCTTTGCTGTAGTATTCCTTATTCTTGGTAATAAGATGTACAAGGCTCTTGATAAGAACTTCTATGGCTTATCTATTGTTTATCTTGTAATTAACAGATTTAGATTTATATTTATATGGTTTTTCTTATTGGTTATGTTTATGTCTATGTATACAGCATTTTCAAGTAAGAAACTTTTATTCCATGCCCAGTTTCCTGGAGCTCTTATTTCTTCAGTTTCATGGACTGTTATCTCATGGGCTTATTCAAAATTCATTGATGCAGTTGGCCTTAATGGTGTATATGGTACATTTGCTACTTTTATATTCTGTTTCTTCTGGCTATACTGGACTATGTATTTTATATTTATAGGAGCAATTATCAATACCTTCTTTGAGCCTTACTTTGTTAAGGAACATAAGAATAAACTCGAAAGAAGACGTATTGTTAAGGAATACAAGGTTAGACAGAGACTTATTAAAAAAGGCCTTATTCCTCCTGATAACAGTGAATTGGATGACGGACCATCTCCAGAAGCATCTTCTGGCAGATATGAATAATATATATACAAGGTTACTACTATGAATATTTTTATAACTTCAGTTGGTACAGCTACCAGTGTTAATTTAATTAAATATTTCAAAAAAGCAGGAGACTATATTGTTGGCGGTGATATTAATGAATATGGATATACTGCCGGCTCTATTATGTGTCACGAATACGTACAGCTTCCATACGCTACAGATTCATCATACTTTGATAAGGTTTGTAATATTATAAAGCTTTTTAATATTGAGCTTTTTATTCCGGTAAATGATATAGAGGTTTATATTGCAGCTAAGCATATTAAAGATATTCCTTGCAAATGCATTATTCCTGATTTTGAAACAATATCAAAAGTTAGAGATAAGTATATCTGTTCATCATCTTTAGCTGGAATTATTGACGTTCCTAAGATTCTTGAGAATGATGATGTTAATAAGAATAGAATACTTAGAGATAAGCTGGGAGTAGGAAGTAAGGGTATTACCTTTATTGATAAAGGAACAGAAGCTCCTGCATATAACAAGGACGATAGCTTCCTTCAGGAAACAGTAGATGGTGAAGAATTTACTGTAGACCTTCTTTGTGACTTGGCAGGACATCCTATATATATAATCCCTAGACTTAGACTTGAGGTTAAAGGCGGCGTTGCAACTAAAGTTAAGGTTTGTAATGATGATGAACTAATTTTACAGGTTAAGAAAATCTTAGAAGTATATAAATTACCTGGTTTTTCTAATATACAGTTTATTAAAGGCAAGGATAGTAAGTATTATTTTATAGAAATTAACTACAGATTCTCTGGATGCGGAGTAGGAAGTTTATTATCATCTCCAAACTATCTGGAGCATTTTAAGGCTGTATCATTAGGCGGTATATATAACGGCGATGTTAATCCTGATACTAAATTTAACCTTATAGTTACAAGATATTACGAGGAAATGGTTTATGAAGATCGCAATTCTTGATTTAGACGGTACATTAATTGATAGTTCCTATAGACATGTTAAACTACTTGTTGATGTAATAAATAAACTTGGCAAGAATATTACCGAAGAAGATGTTAAAGATTATCTGTCATATAAGGCGGATGGCCATTCGACTATGGATTATCTTACAGAAGTTATGGGACTTGAGCATAGTCAAGCAGAAGAAATTGCTCTTGAATGGTCTGGAAACATAGAGAACATCCAGTATATGTCTACTGATAAGTTCTATGACGATGCCTATACTTTTGTTAAAGGGCTTAAAGATGCAGGTTATGACATATATGCTTTAACTGCAAGGCAGAATAAGGATTATATTACAGGATTTGTTAATGGTTCGGAATTAAGAGATTATATAACTTATGTTTTTGTTGTAGATCCTTTTAAAGCAAAAGAAGAGAAGCTTGATGTTATAAAAGGGCATTTCCCAGATAGTGAAAATCAGCTTGTTATGGTTGGGGATACCGGAGTTGACTATGAAACAGGGGTAAATGCCGGTGCTAAAACTTTTATTTTAAACAGAGGATTTAGAAGTAAAGCTTACTGGGATAATAAAGGTATAAAAAGTTACGATAATCTAGGGCAGGTTATGGAAGCAATTAGGGAATTGTAATATAATTCCATGTGGCAACGATTTACTTTATCGCATTATTTTATTAGTTTATAGAGGGCAATATGGACTTACAGGATATTAGAAAAGAATTAGATCAGGTTGATAATCAGATAATAGATTTATATTTTAAGCGTATGGAGCTATGTACTAAGATAGCTGAATATAAAAAATCTCATGATACAGGAATCTATGATCCAAAGAGAGAAGATGAGAAGATAGCCAGTGTCACTTCTAAGGCTAACAATGAACTTGATAAAGAATCTTTAAGTCTTTTATTCAAGCTCCTTATGGATCAGTCTAAAAAACTTCAAAAAGAACTAATCAATAAGTAAAAATTGAATATATATCTGATAATAAATCAAAACTATCATGTGTGAAACATAGTATTTATAAGGGTTTCACGACATCAATAAAAGTTTTTGATTATTATCACCAGAATAATTCATATATTATGGACAACTTTGTTTGAATTATAAGGGTGTCTGTGATAGTATAAATCATGCTTTAACTTTTTACGAAAGGTGGTGTCGATGTGGCACAGCTATGGGGCGGAAGATTTACAAAAGATACAGATCGTAACGTTTATCTTTTTAATGCTTCCATTAACTTTGACAAAAGACTTTATTTACAGGATATAGAAGGCTCTATTGCTCATTCTATTATGCTTGAAAAACAGGGAATCCTTACTCTTGAAGAAAAGGATGCAATTGTTAAAGGTCTTACATCAATAAGAAATGATATTGAGAATGGCACTCTAGAGATTACTGACAAATACGAAGATATACATTCATTTGTAGAAGCTAATCTTATAGATAGAATTGGTGATGCTGGTAAGAAACTTCACACAGGAAGAAGCCGTAATGATCAGGTAGCACTTGATATGAAGCTTTATGTTAGAAGTGAAGTTACTGAAGTAGATGAACTTCTTAAGGCATTTCAGAAGATTCTTCTTAGAATTATGGAAGAAAACATAGAAACTTATATGCCTGGATTTACACATCTTCAGAAAGCGCAGCCTGTAACACTTGCTCATCATATGTCAGCATATTTTGAAATGTTTACAAGAGACAGATCCAGACTTGCGGATATATACAAGCGTATGAATACCTGTCCACTTGGTGCAGGTGCTTTAGCTGGTACAACATATCCTCTTGATAGAGGATATACAGCATCTATGCTCGGATTTGAACAGCCAACAAGAAACTCTATGGATTCAGTATCTGACAGGGACTACGTAATAGAGTTTTTAAGTGCTCTTTCAACAATTATGATGCATTTATCAAGATTTGCTGAAGAGACTATTATCTGGAACTCTAACGAATATGGCTTTATTGAGATAGATGATGGCTATTCAACTGGCTCAAGTATTATGCCACAGAAGAAGAATCCTGATATTGCTGAACTTGTTAGAGGCAAGACTGGTAGAGTATATGGTCACCTTATGGCTATGCTTGCAACTATGAAGAGCCTTCCACTTGCATATAACAAAGATATGCAGGAAGACAAAGAAGGAACCTTCGATGCAATAGATACTACTAAAGAATGCTTAACTATGTTTATGCAGATGGTTGACACTATGCAGTTTAGAAAAGATGTTATGGCCAAGAGTGCTATGAACGGATTTACCAATGCTACAGATGCAGCTGACTATCTTGTAAAACATGGTATGCCATTTAGAGATGCACATGGTGTTATCGGTAAATTAGTTCTTACCTGTATCGATAAGAATAAGTCTATTGATGAGATGTCTATAGAGGAACTTAAAGAGATTTGTGATGTCTTCGAAGAAGATATCTACGATGCAATTTCTCTTAAGACCTGCGTAGAGAAACGTCTTACAACAGGTGCACCTGGTATTAAACCAATGAAAGAAACAATAGAAATATACAAAAAATATCTTAATGATTAAGAATACACTAGGAGGAAATTATTATGAGTAACAAATTAAAGGTAGGTATCTTAGGTGGTACAGGTATGGTTGGTCAGAGATTTATCTCTCTTCTTGAGAATCATCCATGGTTTGAAGTAACAACAATTGCTGCTTCACCAAGAAGTGCCGGAAAGACATATGAAGATGCTGTTGGTGATAGATGGAAAATGGATACTCCTATGCCAGAAGCAGTTAAGAAGATTGTAGTTATGAATGTTAACGAAGTTGAAGCTGTTGCTTCACAGGTTGACTTTGTATTCTCAGCTGTAGATATGACAAAGGATGAAATCAGAGCTATCGAGGAAGCTTATGCTAAGACAGAGACTCCTGTAGTTTCTAACAACTCTGCTCATAGATGGACTCCAGACGTTCCTATGGTAGTGCCTGAAATAAACCCAGAACACATGAAAGTTATCGACTTCCAGAAGAAGCGTCTTGGTACAACTAGAGGATTCATCGCAGTTAAGCCTAACTGTTCAATCCAGTCATATGCTCCAGTTCTTACAGCTTGGAAAGAGTTCGAGCCATATGAAGTTGTTGCTACAACATATCAGGCTATTTCTGGTGCAGGTAAGACATTTAAGGATTGGCCAGAGATGGTTGGCAACATCATTCCTTACATCGGTGGTGAGGAAGAGAAGTCTGAGAAAGAGCCACTTAGAATCTGGGGACAGATTAAGGATGGCGTAATTGAGCCAGCTACTTCACCAGTTATTACATGCCAGTGTATCAGAGTTCCAGTTCTTAACGGACATACAGCAGCTGTATTTGTTAAGTTTAAGAAGAAAGTTACAAAGGAGCAGCTTATTGAGAAGCTTGTAAACTTCAAGGGAGTTCCACAGGAGAGAAATCTTCCTTCAGCTCCAAAGCAGTTTATCCAGTATCTTGAAGAAGACAACCGTCCACAGGTTACTATGGATGTTGATTTCGAAAATGGTATGGGAGTTTCTGTTGGTAGAATCCGTGAAGATTCAGTTTATGATTGGAAATTCGTTGGTCTTTCACACAACACTGTAAGAGGTGCTGCAGGTGGTGCTGTTCTTTGCGCAGAGCTTCTTAAGGATATGGGATATATCCAGGCAAAATAAGTACTCATTTAGTTATTTATTGAAGATGCTATAGCATTTTCTATGGATTATATTTGGCTGTTTGGGGAAAGTTTATGTTTGTTGGAAGAGAAAAAGAATTACAATATTTAAAAGATAATTATTCTAAAGATGCAAGCAATATAATAATACTTTATGGTCACAGGGGTGTCGGTAAGACATCCCTTGTGCGCCGTTTTGCTGAAGGTAAATGTGCTGCATATCTTACATGTAGAGATTGTTCTGAAAAAGAGCAGTTATTTATATGGAACGAAGAATTTAACTTTGGAATTAATGAAGCTGATCTTTCCTATGAATCATTATTTAAATGTGTTTCTTACGAAGGTGAAGGAAAGAAACTTCTTATAATAGATGAATTTCAGGCTGCTGTTAAGAATTCAGATAATTTTCTTGGCATGCTTATGAGATATGTAAAAGAAATGGATGAGAAGGTTATGGTTCTTCTTGTTTGTTCTTCTATTTGCTATGTTGAGAATTCATTTGTTGATAAGGTTGGCGCCTTAGCTCTTAATATTAGCGGTTACTATAAAGTAAGTGAGCTTACATTTGCAGATTTGGTATCATATTTTGGTGGATATGATATTTTTTCATGTGTTAAATTATATTCGATCTTTGGTGGTATGCCTTCATACTGGACAAAGATTTCTCCGAAGCTTTCTGTAAAAGATAATATTGAAAGATGTATTTTACATCCGGACAGTGTTCTTCACAATGAAGGACTTAATATTGTTTCGCAGGAACTTAGAGAACTAAATGTATATTCTACGATTCTTAACTGCCTTGCTAATGGCAAGAATAAGCTTAATGAGCTTCATGTTCATACTGGTTATTCAAGAGCTAAGATATCAGTATATATTAAGAATCTTATGGAGAGAGAGTTGGTAACTAAGGTTTTTTCTTTTGACAATGCCTCTACAGCTAATTCTAAGAAGGGCGTATACCGTATTCAGAACAGATTTTTACAGTTTTATTTTAGATTTATGTATAACAAGCTTAGTCTGCTTACTGTATATGGACCAAAGAAGTTCTATGAAACATGTGTAGAACCTTATATTGACGCATATTATCAGGAAAATCTTCGCTTTGTAGCATACGAATATATGGATATTAGTAACCAGATGGGATTGCTTCCATTCAAGGCTACAAAGATTGGAGAATGGGTTGGTAAGAATGGTAGCATAGATGTTATCCTTCAGAATGATGACTGGGATACAATTTGCTGCTACTGCAACTGGAATAAAGACGTAATTACTAAGGATGATTTTGATAATTTTGCTTCTATTGCTGATGATGCCAGAATTCATCCAGACTATTTCTATATCATATCTAAGGGTGCATTTTCTGATGAGTTACTTGAATATCAGAAAGATGACAGCCGATTACATCTAATTGATCTTAAATCATTTTAAGAGGAACTTTTAATGGCTAAATCCTTATTCATTGCAGAGAAACCTTCTGTAGCGAAGGAGTTTGCAAAAGCATTAAAAGAGAATATGAAATCCTGTGATGGTTATATGGAATCAAATAATATCATAGTTACCTGGTGTGTTGGCCACCTGGTAACTATGTCTTATCCTGATGCCTATAAACCTGAACTAAAAAGATGGTCTCTTGGAACTATCCCTTTTATACCAGAAAAATATTTATATGAAGTTATACCTGATGTAAAGAAGCAGTTTGATATAGTTGCTTCTTTACTAAAAAGAGAAGATGTATCAACTATATATGTCTGCACCGACTCGGGACGTGAGGGTGAATACATATATAGATTAGTTGAAAATATGGCTGGAGTATCTGGTAAAGACAGACGCCGTGTCTGGATTGATTCACAGACAGAAGAAGAGATTCTTAGAGGTATTAAAGAAGCTAAAGATTTATCTGAATATGATGATTTGTGCGCTTCTGCATATCTTCGTGCTCAGGAAGATTACCTTATGGGTATAAACTTCTCAAGAGTATTAACCCTTAAATATGGTCAGATAGTTAAGAACTATCTTAAGGCTGACAAAGGGGTTATAGCTGTTGGACGTGTTATGACCTGCGTTCTTGGTATGGTTGTTAACAGGGAAAGAGAGATTAGAAACTTTACTAAAACACCATTCTATAGACTGCTTGGTGATTTCAATATTAATGATACAACAGTAAAGGGTGAATGGAAGGCAGTAGAAGGTTCTAAATACTTTGAATCTCCACTTTTATATAAAGAAAATGGCTTTGCTAAAAAGGAAACAGCTGAAGGTTTGATTTCTGAACTTTCGGTTAATGGGCTTCCTATAAATGATGCTCTTATTAACAGCGTTGAGAAAAAGACTGAAAAGAAAAATGCCCCTCAGCTGTTTAACCTAGCTGAGCTTCAGAATATTTGCTCTAAGTTATTTAAAATTAACCCTGATCAAACACTTCAGATTGCTCAGGAATTATATGAAAAGAAACTTACAACATATCCTAGAACAGATGCCAGGGTTTTATCCAAGGCTATTTGTAAGGTAATAAATAAGAATATATATGGTTTAAAGAACTATCAGATTTGCGGATCTATTGCAGAGGCTGCTCTTCAAAATGAATCTTATAAGAAATTATCTGCAAATAAGAGATATGTTGATGATTCAAAAATTACAGACCACTATGCAATTATTCCTACAGGACAGGGACTTGGTGCGCTTCAGGGCTTATCCCAAACAACTCAAAAGGTATATGAAGTAATAGTTAGAAGGTTTTTATCTATATTTTTCCCACCTGCCCAGTATCAGAAGGTTGCTCTATCCATGACAGTTAATAATTCTTCTAAAGAAGGAGCATATGAAACTTTCTTTGCAAGTTTTAAAGTCCTTAAAGATGAAGGTTTCTTAGCTGTATCTAAGTACTCATTTGCTAAGAAGAATACTGAAGATGCTACTAATGATAACGAGGATAAGAAAGAAGATTCGGAAGAGGATGTTAAGTGTAGTCCGGAATTCTTAGAAGCACTAGCTAAGCTTAAGAAGGGAACTCAGATTAGACTAGATAGCTTTGAGATAAAAGAAGGAGAAACTTCTCCACCAAAGCGTTACACTACAGGTTCCATGATTCTTGCCATGGAAAATGCCGGCCAGCTTATAGAAGACGAAGAACTTCGAAGCCAGATTAAGGGTTCAGGAATAGGCACTTCAGCTACCAGAGCAGGTATTCTTACTAAGCTTGAACGCAATAAATACTTACAGACTAATAAAAAGACTCAGGTTATAACTCCAACACTACTTGGAGAGATGATATTTGATGTTGTTAACAACTCGATTCGTAGTCTTCTTAACCCAATACTTACAGCCAGCTGGGAAAAAGGCTTAACAGGTGTAGCAGATGGCTCTATAAGTAAAGAAGAGTACACCAGCAAGATGAATAATTATGTTATAAAAAATACAAATAATGTTAAAACACTTAATAATTCATCTTATTTGCTTAGATTCTTTAACGAGGCATCTAAATTTTATAAATAATATTGGTATAGTGCATGACAAAATTAGAAGAGTACTACAACAAATTTAATGAAGAAAAAAGACTAAGCTCAAGACATGGGCAGGTTGAGTTTAGAGTTTCTATGCATTATATCGAAGAATATATAAAAAGAGTATGCATGCAGTGCAGGTTACAGGCTAACAATGACGGTTTTGCTGACTGCAATGAAGAAGATAACAGGTGTATAAAGATTCTTGATATAGGTGCTGGCACAGGCCGTTATTCCATACCTCTTAGTCTTAAAGGGTATGATGTAACTGCTGTTGAGCTTGTTAAGCATAATGTTGCCAGACTTAAACAGTTTGCAGAAAAACAGGGTGCTAACCTTACTGCTTATCAGGGCAATGCCCTTAAGCTTAAGAAATTTGCTGATGAGACATTTGACCTTACTTTACTTTTTGGTCCTATGTATCATCTTTATAATGACCAGGATAAGATTCAAGCCCTTAATGAAGCTAAAAGAGTAACTAAAAAAGGCGGTTATATCTTAGTAGCTTACTGTCTTAATGAATATGCTGTTATTATGCATGGATTTAAAGACAGACATTTTAAAGAGGCTCTTGATAACGGGAAATTAGATAAAAATTATAAAACAGTATCTTCAGAGGAAGATCTTTATGAATATGTTAATATCTATGATGTAAATTCTTATAATGAGGCATGTGGATTAGAGAGAGTTAAAATAATATCTCCTGATGGACCTGCTGATTTTATAAGAGAATCACTTAAGGCTATGACTGAAGAAGAGTTTGACTTGTTTGTAGACTATCAACTTAAGAATGCCGAAAGACCTGACTTAATTGGTGCTGGTTCTCATGTTGTAGATATAATTAAAAAGTAAAACGCAGGGTGCGTTTATTTATAGAAAAAGGAAAACGTAACAGAATATGGAAAAGAAGGAATTAATTCAGTCGATTAAGGCATCTAATCGGTCATTTTTTGAATTGCTTAAAAACTTCGAGATGGACGGCTATATAAAGAATTTACACAAGGCCTCTGCAAACAATGATAGTTTAAGCGTTCAGATTATGACTGAACTTGCGGCTTACGTGGCTGGTAAGTATTTGTTTGAAATTAACGCAGTTGACGCTGAAGCAGGTCAGGTTTACGTTGATACTGTTCTTGAAACTATGGAAGGATTAATATCTATTCCTATGTTTGAAGATTATGTCAGAATTTTTTATAATAATGCTGATGAGAATACTCTTCAAGGAAGAAAGGTTCTGGATGATTTTGATAATATGACAGCTATGTTCGATGGGGCATTTTATAAGAACATGGGTGTAGATAACCCAGGGGCTGTCCGTGAATTATATGATACTTTACTTGAAGCTTACGAAAAACTTTCTAAGGCTGCATAAAAGTATCTGCCAGGGGTGAAGGGAATGAAGCATAGAGTTAAAAGATTACCACTTGATAAACATGAAAAATTCATGGCTATATTAAGTGATGTAAAAAAAGACTCAAGATTTAGAATGACAAAAGATTTTATACAACACGGCTCAACAACTGTTATGAGCCATTGTATTAATGTAGCTTATACTGCTTATTATATTTCGCATAAGCTTAATATTAAGGTTGATGAAGAGGAGCTAATTAGAGGAGCGCTTCTTCATGACTATTTTCTATATGACTGGCATGAAAAGTCTTTAGAAAATTCTGTTCATGGATTTACACATCCTTTAAAGGCTCTTAATCAGGCTAAGAAGGACTTTGAACTTAGTGCTATTGAAAGGGATATGATACTTAATCACATGTTTCCTTTAACACTTAATCCTCCAAGGTCTAAGGAGGGTAAGCTTCTTTGTCTTGCTGATAAGCTTTGTGCTACAAAAGAGACTCTTAGAGGAAAGAATCGTAAGGTTGTATAAAAGATATAAACTGGAAAAGTACAGTTTATGGTGGGAGAGCGTTAGTAATGTATTATTTTAATTACACATATCTGGGCATGGATGTGCCTACAGTTATTCTTTTGATGCTTATCTATAGCTTTATAGGTTGGATCTACGAATCTACAGTTTTTTCTCTTGCAGAACAAGGTAAATTTATGAATAGGGGATGTTTTATCGGCCCTTATTGTCCAATATACGGGGTAGCCTGTATGTTTTCCTTATATTTGCTTAATGGCATAACAAGTGGTTTTAAAATTGTTTTAATTGCCGGTCTTGTTGTTTCTGCAATAGAGTATATTACCAGTGTTGTATTAGAGAAGCTTTTCCACGCTAGATACTGGGACTATTCTTATTTTCCACTTAATATAAACGGAAGAGTAAGTGTTATCTCTGGTATATTCTTTGGGCTTGCTGTATTACTTTTAATCAGAGTTATTCATCCTGCATCTCTTCACCTTGTGCTTAAACTTTCTTACGGTAAAAGATTTTATTTATCTTTATCAGCAATTATAGTTTTCTTCTTAGATGCAGTATTCACTACAGTATCTATGTGTAACCTCAACAGAAAATGCAAGGAACTCTATGATGCCTGGGACAGATATGTAGAAAAAGGTCTTGATAAGCTTAATGCCAAGAAGGATAACCTTGATAAATTTATTGTGGTTGAAAAGGGTAAGAATATAGTAGTTAAGCTTAAAGGTGTTAATAAGAAGTTTGTGGATTTGGAAACCAGATATCTCAAGACATTTCCTGAGTTTAAATCTACAAAGTACAGCGCTGTAATAGAAAAGATGAAGATGGTTATTACCCATAAATCTCCAGATGATATAGAAATAGAGCATGGGGTAGATAAGATATTTTCGGAAATTAGTGGCGTAGACAGTAACGATAAAATTGATGGAAATAATTTAGAATAAATTTTAAAAAGCACTCAATATGAGTGCTTTTATTATGCACATGATTGCGCAATGATATTTCCTGCTCCGCCTAACGATCACGGCGCTGCGATTAAGAGGCTTCCTCCTAATTGATAAAATTATTCACTTACCTGGTTCTGGGAAACGATTATGTCCTGTCCCATAAGTGCCTGGCCCATATATGATGCATACTTCATAGCTTCGTTATACTGAGCTCTGGCACTTTCATATAATACTGAATCGAATACTTCAGCTTCAAGTGCCTGATGGTATAACACATTGGCCTGGTCCATAAAACCAGCAGCTTTCTCAATTATCTCATCGCATGCCTGATACTTTTCAGGTGCATTATATTCCTGCATAGTCTTAAAGCAGTCATTCATCTTATCAAGTGATGATAAAAGCTGGGTTTTTGAATCTGGATTATTTACATCTAAACTGTCTATTTCATTACCGTAAGCAGTTATATTATCAGTAAATTCCTGAACAGCCTTCTCATAAGGTGAAGCCTCTTTTTTCTTACCACATCCGGTAATTAACATTCCGCATAGAATAATAAAAGTGAAACTGGTTAATAATATTTTTCTCATTTCTCTCCTTTATGTCCCTAACATTATTTCCTATATATATTATGTAAATCTAAATTATTGTATAACAAACCACTAAAAAATCAAAGACCAAAGATTAATATAAGGGTTAGATACATTGCAAAACAAGGCTTTTAGGTGTATATTACTACTTATTAACGTATTGTATGGAGGAATGAACATGAACGGCGCAGATGCCATTATAAAATGCCTTGAAAACGAGAAAGTAGAAGTAGTATATGGTTATCCTGGAGTTGCCATATGTCCTTTTTATAATTCGATACTTAACTCAGATATAAAGACAGTCCTTATTAGAACAGAGCAGAATGCCGCTCATGCTGCAAGTGGACTTACAAGAACTTCAGGTGGTCCTGGTGTTTGTGCAGTTACATCTGGTCCTGGTGCTACAAACCTTATCACAGGTATTGCTACAGCATACGCTGATTCTATACCTCTTATTTGTATTACTGGGCAGGTTACAACAGATCTTCTTGGTTCTGATGGATTCCAGGAAGCTGATATAACAGGTGCTGTTGAGTCATTTGTTAAATATTCATACCTTGTTAAGAATGTTAATGATATTCCTAGAATATTTAAGGAAGCATTCTACATAGCTAATTCTGGTCGAAAGGGACCTGTTCTTATCGATATTCCTTTCGATATTCAGACAGCCGAAATAAAGAACTTCAAATATCCAGATGAAGTTAAACTTCGTACATATAAGCCTACAATTAAGGGTAATGCCCTTCAGATTAAGAAAGCTGTTACAGCACTTGAGAAGGCAAAGAGACCTCTTATATGTGTTGGCGGCGGCGTTATTCTTGGCGGCGCAGTAAAAGAACTTAGAAGGTTCGTTGAAGAATACAGAATACCAGTTGTATCTACAATGATGGGTATCTCTGCTATGCCAACAGAACATGAATTATACTATGGTATGGTTGGTAATAACGGTTCACCAGCAGCTAACAGAGCTATGAAAGAAGCTGATTTCATTATGCTTGTTGGTGCCAGAGTTGCAGATAGAGCAGTAAACCAGCCTGAAATCGTTATGAAGGATACAGTTCTTGTTCATATCGATGTTGACCCTGCTGAAATTGGTAAGAATGCTGATTTTTCTATTCCAATCGTTGGTGATTCAAAGTCTATATTTAAAGACCTTAATGAATATGAAGTAGACTGCTTCTGTGCAGATTGGATTTCTACATTAAATGAATACAGAGAGAAGCTTGTTGTTAAGAGAAAGACTAATAGCAAGTATGTTGATCCAGCTCAGTTTATTACAAAACTTTCACGTAAGATGAAAAATGATGGTATCTACGTAGCTGACGTAGGACAGAATCAGATTTTCTCTTGCAGATACCATATTGTAAAAGAAGGAAGATTCCTTACAACTGGTGGCATGGGAACTATGGGATATTCAATTCCAGCTGCCCTTGGTGCAAAAGTTGGTAACCCTAAGAAACAGGTTGTCTGTGTCTGCGGTGATGGTTCATTCCAGATGTCTATGATGGAACTTGCAACTATTAAGCAGTATGATATAAACATTAAGATTATTGTTTTCAAGAATAACTTCCTTGGTCTTGTACGTCAGTACCAGCATTTTAACTATAAGGATAAGTATTCTGTTACAGAGCTTGAAGGAACTCCAGATTTAGAGAAGCTTGCTTCTGCATATGATATTAACTTTATTAAGGTTACTAAGAATGATCAGATAGACGATGCAATTGAGAAGTTCCTTAAGAAGGATGAAGCATATCTTATGGAAGTAGACATTGATCCTATGGATTTAGTTTAAGAATCAGTTTTTGGAAAGGTATAGAGGAATATGAAACGTATATTTTCAGTATTAGTAGAAAACAGAAGCGGTGTCCTTTGTAAAGTGGCAGGACTCTTCTCTAGAAGATGCTTTAATATTGACTCTCTTGCTGTAGGAGAAACTGATGACAAGGCTGTATCCATGATGACCATCGTTTCTACAGGTAGTGAGAATACTATGGCTCAGGTTGAAAAGCAGCTTAATAAGAAACTTGATGTTATTAAGATTAAAACATTAACAGAGCAGATGGCTGTTTCAAGAGAACTTATGCTTGTAAAAGTTAAGTATAATAAGAACAATCGCCGTGAGATTATGGAAATCTGTGAAGTTGTTAATGCTCAGATAGTTGATACTTCAAGCAATATGATGATATTACAGATTTGCGACACTCCAGACAAGATAGAAGCCATGCTTGAACTTCTTAGTGGAATAAGCTTGGTTGAAGTTGCCCGTACTGGAACTTTAGCTCTAGAAAAATGTAGAGTCTAGCATAAATATATAAAATTGACTTCTAAAAAGATTGTGCTATACTTTATCGTGTTAGCAAATTAAAGGATGTATTTTTGTTATGAACAAGAAAGTTATACAGTTATTAGTTGACAACACTTCAGGTGTTTTAAGCAGAATATCAAACCTCTTTTCAAGAAGAGGATACAATATCGAAAGTATTACTGCTGGTGTTACAGCAGATCCAAGATTTACACGTATTACAATAGTTACATCAGGTGACAATACAGTACTTGAACAGATTGAAAAGCAGGTTGAGAAACTTGTTGATGTTAGAAATGTTAAGGTACTTGAGCCTGATTCATCAGTATATAGAGAGTTATGTCTTGTTAAAGTAGCTTGTGATTCTACAAACAGAAATGACATAATGCTTTTTGCTGAGAATATATTCCACGGTAAGATTGTTGATGTTACAACAAAGTCTATCGTGGTTGAAGTTACTGGTAAGCAGACAACTATTGAAGCATTTCTTAATATGCTTGATGGTTATGAGATTCTTGAACTTGCCAGAACAGGTATTACAGGCCTTTCAAGAGGCTATGAAGATGTTGTAGTTTTATAAAATAAAATTATATATATTTTTCTAGGAGGAAAAGAACAATGGCTAATAAGATTTATTACCAGGAAGATTGTAACCTTGAAGCTATCAAGGGTAAGACAATCGCAGTCATCGGCTATGGTAGCCAGGGACATGCACACGCACTCAACGCAAAGGAGTCAGGTTGTGATGTCATTATCGGACTTTATGAGGGTTCAAAGTCGTGGGCTAAGGCTGAGGCACAGGGATTTAAAGTATACACAGCTGCTGAAGCTGCAAAGAAAGCTGATATTATCATGATTCTTATCAATGATGAACTTCAGGCTGATATGTACAAGAAAGACATCGAGCCAAACCTCGAAGCTGGAAACATGCTTATGTTTGCTCATGGTTTCAATATTCACTTCGGTTGCATCAAGCCACCAGCTGACGTTGATGTAACTATGATTGCTCCTAAGGGACCAGGACACACAGTACGTTCTGAGTACCAGGCAGGTAAGGGTGTTCCTTGTCTTGTAGCTGTAGAACAGGATGCTACAGGTAAGGCACTTGAGAAGGCACTTGCATATGCACTTGCAATCGGTGGTGCCAGAGCTGGTGTTCTTGAGACAACATTCAGAACAGAGACAGAGACAGACCTCTTCGGTGAGCAGGCAGTTCTTTGTGGTGGTGTTTGTGCACTTATGCAGACAGGTTTCGAAGTTCTTTGCGAAGCTGGTTATGATCCAAGAAATGCATATTTTGAGTGTATTCACGAGATGAAGCTTATTGTTGACCTTATCTATCAGTCAGGCTTTGCAGGTATGAGATATTCAATCTCTAACACAGCTGAGTACGGTGATTACATCACAGGTCCTAAGATCATCACACCTGAAACAAAGCAGGCTATGAAGAAGATCCTTAAGGACATCCAGGATGGTACATTTGCTAAGGAATTCTGACTTGATATGTCTCCAGCAGGACGTCAGGT
>JAEEGJ010004781.1_pt1 | contig 44556 bp, 25 predicted proteins | sample 8958761 | NCBI WGS metagenome assembly JAEEGJ01 (sample SAMN16246546, study PRJNA631951) | gut metagenome | biome: gut microbiome; feature: rumen; material: RS-attached | host: Bos | place: Iran: Karaj | collected 2018-10
TTGATTGGCTGAAAGAGGTCCGGCATCCGGGTCAGGACGATAAGGATATCGTCTCTCTCGGACTGGTGGACGAAGTGGCGGCGGAGGGGAACAAGATTGTCGTGACCCTCAGTTTTCCGCGCCGGCCGGATGCTCTCAAGAACTATATCATCGGTGCCGTAAGGGCTGCGATTTACCGCAATGCTCCGGGAGGCACCAATATCGAAATCAAGACCGTCGAACGCAAGGCGGCCCCGAAGGAGCCCGAACTCACCCTTGACGCCGTCAAGGAGGTCGGACACATCGTCGGGGTAGCTTCCGGCAAGGGCGGGGTCGGGAAAAGCACCGTCGCCGTGAACCTTGCCATAGCCCTGGCGCGTCTCGGCTACCGCGTGGGTCTTGCCGACGCCGACGTGTATGGACCTTCCGTGCCCATAATGACCGGCACGGAGGACTATACCCCCGATATGATAAAGGAGGGCGGTCGGGATATGATGGTCCCGGCGGAGAAATTCGGGGTCAAATGGATGTCCATAGGCTATTTCTCCCCTCCCGGCCAGGCCCTCATCTGGCGTGGTCCTATGGCTTGCAGCGCCCTGAAACAGATGATCCTGCAGGTAAGCTGGGGGCCGCTGGACTTCCTTCTGGTGGATATGCCCCCGGGAACAGGCGACATCCATATCTCGCTTGTCAGCGACATCCCTATGGAGGGCGCGGTGATTGTGACGACCCCTCAGCAGGTCGCCCTGGCCGACGTCGAGAAGGGAGTCAATATGTTCCGGAATCCCAATGTGAACCGCAAGATTTTCGGCGTCGTCGAAAATATGGCCTGGTTCACTCCCGAGGCCCATCCGGAGGAGAAATACTACCTCTTCGGCAAGGACGGCGGCAGCAGGATGGCCAAGGCCCTCGATATCCCGCTGCTCGGACAGATCCCTCTTGTCCAGTCCATCCGCGAAGCGGGCGACAGCGGCTCGCCTCTCGCCCTGGGCACTCGGGCGGACGCTATGGCCTTCCTCGACCTTGCTTCAAAACTCGTAGAAGAAATCAATAAAGAATAAATCCTTAACTGTTTTTTATGAAAAAAGTTTACATCCTGCTGGCTATGCTGCTCATTTCGGCGGCAAGCCTTGGGGCGCAGAACAAGGTCGCAATCAAGACCAATCTTGTGCACGACGCAACGCTCTCGCCCAACCTGGCGCTGGAATTCGGCCTTGCGCCCAAGTGGACGCTGGACCTCTCTGCCGCCGTCAATCTATGGGATTCCTACGGGCATACCTACAAGCACATCATCGGTCAGCCCGAACTGCGCTTCTGGACCTGCGAGAAATTCAATGGTTTCTTTATCGGCCTCCACGGTATCGGCGGTAAAGTCCTGGATGCCGGAAATCTCTACAACTACAAGTGGATCAATAAGAAATGCCCTAACCTGAGGGAAAGCTCCATCAAGGACGCCCTGGTCCTCGGAGCAGGTCTCAGCTGCGGCTATGACGTGATTCTCGCTCGCCACTGGAACCTCGAATTCGAGCTCGGTGCCGGTTATGTCTATGCCTCCGGCAAGGAAGTCAAGGCAGACAAGACTGGCAAAACTATCATTGACTACGTCGGGCCGACCAAGCTCGCCATAAACCTGGTTTACCTTTTCTAAGATGAAACGCATTCTCACACTCATAGCGCTTGCCGCGGCAGTGTCCGCCTATGCGCAGAATCCCGTCTCGAATCCTACTCTCACTCACGACGGGGACAATATGGTCGTCACTATGGACCTGGATCTTTCCAAGATTGCACCCAAGGGTTCCGTAAGCCTTATTCCGGTGCTTTACAAGGGGGATTATTCAGAGACTCTCTCTCCGGTCGGCGTGTATGGCCGCAACCTTTATTATTCTCTCGCCCGTCAGGAGCGCAAGGAGCCGCCTTTCGAGGATGCTGGAATGCAGTATCTCCTCAAGGATGCACCGAAGACTCTCCCCTACAGCTGCACCATTCCCTATGCCGACTGGATGGACGGAGCCAGCCTCCGCGTGGACACCGAGACAGTGAAATGCTGCGGCAGAGGCAGCGATCTCGCCCAGGGCGAGCCCATCGCCAAGTTTGAGGATCCTATGCCCAAGCTGATCGAATACACGCCCGTATTCCTCCACGTCCGTCCCGAAGCCGAGGCTGTCGTGAAGGAGCGTTCCGTTTCCGGCGAGGCCTACGTGATTTTTCCTTCCGGAAAGACGGCCGTCGATCCTAAATTCAAGTCCAACAAGAGCGAACTTGATAAGATCCGTGCCACCATCGACTCTGTCCGTATCGACCCGGACATCCAGATTACCGGCATTGCCCTGAAGGGTTATTCCTCCCCGGAAGGCAAGTACGCCTCCAATGAAAAGCTTTCCATCGCCCGTACCGAGTCCATCAAGCAGTATGTGAGCGGTCTTTTCGACTCCATCGACGAGAATGTGTTCAAGGCTGAGGCTGTCGCCGAGAACTGGGACGGCCTGCGTGCCGCCATCGAGGCCTCCGACTACGCCAACAAGGCAAAGCTCATCGAGGTGATCGATTCCAACCTGGCTCCGGACAAGAAGGAAGCCCGCCTGAAATCCAAGTTCGCGAAGGACTGGAAGAAGATGTCCGCCGATATCTTCCCTCTTCTGCGCCGCACTGACTATAAGGTAGGTTTCACCGTACGCAGCTACACTACTCCCGAGGAGATTCGCCAGGTTATGAAGACAAAGCCTCAGAACCTGAGTATCAACGAGTTCTTCCTCGCCGCCCAGGGCTATGAGCCCGGCACCCCCGAGTTCAACGAGGTCTTCGGCATCGCCGCCGCCGTGTATCCGAACGATCCGGTCGCCAACCTGAATGCCGCCAATGCAGCAATGGGTCTCGGCCTGTATGAGCGTGCCGCCAATTACCTGGAGCGTGCCGGCGAGAGCCCCAAGGCCCGCTACACCCGTGGCGTCCTCGCGGCTCTGACCGAGAATTTCGACGAGGCCCTTTCGCAGTTCAATTCCGCTGCGAAATCAGGCGTTAAGGAAGCCAAGCAGGCCGCCGAGCTCGTAAAGAGCATCATCGACCAGCGTGCCGAGCTTGCCGCCAAGGGCAAATGGCCGCTTAAGAAGTAAGCTTTGTAGCCATCCGCTGGGGCCGGCGCCTGTTTTCAGAACAGGGTCGGCTCCAGTTGTTTTACGTGGAAGGATTTGCGGTGATGAGGCGTGAGCCCGAAGCGGCGGATCGCCTCGATATGTTCTGGGGTCGGATAACCCATATTCCGGTCCCAGCCGTACTCCGGGAATTCCGTAGATAGTTTTCGCATATAGTCGTCGCGCCAGGTCTTTGCAAGGACCGACGCGGCGGCTATTGACGCATAAGTGGCGTCCCCGTGGACAATGGTCTTGTAGTCCTTGGATCCATAGCGGTCGAAAGGACGGAATTTGTTGCCGTCGATCAGCAGGAATTCCGGAGCCGGATCCAGCCGTAGGACCGCCCGCTGCATTCCAGTCACCGAGGCCCATAAAATATTCAGACGGTCGATTTCCTCTGCGCTGACTTCCTCTACAGCCTAGGCGAGGGCATCACGTTCAATCACGCCCCGAAGCTCTTCCCGGGCCTTTTCTGTCATCTGCTTGGAGTCGTTCAGGAGGGGATGGTGGAAATCGGCCGGCAAAATGACGGCGGCGGCATACACCGGCCCCGCCAGCGGACCCCGGCCGGCCTCGTCGCACCCGGCCTCCAGGCGGCCCGGCTCCAAAAAGGGTATTAACTGTGCTTTAGGCACGCTTGCAGACCTTCCAGACCAGCCAGGCCGATACGGCGGCGCCCACCACCACGGCAATTACGGAAGCCTCGGCACCGAAGGCGCCGCCGGTGAGCCATTCGCTGCCGGAAACCTCGCTGTGCAGCAGGGTTGCGCCCGCGTCCGTTCCGGAAACCGCGAAACCGAAGATATTGCCCTGGGAGAAGTTCCAGGCCCAGTGGACACCGATGGGCGCCCACAGCGTGCCGGAATATTTGTAGATGGCGCCCAGCAGCAGGCCGGCCTCGATGGCGATGGCCAGGGAAGACCACCAGGAAGCGTTGTCGTTGGTGATATGTACCAGGCCGAAAATCAGGGCCGACAGCAGCAGGGCTACGGCGAAACCCCATTTTTCGTCTATCCAGCGGAAGAACACGCCCCGGAAGATGACTTCCTCGCCTATGGCCACCAGCAGGAAAACGAAGAAGGAGCTTACAACGTCCTTCCAGTCACAGCCGGCGCCCGTAATCTTATACACGCCGAAGGCCATCATGAGGGCTACTACAATCACAAAGTAGCCCAGGCCCACTCCCAGGCCGGCCGCCGTATGGGGCAGGCATTTCTTGAGGGGCAGGTCCTGTGCCCAGTGGCCCTCGAACCAGTGGACGAAGAGCGCATACAGGCCCAGCATGCCGGCGGCCACCGCCAGCGTGCACACCCACCGGCCCCAGGCATTGGGGATGAGGGTTGTAAGCGAAGAGAATCCATACAGCAAAAGGGATAGGAAGAGCGCCGCGATAAACAGCAGCACCCACTTCCAGACGGGCATTTCTTTTATGGCCATAGTACTGATTATTTGTACAAAGATAGCGAATTTTGCGAAAAATCATTATATTTGCAGACTGCCTTGAAAAACGCAAAAAATAATTAATACCCAATGAAAACTTACACTACTAAAAACATCCGCAATGTTGTCCTGATCGGTGCTCCCCGCAGCGGTAAAACCACCCTTTCGGAAGCTATGCTCTTCGAGGGTAAGGTTATCGACCGCCGTGGTTCCGTAGAAGAAAAGAACACCGTGTCCGACAACACCGAATTCGAACAGACCAACCAGAAGTCCATCAACGCCACTCCGCTGTATGCGGAATTCGGCGGCTGCAAGATCAACTTCATCGACGCTCCCGGTTCCGACGATTTCTCCGGCGGCGCCCTTTCCGCCTTCAAGGTGGTTGAGGCTGCCATCATGGTCATGAACGGTACCGCCGGCATCGAGGTGGGCACCACCCTGTTCGGCCGTTATGCCGACCAGTACGGCGTTCCCATGATCATCGCCGTGAACCAGATGGACCACGATAAGGCCAACTGGGAGGGCGTGCGCAACGCCATCAGCGAGGAATTCGGCAAGAAGGCCATCCTGTGCCAGTTCCCGGTGAACCCCGGCGTGGGCCTGGAAGGCTTTGTGGATGTAATCACCATGAAGTTCTACAACAAGAAGAACGAGGAGCAGGACATCCCCGCCGCCTATGCCGACGAGGCCGAAGAGCTCCGCGCCGAACTCATGGAGAAGGCTGCCGAAGGTTCCGACGAGCTCATGGAGAAGTTCTTCGAGACCATGGAACTTAGCACCGACGAGATCCGCGAGGGTCTGCGTGCCGGCATCCTCAAGGGAGAGACCATCCCGGTGTTCTGCACCGCCGCCAAGGAAAACATCGGCGTAAAGCGCCTGATGGAATTCATCGTGAACGTGGTTCCTTCTCCGGAAGGCAAGGAAGAGCCCACCGTGGACGGCGGCAGCCTCAAGTGCGACCCTGCAGGTCCCACCGCCCTGTTCATCTTCAAGACCAGCGTGGAGCAGCACCTGGGCGAGGTTTCCTACTTCAAGGTGATGAGCGGTACCCTCAACGAGGGTGCAGACCTGGTGAACCCGGAAACCGGCAACGGTGAGCGCCTGAGCGCCATCTACGCCGTGGCCGGCGCCAAGAAGGAGAAGGTTTCCAGCATCTGCGCCGGTGATATCGGCTGCGTGATGAAGCTCAAGGCCGGCAAGACGGACGTCACCCTGGCCCAGAGCGGTGTGGAGGCCATCAAGCACATGGTGTTCCCGGATGCCAAGTACCGCTGCGCCGTGAAGGCCGTGGACAAGAACGACGAAGCCAAGGTGGGCGACGCCCTCAACAAGGTGGCTGCCCAGGATCCCACCATCACCGTGGAGTATTCCAAGGAACTGCGCCAGACCATCCTTTCCGGTATGGGTGAGCAGCACATCAACTATGTGAAGTGGAGAGTGACCAACGAGTTCAAGCAGAACATCGAACTCTATGCTCCCAAGGTGCCGTACCGCGAGACCATCACCAAGATCGCAACGGCCCAGTACCGTCACAAGAAGCAGTCCGGCGGCGCCGGTCAGTTCGGTGAGGTGCATCTGCTGGTTTGCCCGTACGTGGAAGGCCAGGAAGCTCCCAAGAACTTCAAGATCGACGGCAAGGATGTAGTGTTCAACTTCAAGAGCCAGGATATCACGGACCTGGAGTGGGGCGGCAAGCTGGAATTCTACAACTGCGTTGTGGGTGGTTCCATCGACCTGTCCTTCATGCCCGCCATCCTCAAGGGTATCAAGTCCAAGATGGAGGAAGGCCCTCTCACCGGTTCCTACGCCCGCGACATCCGCGTGTATGTGTACGACGGTAAGATGCACCCGGTAGACTCCAAGGAAATCGCCTTCATCATCGCCGGCCGCAACGCCTTCAAGGAGGCCTTCCGCAATGCCGGTCCCAAGATCCTGGAGCCCATCTACAATGTAGATATCTTCACTCCCAACGAGTATGTAGGCCCTTGCATGAGCGACCTCAATACCCGTCGCGGCATGATCATGAACCAGGATATGGAGAAGGGCTTCACCGTGCTGCACGCCCGCGTGCCGCTGGCCGAGCTTTACCGCTACTCCACCATCCTCAGCTCCCTCACCGGCGGTTCCGCCACCTTCCAGATGAAGTTCGCGGAATACGTCCAGGTGCCGGCCGACGTCCAGACCAAGCTGCTGGCCGAATACGCCGCCCAGGAGCAGGAAGAGGACTAAGCTGCGCCTAAACAGTAAAGCATTGCCCCCGGAATGGTTTTCACCGTTCCGGGGGCAGGTTTTTCAGCGGGGAATCAGAACCGCAGCGCCAGGCTTATTCCGTACGGAGCCGGGCTTATGTTCAGTACGGCGCCGTACCCGCTGCGCCGGTTATAGTTATCGGCAATGCCCTTCAGCTGCCTGGTGCCGCCGCTGGAGACGGGGATGCCGATAATCAGGAAAGTGGCGCCCAGGGCCATGGCCACTCCGCCTCCTATCACCAGCGGGGACAGTTTGCCCGTTCCGCCGGCAGCTGTGGCCGTTCCATAGATGATCTCGGGGTTATCGGCATCGTAATACTGGATTTCGGCCGATTGGCCCTTGTTAAGCAGACCGATACCGGCCACAGCCGCTCCTCCGGCGAGGGTTATGCCGCCCAGGATGCTCAGCGTCTTTCCGGTCTTCCGCTTTTTGACGGCATTCTCGTAAGTTTGGTAATAGGCCTGGTCTCCTATCAGCTGGCGAAGCTGGGAGGGTGTCAGCGTTTTCCCGTCCAGGGTATACCCTCCCTTTGTATATTGCAGTTTTCCCTGGCTGGGCGTTGTCTCTTCGGGTTTTGCAGCCTCCGGAGGAGGAGGGGTTGGGGTAGCGGCGGGCTTTTCCTGCTGAGCAGCCGGAGGAGGTGTGGTGGCGGCTTTCGGAGCATTATTAAACACCTGCTCCTTGCCATCCTTGTACGTGATTTTTTTCACCTCGTCCTTGCGGATCCGGTACACGGTGCCGCTCAGGTTGCTCCATCGCCGATAGGAGATGAAGGTGGGGCCCACTTCCACTATTTTGACCGTAATGGTTGTGTTGTCCGTCTTGGTAATGACATCCTGCGCCTTGGCCAGGTAGGATACGCACAGGAGGGCGGCCAGTGTTATCAGTCTGAACAGATGTTTCATTGTATGGTGGCGGTTTGGCAAGTGAGTATTAGTGTGCTACATGAGAGAATCCCAGTGGCTCAGGTTCCGAAGTGTTCCGGTACGGAATCTGGACCGGAGCGGAAGAGGCGCTTCCGTCAAATACGGGACGGACGGTAAGACCCATATAGCGGACATAATTCATGAAATCCTTCTGTGACGAATGCATATAGAAACCAGCCGCAGCTCCAGGGTTCCCGGACAGTTCAGAGGTCCAGTAAAAACCGGTCTCACCCGCATTGCTGGGTTCCGTTTCAGATATCTGGCCGCCCGCAGGAAGGAAAATGCTGTTGCTGTTTTTCTTGCTGGAAACCCTGTATCCCTTGACACCGTTCACAGTGGTCCAGGTCCAGGTGCAGTTGTTCAACAGTTCCTCTAACTCGGCCTGGGTGGGCATGCGCCATCCTGATCCCCAGTTGGCGGAAGCGGCGTCATCGGCCTTCTCCAGGGTCCTCTTGCCGTCATTAGTTCCATAAGCAGGCAGGAAGCAGTATTTGGTAAGGGAGTACATATCCGAGCCCCATTTGTAGGTGCTCCAATCGTAGGTGTTCTTGGAGCTGGTCTCGCCCCAGGCGTAATACTTCCCATACCCTTCGGGGGTGGTGGTCCCCACATTGTGGCTGGCCCACTTTACCGACAGGCCCAGATCTATGGCATCCGGGTTGGGATCGGACGGCTTTACGCCCTTTCCGGTAAGGGTGAACTCTATGTATTTGTTGTTCCCGTTAAAGGCTTTCTGGTCTTCATTGAATTTGAAGGTTCCGGAATAGCTCTTTTCCTTTGTGGGGGTAAAGGTGAAATTAACCATAACGGAGACTCCGGGCTCCAGGACCGTTCCGCTTACAAAGTCACAGGTAAAGCCGTCCGGATGGGAACTGTAGGTTATCGTGGTTTTGTGGTTTCCCGAGTTGGTGAACCTGATAGCCCGTGAAACAGATTCTCCTACAGGTACTTCTCCAAAATCTTTGGGGATTGAGTAGGTTACTAGTGAGAAAGAGGTCATACCTGCACCATATACAGGACGTATCGCATTTCCTACATAGCGGAAATCAAACCAGCTAAGCCATTTGCCGTAATTGTTTGACCAGCCATTGGCATGGGCTTTACTGTCCTGATTCCCTGCCACGGAGGCTGTCCAGTAGTGCAAGTCGTCATTTTCAAAGGACGGGAGGAAAATAGTTTTTCCATTCCGGCTGATGTTGTAACCGGGGACACCGTTTTTAGTGGTTTTAGACCAGCTGCAATAAGCTACCAGCTCCCAGAAATCGTTACTTGTCGGCATTCTCCAGCCTTCTCCCAGAATTTGGGTGGCGGCATCGTCCTCGGGCAACAGGCCAAAATATCCCTGGCCGTTGTAGTACTTGGTGGGAGCATCCTCCCGGCCCCATCGGTAGTTGTCCCAGGCGAAGTAGGTCTTGGACTCCACCTCGCCCCAGGCGAACAGGGCTCCGGTCTGCTCCGGAGAGGTGGCGCCCAGGTTGAAGGAGGCCCATTTGGAGCTGAGCCCCAGGTCTACGATTTGCGGTTTGGCATATCCTGCGGCCTCTCCCATTGCAGAGATGGTGAGGAATGAGACACCGCCGTCAAAGCTGAAGGTGAGATAGGAAGAATAGTCCTTGGCTTCCGTGGGGCTGAATGTAATGGTGAAAGTCTTGCTTTCCTTGGCATTGAGATAGACTCCGGAGGAGGGACTTACGCTGAATCCTTCCGGAATATTCATCTCTACCTTGGTTCCGGCAGCACCTTCATTGGTCACCTGAACGGTCTGGCTGGCCGAACTGCCTACGGCTACAGTGCCAAAATCCAAAGTGTTGGGATTGGACCGCAACAGGGGGGACGCCCGGTCTCCATAGACGGGACGGATTACCTCTCCATAATAACGTTCACCCGTGTTGATTTCAATCCCGTTCTTGAACCAAAGGTTCTGGGCGCGCTGCCAGTTGGATGTCATGATGGTGGAGGACCAGTAATAGCCGTTCACACCCCGTTCCGTGATACCGCCGTCATAATAGCCGGGATAGGCCGGGAAGTAGATGAATTGGCCATTGCTGCCCGTAACCTTGTAGCAGGTTACCCCGTCAATGCTTGTCCGTTCCCAGTCACATTTATCCACCAGTTCCCGGAACTCTTCAATGGTGGCCATCCTCCACTTGTCTCCAAGTGCCTGGGTGGCGGCGTCATCTTCGGGATCCAGTACGGTCTTACCCTGTTCACGGGAATATTTCTTAAAGCCGGAGGTGGGGGAACCCCACTGGTAGTTGCTCCAAGTGTAGTTTCCGTTTTCGGGCTGGGTTTCTCCCCAGGAGTAGTAGTTGCCATAATCGTTCAGGGCAGTGGCTCCCAGGTTGATGTTGGCCCACTTGACGGAGAGGCCCAGATCTACGGCTTCCAGGCTCACGGGCGGGTCCACCGGGGCGGACAGTTCCTTCAGGATGCCCCACCTGGCCCGCCTGATCTCCACCGGCTTGTCGCTCTTGATGGTGCCAATCAGGTTGGTGGAACTGTAAAGGTCTATCGTAAAGCCCTTGCTGAGTTTGACGGGGAAGGCAACCATGTAGTACCAGACACCGGTCTTGAAGGTCTCGCCATTGGGCGCGGAGAGGACTATCCTTGCCCTGGCGTCCGAACCGGCGTGGGAGTAGGTGGGTACGCTGGAGATAGGGTAGTCAAAGTAACCGGTGCCGGCCAGGCTTTCGTTTCCGTTCGCACTGAAGGCGATCCTTTTCACGTTGGGTTCCGACAGGGTGAATTTGACACCGCCGCAGAGGTTGTAGAAATACAGGTCGAAGTTCAGGCTTCGGCCTGCGCTAAGGAACAGGTCATCGGCAAAACCGCCTTCTACCGCCGTCTGCTCGAAGGGCAGGTAGGCGCTGAATCCGTCTCCGGCGGAGTTGACGTCGTTGGAGCGGGCGGCGCTATAGGGATAGACACCCAGGAAAGACTGGCTGTCATTCATTACCAGATTCCCCAGCCGTCCTTTGAACTCGGCCGTAGTAACCCTGGAGGTATTGGTGGAGGTGAATTTCCCCGACTGGTTGCCGTAGTAGACCATGATTTCGTCCTGGGGCTCCCAAACCACGAAGCCGTCGCTGCGGAGGGCGGTCTTGGACTCTGCCTCTTCGGCCCCTACCGCCCGGAAGGTAAGTTCCGGTCCTTCCGGGTCGAAGCCCTGTTCTTTGTTACAGGAGACGGCGGTGAGCAAAAGGGATAAGATGCAGGTAAATGCGATATGGCTTGTTTTCATTGTCTTGCCCTCCATGATTAAAGATTCCATTCATCACCGCCCGTTCCTTCGTGACCGCCGTTGATGGCCCTTACCGTCACTATGCAGGTGGCCGTATAGCCGCCGTCTTCCGTTGTTACCAGGATCCGGGCCGATCCGGGCGACAAGGCCGTTACAACGCCGTTCTCCACCTTGGCCACAGAGGGTTCAAGGCTCTTCCACGAGACGTTCTTGTTGGTGGCATCGGAAGGATGGACGGTAGCGTGGAGCGTGTACTGGTCTTCCACGGTGAGGGTCAGTTCCGTCTTGTCCAGGGAGACACCGGTTACGGATACGTGAGAATCCACGGCATATCCCGTTACCGGCAGCTCAACCGGATAATAAGAATCTCCCACATCGAAGATTATGGTTCCCGGCCAGGGACCAACCCTGGTGGGAGAGAAATACAGGGTGGGAGAGATTCCCTCGTTCGGGGCCAGGGCCACCTCCCTGTCATGCACCATATTGAGCGAGAAACCGTCCGGGATGGATGCCAGCCTTACTGTAACGTAGTGGGTGGACCGGTTCCACATATAGAACTTGAGGGAAGCGGTGGAGCCCACCTCCACATTGTCGAACTGGATGGCGGTGAGCTTGTTGAAGTCTTCGGTCTCGAACACGATACCGGAGTCTGTCTTGCCTTGGGGCGCTTGTGTCTCAAATTGCACAACTTCGCCATAATGGACCTGCTGCTCCGACGCCGGTGTATCGGGGGATGTGCCTGTTATGACATAGGCCCGGACATAATACTTCGTTGACGGATTAAGTTCGCCCGTGGTAACCTTGAAAGGATTGCTATCTACAAAGACGCTTGACCGGATGCAGGCGGAAAGTCCGATAGCCGGTTCGCGCTGGGAAATAGAATAGACGATACCTCCCGTGAGAGGATAAAGCCCCTGCTTGTTTTCATAAGAGACCATGAACGTGGCTCCTTTATCGGTGAGGGACGAAGGCGCTCCGGTAGTGACCGTGAATCCCGGTGAAGTCTGGGTCACCGTAAAATAGTCCTGATCGCTGGTGTAAGAATTTAAAATCCAGGAGTTATTCATGTACAGATCGGCCCGGACGGTCCATCCGTACTGGCCGGGGGCGCCGGCAGGAATGGAGAGGGAGAGGTTGGACCCGGCCGGATATTCTTTTTCTCCCACCGTGACGGTATAGCGATAATTGCCGGTAGATTTCCGGACGCTCCAGTTCAGCGACACTTTGTCTCCCTCCTGGTGTCCGTACAGATCAAAGGGGGTGGGGTCCACGATCGTGCGGCGGTTCTCCTTGACATCCCAGGTAAATTCACAAGGGTATTCGGTGAGACATTGCCGTATTTCGCTGGTCATCAGCTCCGAATCCCGCTTGATGTATTCGAAGGCGTCCAGTACTGTCATGCCCATACAGAAAGAACGGCAGAGGGAGTATAAGACCGCATTGGAATACTTATAATGGACCTCATCTGAAAAACCGGAATAGGCGGCGGCGCCTTTCCGCGTAAAGAAATCGCTGAAGTCGGAATTCACGTTGCTTTCGCAACTGCCGTTATAAATGATGGTTGACGGAAATCCGATATTCTGGGAGGTTGCCTCAAGCCAGGCTGCGGTAATTACGTATCTGTGAATGGACGAATGGGCCATGATTTCGGTCTCCAACGTACTGAACAGCTTGGGATCGAAATCTTCCGGGAATTCCTGATAGTTCTGTCCGGTGGAACACACCGTATAGGATTGATCCTTGTTGAATATCCAGGAACCGCCGTGCGTGCGGATAAGTACCAAATCGTACTTTGCCATTGTGTCGGCCCTGAATTTGTCCAGGTCGGCATCGCTGTCCAGATAGTAGTTAAAGCTGATATTTAAATCGTTGAACTGTTTTTTCAGCGATTTGTAATCTATGTTACGGTTGCCATAATCCGTGTTGTCAACCACATAGGAGGATTGATAGGGTGCCAGTAGCAGGACCTTCTGCCGCGGCTGCTTGTCAGACCTTAAACCGGGTTTTTCCGCTGCCCTGGGGCGGGCTTTGCTATTTGTGGTGGCTTTGAGTTTCGTGGGATCGATCCCGTATTTCTCCGGATGCAGGACCACCGTCGTGAAGGTGCTGTCCCTTTTCATCAGACGGATATTCTCTCCTTCCTGGTCGGCAGAGGAAGAAATTACCTGCGGCAGTTTTTCAATCTCGGCCGCAAGGGTTGTGGCCGGCGTGTCCTCGGAATGGCTGGCCAGGATGGTCTGCACCGACTGGGCCACTTCGCTGGCCATTTTCTCCGATTCCCGGATTTCCTCCCAGGTGTCCGGGACCGACTTGGTTGCCTTCTGCACTACGCTTACGCGCCGGGTCTTGTTCCCGGCGGAAAGAAGGATTTCGGCCGTCCGGCTCTCCTTGCCCAGGTTTTCGTCAATCTGGAAAGATAGGGTATGTTCTTCCAGGCCCTTGGTTTTGGCGGGATGGATCCAGTCGGCCGATACGCTTACCGTGAGCTCCGCGTTGCTGGAAACCGGGAGGCTGAATGTCTGCCCGGTATAGTCCAGGTCATAGTTGTCGCTTTTGGTAACCAGGCCGATCTGTTCCCCCTGCTGAATGTATATTTCCTTGGAGAGGGAACTCTCCGCATGCGTAAATACGATGCTTCCCGTACGCGAATTGTAATCCGGATTGGCCGATACCCGGACAAGGCAGGAGCCGTCCGAAACGGCCACGATCTTGATCCAGTCCACGGAAGGGCGGAGGGCCAGACTTACGTTGGAGGACATCTGCAGGGACAACTCGCCGCCGTCCGCATCGATGGAATACGTATCTTGCGGGATAGTGATCTCGGGCGATACTTCCGTACAGGAAAAGACACAGAACAGGGATGCCAAAAAAGCAAGGAGAAGTGTTCTATTCATGGTTAGGTAGTTATGCTATCTACAAAAATAGTAAAAACGGACCGACTTTGAAAGATTTTTTGTATGTTTGTAGAACTAGCCCATATTAGTTATGAAACAAACCTATCTAGAGCCTGATGTGCAGGTACTGCTGCTCTCTGCAGAGAACAGCGTACTCACTGCCAGCAATGAGGGATTCCCCGTGAATCCGGTAGATCCGGGATTTGCTCCGCCCCTGTTTAACTTTTAATTGGAACGCGCTATGAAAAAGAATGCTTTATTTGCTTTGCTGGCGGTTGTTCCGCTGATGGTGCTTTCCTGCGCCAAGGAAGTTACGGTAGAGACTCCGGAACAGGAGCGTCCAACGATGATCGATCCCTGGACGGCCATAGACCAGACCCCTTATATGAAAACCGTTGCCGGGGAAACCAGCACGCTGGAAGCGGGCTTCTTCAGCCCAACCAAATCCTATATGGAGATGAACGGGGCCGATAATTTTGCCAAGGTTGTCTGGTCTGCAGGAGACAGTTTTGAAATGTATGGCTATGACGGCAGCATTTTCCGTTTTGCTACCTATACGACAAGCGGTGGAGGAGAAAAGGCCGTTTTTACAACAGGAAGCGTTGTGTCGCCTTCTCCCCAGCACAGTATTTTCGCTCCCGGAAGCAGCAGCCCTCAGTTGGGTCATGACGATAATGGCGTATTTTTTGGCTTGACCCTGCCGAACACGCAGGACGCCGTTGCGGGGAAAGTGAAAGATGAATATATCTATTCTTATGCCCGCTCCATCAGCCAGTCAGACAATTTGACGTTCAAGAATATCGTAGGTCTGGTCCGGTTTAAAATGTCCGGGTCTGCCGCCGCCGCTGTCAAGTCGGTGACGCTTTGCGGCGCCACTCCCATTGCCGGAGAATTCATTATCATGCCCAATTCAGAGGGTGTTCCGGCTATTTCAATTACTAAAAACTTTGGAGGGGAACGCTATACATCCATTACCCTTAACGGAACTTTTGCACCGGACACCTGGTATTATTTTGCCGTTATTCCCGGCGTTCAGACAGGCCTCTCTTTGGTCTTCTCGGACGGACTGGGACATACCACCACCAAGATTGCCTCCAAGACGGTTACATTTGCCCAGGGTGAGATTTCGGATTTGGGCACCATTGCACTCGGGAGTGCACTCTCAGATCCGCCGGTTCCGGATATGAGCACCATCACGTTCATGTCGGCCACAGCCGGTGCGCCCAAGCCGGTGACCATCGCGGTTATTCCGGACGGCTTCACATCGGCCGAAATGAGCAAGTACGAGATGCTGGCCAAATCGGCCATGAATACGCTCTTTAACGTGGAGCCGTTCAAGAGCTACAAGGAGTACTTCAATGTGTATATCATGAAGGTGGCCTCCAATGCGTCCGGGGCCAACATTACGGACGGCAACGGCACAGTCACAACACCGGTGGACTGCTATTTCGAGTCCAAGTGGGGAGCGGGTTCGAGCAATTACGGCGACATGGCCGCCAATGAAACAAAGATCCGGGATTTTGTAAATGCAAACTGCCCCGATATCCTGGATGCGACCCATACCATCAACGAGGTACCCATCCTTATGATCATCAACGATTCCCGTTATGGCGGAATCTGCCATTCCAGTTCTTCGGGCTTTGGCTATTGCATGGCCCCTTACACGGAAAATGGCGGACGTTTGGCATGGTCGTATCCCTCTATGGAAGCGGCCAGTGATTCCGACCCTGCTGCCGGCTATGTGTCTACATCTGACGAAAGGCGTGCGGAAGTGGGAAGCAGCGCAGGAAACTGGCTTAACACCATGGTTCATGAATTTGGCGGCCACTGTTTTTCCAAACTGGCAGATGAGTATTGGTATAATAGCTATAAAAGTGCAGTATCATATATCTCGTCACACCGTTGGGACAACCCGCCCTATTATGGCGTGCCTTTCGGTTTGAATGTTTCCGCCACCTATTCAAATCCCGGATATGACAATCCCGGGGCTGGAGCAGAATATATTAAAGAAGGATGGCAGCACCTGCTGGACAAAAAAGCTACCCTGGTGGCCTCCAATCCTCTCTATAACCGCATCGGCGTGTATCAGGGAGGAGACAATTCTCTCCTTTACCGCTGGCGCAGCGAACGGGTGAGTTGTATGATCGATAACCGTTTCTACTTCTCCACCTTCCAGCGGGAGCTCATCGTGAAGCGCATCATGACCCTGGCCGGGGCATCCTTTGACGAAGCAACTTTCTGGGCCAAGGATGTTCCCATCGACCCGGTGCGGGATGTTGTGAGCAGCCCCGTCATGGGTGAAGAGGATCCGGTGATGCCGCGCATCATGCCGCCGCTGCCACCGCCTGTACTCCACACGGACTGGTAGCCGTTTTCGGTAAACGGTTATGTAACAATAGTTTATGTAATTACCCTGCCGTCAAAGTACAGCAGGGTAATTCAGTAAAGAACTGAATATGAAGACCTTACTCAAAACCCTCACCTTGCTGGCGCTGCTCTCCTGCGCCGGCAGCCCGTACCACAAAGATTTCCAGGCCCGGCAGGAGGCCGACGGCGGCGCCCTGAAGCCGTTCATGGCGCTGCCGGAGGGAATATCGGCCCGGGAAAGGGAGGCGCTGGACTTCCTGTATGCGTATATGCCGGCGGCCGATGTGACGGACTACAGTCCGGAGTTTTACCTCCGGAGCGTCCGGCAAAGCCTGCGGGTGCGCGAAGAGCTTTCCTGGGGCGTGCCGGAGCGGGAATTCCGCCACTTCGTGCTGCCGCTCAGGGTGAACAATGAGAGCCTGGACAGCGCCCGCACAGTGTTTTACCGGGAGCTGAAGCCGCGCGTGCAGGGGAAAAGCATGCAGGAAGCCATCCTGGAGGTGAACCACTGGTGCCACGAAAAGGTGACTTACCAGCCTTCGGACGCCCGCACCATGTCGCCGCTGAATCTGGTCAATAACACCCTGGGCCGATGCGGGGAGGAATCCACCTTCACTGTGACGGCGCTCCGGAGCGTGGGCATTCCCGCCCGGCAGGTGTACACCCCGCGCTGGGCGCACACGGACGACAACCACGCCTGGGTGGAAGCCTGGGCCGACGGGCAGTGGCATTTCCTGGGCGCCTGCGAGCCGGAGCCGGTGCTGGACCTGGGCTGGTTCAACGCCCCCGCCTCCCGCGCGATGCTCATGCACACCAAGGTATTCGGCAAGTACGACGGGCCGGAGGAAGTGGTGCTGGAAAGCCCCAACTACACGGAGGTGAACCTGATTGACAATTATGCCCGTACCGCCCTGGTCCATTTCCGGCTGTTGCTGCCCGACGGAACGCCCGCCAGCGGCGCCCGCGTGGACTTCTGCATCTACAATTATGCGGAATTCTACCCCGCCGTTACCAAGTATGCCGATGCCGAAGGCCGCACCTTCCTGAGCGCCGGCCTGGGCGACATGCTGGTCTGGGCCTCCCTGGACGGAGCCTTCGGCTATGCGAAAGTCTCCTTCGGCCAGGACGCCGATGTGGGTATCACTTTAAACTGTCATTCTGGTTCAAACGGTCATTCTGAGCGTAGCGAAGAATCCCTTACCATAGTTCCTCCTCCGGAAACGGCTAACCTTCCGGAAGTTACGCCGGAACTTCGGGAAGAGAACAACCGCCGCTTCGCTTATGAGGATTCCCTCCGCCACGCCTACGAAGCCACTTTCCCCGCCGGAGACCGCGCCCGCGGAAACTGGCGCACCATCCAGGCTTTCCGGCAGAAGGAAAACCGGGAGCGGGTGGAACAGGTGCTGGCCGCCCTCAGTACCAAAGACCTGCAGGATATAACTCCGGAGATCCTGGAGGATTATTATTCGGCCGATAACTTCCTGGGCGCCCGGGTGGAGGACGAATTCCTTACACCTTTCTACGGCTTCTTCCGGGAGCATCCGCTGCCCGTAAGTACGCCGCTGGAGCTGCTGCAATGGGTGCAGGATAACATAACGGTAGACGATAATCCCAAGGCCTGGAACATCCCCATGTCCCCGGCCGGCGTGTACGGAAGCCGGGTGGCCAGCCCCCGTTCCCGGGACATTTTCTTTGTATCGGCCGCCCGCGCCATGGGTATGGAGGCCCGGAAAGACCCCGTCACCGGCAAGGTGCAGTATAAGCAGGACGGAGAGTGGCTGGATGTGCGCTTCACGGCGGGGGAGGACCGGTCGGAGCCGGCCGTGTCAAGCCCGAAGGGCACCCTGCGGTTAACATACACGCCCACCAGGAGCATCGGCAATCCCAAGTATTACAGCCACTTTACGCTTTCCAAGCTGGAAAACGGCCGGCCGCGGCTGTTGTCCTTTGACGAAGGAGAGGTGGACATGGGCGGCGGCGTGGACTGGGAGCACGTATTCAAGGAGGGCTATCCGCTGGATGCCGGGGAATACCTTCTGGTCTCCGGAAACCGCCTTGCAGACGGCTCAGTGCCCGTTTCCATGGCTTTCTTCACCCTTCCGGCCGATGAAACCACTACGGTGGAGCTGCGCATAGACGAGCCTGAGGGAGCCCTTCCCGTCATCGGCTCTTTCAATGCCGATCCTTTCCTTTCCCGCACGGGCCGCGGCTTCTTTGTCCTGGCAGTGCTGGACCCCGGGAAAGAGCCCACGAACCATTTCCTCCGGGATCTGGCGGCCGCCCGGGACGCCTTGGAGCAGTGGGGACGCCCCATTCTCCTGCTCTGCCGGGATGAGGACGCGCTTTCCCGCCTGCAAAAGGAAATGGACGAGGGCCGGTATGGCCGGCTCCCGTCCACGGTTCAGTCTGGTGTAGATACGGAAGGGATTGTATCGGACAGCTTGCCGCTGGTGCTCCTGGCCGACAGTTTCAACCGCGTATTCTTCCGCTCCGAAGGTTATAGCATCGGCCTTGGCGGACAGCTGGCTACAATGGTAGGGGGCTTAGCCCATTAAAGCTGGTTGTCGGCCAGGGAGAAGGTGTTGCCCTGCCGATGGTCGCCGGAGGTCATGCCCTTCTTGAGCCAGCGCATACGCTGGGCGGCGGTGCCGTGGGTGAAGGATTCCTCCACAGCATAGCCCTGAGCCTTCTTCTGCAGGTAGTCGTCGCCAATTACCTGGGCGCACTTGATGGCCTCCATCAGGTCGTCATCGTCCAGGACCTCGTCGATGTAATGGGCCCAGACGCCGGCATAGCAGTCGGCCTGGAGTTCGATGCGCACGCTCATGCGGTTGGAGTCCGTCTTGTTCATCCGGGCCATCTGCTGGTGGGCCTGGCCCAGGGTGCCCAGCAGGTTCTGGACGTGGTGGCCCACCTCATGGGCAATCACATAGGCATAGGCAAAGTCTCCGTCGGCCCCCAGCTGCTGCTTCATGGTGGCGAAGAAGCTGAGGTCTATGTATAGTTTCTCATCTCCGGAGCAGTAGAACGGACCCATGGCTGCCTGGCCGGTGCCGCAGGCCGTTGCGGTGGCGCCGGAATACAGCACCAGGGTGGGATTGCGGTAAGTCCCCAGGCCATTCTGCTTGAAATAAGGGGTCCACACATCCTCTGTGAGGGCCAGGATCTTTTTGGAGAAGCTGGCCAGCTCTTCATATTCCGGCGTGGACTCATAGCTGCTTTCCGTGTTGAAGCCCAGGCCGCCGCTGTTCTGGACGTTCTGGAACACGTCACCCAGGTTGCCGCCCATCAAAAGGGTGATAATGGCCACGATGGCAATGCCGCCAATTCCCAGGCCGGCAGCCTTGCCGCCGCTCATTCCGCGGCGGTCTTCTACATTGGTGCTTTCGCGCCTTCCGTCAAGTCTCATATTCAGAAAGGTTATTAGGTCTTACAAATATAGTGAATTATTTAAGGATATTCTGAATCCTCTCCAACTTTCCGTCCACGGGAGCGGGTTTCACGCCCAGCAGTTTGCAGATCAGGGGATACAGATCTATGTTCCGGAAGGATGATTGTTCCCCCTGGGTGAACGGAGCCTCATACCCTTTTTTGAAATCCGGACCCACCGCCCGGAAGGCCACCATCATGTCCGTTTCCTTGCAGTCGAAGCCATGGGTTCCCTTGTTACGGGACGGGGCGAAGTTGAACTGCCAGCCCAGGTCCGGGCTCACCAGTATCTGTCCCAGACGGTTGGAAGTTCCATAGCAAAGCTGTTCCGGCACTTCCCCGTGCCGCCAAACGCTCATGTGCTCTAAGCCGCGGAGGCGGTTGTAGAGGCTGTCCACATAGCCCTCCTTTACCCAGATGCTGGTGGGAAGGGTGCCGGACATCCGTTCTACCCATTCCTGCGGCACCACGTCGTACCAGGCCACGAAGCGTTCCGGGGAAATCTCCGTCATGCCATGGTCTCCCGCCACTATAAAGTTGATATCCTTGCCGATGGGCAGTTTCTTCAGGCGCAGGTACAGATCATGCATCAGGCTGTCCATCTGTTCTGCCATCGCCTTGGTTTCCGGGGCGATGGGGCCGTTAACGTGGCCCTGATGGTCCGGTTCGTCAAAATAGCCCATGACCAGCCGGGGGCGCTCCTCCTTGGGCAGGCTCAGGAGCCGTACAATTTCGTCGCAGCGCTCCTCGAAAGTCCAATGGGGTTCCTCATCCCATTTCCTGTAATAAGTGGGATAGACGCCATTGATGGGAATGTCCGATCCCACCCAGTAGATAACGCCGGTCTTCACCCCCTGCTTCTGGGCGGTCTGCCACACGGGTTCTCCCAGATAATAGCGGGGGTCGTAGCGCGATTCCTGGTCTCCTATGGCATAGCCGTGCTGGGTTTCCGGATTCCAGAAACTATTGTTCACCAGTCCATTATGGTCCGGAACAAGGCCCGTTGCCATGGTATAGTGATTGGGGAAGGTGGAAGAGGGGAAGGACGGTTCCATCCGCGCCTTCACTCCCACCGTGGCCAGCGAGTCAAAAAAGGGCATGTCGTAGTAGTCCGGATAGTCCCATCGGTTTCCGTCCAAAGAAATGAGAACCGTATAATGGTCCTGTCTGCACTGGCACGACACAGCCAGCAGGCCGACCAGCAAAAGGCGGAAGGTAAATCTCATAGGGTCAATATACTGTGCTTGTGCAAAGATACAAAAAAATCTGCCCGCAGGATGAACTGCGGGCAGATGATTTATAGCAGTGTTCTATCTCTTAGAAGCGGAAAGAAACACCAGCGGTAACGGTGGGGCTGTAGGCAGCGTAACCAACCTGTGCGGTGAAAGCCATGCTGTCGCTGAAGGAGAAGTGCATACCCACGAACTCGTTGGAATAGAAGCCGCGATAGCTATAGTAGCTACCAAAGTCGTGATAGTAACCGGCGGCGAAACCTACGTGAACCTCAAATTTTTCGGTGATATTGAGACCGTAAGTTACACGGGGAGCGGCGCTGAGGGTCTTCCAATACTTGTTGGCCTCGAAGCCCACCTGACCACCAATGGTGAAGTGACCTTTCCACCAGCTGTCCACCAGTACATAGTCGAATGCACCGATGCCACCGAAAGCGAGGTGGCCATAGAACGGGTCGATACCGCCCAGGACGGAGGCTACCATGGTGCCCTTGGACCACTGATCCTCGATAGCGTTAGCCTTGACGGCCATGCTCATGCCAATGATGGCAACGGCAAGAATAGCAATGATTTTTTTCATAATAAAGTTAGTTGTTAAATGGTTTGTACACTATTTTTTAATACCTTACTTGCTGAAAAACTTTGTAAAAGTAGCTATTTCTTTCATAAAAACCAAATTTCCCCCTATTAAACCGCTCCAAAGTTGTATCTTTGGGAAAACTAACGATATGCGTAGATTATTCTTCTCCCTGCTGGGCCTTTTGGCCCTCCTGGCCTGCTCCCGTCACACGGAACCCGCCACCGGCGTGAGTGAGCCGGACCTGGGCTGGCTGTTCCTGGGCAAGGCCCCCTATACCTTAATTACCAAAGTAGAGGCCGCTCCCGGGCCGGCCAGTTTCCATCTGGTGAAAGACCTTTCCCTGATGGATGAGAAGCCGGAAGTAATCCTGAATCAGCAGATTACTATTGCGCCGGACAGTACATTCAAAATCAAGTTGGGGGCGCTGGAACCCGGCTTCTATGAGGTGCGCATCAGGGATTCCGTCCGCTTCAACATAGGCGTCCGGCCCGACAAGGTCCTTTCTCCCTCCGACGCCCAGCCGGACTTCGATGCCTTCTGGACGCAGACGCTCACGGAGTTATCGGCCATCCCCCTGGAGCCGGAATACACGCTGATGCCGGAGTACTCCAACGATCTTCGCACCTGCTACCAGGTCCGGTATACCTCCTTGGGCGGCGCCGTGGCGGGCGGCATCGTTTCCATCCCCGTGGCCGAGGGGAAATATCCCGTGCACATCCAGTACATGGGTTATGGCGCGGAACCTTATTACTTTGACCCTTCCGCCGCGCCGGAGCAGATAGACTTCCTGGTGAGCGTGAGGGACCAGGGCATCTTCAAAAACGGCCAGGACCGCTGGATAGACCGTGGCCTCTCCAGCAAGGAGACCTTCTATTATAGAGGCGCGTTCGCCGATGTAAAGCGCGCCGTGGATTTTGCCGCCTCCATGGAAAAGGCCGATCCGGAGCGCCTGGTGGCTTCGGGCGAAAGCCAGGGCGGCGCCTTCACCTTTATATCGGCCGCGCTGGACAGCCGCATCAAGGCCATCGCTCCCGCCGTTCCTTTCCTGGGCGATTACCGGGACTATGCCCGCATAGTGTGGTGGCCCGTGCACGAGGTGCTGGAAACCTCCGATGCCGAAGGCCTGGACCGGGAGGAACTGTTCACCATGCTGTCCTATTTCGATGTAAAGAATTTCGCTTCCCGGATCAACTGTCCCGTCTATATGGCTTTCGGCCTGCAGGATCCCACCTGCCCGCCGCATACCAATTTTTCCATCTATAACAATTTAGGCACGGAGGAAAGGCGCTTCTTCTGTGTCCCCACCTGCGGCCACGCCATGTGGCAGGAAACTTCCTGGAGCGCGGAAAGGGCGGCTTTTTTGTCCCCGTGGTTAAACTAAAAGGCCCTTTAGGTGTCTAAGGTGATGTTTGAGATGGTTAAAACCTTTTAAATTGTGTCACATATGAAAAAGATTTTTGTTTGGGCAGCGGCAGCCATGATGCTGTGCGCCGCCAATCTGCAGGCCCAGCCCGGCGGCTATCCCGGCGGCGGTTATCCCGGTGGCGGATACCCTGGCGGTAACGGGCAGGCCCCCCAGTTCCAGATGCCGGAACAGGTGACCGACAGCGCCTACATTGCCAACAAGATCAATTACCTTATTGACAACTACGACATCACCGTAGAGCAGGAGGAGAAGATCCGGCCCATCCTGGAAAGCCTGGTTTCCCGCCTGAATATGAAGATGCCTTCCTTCGGTGAACAGGATGGTGAGCGCCCGGACTTCCAGAATATGACCGAAGCCCAGCGCCGGGAAATGTTCTCCCAGATGCAGGAGCGTATGCAGCAGATGGAAGAGCTCCGGCAAGACCGCAACAAGGCACAGAAGGAATTTGACAAGGCCATGAAGGATATCCTGGACAAGGACCAGTACAAGGCCTATAACAAAGACCGTAAGCGGGAAGACCGCGAGCGTCAGGCCCGTGAGCGCCAGTATCAGGGCGGTATGGGCGGCCCTGGCGGTGGCTTTGGAGGTCCCGGCGGCGGCATGGGTGGCCCTGGTGGCGGCTTCGGTGGCCCCGGCGGAGGCTTCGGCGGCCCTGGCGGATTCTGATTTTTTCAGCCTGAAACGGTTCGGCGGCAAAAAGCGATTTTTGCTGCCGAACTTCGTTTTTAAGGCATTTGATTCGGCGGAAAAGCTGTTCCGACAAATTGTCCCCTCGATGGGACATTTTGTCCTTGCGAAGGGTGGGACATTTTGTTTTGAATCATTATCTTTGTCATGCATAAACCACGCAAATAGCCAATACAGGTGATTCTAAGTCACATTATATTAAATTTAACCTACCTTTTTGCCGCTGCCGTTTCCTCTATTCCGGCAGACTCCCTTTATACGGTGGAGCGGGCCATGGCCCATTATCAGACGGAACCGGAGCGTTCCCTGGAACTGATAGACTCGGCCCTCATAGTGGGTAATATTTCGCCGGCCCGGGCCGTCTATCTCCGTGGTTGCATATACTTGTTGGACGACACAAAGCGGAAAGAACTGCCGCTTCAGATAGAACCCGTGCTGGAGGATCCCCAGACCAGCCCCCGGGATTTCCTCCTGTTAAAGGAACTCCTCCATAATTATTATGTGCAGGCCGATGTGCTGCCGGAGCGTTCCCGCCTTGCCCAGGAGCTCGCCTCCATCTATCACGAGAAGGGAGATCTGGCCGATGAGCTGCGCATGCGGGTGGACGAAGCCGATGTGCTCATCAGCCTGGGACAGGCCGATGAGGGCGTCCCCATGATCAACGAGGCCATAGAAGGACTCTCCGCCATCAAGACCCGGGATGCGCTGGACGGCTTCCTGGATGCCCACAAGGCCCTTATCCACTATTATCAGGACTGTAACAACCCCGCTGCCATGGTGGCCTCCGCCTCGGCCATGCTCAACGGCGTGAGCGACTATGAGGAACATCCGGAGAACTACGGGGATGCTCCTTCGGATCGACGGGACCAGTTTATAGACTTTAAGAAGGCGGCCGCCTACTCCTATCTGGCGCTGGGGCATGCGATGAGCGGCAATCTGGCCGAAGCCCGCCGCAACGCGCAGAAATTTGAAACCACCAGCAGCAGCAAGGTCCTTTCCCGGCGCAGGGTCATCGCATCGGCCTATCTGGCCATGGGCGACTATGACAGGATGCAGAAAGATCTGGATGCCTTCTGTGAGAGCTGGGGGACCGATACCCTTCACGTGAACTATGCGGAGGTGCTCAAGATGCGGTCCGAATATGCCCGGCTCCGCGGCCAGTACCGGGAAAGCCTTGAGTACCTTCATCGTCACAATAAGCTTAGGATAGCGCTCCAAAGCCAGAAGGCCCGTTCCGACGCCGCCCAGTACGCCACCCTCTACAAGGTGCAGGAAGAAGCTCTGGCCCGCAGGGATGCCGAAAAGAAACTGGCCCGGCAGAAAGCCATCCTCATGATCGCCATCATTATCTTGCTGGCCCTGCTGGCCCTCTTTGTCTTCAATGCCTGTCAGCGGCGGGAGATGAAAAAGAAAAACAAGGTCCTCTCGGAACAGATTGCCCAGACCCTTATGTATAAGGAACGCGCGGCGGAAATCCTGGCCGCGTCGGAGGAAGCCAGGCGGCACAGCCTGGAATCCCTGGACGCATCGGAGCTCTACAACTTCCTCTCCGAAGCCATCGTACAGGAGCGCATGTTCCTGGATCCGCGCTTCTCCAGACAGGTGCTGGTAGATAAATACGGCATTTCCAAGGACCGGGTGGGCGCAGCGTTCTCATCGGCCGGCACCTCCCTTCCTGCCTTTGTGGCCGACTGTCGCCTGGACCTTGCCTGCAAGCTGCTTACAGAAACGCCCGAAACCAATATTGAAGATATCGCCCAGGCATCCGGCTTCACTTCCCGCCGGAGCTTCGCCCGGACCTTTGCCCAGAAATTTGCACTCAGTCCTTCCGAATACCGGGAGAGCAGAAAAAGAATATAAATAACCTCATTTATTTCCTAATCATTTAACTAACCATTTAATTCTATGCTTAAAAGACTGATTAAAGCTGTGATTGTCTCCGTGATATTCACCGCTGTGTGCGGGGGAACACAAGCCCTTGCGCAGAATCGTACCGTCAAAGGCACTGTAGTCGATATCGGCGGACAACCGGTTATCGGCGCAGCAGTCACGGTGGTGGGCAACACGAAGATTGGTACGGCCACCGACCTGGACGGTGCCTTTACCCTGAGCATTCCCTCGGGCGCCAATCTCCTGGTGGAAAGCATCGGCTATGTTAGCCAGACTATCACCGTGGGTAACCAGACCACTTTCAACATCGTTTTGGAAGAGGACAACGAGATGCTGGAAGAGACGGTTGTCGTGGGTTACGGTGTCCAGCGTAAGAGTGACCTCACCGGTTCCGTAGCATCGGTCCGTGAGGCCGAACTGGCCAACCGTTCCACCTCGGACGCCGCAGCCGCCCTGCAGGGCAAGGCCGCCGGTGTGCAGATTTTCAACGACTCCGGTGCACCTGGTGAGGGTTCTTCCATCCGCGTCCGCGGTATCTCCTCCAACAGCGGCTCCGGCCTGGGACCGCTCCTGATCGTGGACGGCCTTAAGGTGGACAAGATCGACTACCTGGATCCTTCCATGATCGAGTCCATGGAGGTGTTGAAGGATGCGGCATCGGCTGCCATCTACGGTGCGCAGGCCGGCAACGGCGTTGTGCTCATCACCACCAAGAACGGCTCCAAGACCAAGGACAAGGACGGCAACATCTTCTACAACTACAAGATTACGCTGGCTCAGCTGGGTCACCATGCCCAGGTGATGAACGCCCTGCAGTACATTGACTGGCAGCAGCAGGCCGGCCAGCAGCCCGACACCGAGACCATGATCGCCACCGGCGTATGGGACGGCGTGACGGACACCAACTGGGCCGACGTCCTGTACGGGACCGGTATCACCCACAGCCACACCGTGGGCGCCCAGGGCGGTAACGACCGCGGCTCCTACTTCCTGTCCCTCAACTATGTGGACGAAGACGGTATGGCCCGTGGAAATACCGATACTTTCAAGCGTTTCACCGCTCAGATCAATGCCGACTACAAGATCAAGTCCTGGTTCACCGTGGGTACCAACACCTCCATCGAACGCCGTGAACAGCAGAAGATCGGTGAGCATTCCGAGTATGCCGGCAGCAGCGCCGGTCTGCTGGGTACCCTCATCATCGACCCGCTCACTCCCGTTTATTTCGAGTCCTACGATGAACTGCCCCTGGGCATGAAGGACGCCATCGACGCCGGTAAGCAGAAAGTGTACGGTCCGGCAGAGCATCCGGGTTGGTACTATGCCGTATCCAAGATCCTGGAAGGTGACGGTGTGAACCCGCTCATCTACCGTGACCGCAACCAGAAGAAGGAAGAGGGCTGGCAGGTACGCGGTACCGTGTACGCCAACTTCACCCCGTTCAAGGGCTTCGTATTCACCTCCCGTCTGGGCTACCGCATCAAGCAGTCCTACGACAGCAATTTCGAGGAGCCGTTCTATGCGAATGCCAAGAACTATTCCGCAGTCTATAAGATCAGCGCAACGTCTTCTCAGAGTTACTACTATCAGTGGGAGAACTTCGCCAACTATAATGTGACCCTGGGCAAGAAGCACGCTATCGGCGCCATGGCCGGTATGTCCTATACCTTCAACGACAGCCGCAGCGTGGGTGGCAGCCTGGAAGGTGAAGATCCGCTGAAGGGCTATGCCGAGAACTTCCGTTACCTCACCCAGGACAACGGTTCCGGCACCAAGGGCATCTCCGGCGGTTCCCCCAGCCAGAGCTCGCAGATCTCCTATTTCGGCCGTCTCACTTACACCTTCGACAGCCGCTATAGCCTGCAGACTAACTTCCGTGCCGATGCTTTCGACTCCTCCAAGCTGTCCCCGAAGAACCGTTGGGGCTACTTCCCTTCGGTATCGGCCGGTTGGACGGTGTCCAATGAAAGCTTCATCAAGGACAACATCAGCCGTGACATCCTGAGCTTCCTGAAGTTCCGCGCTTCCTGGGGTATCAACGGTAACATCTCCGTGCTGTCCGGCTATCCTTATTCCACCTCCATCTCCTATAACAGCCAGAAGTATCAGTACGGCGAGGACAACACCCTCTCGCTGGGTTCCCAGCCGGACGGCCTGGCCAATCCGGACCTGACCTGGGAAACTTCCAAGCAGACGGATGTGGGTATGGACCTGCGCCTGTTCAACAACCGCCTCACCCTGGGTGTGGACTGGTATAACAAGGACACGGAAGGCCTGCTGGTGAACATCTCCCCGGTGGCTGAAGTGGGTATCTCCTCCACCACGGTGAATGCCGGTTCCGTGAACAACCACGGTTGGGAATTCGAGCTGGGCTGGCAGGACAACATCGGCGACTTCCACTACAGCATCAACGGCAACCTGTCCACCCTCAAGAACAAGGTCACCTATCTGGAGCCCACTGTCGGCTACCAGAAGGGTTCCAGCTTCGGTAACATGAAATTCTACACCAGGTTCCAGGAAGGCTACCCGGTGTGGTACTTCCACGGCTACCAGTACGCTGGTATCAACGCGGAGGACGGCAAGGCCCTGTACTATACCGCTCCGGACGAGAACGGCGTAGTTTCCACCACCACCGCTCCCGTGGATGCCGATATGGGCTACATGGGCAGTGCCCTCCCCAGTCTCTCCTACGGTCTCACCATCCATATGGACTGGAAGGGTCTTGACTTCACCCTCTTCGGCACCGGTGCCGCCGGCCATCAGCTGATGCCTTGCGTGTACCGTGTGGACCACATGAACATCAACGCTCTCACCTATTTCTATGAGGAATCCGGCAAGTCCATCCCCAAGATTGAGAATATGTGGAACAGCAAGGAATTCTGGAGCTCCTCCGCCGTTGTGTTCAAGGGCGACTACTTCAAGATCAAGCAGATCCAGTTGGGTTACACCCTGCCTAAGAAGTGGCTCAAGAAGATCTTCATCAGCGACCTGCGCGTCTTTGCCTCCATGGACGACTGGTTCGTGTTCACCAAGTATCCCGGCTTCGACCCGGAGACTGCTTCCACCGGCTCCACCAGTGGTATGGGTCTGGACAAGGGTTCTTACCCGAACGCCAAGAAACTCATGTTCGGTGTCAACCTCACCTTCTAATCTGACGACATTATGAAAAAGTATATCATTTTGGGTTTATCTGCTGCACTGGCGGTGCTCACCACCACTTCGTGCAACCCGGAACTTCTGGACATCCAGCAGAAAGGCGTAATCGCCTATGAGGATTTCTACAAGACCGACGAGGATGCCCAGTCGGCCATGACGGCGGCTTACACCTCATTCATCGGCATATTCAGCGCACAGGGCAGTAACAACCCGGCTTGGAACGTGGTTGTGAACGCCTGCGGCGACGAGCTCTATTGGGGCGGCGGTAAAAAGGATGGTTCCAGCTCCGGTGCACAGGACATGAACGAGTTCCGTAACACCTACGACAGCACCATCCCCCACATCCGCGTTATCTATAAAGGCCTGTATTCGCTTATCTACAAGTGCAACCTGGTCATTGACAATTTCTGGGGCGAGGACGGCGAACTGTGCGATTCTGACGTTAAGAAGAGATGCGTGGCCGAGGCCCGCACGCTTCGCGCCTGGGCACACTTTACCGCTGCCGTCTTCTGGGGCACCCCGCCGCTGGTGGAGCATGTGCTTGCCGGTGACGCCCGTCCCACCAACTGCGACCATCAGGTCCTGATGGACTGGTGCATCAAGGAGTTCAAGGAAGCCATCCCCAATCTTGAATCCCGCAAGGGCAAGAACGACAAGGCCGGCACCTTCAAAGTCACTTCGGGTGCTGCTTACGCCTTCCTGGGCAAGGCCCAGGTCTTCAACAAGGACTGGGCTGGCGCCAAGGAAAGCCTCAAGAAGGTCATCGACTCCGGTAACTACGACCTGGTTCCCACCGAAAAGATCTGGGAGATGTTCCACATGGCCGGCGACGGCAACGAGGAGAAGATCCTGGAAGGTAATTTCGTAGATAACGAAAATATCAGCAAGTACTCCTTTGCCCAGTATCACTATCAGCGCAATCAGGCCCTGTTCCTCCGTAACATCAAGAAGTATCCTTCCGTGCTCATCCAGGCCGGTGACGGCTGGGGCAACAACGTAAGTCCCACCAAGCCGTTCATGGACGCCATCATGGCCCACGAGCCCAATTCGGCCCGCCGCAAGGCCTGGTTCGTTTCCTATGAAGAGTTCCTCACCGAATACGAATACCCGCTGGAGGCCTCTGAGGCGAGCGTACCCGACGAAAACGGCAAGAAGGTCAAAGTGCAGTACAAGGCCGATGCCGATATGACCACTGAGGAGAAGCTGAAGGACTTCCGCCGCGGCCTCAACTGCGAGAAGTACGACGAGACCTACGCCAACTATGGTTACTACTTCCTGAAGTTCCTGCCCTGGCAGTCGGATCTGATTCAGAACAGCTCTACTGTCACGCAGGAGAATCGCCTCGTCATGCGTTACGCGGAGGTCCTGCTGCTTTATGCCGAGGCTTGCGCCATGACCAACGATCCCGATGGCCTGAAGTACCTGAACATGGTGGCAAAACGTGCCGGTGCTCCCGAGTATTCCAGCCTCACCATGGAGAACGTGAAGCAGGAGAAATGGTTCGAGATGGCCTGGGAAGGCACCCGCTTCTGGGATCTGGTCCGCTGGGGTGACGCCCCCAAGGTCCTGGCATTCAAGGCCCACGACGAGACCCCTTATCTCCACGATGAGTTCTATGTACATGGTTCCAAGGGCAAGAAGACGTCCGGTAAACCGCACAAGGCCCACATCTACTTCCACGATGACGGATGGGCGGCCAAGGGCGGCGGCTGGGTAAGCGGCAAGCACGAACTGCTTCCTTTCCCGTACGACGTTATCCAGCTCAATCCCTGGAATGAAGAAAAAGGCGAAGGCCTCAAACAGAATCCCGGTTGGGAATAGATATGAGATTGGTTAATTGTTTTTGATGGCAGGGGCCGGCCCGTGAGGGTCGGCCCTTTGTGTTGTTATGGTTTTTTTCTTACTTTTGTAAAGGAAAACCACTATAACCATGATACGCAAAAAACTCTTCCTTGCCCTGGCGGCGCTAGTCCTCTGTCTGAGTGCAAAAGCGCAGCAGCCGGACCCCAATTTCTTCATTTATCTTTGCTTCGGCCAGTCCAACATGGAGGCGGGCGCCCGTCCGGCCCCGCAGGACGAGGGTTTCAACGACCCCCGGTTCCAATTCATGGCGGCCGTGGACATGCCCCGTTTCGGTCGTGAGCGGAATCACTGGTACACGGCCGTTCCGCCCATCTGCCGGGAAACCAACAATATGGGCCCGGTGGATTTCTTCGGCCGGAAGATGATAGAAGAACTGCCCACCTGTTACAGAGTGGGAGTGATCAACGTTTCCGTTGCCGGCGCCAAGCTGGAGCTCTGGGACAAGGACGCCTGTGCGGATTATCTGGCCATGGAGGCGGCCGATCCCTCCCGCGGCTGGCTGGTGAACATGGCCAAGGAGTACGGCATGAATCCCTACCAGCGCCTGATGGAGACCGCCCGCGAGGCGCAGAAGTACGGTGTAATCAAAGGCATGCTCCTGCACCAGGGAGAATCCAACCCGGACGACCCCCAGTGGCCGGGCCGCGTGAAGAAGATCCACGACGACCTCTGTGCCGACCTGGGCCTGGATCCCGCGGAAATCCCGCTCCTGGCCGGCGAGCTCAAGTATGCCGAACAGGACGGCATCTGCTCTGCCTTCAACCAGGTGGTGCTCCCGCACCTGCCGGAGGTGATGCCCAACGCCTATGTGATATCGGCCCTGGGCTGCGAAAGCACGGGGGACCAGTTCCATTTCAGCACGGAAGGCATGCGCCTGATGGGTTACCGCATGGCCTGGAAGATGCTGGAGCTGCAGGGTTTCAGGGATGTGGAGAAGCGCACCCTCACCCTGCATCCGGACAAGCTGGGGATAGAGATCAGCCCCACCCTTTCCGGCATTTTCTTCGAGGACATCAACCAGAGCGTGGACGGCGGCATCTGCGCCCAGCTCATCCAGAACAACTCCTTCCAGGCCTATAATGTGCCGGAAGCCCCCGGCCCCAACGAATTCTCCCAGAGTGACACCACCTTCTTCGGCTGGACGGTAATCCGCAAAGAGGGCGCCAAAGGTACCGCCCGCGCCGTGGCCGACAAGCCGCTGGTCCCCGGGCTCAAGCGCTATTATGATTTCGACCCCAACGACAAGTACGACGACGAGCTCCGCTACGCCCAGTACAGCGTGCGCTTCGACATCCAGGATCCCGGTGCCGGCTTCGGCATAGCGGCCAACGGATACGGCATCTTCGAGTACAAGCGCGGCCCCGGCCAGCTGTACTCCAACAACACGCAGGTGGCCTCCATCCCCGCCAAGGAAGGCGTGAGCTACGAGCTGGGCCTCTACCTGCAGGGTCCCAAATACAAGGGCACCATCTCCGTCTATCTGGAAGACGCCCAGGGCCAGCCCAACTCCAACGTAATCACCATCTCCAAGCTGGGCAAGAAATGGCAGCAGTACACCGGCATACTCAAGGCCGAACGCAGCGTGGACAGCCGCCTGGCCATCGTGGCCGATAAGAAGGGCACCTTCTGGCTGGACTTCGTAACCCTGGTCCCGGAAACCTCCGAGCTCTGGAAGGACGGCAAGTACGGTCCCTTCCGCAAGGACCTCCTGGAGGCGCTGGAAGACCTCCATCCCACCTTCATGCGCTTCCCGGGCGGCTGCGCCAGTGAAGGCACCAACTACTTCGGCCAGGTGTTCTGGAAGAACTCCATCGGCCCGCGGGAAGAGCGTGTTGGCTTCCGCAACCACTGGGCCTACTGGACTTCGCAGTACATAGGCTTCTACGAGTATCTGCTCATGGCCGAAGGCCTGGGCGCCACCCCGCTGCCGGTGCTGAACAACGGCGTCACCTGCCAGTTCGCCGGGCACCAGTATATTGCCCCGCTGGACACGCAGGCCGACAGGGACCGCTTCTACAGCATCTTCGTGAAGGACGCCCTGGATTTCATCGAGTTCTGCAACGGCGACATTACCACCGAATGGGGCGCCAAGCGGGCCCAAATGGGGCATCCGGCACCTTTCAACCTCAAGTATCTGGGCATCGGCAACGAGAACCAGGGCCCGGAATTCTGGGAGCGCTTCGATATCATGTACAAGGCCATCAAGGAGAAGCATCCGGAGATTGTGATCGTCTCCACCGCCGGCGCGGCCGATGCGGGACGGGAATTCAACAACAACATGGCCCAGATCGACGCCAAGTATCCGGACACCATCGTGGACGAACACTATTACAAGGGCGACGACTGGTTCTACTCCAACCGGGACCGCTACAACCCCGGCAAGGTGCGCGGCGCCGAGGGCCACACCTACGACCGCAGCAAGCCCACCCGCGTATTCGTGGGCGAATTCGCCAACAACCGCGCCAACAACGCCTATTCATCGGCCATGGCCGAGGCGGCCTACTGGACCGGCCTGGAGCGCAATTCGGATATGGTGGTGATGGCCGCCTATGCCCCGCTCTTCTGCAAGAAAGGTTTCAACAAGTGGGACTCCAACCTCATCTGGTTTGACAACCGCGGCATGTGGCGTTCCACCAACTACTATTACCAGAAGCTCTTCTCCGTGGCCGGCAACCGCGCCTTCGAAATGTCGGAAGCCATGGACGGGGATGAGGCCGATGACACTTTCTACTCTTCTCCCACCATAGACACAAAGACCGGTGAAATCTTTGTCAAGATGGTGAATGCGGAAGATGAGGACAAGGTCTTTACGGTGAATATCGGCAATTCCGTACGCTACGAGGCTTCGCTGGAGTTTGTTTCCTCGCACGACACCTCCGTCAAGAACCAGGGCAGCCAGAACTACTATTCCAGCCATCCGGACTATGCGGCTCCCGCCGCCGGTCCCCGCGCGGGAGAACGTCCCGGCCTGGTGAATATGGCCTTCCGCTTCGGCCGCCGCGTCAAGTACAATGACGTAGTTGTCCCGCACACCAAGACCATCGGCCCCGTACAGGACCATTTCGACTTCCTCCTCCCGGAAAACGCCATCGCCGTCCTGCGGCTGAAACCCGTCAAATAAGCGTGTAACTAAAACCAGAATACCATGAAGAAAATCCTTTTTGGAGTATTGACCGGCCTCGTTCTTCTGGGGGCAGGCATAGCGTGCAAGCAGCTTGCCGTACTCCAGCGCCCGGAAGGACCGTGCGACGTGTATGAACGCGGCGGAGCACCCTGCGTGGCTGCCCACAGTACCACCCGTGCCCTCTATGCCGCCTACAACGGCCCCCTGTACCAGATCATGCGCCAGTCGGACGGCAAGACCCTGGATATCGGCGTGGTGAAGGCCAGCGCCACGGACCCCGGCGGTTATGCCGATGCGTCCGCCCAAGATGCCTTCTGTAAGGATACATACTGCTGGATTACGGTGCTGTACGACCAGTCCGGCAAGGGCAATCACCTGTACCAGGCCCCGCGCGGCGGCTTCAGCGGCCCCGCCATGGGTGGCTACAACAACGTTCCGCTGGCCGACTGGGCCCCGGTGAACGTGATGGGCCACAAGGTGTATGGCGTCTTCATCGCCCCGGGCATGGGCATGCGCCTGAACGACCCCACCGGCACTGCCGTGGACGACCAGGCCGAAGGCCAGTACTGGGTGATCAGCGGCCACCATTACAACTCCGGCTGCTGCTTCGACTACGGCAATGCGGAGACCGACAGCCGGGACGACGGTGACGGCACCATGGAGACCACCTACTTCGGCAACCAGCCGGCCTGGTATCACGGCGACCCGCCGGGTCCCTGGATCATGACGGACCAGGAGAACAATCTGGTGGGCTGCGTGAACGAAGATCCCAACGACAAGTTCTGCGAAGGCCTGGAAACCATCACCTGGCGCTTTGTGACGGCCACGGCCGACGGGGAACCCCACCACTGGCGCTCCATGGGCGGAAACGCCCAGGAAGGGGATTTAAAGGTCTATTATGATGGTGGCCGTATCCGCAATCCCCGCAACAGTTACGACCCTATGCGCAAGCAGGGCGCCATCCTGCTGGGTAACGGCGGAGACAACAGCAACGGCTCTTCCGGCACCTTCTACGAGGGCGCCATGACCGCCGCCGGTACCTTCCCCACGGAGGCGCTGAACCAGGAAGTACAGGCCAATGTGGTGGCGGCCCGCTACCGCGTGGCCACCGTGGAGGTGTTCCCGTCCCTGAATGACGGCCGTCCGTCCAATGTGCAGACCTTCACTCCCGGCGCCACCGCCAAGACCGTGGTCCGCTTCGTGAACACCACCGACGGGTCCATCGAAGGCCTTACCCTGGAGCTGAAGGCCCCCAAGGGCTGGAAAGCATCGGCCTCCCAGGCCGTTCCCTACACGGTAGAACCCGGCCAGACCGTGGTGGCGGAATTTGACGTCACCGCCGGCGGCGCCTCCTTCAACGGAGACGTGGAGGCTGTGGCTTCCTGGCAGGGGAACAAGGAGACCGGCCGGCTCAAGGTGCGCAGTACGGAACCCGTGAAGATTAACGAGTTCAGCATCTCCGACGGCTTCATTGAGTTGTACAACGCTTCCAACAAGGAAGTGGACCTCTCCGGCTGGACCGTGCGTGAACACGCCGCCAACATCCCTTATTTTTCCGATATTAAGATCCCGTCCGGCACCAAACTGGCGCCCAATGCCTATTATCTGCTGGGCATGGCCGGTTCCGGCCTGGCCGTGGATGCCGCCAAGGGCGATGCCACCATCTATGTGCGCAGTGTGGAAGGTATCAAGGCGGGCGATGAAATCCTGGTAGGCGGCGAGAAGCGCACCGTGAAGGCGGTGAACGCTCCCGCTCCCGCCCCGGCGGCCCCGATGGCCGGTCCTTTCGGCCGCGGCATGCAGCCTGCAGGCACCCCCACTACGGTCTGGCAGCCTCTGCCGGGCGGTCATGGCATTGAGATTCCCGTGGGCTCCACCAACATCCCCGTCACTTCCGTGGCGCATTTCAAGGTGGGGGACAAGATGGCCATCGGCTATGGGACGGACCGTCCCGCTGTGTCCAACAAGATGGAGAAATACGAGGTTGTCACCGTCACCGCCGTGGGCAAGGCGGGCACCCAGGGCTATCTGTCCATGGACGCCAAGCCCGGCGATACCAACATCAAGGTGTCCTCCGTGGAGAACATCTCCGTGGGCGACAAGATCCGCCTGGACATTGCCAGCGAGGGCCACGGCATTGAGACCGTGACGGTTACCAAGGTGGGAACCGCATCGGCCCGCAACACCCTCAACGGCCCGCTGGGGCCGGATGAGGACCCGGGTACAGGCCTGGACATTGCCGAGCCGCTCAAGTTCAACCATGCCTCCAACATGCCGTACAGCGTGAACGGAACGGGTATCACCTTCGAACCCGCCACCAAGCACGCCCATTACAGCAATGAGCCGGTGCTGGCGCTCTGCTTCAGCCTGGAGCTGGACAGTCCGCTCTCGGCCGCCCATCCCATCAATGAGGCCGTTGTGGCCGGTACGGGCGGTTATCGCGGCGCAGTCCCGGCCGATCTGGTCTTCGGCGGTCCTGCCCTTTCCGACGCCGGCGGCAACATCACCCTCCGCGATGCCAAGGGTAACATTGCCGATGCCCTCAACTTCGGCCTGGTGACGGATCCCTGGCTTTCCGAGGGTTATCAGGCCGATTCCGGTCTGGACGAACCCGGCAACTTTGTTCCTGCTCCCGCGGCCGGCCGCCGCTTCGGCTTTGGCGGCGGCGTGCAGCCGCAGCCTGCATCCCTGAGCGCCGGACGTTTCCCGGATGGGGCCGACCAGGACGACAACAAGGCCGACTTCCGCGTTCAGCGGGCGATGAATCTGCAGATGCCTGCCGGTCCTGGTGTGACCAATCTCAAGCTCTCCTCCGTGGAGGGTCTCGTGGAAGGCGGACAAATCGTTGTAGGCAATTCAGAAATTCTGACTGTTGCGAAGATTGGGACACCCGGTGCCACGCTCCTGAGGGGCAATTCCGGTGCTGGAGCGAAAACGATAGTCGTTGCTTCTGCACAGAATTTCGTCCCCGGCCAGGATGTGCTGGTGGGTGATGAATTGGCGGTTGTCTCCGAGGTGATTATTCCGCGTGGCTGGTGGATGCCGCGGGAGCAGCAGGAGAACAAGCTGGTGCTGGCGGCTCCGCTTCGCAAGGCCCACAAGGTGGGCGAGCCCGTCGCGGGCACGGGCGTGACGCTGTCTACCCCGCTCCAGGCCGCCTATCCGGCGGGTGCTGCCGTGTCTTCGGCCAAGCCGACGCCCGGCGCCGCCAACCAGTATTAGTCTTATGACCCTGCACAGGTTCAAGGCCTGGACGCTGGCCCTGTGTACAGGGTGCCTGCTGCTCGCCGGATGGATGGTATACCATGCCCTGTCCGGCGGGCCCATGGCAGGCTGCGGCGCGGGCAGCGGCTGCGACACCGTCATGAACAGCCCCTGGGCCTATACACTGGGGCTTATTCCGGTGAGTCTGCCGGCCGTGGTGGTGTACCTCCTGCTGATCCTGTGTATAGCCTTTTGGGGCTCAGACGCCTCCCTGGACCGTTTCCTGCGGCCTTTCATGCTGTTTCTGAGCGGCTGCATCGTGGGTGCCGCCCTCTGGTTCTGCTGGCTGCAGGTGGGCGTTCTCCATGCCTTCTGCAAATACTGCACGGGCCTCCATCTTCTGGGCTGCGCCGCAGCAGGCCTCATCCTCTTCTGTCATCCTGAGCGAAGCGAAGGATCTCCCCGCTGGCCCCCTCTCCTGGCCGGCCTGGCAGCCGCCGCAGTCTTTGCCGTGGTACAGTTGTACACCAGACCGGTGGTCTATGACACCGGCCGCACAGAAGCGGAGCTACCGGCCTTTGAAGAGGGGGAAGTTCCTGTCATTCTGAGCGACAGCGAAGAATCTCTCACCCTCCTGTTCGATTTCCAGTGCTCCCACTGCCGGCGCCTACACCGGCTGCTTTCGGAACTGCAGGAGCAGTATCGCATTTTCCTGGCGCCCGTGCCGCTCAGCAGTGCCTGCAACCCGTATATCCCCGCTTCCGGCATAGACCGCTTCCAGGGCTCCTGCCGGCTTACCCGCCTGGCCATGGCCGTATGGTATGCCTCCCCGGAGGAAGCACCGGCCTTCTGGGACTGGATCCTGGAAGAAAGCGCCACCCCTGCCGAGGCGGAAAAACAGGCCATGGAGCTGCTGGGAGATGGTTTTGAGGCCGCTTTGGCGGATCCCCGCATAGACACATACCTCCGGAAAGTGGAAGAACTCTTTGGCCGAACTTCCACCCAGGACAGCAGCGCCGTTCCGCGCTTTATCAAAGGCCAGCACTGGCTGGTACCCGAATCGGATACCGCCGAAACCATCCTTCAACTTCTGTCCACCCTCTAAAGCCGGTTGGCCTTCCCCGGGGTGGGCTGCTCCGAGAGGCGGAAGTCCTCGCAGAGGGAGTCCGTATCGGCCCCGTCCGGGAAACGGACCAGGCTGCGGACGGGAGCCTTGGCCAGTTCCGGATTCCGGGCCAGCATCCAGGGCGAAACGGGACCCGGGGCAACGGCCTGGCAGCCACCGCCCTTCTGCTCGCCTTCCAGCACCGCCAGTTCCGGACTGGTGATGGTGCCGTTGGCGCTGGAATTGCTTTGCTGGGAGCCATAGACAATGGCATCAATGACGGTCTCCGTGGCAGGATCCACCAGGGCTATGGAACCGGCCGTGGCCGATGGTGCATAGCTCATATACAAGCCCGCTGTAGGCGTCCAGCCCGCCCCCAGGGGCTGCAGGGCATCCCCGCTGGTGTGCGCATACTTTGTAGCCGGCGTGAAGGAAATACCCGTTCCCGGGCAGGAAACATCCACTCCAACGGCATGGTCCCGCTGCAGCGGCTGCTCCAGTTCCACGATGCCCGGCTCGTGGGGCGTGCGCGAAAAACGGACGGGCGCTTCGCTGGAGCGGACCAGAGCCTTCACGGTGGCCAATTCCACGCGGTCGCCAGTATTGATGGTTAGCACAGAACCCGGAACAAGGGCCGATGTAGCATCGATAAACAGCTGGGTATCACCCGCTTTCGCCGCCTGGGACAGGTTGCTCTGCGTAGCCGGCGAACCCACGGCGGTTACCGTCACTTCCTCATAGTTTCCGCCCAGGTCAATTCCCATCTTTTCCCCCACCTTGAAATCCGCCACGGAAGTGGCCGGAAGCGTGCTTGTGCCGGAGGGGAAACTGAGTTTAGGCCCCGTGGAAACAGGAATGAAAATGGTAGTGAAAGGGGCCGATGGCGCTGCGGGATCCACTTCCAGCAGGAGATGGGAAGCGGCGGCCAGTCTGGTACCCTCCGGGAAACTGAGTGCGTTGACGGAGGCCCATCCGCTGCGCCGGACCTGCAGTTCCATCCCGGAAAGGTCCACTTCTTTATCAGAAGCGTTATACAGTTCCACAAACGGTTCCGCAAGGCCGATCTCGTTGATCTTTATGGGCTCTGAACAGCGGATCCGGGTGGATAAAGTGGCTTTTCCGCCATTCCAACTGGCCAGTACGTACAGTTCCCCGGAGGAGCGCCAGGCCGAAGCCGTGAGCAGATACCGCACCGTCTTCTGTTCGCCGGGTTCCAGGCTGTGGGGGAATTCCCCTTCCCTGTGGATTTCCCAGCCTCTGGGGAGGCCGAAGTCAAACGCTATATCCGTCATCGGCTCCCCGGTGCTGTTCTCCAGGAACAGGACCACCGGTTTGCTCTCGCCGGGCTGGAAAGAAGTAATGCGGGAAAGAGCCAGCGGATAGGGGGCATAACGGGCCGATGCAATATTCGCCTGCACGGCGGCAATGGTTTCATCGGAAGGATAGCCCACCGTCATCACGCCTTCGTAAAAGGTTCCTGCAGAGCCGTTTCCGTTGTCTCCTCCGTTACCCAGCAGCATACCGCCTTTCTTGTGCATGGGATAGTAGGCGTCGCTGTCCGGCGAGCCGGGACGGACGCCGCTGTAGTAGGTCACAACCCCATCCAGGGTGGCATCGCCGCCCCGAAGGTCCCACTGGTTGCCGCCGCCCCCGTTCACATACACGGAGACAAAGCGCCAGTCGTTGATGGACGGGACGTCGTTCTGCTTGGCGCCGTAGCCGGAGAAGAGGCCGGCTTCCATATCGGCCATGATCCACGGGCCGTCTCCGTTTCCGCGTCCCCAGGCCGTGGAGGTGCCGTAATAGGTGGTTTCCATAGTGCCCGTGCCCACAGCGCGGCCGTTGGTGGAGGAATTGCCATAGTCGAAGCAGCAGCCGCTGTCGTAATGCGTACCGTCAATCACGTAATAGATGCCCTCCGGCTCGTCGTCTATGGCCAGGCCGCGGGCGTTGTTGCAGCGGTAACCCATGCCCGGCATAATGTACACGCCATACACCTTGTGGCCGTTCACGAGGGCCGGGGCCATATCGGCCAGGGCGGGATTGTTGAATCCGCCCTTGTCGGGGCCCAGGAAGGTGCCGGGAGGCGCGGGAAGGAGGTCATTCCCCTGTCCCGACTGGTCGTAGATTATCGAAATCCGGCCGATGGTTCCGTCGCAGAAGATATCCTGCGCCTGGGCATCGGCATATCCTTCCTCCGTGGGGAAAATGTCCAGCGTCTTTCCGTCGGAATCCCGCACCACCTGATACAGCGGTCCCTTGTAGCGGGAATCCAGCAGCCGCGTGGTGCTGTGGGCAGCCACGCAGGGGGTACCGCCCTGCCGGTAAATGTCGCAGGGACCTTCCTTCTTTCCGGAATTGCAGCCAATGGCCAGAAGGGCCGATGCCGCCAAAAGCAATGTGGTCAGTTCTCTTTTCATACTTACAAATATACTGTTTTTTACAATAAGATGCCCATGGGAAATTCCTCCCAAAATGATTATATTTGCATAATTGCTGACCACAAATTAAGCACGGATATGAAAAAGCAGATACTGATTTTTTGTTTTGCTCTCCTCTCCGCTTCATTGTTCGCACAGGGTTTCCGGCAGGCCGGACCCTCCGACTGGGGAAACTTCAAACGCTACGAGCAGGCCAATGCCCAGCTCACCACGGCACCGCTGGTGGTGCTCATGGGAGATTCCATTACGGATTTCTGGTATAACGAAGATCCGGATTTCTTCACCAGGAACAACTTCGCCGGCCGCGGCATTTCCGGCCAGACGGCCAGCCAGATGCTGGTCCGTTTCAAGCAGGACGTGGTGAACCTGCACCCTAAGGCGGTGGCCATCATGGCCGGCACCAACGACCTTTGCCAGCATATGATGGGCCAGTCCTATTATCCGGACCAGACCATCCTGGACAACATCGTGGCCATGTGCGAACTGGCCGAAGAGGCGGGTATCAAGGTGCTTCTCTGCTCCATCACTCCCTGCGCGCATTACATGGCCATCCCGGAGCAGGATGCCGGCTCGCGCATTGTGGAAATGAACAAAAAACTGAAGGCCTATGCCGACAGCGGGAAGAACATCACGTACGTGGATTACCACACCCCGCTGGCCACGGCGGAACTGGGCCTTCCGGCAAACGGTTCCTATGACGGCATCCATCCGGCGGTCAATCTCTACGACGATATGGAACGCATCCTCACCGCCAGCATCAAGAAGGTGCTGAAGGTGAAGACGGATTTCTATACCTTATCGGCCGATGAGGCGGAAGCGCGCAAACTCCAGTCCGACGAGAAGCGGTGCGCCAGCGGCCAGCCGATGACTTTCGAGGATATGGTGGAGCGGGTGAAAACCATGTTCCAGGGCGGCGGACGTGCTCCTGCGGCACCTGCGCCCGCGCAGGCCAACCCCCGGAGCCAACTGTATGCCGGCGCCGCCAAGGTGGATATCACGCCGGAGGAAAAGGACCTCCCCGCCACCTCCCAGGGCATCCTTGACCATTGCTATGTACGCGTCATCGCTTTTGGCAACGGGACAACCAAGGCGGCCTTCGTAACCTTTGACGCCGGCAATGCGGACGCCCGGGTGGCGCAGTATGTGGACGAGCACGCAGCGTCGGAACTGGGCATTCCACTGGGCAATATCATTTACAACGGGACGCACACCCATTCGGGTGCTTCCGTGCGGGGGGATGAACTCACCAGCCGCGTCTGGGGCGCCGTGAAGCAGGCCGTCGCCAATATGGTGCCCGCCAAGGTGGGCTATGGCAACGGCGAGTGCCACCTGAACGTGAAACGGGACCTCTTCGACCCGGAACGCGGAACCTGGTGGGAAGGACCGGACTATGACGGAAAGTCGGACAAGACCGTGGCGGTAATCTACTTCGAGAGCCTGGAAGGCAAGCCGATAGCCACGTACTTCAACTACGCCATGCACGCTGTAATCACCGGCAATACGGACAAGGTGAGCGCGGATTTCCCGGGAGAGGCGGAGACTTATATCGAAAGCCGATATGGTCCGGACTTTGTGGCCAGTTTCGCTTCCGGCGCGGCCGGTGACCAGAATCCCCTCTATTTCCAGCAGACCTTCGACCTGCGGGACATCCGCATTGCAGACTATGCGGCCCGCGGGGAAGACATCTCCAACCGCATGCCTCCGGGCGGCCAGGGCCTGGACCGCAGCAAGCCGGAGGTGCAGCGCCTGCTGGGAGAGCAGGAGCGTATGATCCGCAGTTACGGGCAGATCCTGGGCGAGGAAGTGAAATACGTCATCATGATGATGCGCCGCTTCGAGACCGAGGTTACGCTCAGTTGCTCCCGCAAGACCGTTTCCGTACCGGGCCGGCGCCAGTTGAACGGCGGCGGACGTGCCGGTTATGCCGGCGAGTATGAGGACGGACCAGACGTGCAGATCGGCCTGAGCCTGATTATGCTGGACGACATTCCCGTGTGCGGGGTGGCCTCAGAAGTGTACAACCCCATCGCGGTGGAACTGAAGCAGAAGTCCCCGTATGCCCGCACCATGATGACAACAGTCACCTACGGCTTTGGTGCCCGTGGCGGCGGATATATGCCGGATGACGAGTCCTACGGCGCGGAGGTCTTTGAAGTGCTGGGGTCCCGCTACAAACAGGGATATGCGCAGAGCGCCGTGGTGAACGGCCTGCTGGATATGATTCACGAAGCAACACATAAGTAGATATGAAGAAACTGTTGGCATTTACCTTGGCGTGCGTGCTGGCCGCTCCCGGTCTGCAGGCCCAGCGGCCTTCCCAGCCCAGTTGGCTGGCCGACGCCGTGTTTTACCAGATTTACCCTTCCTCCTATCAGGACAGTGACGGGAATGGCATCGGGGATATCCCCGGCATCATTTCCCGGCTGGACTATATCCGCTCCATCGGCGTAACGGCCATCTGGCTCAATCCGGTGTATGTTTCCGGCTGGACGGACGGCGGGTACGATATCATCGATTTCTATAAGGTGGATCCGCGTTTCGGCAATAACGAAGACCTTATCGAGCTGGTCCGCCAGGCCCATGCACGGGGTATCAAGATTGTGATGGACCTGGTGGCCGGCCACTCCTCGGACCAGTGCGAATGGTTCCTGCAGTCGCGTGAGGGGGCCAATCTGCGCTATTCGGACTATTACATCTGGCCCTCCTTCAAGCCGGAAGGCGGTCCTGCGTCCACTCCGGGCGGCTCGCTGGACGACGCAGTGCGGAACAACGCTGCAGCGTCCCTCCTGAGCAAATTCGTGGCTACGGACGCCCCGCGCGGCCCCTACTATATCAAGAACTTCTTCGATACCCAGCCGGCCCTGAACTTCGGCTTCGCCCATCCAGATCCCGCCCATCCCTGGGAACAGGCGGTGGATGCCCCCGGGCCCATGGCCATGCGCCGCGAGCTCAAGAATATCATGTCCTTCTGGATGGATAAAGGCGTGGACGGCTTCCGCGTGGACATGGCCGCCAGCCTGGTGAAGAATGACCCCGACAAGGCCGCCACCATTGCGCTTTGGAACCAGGACCTGATGCCGTGGTTCGAAAAGGAATATCCGGAAGGGGTGCTCATCGCCGAATGGTTCAATCCGGCCCAGAGCGTTGCCAAGGCGGGTTTCGACCTGGATTTCTTCTGCCACGACGGACAGTACAACTATTCCACGCTCTTTTTCTTCGGCCGGCGCGGTTTCGGCCCCAACGCCGTCCAGGCTACGCCGTATTTCGACAAAGCCGGGCAGGGCGAACTGAAGACCTGGTACGACCTTTACACTTATCAGTACAACGCCGTCCAGGGGAAGGGCTACGTGTGTATGCCCTCCGGCAACCACGACTTCAACCGCTACTGCACGGAAGGCCGCACCACGCCGGAAGAGCTCAAGGTAGCCATGACTTTCTTCCTTACCATGCCGGGCATCCCGTTCATCTACTATGGCGACGAAATCGGCCTTAAGCAGAACCCCAAGGCCCCTTCCACGGACGGTTCCGGCTTCCGGGCCGGCTGCCGCATCCCCATGCTATGGGACGGATCGGCCAACGGCGGTTTCTCCACCGCCCCCATCGAAAAGATCTACATCCCGCAGGATCCGGACCCCAACAGGATGACAGTGGAAAAGGCCGAGGCCGATCCTAACTCCCTGCTGCATTACGTACGCGGCCTCCTGGAACTTCGTAAGGAGGTTCCCGCGCTGGGGGCCGATGCCTCCTGGAAACTGGTCAGCAGCCTGGACCAGCCCTATCCCATGGTGTATGAGCGCGAATGGAAGGGCGAACGCTGCCGGGTGGTGCTGAACCCCTCCGGCAAACAGGTGAGCGTAACGCTCCCGGCCGAAGCCTCCCAGCCGGAGCTCATCGGCGGAAGTTATAAGAAATGCACTTATAAACAGACCAGGAAAGGTGATGTAATCACGCTCTCAGCCACCTCTGCGGCCATTTTCAAATTCAACGGAAGGAGTATGCCGCCATTCGGGCAGGTGGAGATCCATTCCAAAGCCGACAGGTCCACCGTGGAGTTCGTAGTCCGCGAAGGAAAGCCCATCCTGATGGATATCTATCAGTTCAGGAATCAAGAGGATGTAAAGCGCCCTGCGTTCATTTATGCTTTCGGCGGCGCCTGGATGATGGGCTCAAGGGTAGATGCCCTTTGCAACCCCT
>JAEEGJ010004782.1_pt1 | contig 44537 bp, 37 predicted proteins | sample 8958761 | NCBI WGS metagenome assembly JAEEGJ01 (sample SAMN16246546, study PRJNA631951) | gut metagenome | biome: gut microbiome; feature: rumen; material: RS-attached | host: Bos | place: Iran: Karaj | collected 2018-10
CGGAACTGGTAATCAGCCCGCCACTGGCAATTATAATATCTATGGTGTTATCTGGAAGGTTGGCGACGCGTTGCAGTTCGAGCCCGTTAAATGGGAGGTTTATGTTGAGCCTCAGCCCGAGGGTCTGCGTGGTGACGTGAACCTGGACAATGATGTTACCATTGCTGACGCTAGCGCCCTTATCGACTACCTATTGACCCATGATGCTACTGGTATCAGCCTTGAAAATGCAAACTGCAACCTTGACGAGGAAGTTACCATCGCTGACGCTTCTGCTCTCATTGACTACCTGCTGACTCACATCTGGGCCAACTAATTCAATAGGAGATATACATTTCAATGAGGCAGGCTTTTTGAGGGTCTGCCTCTTGTTTTATATTATATAATACAATGTGCAATGTGCTGAGATTTAGGTGAAATATTTTTGTCGTGAAGATATTTTAGTTTACCTTTGCGCCGTTAATTGATGCACGATTATTAAATCATATTTAGGATACTAACGATATTTCGTATTATTCATTTTTTATAATTAACATTTTTATTTTTTATCATTTTATGAAAAAGTTTTTCACTCTTATTGCTGTGGCCGCTATGGCATTTGCAGCTCAGGCTACCGAGTGGACCGCTGCTGAGGGTACCACAACTAGTGAGTACGCTCCCGTCTATGGTTACAACTTCGAAACCGATCAACACAACCAGATGCAGTATCCCGCTGCTGAGTTGACCGGTATCGCAGCTGGCACCGAAATCACTGCCGTGAAGTTCTATACCAGCACCCCCGATCTGGTGAACGCTCTGGGTGGCACTGTAACGGTTTCGTTGGCTAACATGGACGATGTTACTCCTTGGACTCCTAACGCATGGGGTGGCGTTTACGGCGACCTGTTGGATGTTGCTGTGACCGCTGTCGCTACTGTAACTCCTGCTGCCGATGAGAATGGCGTTTGGACCATTACCTTCGATGCTCCCTTTACCTATGCTGGTAATGCTCTGTTGATTGACGTTCAGTCCGTTGCTGGTGATTATAAGGATACCTATTTCTACGGTAAAGAGATGGGTTCATACTTAGTTATGAGCACTTATGGCTACGCTGGCAGCACTAAGGGTGATAATAAGTTGCCTAAGGCTACCTTCGTCTATGGCGGTGATGAGCCTATTGAAATCACTTCCTACACCGTAGTAGGTCCTGAATCAATCTTTGGCAGCAACTGGAACACCGAAGATACTAACAACGACATGATTCTTGACGAGGCAACTGGCGTTTACAGCTGGAACAAGACTGGCGTGACCCTCTATGGCAACTTCGACTTCAAGGTTGTCGGTAACCACAGCTACAGCATCTATGAGTGGCCCGTTGGCCCCTACAACTGGACCGCTGTTGTGGCCGAGGAAGGTATTTACAACATCGCTATCACCTTTGACCCCAATGCTGAGGAGGACTACCGCATCACCTGCACCCTGATTAAGACTGGTGATATCGATCCCGTTGAGCACACCTATACCGTTGCTGGTACCACCAATCTGTTTGGCAGCTTCTGGGATCCCAGTGACACCGCTAACGACATGGTAAAGGGTGAGGATGGTATCTATACATGGACCAAGAATAATGTTGTCTTTGAGGAAACTGCTAACGTTGAGTTCAAGGTCGTTCAAGACCACGCTTGGGACTACGCTTGGCCCTCAAGCAACTGGGTATATGAGGTTACCGAGGCTGGTACCTATGACTTCGTGATTACCTTCAACGCCGAGACCAAGGAAATCATCTGTACCGCTACCAAGCATGACGCTCCTCAGGGTATACGTGGTGACGTGAACATGAGCAATGATGTTAACATTGCCGACGTTACCGCCCTTATTGACTACATGTTGACTGGTGATGCAAGTGAAATCAGCGTGGATAACGCTAATTGCAACCTTGACGAGGGTATTAGCATCGCTGACGTTTCTGCTCTTATCGACTTCTTGCTGACTGGTAGCTGGGCCGAGTAATCCGAGTAAGGATATAGATTGATTATTAAACCTCAAGGCGGGACTAACTGTTGGTCCCGCCTTGTTGTGTGTAAAGGCCTAGGGCTTTTCTGAGTTATTCACGTTGGTAAACCGCTAGTTTTTACTTTTTTAGAGTTTGTTGCAGAAGAAATGTTTTCCAGAAAAATTTTTAATATCCTGAAAATCAATAAAATGTATTTTTACAAAGTCTAAAAAGTTTTCCAAAACGAAATTTTTCTTGAAAATCTTTTGCTGTCTCGTGTGAGTTGTTTACCTTTGCAAACGCAAATCGGCACGGCCGATTCTTAACGATAGCAATAGCATAATCAACCTGTAATTTTTCACAACACGATATGATTCAGACAGTACTGAAGCGTGATGGCCGTGTCGTCGGCTATAACGAAGAGAAAATCAAGGCCGCGATCCGCAAAGCTATGCTTGCCACCGCTGCCGGCGAGGACGAGGCACTCATCCAGCGCATCGCTGATCGCATAGGTCAACGCGGTCGCACCCAAATGAGCGTCGAGGACATCCAGGACCAGGTGGAGCTGGAACTGATGAAAAGTCCCCGCAAGGAGGTGGCGCGCTGCTATATCAACTATCGCCAAAAACGCAGCGTAGCCCGCAAGGCCAAGACGCGTGACCTGTTCCTGGAGATTATCAATGCCAAGAATAATGACGTCACACGCGAGAACGCCAACATGAATGCCGATACCCCTGCCGGCATGATGATGAAGTTCGCTAGCGAGACGACCAAGCCCTTCGTGGATGACTATCTCTTGAGTGAGGAGGCACGTGAGGCTGTGCGCGGTAACTATCTGCACATCCATGACAAGGACTACTATCCCACCAAGAGTTTGACCTGCGTGCAACATCCGTTGGACAAGGTGCTCAAGCAGGGCTATATGGCTGGTCATGGCGAATCTCGCCCAGCAAAGCGCATCGAGACCGCAGGTGTTATCGCCTGTATCACGATGGAGACCGCCCAAAACGAGATGCATGGCGGTCAGGCCATCCCTGCCTTTGACTTCTATCTGGCCCCCTACGTGCGCCGCTCGTTTATCGAGGAGGTCAAGAACCTTGAGGCATTGATGGGCCAGGACTACAGTCGCTTGTATGATGTGAAATTTGATGATTATATCGCGCGTGAGCTGGACTTCTTGCAGGGCGATGAGCGCATCTTGCAGCATGCCATCAACAGCACCGTGCGACGTGTTCATCAGGCAATGGAAGCTTTTATCCACAACATGAACACTATCCACTCGCGCGGTGGCAACCAAGTGGTCTTCAGTTCAATTAATTATGGTACTGACACGAGCGCCGAGGGCCGCTGCATCATCCGCGAGTTGTTGAATTCCACCTATGAGGGTGTGGGCAACGGCTCAACAGCCATTTTCCCGATTCAAATCTGGAAGAAGAAGACTGGCGTGAGCTACAAGCCCGGTGACCCCAACTATGACCTTTACCGCTTGGCATGCAAGGTGACCGCTCGCCGTTTCTTCCCCAACTTCGTCAATCTGGACGCCTCCTACAACCATCACGATCTGTGGCGTGCCGATGATCCTGAACGCTACAAACACGAGGTGGCTACCATGGGTTGCCGTACGCGTGTGTTTGAGAACCGCTTCGGCGAGAAAACCTCTATTGGTCGCGGTAATCTGTCGTTCTCTACCATCAATATCGTACGCTTGGCCATCGAGTGCATGGATATCAAGGATAAACAGGAACGCATCGACCGCTTCTTCGCCAAGCTTGACAATATGCTTGAGGTAACTGCTCGTCAGCTAGATGCACGCTACCAGTACCAGAAGACCGCTATGGCCAAGCAGTTCCCGTTGCTCATGTCGCAACTGTGGAACGGTGCTAATGACCTGGGCCCCGATGACCGTGTCGAGAGCGTGATTAACCAGGGCACGCTGGGCATAGGCTTTATCGGATTGGCCGAATGCCTTATCGCCCTCATTGGCCATCACCATGGCGAGAGTGAAGAAGCCCAGCAACTGGGCCTCAAGATTGTCACCTACATGCGTGACAGGGTGAATGAATTTAGTGAGCGCTTCCAGCACAATTACAGCGTTCTGGCTACCCCTGCCGAGGGATTGAGCGGCAAGTTCACGCGCCGTGACCGCAAGGACTTTGGCGAGATCCCTGGTGTGACCGACAAGATCTATTACACTAACAGCAACCATGTGCCCGTCTATTACAAGTGCAGTCCCAAGCACAAGGCTGAGGTTGAGGCGCCTTATCACGAGCTGACCCGTGGCGGTCATATCTTCTATGTGGAGATTGATGGTGATGCTACCCACAACCCCGATGCCATCGCAGCTGTAGTGGACCTGATGGACAAGTATAACATGGGCTATTGCTCAGTGAACCATAACCGAAACCGTTGCATGGACTGCGGCTATGAAGATGCTACCGAGGGTCTTGAGGAATGCCCCGAGTGCCACGGCCACCACATCGACCGCCTGCAGCGCATCACGGGCTACCTCGTTGGCACAACCGACCGTTGGAACAGCGGTAAGCTCGCCGAACTCAAGGACCGTGTGGTACATAAGTGATATCTTAGCTAAATGCTAAGGGTATTACATATCGTTGAAGGCACCAGTGTGGATGGGCCCGGACTGCGCACGTCAATCTATCTGGCAGGCTGCAATCACCATTGCCCTGGGTGCCACAATCCCCAGTCATGGGACTTCAAGGGTGGGGAAGAGCGCACCCTTGACGAGTTAATGGAGGTCATTGCCTATAACGAGGCGCCCGTCACCTTGAGTGGCGGCGATCCCCTGCAGCAACCAGCGGGCACACGCGCGCTCATTCACCGCATCAAGCAGGAACTGGGTTACAACGTGTGGTGCTACACCGGCTACACTTGGGAGGAAATTATCGCCGATGCAACCCTGCTCGATGTCGTGCAGGAACTTGATGTCCTTGTCGAGGGGCCATTTGTCGAAGCTGAACGCGACATCTCCTTGCACTTTCGCGGTAGCCGCAATCAGCGTCTCATCGACATCCCCCGCACACTCGCCACTGGAACTATTGCCCTGTGGAACCAATAGAAGCGGTAGCGAGCAATTCACATAAGACATATAAGGCTAATAATTCATTATAGAAAAATAGCAGGGATATTGCTGAATTGTGTAAAAAGTGTTATCTTTGCAGCGACAAATTGATTGTGTTGAGGTTCTTCTCGCCGTTTATCGACGAGGGGATGAAAAGGGAATCAGGTGAAAGTCCTGGACAGTACCCGCTGCTGTAACTCCTTGATGACACATCGCTCGGCATCATGCCACTGGTTGTGAGACACTTGTGTATCGCATCATCACCGGGAAGGCGCCGTCGCGATGGGGGAGAAGTCAGAAGACCTGCCTTCACACGGCCACCAGTTGTGGTTCACGCGGCATTTGGACCCTGGCAAAGAAAGATGATGCGGACACAAGTTGCCCTCATTCTCAGGAGTTTACCATTGACCAGCACATGGCCAATCATGTCGCATGAATTCGCGCTAAAACGTGAATATTTAAATTGTTATAGTGACATGAGAAAATCTTTATATCTTGCAGTACTATTGGCGTGGACAATGACAGTAGGTCTTGCCGATAATTCGCCATATATCGCGCGGGTGTATGATTATCTGCCTGCGCCAGGACAGTTTGTTAACGTGTTCCCGGCTTACAAGCCCGGATATACCCAGGACAGCATCAACGCGCAGCTGGAGGATGCCCTGTGCGGAAAGCTGGGCGGCACGGTCAGCCTGGGTAGCTATGGCGGTTACATCGTTTTCGGCTTTGACCATCCCGTGGTGAATAAGCATGGTTATGACGTCAAAATCTATGGCAACGCTATGCAGAGCGAGGCTGTGCCCGGCATTGCCGGTGGAAGTTGTGAGCCTGGCATTATCATGGTGGGCGTTGACAATGACGGCGATGGCATGCCCAGCGACGGAGACTTGTGGTATGAAATCATGGGCGCTGATTATGACCGATGCCAACACAGCTACGAGATTACCTACTACAAGCCCGACGAGAATAAGGTGCGTGTGCCCCATGACAGTTGGCGATTCATCACCGATGCTGAGTATGTCTATTGGACCAGCAACGACGAGAATCCCGACAGCACCAGCGGCTATGTGTGGCGCAATTCATTCCACAACCAGCCTTACTGGCCCTTGTGGCTTGAGGACACCGTGATGACCTTTAGGGGAACCAAGCTGCCCAACACTGCAATCGACATGAGCGGCGGCAACGGAAACAACTGGTTCCAGCCCTTCTTTGGCTTGGGCTATGTCGATAACCTGCCCAACGGCCAGGAACCTGGTTTCATGATTGACTGGGCGGTTGATGAGGAGGGTAACTCAGTTTCGCTCGACCATATTGACTTCATCAAGGTTTATTGCGGTCAGTTTGACTACTGCGGTTGGCTGGGCGAGGTATCGACCGAGTTTTGCGGTGCCGAGGATTTGCATCCCGATGCCGTGATGACGTTGTATGGAGACGTGAATTGTGATAACGCGGTGACCATCAGCGATGTGACCGCTCTCATCGACCACCTGTTGGGCAGCGTAGAGGATCCCTTTGACGTGGTGGCTGCCGATGTTAATCATGATGGCAGTATCAGTATTGCCGATGTGACCCAATTAATTGATCAACTGTTAGGCTCATGAAAAAGGTAGGATTATTTGTATTCGTAGCCCTGGTGGCAATAATTTCCCAGGCCCAGGACTTCACGTTCACTAATGGCATCATCTTCATTAATGAGGATCGCTATGGCGCCAATCAAGGCTCCATCAACTACTATAATTATGATTATAATGAGATGGAGTATAACGTGTTCGCTTTTGTCAACCCTGGCGTTAAACTGGGTGTGACATCGCAACACGGACAACTGTTTGGCGGGCGTCTCTTCGTTGTGAGCAAGCAGGCTAACGGCAACGAGTCTAGCGGGAGCACGGTGGGCTCGAGGCTGGCCGTGCTTGATGGGACGACGCTCGTTCAGCGGGCCAGCATTCTGCGCTTTGGTGAGTCAGCCGACAGCGTATATGACGGTCGCGCCTATTGCGCTGTCAATAACAATAAGGGCTATATCTCGACTAACGCCGGCATCTTTGTGTTGGATGTCGCCAGCATGACAGTTAGAGGCCCCATTGAGGGCACGCAGTCCAGCGCTAGGGGCGACTACAACAGCCTGTATTACGACCAGTGCGGCGATATGGTGAGATTTGGACAGTATGTCTTTGCCGTGCAGCAAGGAAAGGGCCTGCATGTGATTGATCTCGAAACCGATGCTGTTGTCGCTACCTTGCCGTTCCCCGATATTGTCACGGTGTTTGTCACGGCAGGTGGTAAACTCTATGTCGCCAATAACAGCCGTGAGGTCTATGACTTTGGTACAGGTCCATTTGAGGCTAATTTCACTCAGATAGACCCGGTAACCTTCGAGATAAAGGGTGTACATAGCCTGCCTGAGAACAAGGGCGCGGTGTGTGCATGGGGTGCATGGCATGCTCGTATGTTATGTGTAGATCCTGTTGCCGAGCGTGTGTATTTCAACCACGAGGAGTATCAGAACTTCATCAGTAGCTATGATTTCTGTTCGCGTGAGTTTATCGACACGCTCATCCTCCTGCCTGAGGGCGTGGAGACTAATTGGGACGGAACCAAAGAGCGTCAAGGCCTATACGCCTCGGCGTTGAGTTTTGACCCCCACACGGGCGACATGGTGGTGCAGACCACCGAGGCCGCTCCGATGTATGCCTATCAGAACTTTAACCATAATTGGGTATTGTTCTATAACGTGATGACAGGTGAACTCAAACGCCAAGTGCGTTTGCAGGACGCTTATTGGTTCCCTGCCTTAGCGGTTTATCCTGACCTGTATGCACCCACTATTAGTGTCAGTGACATGACGTTGTCGAGAGGGACGAGCAGTGAGATCGATTTGCTCCAGGCCGTTCAAGATCCCGATAACATGGCTGCGCTTGCTGTGACGACTGCTAAAAGCCGTAACGAGTCGATTGTACGTGCTAGGGTCGTTGGTCTTAAGTTGGTCATCGAGGCGGTGGCTTCTGGTCGAGCAACTGTCGATGTGACCACCGACAGCAACGGCCAGTTAGCGTCGAGCTCGTTTGTGGTTACAGTGACGGGTGGCTCAACGCCGGGTGATGTGAATATGGACGGCAGGATCAGTATTGACGACGTGACTGACCTCATCGATATCCTGCTAGGCTCGGTGCTCACGGTCTATGACATGGGTGCTGCCGATGTGGATAGGGATGGCCGAATCAGCATCAGTGATGTGACCGACCTTATCGACATGCTATTAATCAGAAATTGAAGAATAACTATTTAGTTTAACCTTTAAATACATTAAAAACAATGAAGAAATTATTTACATTTGCTGCATGTGCCCTGATGGCTTCGGCCGCTTGGGCTAATGTGATTACACTAGATTTGAATGACTCGATGAATCCCGCAACCATCGAGTATAATGACCTGGGAATTTGGACTGGTACTTACAATGATGTGGACTTCACTTGGTTGGAGTTTGGCGGTAACTATGGCGAGTTCATGCTTTCGCACCTCATTGATGGTGAGGGCGCCTCGTGGGGTGGCTACTACTGGGACGGTTTTACTATCGCCAAGGGTGGCGACACGACCGATTATGGTCTGCCTGGTAGCGGCGGCACATGGACTGCCAACTTTGGCGGTTGCATGGCCGGCGGTGGTGCTGTGATTAACGAGGATGGTACCATGAGCGCCGATCCTGAGCAGCCTTACCTTGTGGCTTATTACAGCAGTTGGGCTATGGAAGGCCCCAGCAATCAGTTGATGTTTATGGATGGCACGGGTAGCACGGCTTTTGAACCTGTTGGCGTGTATGTGTGCAACCACCCCTGGCCTTATTATGGTTGTGTGCATGGAGATGGCTCTGCTCGCGCTTTTGAAGAGGGTGACTACTTTGAACTCACCGCTCATGGTGTTGATGCCGAGGGCAATGAGACGACTGTTTCGATGAATCTCGTTGAGTTTACCGATGGCGAGCTCAAGGCAGCTAACGACTGGACATTCTTTGACCTGTCAAGTCTAGGCAAGGTGGTATCGGTTTACTTCACTTTGAATTCGACCGACACTGGTGCCTATGGCATGAACACCGCCGCTTATTTTTGCATGGACAAGTTCCAGGTGAGTGTTGATGGTCCTAGCGCTGTGGAAGTTGTGAATGTTGACCGAGAGGTTGCTAGCAAGAAATATGTCAATCTCGCTGGCAAGATCAGTGACAAACCCTTTGACGGTGTGAATGTTGTCGTGACCACTTACACCGATGGCACAACCAGAACCGTGAAGGTTTTCAAATGATTTTTCATTGACTGAAAAGTTATAAAGTAGAGTTTAGTATATAGTAACCATGATTGTGGGAACGTCCCGACGGCACTGCCAGCCGTCAGGACGTTCTCTTTTTATCATAAAACAAAAAGCGTCTGCCCCGGATGGGACAAACGCCTTGTGATAAGGTTGCTCGTAGCAATTACATCTTAGCGGCAATAGCGGCTGCGATGGCTTGCATTTCCTCGGCCGGCAAAGTCAATTTGGGACCGCCGAAAGCCATGTCCTTCTCGCTCTGCAGGGGTACGAGGTGGATGTGGCAATGGGGAACTTCAAGACCCAGGACGCCGATACCGATACGCTTGCAAGGAACAGCTTGCTCGAGTGCCATGGCGACCTTGCGGGCAAAAGCCCAGAGTCCGGCATACTCTTCCTCGTCGAGGTCAAACATGTAGTTCACCTCATGTTTGGGAATAACCAGGGTGTGACCCTTAGCCATGGGATTGATGTCGAGGAACGCATAGTAGCGGTCGTCTTCGGCCACCTTGTAGCTGGGAATCTCACCAGCTGCGATTTTGCTGAATATCGTTGCCATAATATTAAACTTCGATTTTGAGGATTTCAAATTTCATGAGTCCGGCAGGCGCTTGAACTTCAACGGTTTCACCTACCTTGTGGCCGAGCAAGCCCTTGGCAATAGGAGTGGAAATGGAAATCTTTCCCTCGCGCAGGTTGGCCTCGGTCTCGGTAACGATGGTATAGGTCACTGTGGCCTTGTTCTTAAGGTTGCGGATGGTGACTTTGGTGAGCAGTTGTACTTCGTCGGTTGAAATCTTGCTCTCGTCGATGATGCGTGCCGATGCGATAAGAGATTTGAGCTCAGCGATCTTGGCTTCGAGCATACCTTGGCGCTCTTTAGCGGCATCATATTCTGCGTTCTCTGAAAGGTCTCCCTTGTCACGGGCTTCAACAATAGCGCGGACTACTTCGGGACGTTCGACATTTTCAAGATGGGAGAGTTCAGCCATCTTTTTGTCATAACCTTCCTGTGTCATGTAAGTAATAGCCATGCTAAAATACTGTGTTTTTTTAATTTTTAAGATTCAAAAAATTAGAAGAATCTCAACTTGACTGGTGAGATCCCTCGCGGTTAATACTTTGTTTAACGATGCAAAGATAGATATATTTTTTCAATCACATTACCATATTGTTAATAAAATCACGCTTTTTTATTGAAATTTAACCGATAATGGCATGATGACTATTTGTTCCAGTAGGGATTGAAATCGCATGTGGGATTATCGCTTCCAGAGGGCGATAATCTGTCTTAATGCGATGGCTAAGCTTAAGGCTGTGAGAACGGCCGCAATAGCCGTTTTACCGCACTCCATAGCTGCCATTACACAAGATGTCACAACGAGTGTCCACAACAGGTTGTAGATACATGCTCTTGTCACGGTCAGTCGGTAAGTCTTGAAATAAACTACAGCGATAATGAGTGTGTAAAGGAGGAATGATACCATGAAGGCGATGCCGAGTCCCGTGAGGCCCCACCACTTATAAAACAGGATATTGAGCACAAGGTTGATGACGGCACTGGCGACCTCGGTCCATAGGTAGGTTTTGCCATCACCTTTAGCGAGAATAGTGAATGCCAAGCACCATGATAGTGTGCGCAGGATGGTACCGATCATTCCCCACGAGACAAACGAGAGAATGGCATTGTATTCAGGGGTATATAGGATCCATACCACAAGCTCACGCAGCAAGATGAATAGTGCCACGACAGGAGCCATGACGGCGATGGAGACATTGATCTCCTGTGATACAAAGGCGCGCAGCCTCAAGCGACTGTCAGCAACACGGGCCAATCGAGGGTAGTATTCCATGCCGAGGGCTGTGAGGATAAGCCCGGTGTATTTATTTATTAATGTGTAGCCCGCTTGGTATAAACCCACAACCTCGGTGCCGGCATCGATGTTAAGCCATGCATTGAAGACATAGCTGGCCAAGATGCTGGCAAAATTACCTAGCGTCATGTAGATGCCCAGCTTAACGAAGCTTTTGCCCAGGTCAAAGGCCTCCTTATGGGTTACGGGAACCGGGGCATAGTCACGGTTGCGGAACACCCACGCGAAAACGGCTAGTGCCGTAGCATAGGCGATGATTGACGGCAGGATGCTGCGCTCGCGCAACAAGTAAAACAACGGTATGGAAACCACCAGCCCAACGATGGTACCCCACAGGGTCACGCTAGCCAAGCGCTTAAGACGCGCGGTGCCTTGCAGGATGGCATATTCACCGTTAGTGAGCGCCTGAAGAAGCACGGCGATGCTAAGGGCGACAAAACCCCAGATGTGAGTCGTGTTGCCGAATGTAACCTGGCTTAATACTGGTGCGAGTGCAAGCGTGAGCAATGCCCCGGCCAAGCCTAGCCAGAGTGACCACTTGCGCACCACGGTGACCATGCGTGCAACGATGGCCGTGGAATGCTGCTCGTGGGCTTGTGAAATATCGCGCACACTACTGGAGCGGATGCCCAGATTAGTGCCGATGGAAATCATTTCCAATGCATTGTTGAACAGGCCAAAGAGTCCTGTTCCCACAGGGCCAATCCACAAGGCGACAAGCTTGGTGCGGATAATCGAACACAGGATGCCAGCCACCTGAACTCCGCCAAAGAGTCCCATCGCTTTCATCGCCATGCGCGATATGTTACCCTGCTTGCCTGCCATTATAGTGTAGGGTTAGAGGTTGACCTCAAAGGTGTTATAAACGATGCCGCGACCTCCGAGGCGGGATTTTTGTCTCACGAGACCCTCATTGAGGTACCGTCCGTGGTCCTCATTGGAGATACCGAAGTCAAAATAACGATAACCCTGTTTGGTGTGTTCGGCTATCAAAAATTCAAACAACAGTGTCAGTGCTTTACTGTCTTTACCTGTCGGTGAGGCTCCGATATACTGGCAGTGGGCCACAGGAGCGTTCAGGTACATAACTACGCCAGCCAGCAACTCGTTGTCAAGTGTGGCGGTGAACAGGCGGATGTTTTCGGGGAAATGCCCGTGCAGCATCAAGATCTCGTCAAGTGTGTGGACAGGGCGGGTGCCGTAACGAGTGTCTAGCAGCGTGTCTAGCAGGTGCCAATATCCCTGCCAATCATCGCTTGGTCCCACTTGGATGCCTGCTTTACGGGCAGCATTGGCACCACTCTTGTTGCCGCGGTCCAGTGCCAGTGGGCATGTCAGGTCGATGGTCATGGAGATATTGGTCTCGATAAGTGACGCGTTATGACGGAACAGCGCATACAGATCCTCCTCACAGGGATAGCGGTGGTAAATGTGCGGTACGGGCTTGTAAACCAATTGTTTGATGCCGTTTTCCTTCATCCATTCACAGGCGGCATCCATCACCTCAATCATCACGGTGGCGTCAAAGTGCTTGAGCGGGACAATCCATCCGCCATAGGTCAGTCCACGATGGGAATACAGGGTGTCACCATCCACATTGGCGGGCAGCATGGCACAGGGTTTGCCGTCACGCATGGCCACAAGCGAGCAGTCGGTAAACCGGTCGCTGTGATAGTCCATATAATTGCGCTGGTGCATGAAAGTGCCGTTACGGCTATGCCTGGCAAATTCGTCCCATTGTACTGCCATCGAGGCATTGTAGCGGATAATTTCCATGATGCTCATTTTAATATTATAACGCAAAATTACGCTAAAATATATTACCTTTGCGCAAAAAATCAGAAATATCATAATCAAGCAGATGAAACTATCTAAAATTGGGCTGTTGCCTCGCATCATCATCGCGATTATCCTGGGTGTGGTGTGCGGTATGTTTTTCCCTGAGTGGGCAGTAAGGTGCTTTATTACTTTTAATAGTGTGTTCAGCCACTTCTTGTCGTTCCTCATCCCGCTCATCATTGTGGGATTGGTGACCCCAGCTATTGCTGACATCGGTAAAGGGGCAGGCAAATTGTTGCTGATCACGGCGCTAATTGCTTATGGTGACACTGTGTTCTCGGGTTTCTTGAGCTATTTTACCAGTACGGGCATTTTTCCATCGCTTATCGATCGTAGTCAGGCGGCCCAGGCTGTAGCAACAGCTGAGGAGTTGCAGCCGTTCTTCACCATAGAGATTCCGCCGCTGCTCGACGTGATGAGCGCGTTGATCACCGCTTTTGTCATGGGATTGGGTATCAGTTTCTTCGAGTCGCCCAACTTAAAAAACGCATTTGACGAGTTCCGTGACATAATCGCCAAAACCATCGAGGTGGCGCTTATACCCATACTTCCGTTCTATATCTTCTCGATATTCCTGAACATGTCCTTTACGGGACAGGCATGGCGTATTATTAATGTGTTTATCGCCATCATTGGTGTCATCTTTGTGATGCACATTTTCCTGCTCGTGTTCCAGTATTGCATCGCTGGCGCGATTGCCCGCCGCAATCCGTTCAGGGCACTATATAATATGTTACCCGCCTATTTCACCGCTCTTGGTACATCATCCTCGGCGGCAACGATACCCGTGACTCTCAAGCAGTCAAAACGCAATGGGGTGAGTGACGGCATTGCCGGATTTGTGGTGCCGTTGTGTGCGACTATCCATTTGTCGGGTAGCGCGATGAAGATTACCGCATGTGCTATCGCGTTGATAATCATGCAGGGAGGCAGTATAGCGATTGGGCAATTCACTGGTTTTATTCTCATGCTTGGTGTGATGATGGTGGCTGCCCCTGGTGTGCCGGGCGGTGCCATCATGGCTGCGCTGGGCGTGCTGCAGTCCATATTGGGCTTTACTCCAGAACAACAAGCAATTATGATTGCGTTATACATCGCGATGGACAGCTTTGGAACAGCGTGCAATGTGACTGGCGATGGTGCTATTGCACTGGTCGTTGACCGCATTTATAACAAGAAAAAAACTGTAGTGAAAGGCGACAATAACCAAGATGACTGCATATAGTTACTTGATTTCCGTTTTTGGGATCGAAATAATCATTTTTTGAAAAAAAAGTGCTAAAAAATTTTGTATGTGCAGAAATGGTATTATCTTTGTAGCGCATAAAGGGAAAATATTATTTTGATTCATTAGAGAGTTTCGGATTAACTGTACTGTTGTTATAATAGAATGGTTAATCCATTTTTTTTATTATGACATTAGGAATTAGGCGGTTGCTGCGCTCAAGAATGAGCCATGCAACCGCTTTTTTATTTGTCTTCTATGAAACGAATTTGGCCGTTATGGCGGTTATGCCGTCACCATGGAGTGAAGCGTCATGTCTGCATACCACAACTCGTGCCTTAAATCCTATTTTTATGGTCCACATTATAAAATAAAAATAAAATAAAAAGCCTCTTGGCTTTGGGGGTTAAAAGGATTCCTGCCACTGGAATTTTAAGGCCAAGATGTGATGATATTTCTCATGTGGAATCATGTCAATAACTTATTTGTCTGCAAAGGTTAAGCTATTTTTTTATTTTGCGGCGCCAGATAGGCGTTACTCTCACAATTTTGTTGTATCTTTGCCGTTTGTTAGAAGGGCAAGAGCGCCCATTACCATTAATTAAGACAGAAAAGAAATGGCAGATATAACAATAGCAGGCATCATGCGTGCCGGAGCCTATTCGCCCAATCACATTGGCAACGATACGGCTATCTTTAACCTCGTGGCTGAGCAGCTGCGTAAACGCGGTTGCCAGGTAAATGTATATAGCGAGGAACAGTTTAATAATCAGGAGATTGAAGAACCCGTTGTGCTGGCTATGTGCCGCGAGCGGGCAAGCATTGCCAAGCTTCAGCGACTGGAAGATGCTGGCAAGCTGGTGGTGAACTCGGGTTACGGTATTGAGAACTGCACCCGCGAGCGCATGACGCGCATCCTGTTGGGAAATGGTATCCCTTATCCCGAGAGCCTGATTGTCAACACTAACGAAAACATCAAGGGCCAACTTAAGAAAGCTGGTTTCAAGAGCTGTTGGATCAAGCGTGGCGACTTTCATGCCATGCACAAGGAGGACGTGAGCTATGTCCGTCACCCCGAGGAGGCCCAGGAGGTGCTTCAGGAGTATTTCTATCGCGGCATCACCCGTGCGGTGATCAACGTGCACCTGCAGGGTGACCTGGTGAAGTTTTATGGCGTGCGCGGCTCGCAGTTCTTTTATTGGTTCTATCCCTTTGACGAGGGGCACAGTAAGTATGGATGGGAGGAAGTCAATGGCCATTCCCAGGGCATTGACATCGACCTCAAGGAGTTGAAGGACATCTGTACCCGTGCAGCCGATGAATTGAATGTGGACATCTATGGCGGCGACTGTATTGTTGATCCTGATGGCACCATACGCATCATCGACTTCAACGACTGGCCCAGTTTCGCACCCTGCCGAAATGAGTCGGCCCCCCATATCGCAAAGGCCGTATTGGCTCTTGCCAAGGCGCATATGGGACTTTAATCACCAAAACACACCATTAACTATTAGCACAACATGACATTAAAAGAAGAATATAAGTCATCGCTCAAGTCGATGGATACCGAGGAATGGTTTGACTTGCATTTTCACCGTCCGTTAGGTTTCCTGTGGGCTAAGTTTTTTGCCAAATTGGGCGTAAGCCCCAATGCGATCACTGTTGCCAGCATCTTCATGGGTGTGGCCGGTGGTATCATGCTTTATTTCCACCAGCCTTATCTGGCTTGGCTCAATTGGGTGGGTATGCTGCTCATCACTTGGGCTGACACGTTTGACAGTGCTGACGGCCAGTTGGCACGCATGACCCAACAATACTCGCAAATGGGCCGCATTTTGGATGGCGTGAGTGGCGATTTTTGGTTTGTTGCCATCGGCTTTGCGCTGGTATTCAGGGAACTGGACTTTGGCGACAGCTTGCTGGGCGATTATTTTGCTTCCCACCAATGGCAGATTTGGGCATTGGGCATATTGTCAGGACTGAGCCATGCTATCCAAGCCGCGATAGCTGACTATTATAGGCAGTTCCACCTGTTTTTCCTCAAGGGACAGCAGGGTAGCGAGCTTGACAGCGTCTCCAAGCTCGATGAGCAGTATAAGCGCATGGAATGGGGCATGAATTTCTGGCACAAATTGCCGCTGTTCTTCTATCGTGGCTACACCGCCAACCAGGAGCGCATGACTCCCAACATGCAACGCTTGTGCAGAGCGCTCAAGGCGCATTATGGCGAAGACGGCGTTCCGTCTCAAGAATTTAGGGATTACTTCCGCCAGTTAAGCCTGCCCTTAATGAAATACACCAATATCCTCACGTTTAACACGCGCATCATTGCCTGCTTTATCGCGGTGATCATTAATGTGCCCTGGTTGTATTTCGCTTTTGAGATTGTGGTGCTCAACCTGTTGTTGATCTACATGATTTGCCGTCATGAGGGCATCTGCAAGAAAGCGCTTAAACGCTTAAACGAGGAGTAACCGGTCCAGAGAATAAGAATCTGCGGCACTTTAAAAAATTGCCTACATATTGAGAAATAAACTAAAATGATGATACAAGTGAAATTGAGATTATTTACAGCAATGATGCTGGCACTCATGGCATTGCCCATGTTGGCGCAAAACAATGTGGCCGAAGAAGTGGCATGGGTAATCGGAGATGAGCCCATCTTCAAGAGTGACATCGAGGAGCAATACCAGCAGGCATTGTCAGAGCGTGTGCCTATCAATGGCAACCCATACTGTGTCATTCCAGAGAAAATGGCAGTGGATAAGCTGTTTCTGGATCAGGCCCGTATCGATACGGTCGAGGTGCAGCAATCAGCTATCTCGTCGGAAGTGGAGAGTCAAATCAATTTCTTGATTGCCAACCTTGGAAGCAAGGAGAAGGTCGAGGAATACTTCCGCATTCCAATGCCGCGCTTGCGTGAAAAGCTCAACGAGATGTATAGCGAGCGTTATTGCATCCAGCAGGTACAGAGCGAGTTGACCAAGAACGTAAAGGCTACACCTGCCGACGTGCGCAAGTTCTACAATGGCTTGTCAAAGGATTCCTTGCCCTATATTCCCATGCAGGTCGAGGTGCAGATCATCACTATCAATCCTGTCATTCCCCAGCAGGAGATTGACGAGGTGAAGTCAAGGTTGCGTGATTATGCCCAGCAGGTTAACAGTGGAGAACGCGAGTTTTCCACTTTGGCCATCCTTTACAGTCAGGACCAAGCCACGGCGGTGTATGGCGGTGAGACAGGTTTCCAGAGCAAATCAGTGTTGCTGCCCGAGTATGCGACGGCCGCGTTTAACCTGAATGACACCAAGCGAGTGTCTAATATTGTTGAAACCGATGACGGTTACCATATTATCCAACTTATCGAGAAACGTGGCGACCGTATCAACACCCGTCATATCCTGCTTCGCCCCAAGGTGAGTGATAAGGACTTGACCGACGCCTTGACTCGATTGGACTCGGTGCGCACTGACATCATTGACGGCAAGAGCAAGTTTGAAGATATGGCATTGTACATTTCCCAGGACAAGGACTCTCGCAACAACAAGGGTAGCATGCTCAACGAGAAGACCCATAGCAGCCGTTTTGAAATGGCAGACCTTCCCACCGAGGTGGGCAAGAAGATCTACTCCATGCAGCCTGGTGAAATCAGCGAGCCGTTTGTCATGATTAATCCCAAGACACGCCGTGAGCAGGTTGCTATCGTTCGCCTTAACAAGCGAATCGATGGACACAAAGCCGACCTTGCTGAGGATTACATGGTGATTAAGGAAATGTGTGAAATGTCGGCCAAGGAGAAAATCCTGCGCGATTGGGTAAATCAGAAACAAAAAAGCGTTTACGTTTATATCGAGGAGGGTTGGCGCAACTGTGAATTCGAGTACGACTGGTTGCGAACCAACAAGAAATAAAGTCACGTGGCATGATGTCCGCCCCGCAAGATATGAGGCACAAATCCGCCAACAATAATGAGAGCACCAATGGTTTACGCCGCTGGTGCCCCGTTATTGTAGTGTTTTGCTTGATGGCGTTGATGATGTCACCGGTCTTGTGGGCCCAGAATCCGACAAGACCTGTAAAACCGCGCACGACATTGACAAAGCGACCCACCAACCCACAACCAGCCCAAGCTGCACGTAAAGGAGCTAAAGGTCCCAAAGTCAGTCGCATCACCCCACAGATTCCCAAGGCCAACCGCAACCAGACCAATAAGGTTTTTCTTGAGAATGCCGACATCTTGAAGGCAAATGAAGCAATCAGTACCGATTATCAGGTGTTGAAGGGAAATGTGCGTTTTCGCCGTGGCGACATGTATATGTTCTGTGACAGCGCCTATTTTTATCCCGAGACGAGTTCACTGGATGCCTTTGGCAATGTGCGCATGACCCAGGGCGACACCTTGTGGGTATATAGCGATGTGCTTCATTACTATGGTGATCAGGGAGTGGCCGAGTTGCGCAGCAACGTGCGCTTGGAGAACCGCAGCACGACACTGCTCACCGATGCCCTTGATTATGAGATCAACTCCAATGTGAGCTATTACTTTAACGGCGGAACCATTGTCGATAACCGCAATAATACTGAGCTCTCGTCGCAATATGGCCGATATGAGCTGGATACCAAGCAGGCCGAGTTCTCCCGTGATGTGCATCTCGTCAATGACCGCTATGAGATGTTCACCGATTTGCTTGACTATAACACACAGTCCCATATCGCTAAAATCTCGAGCCAAACGCTCATCGTGAGTGACAGTAACACCATCAACACGACAAACGGCTGGTACAACACCAGTGCCGATGATGCGACCCTTTATGAGCGCTCGCTCATTACTGCCAAGGACGGCAAGACGCTTGTGGGCGACACTGTTTATTACAACCGCAGCCGCAATTACGGTGAGGCGCGTGGTAATGTGATTATTACCGACCCGAGCAATAAGGTGATCCTGGATGGCGATTACGGCTATCATGACGATAATTCCCATTACAGCTACGTGACTCGGAAGGCCAGGGCGCGCGAGTTCTCTCAAAAGGACACGATCTACCTGCATGCCGACACGCTGTGCACGCTTATAAACCATGTCAAGAATGACTCGGTGAACGATTCGGTGCGCGTGTTGCGGGCATTTAACCAGGTGAGGTTTTACCGCAGTGACGTACAGGGCATCTGTGATTCGCTGCAACTCAGCGAGGCCGACACGATCATCAACATGTATCGACATGCTGTCGTATGGAACCTAGAGCGTCAAATCTTTGGCGACGAAATCAACGTTCACTTGAATGATAGTGCAGCCGACTGGGCCACATTGCCCACGGGTGGTTTCATGGCCGAGCATCTGGGTGAGATCTATTATGACCAGTTGAGCGGCAAGAAGATGAAGGCGCTGTTTGAGAACAAGGAACTTAGGCAGCTCGATGTTGACGGCAACGTGCAGGTCATCATGTTCCCCGAGGAAAAGGATTCGACCTATAATAAGATGGTAAGCGCCGAGTCGAGCTACATGCGGCTAAACCTCAAGCCCAAACAGGAGGTTGACCGCATTACCATGTGGCCCGAGGTGTCGGGTAAAGTGACTCCGCTTTACTTGGCTAAGAAAGCCGATATGTACTTGCCTCAATTTAAGTGGTATGATGCCCTGCGCCCCAAATCGCCCGATGACATCTATGACGTGAGTGACGAACTTAAGAGCCTGATGAAATCCATCGAGGGCGGCACTCGCCGTCGCTCAGGCAGTGGCGCTGCTACTGTGACTGAGAAGGCTACTGAGAGCGTTATGGAAAATGTCGATAAATTGACAACCCTTCAACCCCAGGAAAAGCCATGAGCGATGTAATTAAACTCCTTCCTGACTCGGTTGCCAACCAGATTGCTGCTGGCGAGGTCATTCAACGGCCTGCCAGTGTGATCAAGGAACTGGTTGAGAACGCCATTGATGCTCAAGCGACTCACGTCCAAATCATCCTCAAAGACGCTGGGCGCACACTCATCCAGATTATTGATGACGGAGTGGGTATGAGCGAGACTGATGCTAGACTTGCGTTTGAACGTCATAGCACGAGCAAGATACGCAGTGCCGAAGACTTGTTCACCCTGCACACAATGGGTTTCCGTGGTGAAGCGTTGGCTTCGATAGCCGCCATTTCACAGGTGGAGCTGCGAACTCGGCGCCAAGATGAGCAATTGGGAACACGGCTGATTATCAATGCTTCACAATGTGAGAGCCAGGAGCCTGACATGTGTCCTGTGGGCAGTAACTTCATGATCAAGAACATCTTCTTTAACGTGCCTGCCCGCCGCAAGTTCCTTAAATCCAATCAGGTGGAGTTGAGTAATATCGTTAAGGAATTTGAGAAATTGGCCCTCATTAACAATGAGGTGGAGTTTACCCTCATGCACAACGGCAACGTGATGTACAAACTGATGAAAGGCACTTTCAGGCAGCGCATCGCGTCCTTGATGGGCAATAACATGGACCAGCAGTTATTACCCGTGAGCATTGACACATCGATTGTCAAGGTAGAGGGCTATATCGGTAAACCTGAGAATGCCCGCAAGCGCAATGCCTTGCAGTTCATGTTTGTCAATGGTCGTTACATGCGCCATCCCTATTTCCATAAGGCGATTATGACGGCCTATGAGCAACTCATCCCTGAAGGGGAGCAGCCTAACTATTTCCTGAAGTTTACGGTGGATCCTCAGTCGATAGACGTGAATATTCATCCCACTAAGACTGAGATCAAGTTTGAGGACGAGGTGCCCATCTGGCAGATTCTTGCAGCCGGTGTCAAGGAAACATTGGGCCGTTTCAGCGAAGTGCCCGCCATCGACTTTGACACGCAGGATGCTCCCGAAATACCTGCATATAGTGGCCATGTTGAGGTTCATCGTCCTGAAATTGAGATAAATCCACAATATAATCCATTTAAGACTCAGCGGCAATCGTCAATGGGACAATCCTATCAGGCGCGTACCCATCAGCAATTAAGCAATTGGGATGAACTGTTCGCGAACTTTGAACACAAGAACCGTGAAGGGAGTGATCAGTCATCTGTTGAGTCGCCGACAACTGTTGGTGGAGTAGGGATGGACCCGTTGTTGCCCGTTGACGATGTGCAATCGGTATACCTGCAGCTCAAGGGACGTTATATCCTGTCGCCCGCTAAATCCGGCCTTATGGTGATTGATCAGCACCGAGCCCATGTGCGTATCTTGTTTGACCGATATATCGGTAACATCCACACGGGAGAGCTATCGTCACAGACCATACTTTTCCCTGAAGTACTGCACTTAAGTGCCGCCCAAAGTGTCACGTTGCAGGGATTGTTGCCCGAGATGGAGAAGATGGGCTTCGCCTTATCCCCATTGAGCGGCAATGATTGGTCGGTCAATGCCATTCCGTCAGGAATTGAGGGCGTGGAAGTGTCGTCAATGATTCACCAGATCATCGAGTCGGTAGATGAGGGAGGCATGCCGCTCAAGAAACGCATTCAGGAACATTTGGCACTCACGGTGGCCCAATCGGCAGCCATCCCGTCAGGACGGACGCTCCAGCAAGAGGAAATGGAATTATTGGTTGCCGATTTGCTCAAATTGCCAGAGCCTAATTACACACCTGATGGGAAAATCATCATCAGTATGATTTCCATGGAGCAAATCACAAAATTGTTTTAACTCCTATTGAACTTAACATGTTTGACTATAAGAAAATAACACAATCCACTGATTTATATAACCTGCACACTCACACGCAGTTCTGTGATGGTCATGCAACCATGCGGGAATTTGTGGCTGAGGCGATTGCCCAGGGGATTACCCATCTGGGCTTTACACCTCATTCTCCTATCTCGGTCGAGAGCCCTTGCAACATGACTCTCGATAGCGTGCCTGCTTATTTTGACGAGATGGAGCAGCTGCGCCATGACTATGGCGACTGTATCAACCTTTACACTGCGATGGAGATTGACTATGTGGGTGTGGGCGATGGTCCAGCCAGCGACTATTTCAGGAAATTGCCGCTCGATTACCGCATCGGGTCAGTGCATTTTATCCCGGCCATTGACGATCCAAGCACCATGGTGGATATTGATGGCAAATTTCAGGATTTTAAAGTGAGGATGGGAAAATACTTCAATGGTGACATCGAGTATGTGGTCAAGATGTTTTATTCCCAGATGATGGCCATGGTAGAAGAGGGCGGTTTTGATATCGTGGGTCACATGGATAAGATTGGTTTTAACGCCAGTCAATATAGCGAGAATATCGAGGAAGAACCTTGGTATGACAAGTTGGTCATCGATTTGTTTGAAAACATCATGGATCATCAGCTCATCATTGAGATCAATACCAAAGCGTGGCTGCAACGTAACCGCTTTTATCCCAATCTCAAGTACTTTGGTATGCTCAAGCGTTTCAATGCACCAGTAGTTGTCAATAGCGATACCCATTATCCCACATTAATTAATAGTGGGCGCATGGAAGCTATTAAACTGCTCAATGTGCTATAATCATTAATTAAAAAGCTGATAAGATGAAACAGTTAAATGAACGGATTTGGGCTTTGGCGCTGCTTTTGCTCGCTATGATGCCTGTAATGGTGAGTGCCCAAGACTTTACCAATAAGGACACTTTGCGCTATGTTGATGCCATGGAGTTCCGCCTGATCAACTACGCCTTTGACAGGACTTTGGCGTCCCGCATTCCACTGAATTTCAAGGATAGCGTTCGTCCTACCTTATGGGACCGAGCTTATTGCACCAGTGGCAAAGCGTTCCGTTTTGCAACTGATTCCCGCGCTGTGGCTGTGCGTTATAACCTGTTGACCAACATGCACATGATGCACATGGCCGACACGGGCATCAAGGGTACTGACCTCTATATTTGGGATGAGGATACCCAAAGTTGGCAGTTTGTGAACTGCAACCGTCCCGTTCGCATCGACAATGACATCCGTCCGCGTCAGGATTCCATCCAGAGTAAGGTCTATGTGGACCGCCTCGACGGTAAGATGCACGAGTACATGATCTACTTGCCGCTCTATGACGGCGTGCGCTGGCTCGAGATTGGTGTGGACAGTACGGCAACGTTGCGCCAGCCTATGCTCGATTCTCCAAAGCGGGGTAAAAAGTTTGTGTTCTACGGCACGAGCATCCTGCAAGGCGGTTGCGCCTGCCGGCCGGGCATGGTGGCTACGAGCATTATCCAGCGTGATCTTGACGTGGAGTGTGTGAATCTGGGTTTCAGCGGTGAGGGAAAGATGGATTCTTGCATGGCGCGTGCCATGGCATCCATCCCCGATGTGGCCGCCTACATTCTTGACCCGATACCTAATTGCACTAAGGACATGTGTGACACGCTGACTTATGGCTTCGTGAATATCCTGCGCACGTTGCGCCCCGAGGTGCCCATTTTCATGGTGGAGGGCCAGATGTACAGCTACGCCAAGTACAGTGGTTTCTATAGCGTGTACTTGCCGCAGAAGAATAACGAGTACCACAAGAACTACTTGAAACTCAAGGCCGATAATCCCAATAACCTTTATTATATCACCTGCAAGGACCTTTATGGCCCAAACAACGAGGGTACTGTTGACGGCATCCACTTGACCGACATCGGTTTCTGGTGGTATGCCCAAAAACTGGAGCCTTGCCTGCGTGCTGTGTTGGATGGTACTCCCATTCCTCAGGAACCTGGCGTGAACGATCCCCGCTAACTATTAACGACGGATTACGCGAATTTAACTGATTAATAATCAATAAATTCATGTAATTCGTGTAATTGGTGGTTTATAAAATGAGAACCAAGAAGATTCATTATATACAGGACCTCATCGCTGAGGGCGAGCATGAGCATCAGGACTTCAAATACCAGATCACTGATGCGAGAAAGATCGCCCGCTCGATAGCTGCGTTTGCCAACAACAGCGGTGGGCACCTGCTCATTGGAGTGAAGGACAACGGCAATATCGCCGGAGTGCGTAGTGACGAGGAAATCTATATGATCGAGACGGCTGCCCAGATGTATTGTCGACCCGAGCAGCACGTTTCTTTCAAGGTCTTTAACATCAACGGCAAGTCGGTGGTAAAGGCTGATATCGCCGAGGCCACCGAGAAGCCTGTCGAAGCCCCCGATGACAATGGCAACTGGCATGTCTATTACCGTGTTGCTGACGAGAACGTGCTGGCTAGCCGCTTGCATGAGCACATCTTGAGCAATGACTCCCAGAGTGACCGGACTCCCCTTGACGAGACCATCATCTACAGCGAGCGGGAACAGGCACTGTTGCAGTATTTGCGTGACCATGGAGGCATCACCCTTGATGGCTTTATGAGGCTGACGCACATTAGTGAAGAGACCGCAACACAAACAGTAGTGGCCTTGCACAGCATGGGTGTGGTCGACATTAAGTACCACGATGGCAACTGCCTCATTGTGGGCACCTCCGAGATATAAAATGAATTAGTGAGTAACAGCTAAATGTTGTTGCTGATAAAATAGCCGCTGGAATCCAAGAGGTTCCAGCGGCTTGATGTTGTTGTAATGGCAAGATGCCATTAGAAGGGCAAGTCATCGCCCATGCCACCCTGGTCAAAAGCGTCTTGAGGGGGCGGAGCCATGTTGCCATCGGGAGCGGGAGCAGGTGCGGGCGCGGGTTCACCAGCAGGCTGATAGGGTGCTGCAGCGGCAGCAGGCACACTGTTGGGATCCTCTTTCATGGCCTTGAAACCGCGGATGTCGGTGTACCAGCGGCCGTTGAACTCGCGGCTCTCGATATCATAGCTCAGGGTGATGATGTCGCCCACCTCGAGCGGGTACTGGTCGGCACGGTCGCCAAAGAAGTCAAACTTTACCTTCTTGGGATAGCTATCCAATGTCTCAAGCACATATTCCTGCTTTTTCCATTGGTTGCCGGCCTTGGACACGCCGCCCACGGGATCCATCTTCTGGATGATTTTTCCTCTGATATCCATTTTTATATTTTAATGATTAGAGTTTAGGTTTAGAGTTCAGTGGCAAGGTTATGGCGGATGCCCCATTAATCTCTAACCACTAAACTCTAAACTGCGAGCAGCGCTCGCTTAAAAATTACTTGCTCTCTTCGGCGAGGGCCTTAATGACGGCCTGTACTTGCTTCCAAGCCTTTTCTACGGCGGGGATGTGGCAACGCTCGGCGGGCGAGTGTACATCTTGCAGCGTGGGACCGAAGCTGATCATCTCCATGTCGGGACGTACCTTCAGGAACAGACCACACTCCAGACCGGCATGGATAGCACGAACATTGGGACGCTCACCAAAGAGTTTCTCCCACTGCTCGGTGGCAACGGTCAGCAAGTGGCTGTCGCTGATAGGCTCCCAGCCCTGATAGCCGCCCTCGCTGATGATTTCGTCGGCACCAGCCATGCGGAAGACGGTTTCGCACTTGTGGGTCAAGTCATACTTGCCACTCTCGAGTGATGAGCGGTGGAACATCTCCACAACAATTTGGTTGCCCTCGCGCATCTTCACGCTGGCAAGGTTGGTCGAGGTCTCAACGAGGCCAGGCACTTCCATACTCATGGCGGCAATGCCGTGAGGTGCTACATAAACGGCGTTGACAACGCGGCGGGCGGTGTCGGTGTCGATGATGGTCTCGGGAGCATCAACGCTCTTGCAGGTGATTTCCATCTTGGGCTCAGTGCGCTTGTACTCGTTCTTCACCTCGGCGATGAAGGTGTTGAGCACGACGCTCAGCTTCTCCTTGTCCTCGGGCTTGATGCCGATAACGAGGGTTGCGGCGTGTGCAATGGCGTTGTGCAGGTTACCGGCGTCAATCTTGGCCAGCACATAGTCCATCTCCTCACCGATGTTCCACAGCAGACGGCTGCTCAGCTTGGTCGTGGTGGCATAACCCAGGTGGATGTCGGCACCGCTGTGACCGCCGTGGAAGTGCTCAAACTTGATCTCAAAGTAGGTGCGATCCTTGGGAGCGGCTTCGGGCTTGTAGTTGAACTTGAAGATGCTCACCAAACCACCGGCGCAGCCCATGGTGATGGTGGCGTCTTCCTCCTCGTCGAGGTTGAGCAGATAGTCACCCACGAGCATGTCGGCCTCGATGTTGCTGGCACCGGTCAGACCGGTCTCCTCGTCAACGGTGGCAAGCACCTCCAGGGGACCGCACTTCAGGGTCGGCTCGGTGATGGCAGCAAGTGCCAGGGCAAGACCCATACCGTCATCTGCACCCAGCGTGGTGTTGTTGGCGCGCACCCAGTCACCATCGATGATGGTCTCGATGGGGTCGGTGTCAAAGTTGTGGGTCGAACCGGGACCTTTCTCGGCGACCATATCCATGTGACCTTGCAGCACGATGCCCTTGCACTTCTCGTAGCCGGGAGCAGCGGGCTTGAACATAGCCACGTTGCCTGTCTTGTCGATTTTGTACTCCAGATTGTGCTTCTTGGCGAAGTCCACGAGCCATGCGCGGATCTTGTCTAACTTGCCTTCTTCATTGCCACTGGGGCGGGGCACCTTGGTGATCTCGTCAAAGATCGACCATACTGCTTGCGGATTCAGATCTTTTACTTGCATTGTAAAAAAACAGATTAAAATGTTAGTTAATATTTAGTTAGTTGAATTTATGTTAAAGCAAATTCATTTCCACCGCTAAGTTACAACTTTTTCTCGAAACCTCACTCAATTGTCAATAAAAAATCCCCTGGATTTTAAAAATTAGTTATCTTTGCAACAAGCAATTCATTATATATCCAAATCTAGATTTAAATAAAATGAAACTGTACAAGGCTAACATCATCTATACTCGCGATAAGGATCACTTTGAGGTTGTGGAACATGGTTATGTGGGCGTGGAGAATGGGCGCGTCGTGGACGTGGCCAGTAGCGTCGATGCTTTTGGCAAGCGTCCCAAAGAAGTGATAGATTACGGCGACTGCCTGCTCATTCCAGCCATGAACGATATGCACGTGCATGCGGGGCAATACCGCAACCAGGGCATATCTATGGACTTGGCACTGCTGGAGTGGCTCAACAATTACACCTTCCCCGAGGAGGCAAAATACAGTGACACGCGCTATGCAAGGCGCATGTACAGCCGCTTTGTGCACGACCTGTGGCGCTATGGCACGATGCGCACCGCTACCTTCGCCACTACCCATCTGGAGAGCACGCGCCTGCTCATGGAGCTGTTCCGCGAGGCTGGCATGGGCGCATTGGTCGGCAAGGTCAATATGGACCGCAACGCTATCGACCCCTTGTTGGAGACTGTCGATGAAGCCGCGGCCGCGAACGAGGTACTTATCGCCGAGTGGAACGACCCCGACGGACTCGTCAGACCCATCATCACGCCGCGTTTCATTCCCTCGTGCTCGTCAGCCATGCTGCGGGCTTGCGGTGAACAGGCACAAAAGTACCAGGTGCCCGTGCAGTCTCACTTGTCTGAGAACCTGGGTGAAATCGCCTTGGTGCGTGAGTTGGAGCCCGAGAGCCGCTTCTATGGCGACGCCTATGACAGCTATGGCCTGTTCGGACAGACACCAACCATCATGGCACACTGCGTCTTCAGTGAAGGCGAAGAGCTGGAACTGATGAGCCGTCGCAACGTGATGGTGGCGCATTGCCCCACGTCTAACATCAACCTGATTACCGGAATCGCACCCATCCGCACCCTCCTCGAAAAGGGCATCAGGGTGGGCTTAGGTAGCGACATCAGCGGAGGCCATGACATGAGCATCATGCGCGTGATGGTCTATGCCATTCAGGTGAGCAAACTTTACCACCAGAAGTACAAGGACAAGCGCTTCCTCTCGCTCTCTGAGGCCTTCTGGATCGCCACCAAGTCGGCAGGCAGCTTCTTCGGACGCGTGGGAAGCTTTGAGCCAGGCTACGAGTTCGATGCCATCGTCATTGACGACAGCGACCTCAACTTTGGGAACTACACATTGACCCAACGCCTCGAACGTTTCATCTACGTTGGCGACGACCGCCACATCGCCGTCCGCTTCTGCCGCGGCCAAGAAATTCCCGAGCCCCGCATCCTGGACTGATATATTAATTGCTGATAAGCCATTATCCCATGATGCCGTCAATCAGTTTTAGTGTCGGCTCTATGGATTGAAGGTCTGTCTGCACATCTGTTGCTAGAAGTGTTAGTTAATCTTTAGCGCTTTGAATTTTTGTTAAAACCGAGGGCTATTCAATCAATTTGAACAAAAATATTGCAAATTATCGTGCTTGGAGTCGCAAAGTATCATTAAATTTGCAGGTCTTTTTGCACAAAAAACGCAGATGATGGCAACGTTACTATTGACATTGGCAATTGTGGGGCTGGCAGTGGTGCTGCTGGGCGTGAAGATTTTCTTCGTGAAAGGGGGACGTTTCCCCAATACTCACATTCACGACAATGCCGAGATGCGTAAGCGTGGCATCACTTGCGCCCGTGATAAAGAATTTTACAACTAACACATTTATAAGAAAAAGTCAAAAAAACGTTTGAAATGAACTGCTTTAAGAATTACTCCAAACTTGCCCTGTTCGCCCTCGTAGCGTTCATGGCGTTCACCTCATGCAACGATAAGCCTGCCGCCGAGGCACCCAAGGCCAATAGCGCAGCCCTTGAGAATCTCAAGATCCGTTACATCGACGAGGACTCCATCATGGCCAACTATAACCTTGCCAAGGACATCAACGAGGCCATGCTGCGCCGCCAGAACCAGTTTGACGCAGCCCAGAAGCAGCGCGGCAACGAGATCAGCAAGTTTGGCAACGCCATGCAGCAGAAATACCAGAATAATCAATACCTCACCGAGGAAGCCTTCAACGCCGACCAGGCTAAGTTGCAGAAGATGCAGGCCGATGCCGAGAATTACCTGGCCAGCCTTCAGCAGAGCATCCAGAACGAGTTAAACCAGAGCCAGATTCAGCTCCTTGACTCTATCGACAACTTCATGAAGGACTATGCCAAGAAGAAAGGCTTTGACATGGTACTGCGCAAGAGCGCCACGCTCTTTATCGACGAGAAATATGACGTGACCAATGAGGTGATCGAGGGCTTGAACAAGCGCTATAACAAGGTGGGTGGCAAGACTACAGCTCCCGCTCCTGCTAAGGCACCCGAGGCTGCTCCCGCTAAGCCCGCCGCTGGCACAACCGCTACCGGCCTGAGCACCGAGAAGCCTGCCACTCCTGGTAAGGTAGACTTGAAGAAATAACAAGCGTTTGATATCGTTTGAATGAAATAGCGGGCGGCCCAATTGGGTCGCCCGCGTTCGACATATTGTACAAGACGAATATTACTGATAGCCAATAATCAGGTTGATAATAGCATTGATGTCCGCGATGTTGATTTCACCATTCTCGTTTACGTCGAGAATAGGGTTAATTGTGCTAGTATCGTTTATAATGGCATTTATAATGACGTTCAAATCTACAATGTTTATCTCTCCATCATCATTTATGTCATATGGAATATCAGTGACTATTTTTGCAAAGCGCTTCCAGCCTTCAGCATTCCTATATTTTTCAAGTGAACCATGAGGTACGGTGAGTTTAGCAGTTGAATAACTTGATTCAAAAGCGTCAGCAATCATTGACGCTGGAGTGGGCGCAAAACAAGTGATAGATTCAATTGAATTAAAGAAACCGTCGCCTCCTGGACCAGGAATGCCCGGAGAGTTGAAAGCCCAATCGCCAATATTCTTAATCCCGCTACCAATAACTAATGTGTCAAGATGAATGCACCAATAGAATGCCATTGCTCCAATTCTCTCAACTGAATTAGGAATAACCATTTTTTTGAGAGCCCAACAATGGGTAAATGCCTCTGTCTTGATTTCTTTGACTGAATTGGGAATAACAATGTCCACAAGATCTGTACATAGGGAGAAAATCCCATCATCGAGAATGGTAATTGAATCTGGCAGTGTCACGCTCCTTAAGTCAGATGCTGCAAATGCCATTGTACCAATCTCGGTGACAGAATTAGGTATGTTTACACTTCCTAATGAAGCGTAAGTGAATGACATTAGCCCAATTCTGGTGACTGAATTTGGAATAGCAATACTCTTTAAATTGCGGCACATGAAGAATGCCGAGTCTCCAATGCAAGTTACTTTATTAGGAATTGTGATAGAATTCAGTGAGCAAGCGCAAAAAGTGCCGTTTTTGATTTCAGTGATATTGTTTGATAATGTGATAATGTTCAGGCTGGACTCTGCGAATGCATAGGGGCCAATTTTGGTCACTGAATTAGGAATGTCGATGTTTTTAATCCCGCTTTTAGCAAATGCCCAGCCTCCGATGGTGGTTATACTATTTGGCATTGTGACAGAGGTGAGATTGCTGCAATTCTGGAATGCGCTGTTGGCAATCGCGGTCACTTTTAAGTCCTCGCCATCGAAATTGACCATCTCGGGGATGACAACATCTCCTCTATAACTGTTGCGCTTATTGTCTTTGCTGACAACACTCGCGTCTTCGTTACTTGTTCTTAGAAAATAAATACCGTTGAGGACGAGATCGTAGTCAAGGCTTTGGATATTAGCAAAACGCAACCATTCATCGGCCTCCTGATAAACGCTTAAACGGGAATGGGGCACCTGTAAAATGGTGCGATTCAATATGGCATCGTTAAAGCCATCTTGACGATTATCCAACAAAGGCGGGTTGGGAGGTAGGCAGGTGATTGTTGCCAGAGCGTCGCAACCGTCAAAGGCACCAGCATAGAGCGTTAACTCTGTCACATCCTTGTCGAGAGTGATTTCTTTCAAGTAATAACAGTCCTTGAATGCCTCACAATCAATAAGATTCAATGATGATGGAATGTGTAATTGTGTCAGGCCGTAGCAATCAGCAAAGGCGTTCTTGCCAATATACTGCAACGAAGTACCCAAATCCAGGAATGTTAGCCCAGATTGACTAAATGCGCTACAGCCAATGGACACAACCGAGTTTGGAATCGATATGGACTTCAACGATGAGCAACCAAAGAAGGCGCTTTCATCAATTACGGTGACACTATTCGGGATTGACACACTTGTTAGTGATGTGCAGCCTTTGAAAGCGTCGGAACCGATTGATGTGACCTGATAGGTATTGCCGTCATGAGTGACCGATTCCGGAATAGCTACATGGCCGTTGTAGATGTTTGAAATCGAACTGTCATATGAGACGCTAACCTCATTATCGTTTTTGATTTCATAGAAAATCCCATTCTCTTGAAAACTGTAGGTCAAAGGGAGAATATTGGCAAATTTGGACCAATTGGCATCGGATTGATATGCCTCTAATGCGGTGCGTAGCACAATGATTTTCACATTGGCAAATTGATCATCAGTGAAGCCTGTATTTGTTGATAATATTGGTGGATTATAGGCCAAACATGTAATTTTAAATAGTGAATCACATCCGTCAAAAGCGCCATCATTTATAGTGACTTCTGTTAAATCGGGGCTAAGGGTGATTTCTTTCAGGTTATTACAACCCTTGAATGCCTCATTGTCAATAAGACTTAATGATGATGGAATATATAATTGTGTCAGGCCGTAACAATCAGCAAAGGCGTTCTTGCCAATATACTGCAATGAAGTGCCCAAGTCCAGGGATGTTAGCCCAGATTGACTAAAAGCGCTATAGCCAATGGAGACAACTGAATTTGGAATCGTTATGGACTTCAACGATGAGCAACCAAAGAAGGCGTTTTCATCAATTGCGGTGACCGTATTCGGGATGGACACACTTGTTAATAATGTGCATCCTTTGAAAGCATCGAGACCAATCGATGTGACCTGATAGGTAATGCCGTCATGAGTGACCGATTCTGGAATGGCAACATGCCCTTTGTAGATGTTTAATGTCGAATTGTCATAAGAGACGCTAACTTCATTGTCATTTTTGATCTCATAGAATATTCCATTCTCTTGAAAGCTGTAGGTCAAAGGGATAATATTGGCGAATTTTGACCAATTGGCATCGGATTGATAAGCCTCTAAAGCGGTGCGTGGCACAAGGATTTTCAGATTGGCATATTGCGCATTAGTGAAACTATTATTTGTTGATAACACCGGTGGCATGCTATTAAATAAGGTCATTGTCTGTAGAGCATCACAATTGCGAATGACACGTTTACCGAAAGATATGGAATCACGGCCAGCCGGGAACTGAATTTCTTTCAATATAGAGCAACTCATAAATGCACTATCGCCAATCGTTTTGACGGATTCAGGAATGACTAATGATTCAAGCGAAGTGCAGCCATAGAAAGCACTGTTCCCGATAAATTTGATGGAATTAGATATGGTAACTTTTTTCAGGTTTGTGCATTCCTTGCATGTCCAGTTATCAATACCTACAACCTTTTTCAATGAGTTTGTTTCACTTGGAATAAATAAATTATTTCTATACTTTTGGCTACCGTAAGTGATAATGCACAAAGAGTCGCCCTGGTATCTTAAACCCTTGAAATAGTATAATGATGTTCCTTCTTCATGGTGGATGAACTCAAACCAGTCCCAATTCCTACTCGATAAAGAGAATTGTGTACAGCAAAACATTATAAGAGTGAGGAGTGTTGAGCGCAATGTCGTTTGATGTTTAATTGTAGTCATAATGGTTAAGTTTTAGTCTTTGCCACGTTCTGTGCCCTTTTTGAGTGGTAATGGTAATTTAATGAAAGTGCGTGGGGACATTTGTTTATCTCCCATCAGGCATCGGCAAACGCCTTTTCAGCAATAAACACATCACCCACGCTTGCTGCTATTGAATCTCCCAACTGATGGGAGGATGCATAGCAAACAAAGCGTAATAATTGTTTATCCAGCTGAATGAAATTTTGCCGATTTCGATGAGACGGATAGAACAAACACGCTCTTCTATTTATGTCATCATTGCATGATGGCCACCGCTGTGGCCGCAATGAATCATCGCAAAGGTAAAGCATAATTTTTGCTTTTGCAAGTTTTTAATCGCTTTTCAGGATTAAATGCTTGCTAGTTGACAGGACGGTTTTGTTTTTATTGTAGTTGTTGTCTTCATTTTACGTGTAGTATTAGTGGTGAAACAATGCGGGCGGCCCGGTGTGGGTCGCCCGTTGTAATGAAGTAGGGTAGTGTGGAAATTACCCGAAGTTGTCGTAGTGGATGGATGAGGGATCGACGCCCAGGGAGTCGAGCACCTCGTTTACGGTCTGGCTCATCATGGCGGGACCGCACATGTAGTACTCGCAGTCCTCGGGAGCCTCGTGCTGACCCAGATAGGTGTCGCGCATCACGGGAGCGACAAAGCCCGCCGTGTACTTCACGCCAGCCTCGTCGGCAACGGGGTCGGGACGGTCCAATGCCAGGTGGAAGTGGAAGTTGGGGAAGTCCTTCTCCAGCTGCAGGAAGTCCTCTAGATAGAAGACCTCGCTCAGCGAGCGGGCGCCATAGAAGTAGTGCATCTCGCGGTCGCGCGTGTTGAGCGTGCGTGTCATGTGCAGGATCTGTGCGCGCAGGGGGGCCATACCGGCACCACCACCTACCCAAATCATCTCCTTCTTGCTGTCGAAGATGGGGTGGAAGTCACCGTAAGGACCGCTCATGATCACCTTGTCACCAGGCTTGAGCGTGAAGATGTAGCTTGACGCGATACCGGGCATGACATCCATGAATCCCGTGGCGGGTTTGGGTTTGAAGGGTGGGGTAGCGATGCGCACCGTCAGCATGAAGCGGTCGCCCTCGGCGGGATAGTTCGCCATCGAGTAGGCACGCACGGTGGCCTCATCGTTGCGGCACTTGAGTGAGAACAGTCCGAATTTCTCCCAAGTGGGCAGGTAGTCACCCAGCGACTCCTTGTCGATGTCCTTGTCATAGTCCATCTCATACTCGGGAATCCTGATCTGGGCATAGCTGCCGGGGATGAAGTCCATGTGCTCGCCCGGGGGCAGGGCAACGATAAACTCCTTGATGAACGACGACACGAGCTTGTTGCTCACAACGGTACACTCATATTCCTTAACCGAGAGCACGCTGTCGGGCACCTGGATGGACATGTTGTCCTTGACCTTGACCTGGCAGCCCAAGCGCCAATGGTCCATCTGCTCCTTGCGGGAGAAGTGGGGCACCTCGGTTGGCAGAATCTGGCCGCCGCCCTCGGTGACCTGTACCTTGCACTGGCCGCAGCTGCCCTTACCGCCACAGGCGCTCGAGAGCATCACGCCGTTCTCGTGCAACGTGTTGAGCAGGGTGTTGCCACTGGCCACATCCAGCTCCTTGGTGCCGTTATTGATGTTGATTTTCACATTGCCCGACGGCACGAGATAGTGCTTGGCGACGAGCAAAACAATGACAAGCAGGAGCGTGAGCACGAGGAACACGATAGCACTCGTCAAAACGGTTAATCCAGTTGAATTCAATAGTAGTATCATAGTGCTTGCCTCCTTATCCTAATTTAATGCCCAGGAAACTCATGAAGGCGATGCCCATGAGACCAGTAATGATGAATGCGATGCCCACGCCGCGCAGGGGCTTGGGAATGTCGCTGTAAGCCAGTTTCTCGCGGATGGCGGCGATGCCCACAATAGCGAGCAGCCAGCCGATACCAGACCCGGCGCCATAGACGGTTGCCGTCAAAGCCGAATCAAAGTCGCGCTGCTGCATGAACAGCGAGGCACCCAGGATGGCGCAGTTCACAGCGATCAACGGCAGGAAAATACCTAGCGAGGCATAAAGCGACGGTGAGAATTTCTCCACAGCCATCTCGACCAACTGGGTGGCCGAGGCGATTACAGCGATGAACAGGATCAGGCCCAAGAAACTCAGGTCGACACCTGCAAGGCTAGGACTAAGCCATTGCAAGGCACCCTCCTTGAGGACATACTCGTTGAGCATGTAGTTGATGGGTTGGGTAACCACCAGCATGAAGGTAACCGCGATGCCCAGGCCAAAGGCCGTCTTCACGTTCTTGGACACTGCCAGGAACGAGCACATGCCCAGGAAGTAGGCAAATATCATGTTGTCGATGAATATCGACTTGATAAACAGATTAAGTTCTTCCATTGTCTTTCTTGTCTTTTAATGGTTAAACATGCCCGTTAATCCTCTTGCAGCTCCTTGTTGTGGGCGCGGTGTACCCAAATGATGCAGCCCACGGTGATCAGCGCCATCGGGGCCAGAATCATCAGGCCGTTGTTCTCATAGCCGTGGTCGTAACACCACTGCGGCACCACCTGGTAGCCAAACAGCTTGCCCGAGCCTAGCAGCTCACGGAAGAAGGCCACAATCACCAGGACGATGGTGTAGCCTAGGCCATTGCCGATGCCGTCGAGGAACGACGGCCAAGGACGGTTGTGCATCGCGAAGGCCTCAAGGCGACCCATGAGGATGCAGTTGGTGATAATCAAGCCAATGAATACCGACAACTGCTTGCTCACGTCATAATTATAGGCGATGAGGACCTGTTGTACAATGATAACCAGCGCGGCAACCACTACCAACTGCACGATGATGCGGATGTTGGTGGGGATGGTCTTGCGCAGGAACGAAATAATCACGTTGCTGAACGCCAGCACGCAAATCACCGAGATGCCCATCACGATGGCGGGCTCCAGACTGGCGGTGACTGCAAGCGCGGAGCAAATACCCAGAATCTGGACCAAGACGGGATTGTCCTTGGACAGCGGGTTGAACAATGCTTCTTTATTTTTCTTAGATAACATGGTCGTGAATGGGTTTATTCGGGTTGATTGTTGTTGGTTTCACTCTCAGTAGTCTCGACTGGACCAGCGTCACACTTGGCTCCGCCTGCACCTTGCAGCTTCATGAGGAAGTTCTTGTAGGGGGTCAAGCAGTCCTCCAGCATGGCGCTCACGCCCAGGCTGGTAATCGTGGCACCGGTCAAGGCGTCGATTTGCTCGGCACCGGTCACTGATTTCAGGCCTTTCTTGAGCACTACCACGCCCTTGAACTCGCCCTCCTGGAACAAGTGCTTGTCAACAAACTCATCTTGGAAGTCCTTGTCGGCGATGCGTGCGCCCAGGCCCGGGGTCTCGCCCTCGTGCGAGAAGTTGGCGCCATAGATGGTGTTGCCATCCTCGTTCACGGCGACATAGCCCCAGATGGGACCCCACAAGCCAGCTCCGTACATGGGTAGCACATACTTGATGCTACCGTCGTCCATTTTGCACTTCATCACGGGCAACTGGCGCTCGGGCAGCTTTACGTTCTTTTTCATCTTCACGTCAAATGCCACATTCTTGGCACTGTCCACAATATTACCATCGCGGTCCACCAGCAGGTCTTGGATGATGTACTTCTCATAAGTCTCCTTGACCTGGCTGTCGTCGGGAGCGGCAATGTGCAGCGCGCTCAGGATCTGCTTGCGCGTGTCGTTGGCGATGTTCTCGTTCTGCTTGGGCTTGAGCGCCATGTAGATGAGTGCCAGCACGGTGCCCACGAGCAGCACCATCACGGCAGCATACAGGATTTGATAGATATTACTGTTCTTGTTCATGGCTTATCCTTCCTTGACTTTATCAGCAGCGCGACGAGCGCGGCGCTTAATGTTGAACGATACCACACAATGGTCGATGAGCGGGGCAAATGCGTTCATCAGCAGAATGGCAAGCATCATGCCCTCGGGATAACCACTGTTATACACTCTAATCAGCACGGCAAACACGCCAATGAGCAGGCCATAGATGTATTGGCCTACCTTAGTGCGTGCACCCGTCACGGGGTCAGTCGCCATGAAGACGGCACCAAAAGCAAAACCGCCCAGACACAACTGAGTCACGGGATCGAGCATCGATGCCGGATAGGTGGCGCTGGGTAAGGCGTGAGCCAATGCAGCCATGCCCAAACCGCCAACGAATACCGAGCACATGATTCGCCATGAGGCGATGCCAGTCAGCAACAGCAGAGCAGCACCAAGCAGGATGGCGATCATCGAGGTCTCGCCCGGCGAGCCGGGAATCAGTCCGATGAACGCATCCATTGTCGAGATGGGCTCGCCCACAATGTTGGTCATGCTCAGGTTGTCGCCCACGGTAGTGGCTACCTGTCCCAGCGGTGTCGCGCCGCTAAAGCCGTCAACCACTGTTCCGCCTCCCATACCAAAGGCGCTATCCAGTTTCACGAACGGTTCGTCACCGCTCATGCGTGAGGGATAGGCGAAGAACAGGAACGCGCGGGTGATGAGGGCAACGTTGAAAATGTTCATTCCCGTACCGCCAAAGATTTCTTTGGCAAAGATGACGGCAAATGCCGTGGCGACAGCGGTCATCCATAACGGTGTGTTGATGGGAACGATGAGGGGAATGAGGATACCTGTTACGAGGAAACCCTCTTGTATCTCCTTGTGGTGGATTTGAGCGCTGATGAACTCGATACCCAGACCCACGCCATAACTTACCACGATGACAGGCAGCATCGCCAACAGACCATAGATCCACATGGTGAGCCAGCTGGCGGGCTGGCCGATAGCCAGATAATGCTGGTAGCCGATGTTATACATGCCAAACAGCAATGCCGGTATCAAAGCGACCACCACGGTGATCATGGTGCGCTTCAGGTCGTTGCCGTCATGGATGTGGACGCCCAACCGCGAGGTGGTGTTAGGCGTGAACAAGAAGGTCTCCATGCCGTCATATACCGACTCCAGCTTGGCCAGCTTGCCTCCGGGACGGAACGAGGGCTCGATCTTGTTCATTAAATTCCTTAATGCTTTCATATCAATGATATTGTTGAATAGCGATAATTGTTGATTTGAAATAATGTGTCAAGCTTCATGTTGTGTCAAGACATCTCGGCGCGGAGTTTGTCAAGACCCATGCGCACGATGTGCTGCAGCTCCAGCTTGCTTGTGTCGGCAAACTCGGCCAGGGCAAAATCCTCGGGAGCGATCTCGTAGATGCCCAGCTGCTCCATCTTGTCGATGTCGCCGCTAATGATGGCCTTGATGAGGAACTCACCATAGATATCCATCGGGAGCATCGCGTCATACTCGCCCGTGCGAACGATGGCGCGCTCGCCGCCCTTGATGCGGCTGTCCATGCTGACGGGCTTCTTCAAGCCGCCCAGCCATGTGGTGAAAGTGCGGTAAATCGAGAAACGTTTGGGATTAATTGATGCCCAGCCCATGAACTCGTCGGGCTTGTTGTTCTCGGGGATGACGGTGATGTGGCGATAGGGTGCGCGCAGCCAGCCGTCAGGTTCCACTTTAACTCCGGTGAGCACGTTGCCGCTGATGATGCGGCTCGCGTTAACATCGGTCAGGTTGTTCTTGAGCAGAGTACCTAGGTCAGCACCCATCACGGTCTTGACGTAGCGGGGCTCCTGCACCATTTCGCCATTGACGGCAACCACTGTGTCGTGGCTCACCTTGCCCGTGGTGAACAGCTCGCCGATACGGGCCAGCGTCACGATGTCGAGCGTCCAGATCACGTCACCCTTGCCCACGGGGGCGAGGTTAGCGGCCTGCACGCCAGCATTACCGGCGGGGTGGGGGCCGACGAAGGTGTTGACCTCGGCACCGGGAGCGTTAATCGATTGACCCTCGCGGATAGAGATGTAGACCTTGCCGTCGGTGAGCTTGTTGAGCACCTCCACGCCCTTGGCGATGTACTGGCGCTTGTCTCCCAAGACAACATCCAGGTCAGGGGCTAGGGGAGCCGAGTCAAAGGCGGTGACAAACACGTCGCGGGGACGGACACCAGGCACCGGTACCACGTCATAGGGGCGCTGGCGCAGCATGGCCCACAAGCCAGAGGCACACAGCACCTGCATCGCGTCACCTTTCACATCGATTGTCACGGTGTCGTTGCCCTCGGGGGCAATGACGATGGCGTCGATGTGGCGTCGCTCGCCACGGCGCACCTCGGTCACGGTGCCGCTCACGGGAGCGACCACCTTGATGGCCTCATAATTCTTGTCATGGTAGAGGGGCTCTCCGGCAGCGACATGCTCGCCCTCTTTCTTTTCCATGCGCGGTATAACGCCATGGAAATCATCGGGCACGACAGCGACACTTTTAGCTGGGGCTGAAAATGCGACCTCCTGGCCGTTGATTTCACCAAGCAAGTGGATGTCGAACCCTTTTTTGAGTCTTACTGTTGACATGCTATGATTAGTTTTGGTTATATTATATTAAATAATGTGGGCACAAAGATACAAAAAAGATTTAAAAAAACAAACATTAACTCATGCTATAGTGAAGAAATGTCAATAAAAGGAATGCGTCATTACTCAGTCACCCGCTAGCCCCGATAATGCTTGTTAATAAAAAAAACTTGAAAAAAATGCCATGAAATATGGTGTTTTCAAATAATTGTGATAAATTTGCGTTAATTTTTTAGGCAAAATGGCTTTTCACGAGTGTGGTGAGTGTCGTTGATTGCTGTGAAATTTATTGTGTTTCAACCGCTTGTGAGTTCACATGAAGCCTGAGAGACACCTTATTGACATTGACAGATTGAACAAACTTTAATAACTAAATTAAAAACTTTATTAATTCATTTTTAAAACTAATTTAAATTATGGCTGAACAAACAAACATTCAGAAGCCACAGCCCGCTGCCAAGAAAGAAGTGAGCAGCAACGTTAGTGGTATCAAGAGCGCCTCAATCGTGGTTCTCGTTTGCTTTATCTTAGCAGTTTTATTCTACATCTTTGGTCTGGGTTACGTTGGTAACTTCAAGGACGCTACCAAGGACGTTCCCATTAACCTGATGGGTACCGTGTACAAGGGCGGTGTAGTTGTGCCTGTGCTGATTACCTGCTTCCTCGTGGTAGTTGTGCTCGCTATCGAGCGTTGGATTGCTCTTGCTAAGGCTAAGGGCAGTGGTAACACCACCAAGTTTGTCGAGAACGTTAAGGCTGCCCTGCGCAACCGTGACATCGCTAAGGCTGAGGACCTCTGCCGCAAGCAGAAGGGTACTGTAGGTGCCGTTGTTTATGCAACCCTGCAGAAGTACAAAGAGATGGAGAAGGATACCATCCTGAGCAAGGAGCAGAAGTTAGCAGCCATCCAGGCTACCCTCGAGGAGGCTACCGCTCTGGAGATGCCCGCCCTGCAGCAGAACCTGCCCGTGCTGGCAACCCTGACCACCCTGGGTACCCTGATCGGTCTGTTCGGTACTGTGTTGGGTATGATCAAGTCGTTCCAGGCGCTGTCCGCTTCGGGTGCTCCTGACTCGACCGAGCTGTCTACTGGTATTTCGGAGGCACTTGTGAACACCGCTCTCGGTATCGCAACCGCTGCCCTCGCACTTATCGCTTACAACTTCTACACCAACAAGATCGATAACATGACCTATGCTATCGACGAGATTGGTTTCTCGACTGTTGCAACCTTCTCAGCTAATCACTAATTCTTGAGGTTAGCACCTGTTTTAATAAATTCTTAAAAAACAGATTAAGGTAATTTAGAAATATGGGAAAAGTCAAAATCAAAAAGAAAGAGACACGCATCGACATGACTGCTATGTCTGATGTGACCGTTCTTCTGTTGACTTTCTTCATGTTGACTTCTACATTCCTTCAGAAGGAACCCGTGCAAGTTATCACGCCTCCATCAGTATCGGAGGAGAAGGTTCCTGTAGCTAACCTGTTGTCAGTCCTTGTCAGCCCCGAGGGTAAAGTTTACCTTGAGGTCCTCGGTAGTCAAGACTCGACCGATAACAAGAGAAAAGGTAGTGAGAATGTTCGTGCTCACATGTTGCAGAATATGGCTGAGCAATACAATGCCCTCCATCCCAGTGCAAACATCTCGTTTACTCCTGAGGAGTTGGCAACATTCTCAAAGTGCAACGCCTTTGGCGTGCCTATTACCAGAATGAAGGAATGGCTGAAATTGCCAACCGACCAGCGTGACAAAGCGCTTGAGGCTGGCCCAGGCGTTCCAATCGACATGAATGAAGATCCTAACAAGCCCAACGAGTTCCAATTGTGGGTTAAAGCTGCTTATAACTCAATCGATGATGAACTCAAGGATGCTGTTGTTAAAGGTAATGGTATTGCAATCAAGGCTGACCAGACAACGCCTTACAGCGTGGTGAACGTGGTTATGGATAATCTCCAGACCATCAAGATGAACAAGTTCACCCTGATGACAGCCCTTAAAACTGAGGAGGAATAAGATATGGCAATTAAAAGTAAAAGTCGTCAGAAAAAGTTCGATACCCGTATCGACTTCACTCCTATGGTTGACATGAACATGCTGTTGATCACCTTCTTTATGCTCTGTACCACCATGATCAAGAGCCAAACGCTCCAGATCGCGTTGCCCTCCAACGAGAAAGTGGAGAATGAGCAGAAAAACAAGGTGAAGGAATCAGAGGCTATCACGATTATCATCGACGGTAAACTCAAAGACCAAACCGTAGATGGCAAGACGATTCAAGTCTCTGACCCCAATGAGGGTATGCTTTACTATTATGAGGGCAAGCCCGAAACAGCTAATCTCGCACAAGGCGAAAGCAACATGAAACAGGCCGAGTTCGGCACAAAGCAGGGTGTTTACGAAGCTATCCGCGGGATTCTACAAGAGCGTAACAAGGAAGTTGTCCTGAAGGTGAACGACCTGAAGAAGAAATGGAAAGACATGGGCTTCTCTAACGATGAGAAGAAGAACGACTCCATTTTCCAGGTCGAGCGCAAGAAAGTCATGAACGACTCCACCTTGAAACGCCCGGTTGTGATTATCAAGGCCACGCCTAATGCCAGCTACGCCCACGTTGTGAGCGTGCTCGACGAGATGCAGATCAATGACATCAACCGCTACCAGATCGACCGCATGAATGAGGTTGACTCGGCGATGATGATCATGGTCAAGGCCAAGAATGAAAAGAAGTGATGTGGGATTAATGGTTTTGTTTAATCTTTAAAAAGAAATCAATTATGGCAAAAGAAGTTGATCTTTCATCGCGTGAATGGTGTGACCTCGTGTTTGAAGGGAAGAATAAGGACTTCGGTGCTTATGTAATCCGTACTGAATCACCCAAGCGTCACAATTTAGCAGTAATGTGGACCATTATCGGTGCTATTGCCGTAGGTCTGCTTGCCGCAGGTTTGATAAAGGCTAACCAGATCCTTGAGGAAAGACGTCTCGCCGGTGCGCAAGACCAGACCGAGGTGCTCATCGATATGTCTCAGGAAGCTGAAGAGCCCGAACCCGAACAGCAGCGCGTCGAGCCCGAAAAGCCCCAAGTGCTGCCTGAGGAAGTTTTGAAGTCTGTGAAAGTTACCGAGCTCCAGATTGTCGAAGACAGTAAGGTGAAGAAGGAGGACGAGATCAAGACTCAAGACGAGCTGAAGGAAACCGAGACCGCTTTCGGTCAGAAGGATAACAAGGAAGGTACTGAGGACCGTAATGTTACCCGTACCCTGAAGGAAGAGGTTGTCGTTGAGAAACCCGTTGAGAAACCCAAAGAGGTTAAGGAGGAAGTCTTCCGTTCAGTAGAGCAGATGCCCCAGTTCCCCGGTGGTGAGGCTGCTCTGATGAAGTACCTCCAGTCACACATCAACTACCCGCCCATGGCCGCCGAGAACAATGTTCAGGGTCGTGTCGTTGTGCAGTTCGTTGTTGACAAGACTGGTAAGGTAGGTGAAGTGAAGGTTGTCCGCTCAGTGGATAAGGACCTTGACAAGGAGGCCGTTCGCGTCTGCAAGTCGCTGCCCAAGTTCACCCCGGGTCGCCAGAATGGTCAGGCCGTATCTGTATGGTACACCCTGCCCGTTACCTTCAAGCTCCAGGGAACTAACTAATCGAGATTTTCTCGGTTAATCCCGTATAGTAAAATGAGGGTGTGTCAATATTCTGACACATCCTCTTTTTTTCGTAACATGCTCTAAAATATATAACAAAGCCTCTGCTTGGGAAAGCTGAGGCTTTGTTATGTCAAGAGGATTTGTTAACATTCATTGGTGCCTGGAAACACACGCAATGCTATAAATGGTACTGAATGTTGGGCCTCGCCTTGGCGTGGCCGCAGTGCTGAATGTTCATCCCAATAAATTCCAAACAATAAGTTGCGCACTAGGACGACTTTTTCCCCGAGCACTAATGGTTGACTTTTTGGCAATAAAATGGTCTTTGCCTTCTTCGCAATTAGTCTCAACATCAATAAAAAGGCGCCATGATCAATACCCAAAATTCCGAATTACCCCCAAATGACTTTTTTCTTTTATAAAATGTTGATAATCAGTGTACTGCGTTTTAAACTATGACCATCAAATGCTCGCCATTTTTCTGTGATCTATAGTAATTTTGCAAGTGAGAGTTAGCCCGTTTTATTAACCTAAATAATGTCTTGATTTATTATGGTTATAGTTGGTGAAATCGATTTTTAAACAGATTAGCGTGAGTATCTGAAATGATATCACGACTGAATAAATACTGGTTAATGGACATTTGTTAAACTTTTAAAATCGAAGTATTATGGAAAAGGGTATTAATTTATCATCGCGCGAATGGTGCGATCTCGTATTCGAAGGGAAGAATAAGGACTTCGGCGCTTATGTCATCCGTACTGAATCAACCAAGCGTCACAATTTGGCTGTATTGTGGGCCCTCGTTGGTTTGCTTGCAGTAGCTGCCCTTACTTTTGGCTTGATTCAAGCCAACAAGTATCTTGTAGAAAGGAGTCTTGCCGGTCAGCACGTTCAGACCGAAATCTTTGTCGATTTGACTACTGAAGAGCCTGAACCTGAACAGCAACTCATCGAGCCCGAGAAACCCGAAGTGATTCCTGTGGAAGAAGTATCTGCAACGATTCAGGTGACCGAGCTACAGATTGTTGAAGACGCCGAGGTGAAAAAGGATGACGAGATCATTTCTATGGACGAGCAAATGGCAACTGATGCGATCGCTGGAACTGTAACGCATCTTGATGGTTCTACCGATAAGAATAATTTTATTGAAGCCCGTCTAGACGTTGTGGTCGAAGATCCAAAACCTGTGGTTGAAGCAAAGCCTGAGGAAGTATTTAAGTCAGTTGAGCAGATGCCCCAATTTCCTGGTGGAGAGGCCGCACTGATGAAGTACCTTGCTTCTCACATCAACTACCCGCCCATAGCTGCCGAGAACAATGTTCAAGGTAAAGTGATTGTTCAGTTTGTCGTTGACAAGACTGGTAAGGTGGGTGAAGTGAAGGTTGTCCGCTCGGTGGACAAGGCCCTCGATCATGAGGCCGTTCGTGTCTGCCAGGCACTGCCCAAGTTCACTCCAGGACGTCAGAATGGTCGACCCGTATCAGTATGGTACACGTTGCCCATCCAATTCAAGCTCCAGGGCACGAAC